>Ga0316217_10004966_pt1 | contig 14034 bp, 11 predicted proteins | sample 1anoAmetaG_FD_203633 | JGI IMG/M metagenome (GOLD analysis project Ga0316217, IMG submission 203633) | Freshwater microbial communities from Trout Bog Lake, Wisconsin, USA - 1anoA | ecosystem: Environmental > Aquatic > Freshwater > Lake > Hypolimnion/Profundal zone | place: USA: Wisconsin...
CACTTCTTATTATCATGGCCACCGTCCGTTTTGTCTGGTAAAGTTGTTGTTAAATCCTGCCCTACAGTGTGCTGGGCCACTATAGAGTGGTCAACATCGGCCGTTTCCCCGAAAATTCACGCATTGCCACCGGCGCACATCGCCACCATCCGCTCCATCAATCACCCTGGTCAACATCGTGGCCCAGTTCGTCAGAAATTTCCGCCTTCTGGCGTCCGGCTCCCGCCTTCGGCCTTCTCCCTAAACCCCCAGCGGTATCGGCGTGCCGGCCACCTGCCGGCACAACGTCGTGAACTGCTCGGTCATGCGCGTCATGGAGTGCTGGTCCCGCGTCAACTGTTGACCTTGACGCGCCAGGGCGATCGCGCCCGCCCGGTTGCTGATCAATTCCCGCAGCACCTCGTACCACCCCTCGGCCGTGGACTGGGGCAAAGTACGCCCGGTTTGCCGATCCACCACGTAATCCGCCGCCTTGTTCGGCGGCATGATCACCACCAGCCCGCGTGCCATCGCTTCAAGCGTACGGTACTGCACCCGGGTCGACGGCAGCACATGCAGATATAGATCGCCCTGCAGCAGCAGCGGTTCGGCCTCGTGATGGAACGGCACAAACCCGATGCAATCCAGCAGCCGCAGTTGCTCGGCCAGTTGCCAGATCGGGTGATCCTGCGGGCCGGTATCGTAGGCAAACAGCCAGAAATCAATCTGCTCATCGGCCAGCCGGCGGCAGGCCCGCAACAGCGGCTCATAGGCGGAAAAATTCGACAGCGGATCCAGCGACACCAGGCATGGCACCTGGTTTTCGACATCAAAACAGGCCGTGAGCTCATCGGCATAAACCCCGGGCCGCACCACCGTTACCGGCACCGCAAACCCGGCCGGCACGCGCTGCGCCATGGCCTGCGAACTGACAATCACCCGCTTGACATACGGTTTCCGGACCAGCGGGCCAAAAAGTTCCGCGGCGTCCCAGCACCAGACAATAGTCGGAATGTTCAGCGTCTGCTGCAAGACATCCAGCGGTAGCGGATCCGCTCCGCCCCAGACCACCAGCACATCCGGCGGCTCGGCGGCCAATTCCTCGATCATGCCGCCCAGGCGCATCCGCAGCAGCGGCGTCAGGCGTTCCCAGCGGTTCGGACGGAAACTCAAACAGCGTGATCCGAGCAACGGCAGCGAGGTCGCCAGGTCCAATTGCGCCGGCGCCAGAAACGTGACCCGCTGGTCTTCCGACTTAAGCCCCATGACCAGGTGCCGCGCAAAGGCGGCTTCCGACGCCAGCAACGTCGCATCCACCCAGAATGCCACATCCAGGGACGCTGCGGATGCACCAGCGGGATTATCGGCTGTGGGAGTCAACGGAAACTCCGAAGGGGACGGAACTTACCAAGTATTGCCGCTACTTTTTTGTTGCTTACTGCGCCATATTGATTATGATCTTACTCGGGTTCGGGTAACCTTTTGTGCTCGTCGCTCGGAACCCTGCAACATCATAGGCCCAAGTTCGTTCTAGTAGTAGGAAACACGCAGATTTTTCTGCACATTTTTCCTTTCCCCATAGACCCGGTTGGGGCCACCACGATAGGCCGCGCTCAAAAATGATTTGCTTCCCAAGCTCTTCGTGCAAGGAGGTCACATATGACGGACGTTACCGGCCCGCTGCCCCAGGAATTTGCCGCCATCGAAGCGCGGCTTAACCTGGTCGGCGCCAAGTTCCGCACCGTGCAGATCCTGCGTGCCCTGGGCAAGACCGTCGCCATCCTCGCCCCGTCTTTCGCCGCCATTCTGCTCCTCGCCGGCCTGCTGCCGCTGCCGCACCTGGTCTTCATCGCGCTGTTTTGTGGTTGGGCGGGGCTGGCCTTGGCCTGTTACGTGCGCCTCCTCCATCACCCCCTGTGGAATCGCCCCACGTTCGGCCAGGTGGCACGCTGGGTGGAAGAAAATGGCGCCGCCCTGGGCCTGCAAAATGAGTTGATCAATGCCGTGCTCCTGGCGCAGGAATACCAGGCCGAGAGTCAGGCCACGCAAAAATCTGTTTATGCCCCCTGGATCCCCTCGGTGCTGCGCGAGTTGGACCTGGCTACCAGCGCACTTAACCTGGGCGCCGCGGTGCCCTGGCGGTCCGGGCGCAACACCGTCCTGTCAGCCGTGGGCGTGGTAGCGCTGATTCTCTTTGCCATCAGCATGTTTCCGGGCGTCTTTGCCCGCGGCATGCACGTGATCACGGCGCCGGGCAAATTCATTCCCGTCCAGGGCGCTGTGCACATCATTGATGTCAACCCGAAGAACGATACCATTCTGGCCGGCCAGTCCGTCAGCTTTACCGTCGAGGTCGAAGCCCCCGAAAACCGCCCGGTCGAGACCCGCCTGGTGGGCACCTTTGCCAGCGGCAAGAAGATCCAGTACCCCATGACCAGCGCCGGTTCGGGCAACAGTAAATACACTTATACCCTGGCCACCGTCGCCGAAGACTTGGAATATGGCGTCGTCGCCGGCGACAGCCAGAGCGAACGCTACCACATCACCGTCCGGCCCGACCTTCATCTGATGGCCTACAAAATGGTCATTACCCCCCCGCCCTATACCGGCAAGGAAATCCCCCCGGTCACGCTTAGCGGCAAGGAATTCTCCGCCTCCAAGGCCTCGCTGGAAGTGCCCCAGGGCAGTAATGTCGAGCTGACCGCTGTGCTGGACATGGATGTGCGTGAAGTGATCCTGGATATGGCCGATCACAGCCCGGTGGTCATGGATCACCTTGCCGAGAAGACCTTCTCCAAGCAACTGGCAATCAAAGACCCGCTGCGCTACGGCCTGTTAGCCAACGACAATGGCGGACGCACCCTGCGCCGCTTCCCCGATGATGCCGGCGGCCAGGGCGGAGCGGGCGCTGCCAGCTACCTCACCATTACCCCTCAGCCCGACCAGCCGCCGACCATCACCGTCAGCGAGCCCGGACGCGATCTGGATGCCAAGCCCGGCGAGCTGGTGCGCCTGGCCGCCCAGGCCGGCGACGACTACGGCCTGACCGAGGTCCGCCTGGAAATCGCCAAAGGCGTGGACGGCGAATTCAAACCCGCCCAGACTTGGCCCATTGGCAAGGATCCGACCGGCAAGCCGCTCAAGGGCTTCAATCTGAAATACGAATTGCCGCTGGCCGCCGCCAATTACAAAAATGGCGATGTGGTCCGCTATCGCTTTGCCGCCGTCGACAATCGCGCGCTCACCAATCTGGGCCCGGACATGGGACCCCAAACCACCACCGGCCAAACATTCACCATCAGCCTGAGCGATTCGACCGTCACGGAAGCCAAGACCACCAAGGCTTGGGATGAGCTGCGCAAGAAACTCCAGGACCTGCTCGACCGCGAGGGCAAACTCCACGAAGATGCCCGGCCCATCCTCCCCAAGCTGGCCATCGATGAAGTCAAGAAGATCACCGGCCCGATCGGCGATGGGCAACGCTCCCTGCGCACCGATATGGCGGCCATCGCCAAGGACTTCCCGTTCGAGCCGCCGATGAAGCTGGTCCAGAAGACCTTGCAGGTGCTGGTGACGGAAGATGCCACCGCCGCCGTCGATCGCGCTGCCGATATCATGCTGCTGTCGGATACCAAGACCCTCGGCCCGGTGGCCACCAAGTTGCGCCAGAATCAGAGCCGCGTTATTGACGTGCTCGAAAGCCTGCTGGCCATTGCCAATACCGAGCAGAACAAGCCCTCGTCCGTCGTCGCCAAGGACGGCGATGAAGACCCCAACACGGCCCAGACCGATGCGTTCAAGAAGATGCTCGATGACCTTAAGAAATTCGACAAGGAACAAAAAGCGGTCATCGAGGCCACCGCCGACCTGGCCAAGAAGCCCAAGGACCAGTACGACCAGAACGATGAGAAGAATCTCAAGGCTTTGGCGGCCGTCGAGGACAAGTGGGAAAAGTTCATGAACAATGCCATGGCGGACATGAGCAAAATTGCCGAGCAGGACCAGGCCAATGCCACCGTCGCCGATGACATGATCCAGATGAAGGTCGAACTGACCATGGCCAAAAACGCCTTGCAGACCAAGGCCACCGAAATTGCCACGCCAGCCGAGGCCAATGGCCTGGAAAATGCGAAGGCCCTGACCACTCACATTGAGCGCTGGCTGGGTCATTCGCCTGACCGCACCAAGTGGCAGATGGAAGAAGCCACCGCCCAGAACGAAACTCCCATGGCCGAGTTGCCCAAGCAACTCCAGGACATGATGGGCGACCTGATGGATCAGGAAGAGGACGAAACCGAGCAGATGGAAAGCACCGGCAGCAAGTTTGCCGACTCGCTGGATAAAGGAGCCGGCTGGGATGCCGCCGACGGCCCCATCAGCAACATGAGCGCCCAGGGCGTTACCGGCAACCAGATGCCCAAGGATATGGAAATCCAGGGACGCAGCGGCGAAGGCCGCGAGGGCCGGTCCAGCGGCGAAATGGTCGGCCAGACGGCCGAAGGCAAAGGCGGTCGCCGCACCCCCACGCGCATGACTGGCGACGCGTTCAGCAGCGGCAAGGTGGAAGACAAGTCCAAGGAACCCGCCGGCGGTGCCACTGGCGGCGGCAAGAAAGGCGGCTTCGGCGGCGAAGGCCTCGAAGGCCAGGCTCCCGACGAAATGCACGATCCGATGCAGCGCATGGCGGGCAAACAAGCCGCCCTGCGCAACGAAACCGAACGCCTCAAACTCCAGATGCATGCCACCGGCTATACCAATTTCAAGCTGCTCGAAGCCACCGTGATGATGAAGAATGCCGACGATGCCCTGCGCGGCTACCGCTACAATACCGCCCTGTTCTTCCAGAAGGAGGCCGTCAAGAGCCTGAGTACCGCCAAGGTGCTCTCGGAAGGCCAGATGCACGTAACCATGGATACCAGCCCCACCAGCGATTCGAAGACCCAGAAGGATATCCAGGACGCCCTCAACGGCGCCATGCCCAAAGGCTATGCCGACCCGGTCAAGGCGTACTTTACGAAGTTGTCGAATGACAACGGGCAATAATCAGGCCGGGGTTTAGCGCCGTCGCAACGCGACGATGCGGTCCGTAGTCAGTAGTCTGTCGTCCGTGGTCGGGTCAGTCGTCAATGGTCAGTTGTTGTCGGGTGCCATGCCCAGTGGGGCGGGGGATCCGCTGGGCATGCGGGTGTGCGCTCGACGTGGACCCCCGGGGTTTCCACAAGCGAGAACTTATGACCGATCGTCTCTTTCGTACCGCCCCCTATGCAATCTTAGCGCTGATCTGCGCTCTGACCACTGCCGCCTGGGCGCAAAGCACCACCGCCCCCAACGCCGAGCCGACCAACGCCACCGAGGCCGCCGCCCAAAAAGCCCGGGCCGATGCCCGCATCGAGGCCAAGTATCAGGCGCTGGTTGCCACCCTGCCGCCCGACCAACAGGCTTGGGAACGCGTGTTACAGCAGCAACTCGGCAGCTTCTACCTGCCGGCGCACAAGCGCGACAAAATTGCCGGCCGGTCCACCGCGTGGGATTTCGTGGCCGATGACCCCAAGCTGCCGCGCGTCCTGCTCATCGGCGATTCGGTATCACGCGGCTACACCCAGGCGGTCCGCCAGGCCCTGGCTGGCAAAGCCAACGTGCATCGCGCCCCAGCCAACTGCGGCCCGACCGCCACCGGCCTCAAGAACATCGATGTCTGGCTGGGTGACGGCAAGTGGGACGTGATCCACTTTAACTTCGGCATTCACGACCGCGCCACGCCCCTGCCCGACTACACGCAGCGTCTCACGCAGCTTATCGAGCGCATGAAGAAAACCAATGCTACGCTGATCTGGGCCACCACCACGCCCATCCCGGATGATCCGGCCAAACACCAGGCCGCCGCCGCCATCGTCGAGCATAACCAGGCCGCCGCCGCGGTGATGACCAAGTACGGCATCGCCCTCGACGACCTGTTCACCGCCATCACGCCCCAAATTGCCGCCTTGCAGAATCCCCACGACGTGCACTTCAATGCCAAGGGCTACGAATTCCTCGGCCAGACCGTCGCGGCCGCCATTGCGAAAGTATTACCAAACCACGACGCGAATGCGCAATGAACAAATACCCGGGAAGCCGTCGTATGTCACTGGTCGAACTGGCCGGGCCAACGCGTCGGCGGCAGGGCACACCGGCTCCTCCTACACCCGCCGATGAATATAGATTGTTTCGCCGGTGCTGTGACGCAGCGTGCCGTTGACGCACGAGACAATCACCGCGGCCACATCCGCCGGATCCAGCGTGTCCTCCGTGGAAACCTGGTCCGTGGTGAGCAACTGCCGGAACATGGATGTTTCCACCGCCGCCGGAGCCACCGCCACCACGCGAATGCCCAGCGGTTCGCCCTCGCGGGCCAGCACCCGCGTAAGCATGTTCAGGCCAACCTTCGCCACCGCATACGCCCCCAGGCCGGGAAACGGATCGCGCGACGCCACGCTCGACACATTGATAATCACCCCGCCAGTGGCCTGGTCGCGCTCTGGGGACGCACCCGGTTCGTCCCGATGGTCGGACACAAACTCCAGGTGCTGCCGCTGCATCACCGGCCAGACGGCCCGCGCCGTGTAAAACGCGCTGGATAAATTGGTGTCCAGGATCTGGTGCCATTGGGCCGGCGTCACCGCGGAGGTCGGAATCATCGGGGCCCAGCCCGCACAGTTTACCAGCACATCAACCCCGCCAAAGTTTTCCAGGGCCGCCTGCACCAGTTTGTCCACCTGCTCGGGGCGCGTCACATCCGTCGGCACCACCAGCGCCTGGCCGCCGGCCACCTTGATTTCTTCGGCGGTGGCGTCCAGCGAACGTTCCGAACGCCCGGCCAAAACCACGGCATGCCGCAGATCGGACAGTTTAAGCGCCACGCAGCGGCCAATACCCCCGCCGGCGCCCGTGATAATTGCTACACCCATGATTGCTCCGAAATGCATGCAACGATTTGTGCCCCGTAGCGCTCAACCCCGCAACGGCGTGTCGTCGGCCACCGGTTCCTGCTCTTGTGCACGGTCCACCAATACCGGTTCATCACGCCGGAAGATGCTCCGGTAAACCCAACTCACCGGCGCGCTTAAGGCATAAAGGTAGATCACCGCCAGCGCCGTAAGCTGCGGCCAGACCACCAGCAGGGCCAGCACAATCATCAGCCGCACGATGTAGGCGAACGGGCGCCGCCCGCGCAGGTACTGGTTGGTCACGTGGGCATAATTCAACCGGCTGACCATCAGCAGGGCCATGGCCAGCAGCACCACCGGCATGGCATAGGGAAAACCCGCCAGCAGCACACTGGCCACGCGCGGATCGATTTGATACCACAGCACATGATGGGCGGCGGGCTGGAGCGTCTGGAAAAAAATGACGCTCGACGCCACCGCCCCGGCCGCCCCGGGCGACGGCAACCCCTGGAAGGACATGTGGGAGTCTTCGGCATGCTTGTTGTGCACGTTAAAGCGCGCCAGGCGCAGGGCCGTGCAAGAAACGTAAATAGCCCCGATGACCCAGAACAACCGGCCCAACACGCTTTCGGCCAGGGGGCCCAGCGCCTCGTAAGGGCCGCGCACATCCGCCCGGGAATACAGCAGATTGGAGATCACCTGGAGTGCCAGAAACGCCGGAGCCACGCCGAAACTGACCATGTCCGCCAGGGAATCGAGCTCGCCGCCAAAGTCGCTGGTGGCCCGGGCCAGGCGCGCCATCCGGCCATCGAGCATATCGAAGAGCATGGCGGCAAAGATCAGGTAGCCCGCGATGGCATAGTTGCTGACCTGCGCCTCGCCCACATCGCCCTGGGAGGCGTAATGCAACGCCGCAAAGCCGCAGAGGCAATTGCCCAGCGTAAAGAGCGCCGGCAGCACCGCCACGCGGCGCCGGCGGCGGCGGGCAATTAATGCGGGATCTCGGGGACGGCGATTCTTCACAAACTCCTCGGATCAAGGCCTCGGGTAATCCCTCCATCATACTCGCCCGCGGGCCGGTTGCCACGGGGCCGAGGGAGGGATGAGGGAATTTTCGATTTTCGATTGCCGATTGCCGATTTGCGGATGGAGCCGTGGCCGCCGATTTTACTGCTTACTCTCGCGGCAGACCCACCGTTAAGCTCTGCCCCGGTTTCCACGTGGGGCCCAAAACCATTTTCAAGCCGGGGGAAGCAGGTGGCGCGGCGAGTAGAACGGCCCGGGGCGTATCATCGGCGCCCCCACCGGTTCGGCGACGGACGCGGTTGGAAACCGCGTGGCCGATGCCGTGGCGGGCGACGTGGGCGCCCCGTTCTCCACCCCCAGGTACGTTGCATCAAACTGCACGTAGACGCTCCTGTACCCCCGCTTGTCAAAGCGCAGCGTTACCCGGCACGAACCAATTGCATTGCCGCGCACCACCCGATGACCTGTTGGCGACTTTGGGTTCATTTGTGGCGCCTTTACGTCCTTCCGGTTCCGCGCCAAGACGCGCCGCGTTACAATGACAGGCTATGGCAACTACTACCCCGGCAGCAACATCCCCTTCCTATCTCCAGCGGCTATGGCAGACGGGCCAGGAGCACTTGGCGCGGGGCCGGTATATGGCCGCACGCTACGACCTGGAGGCGGCCGAGGCGGTGGCCTGGCGAAAGCGTGATGCCACAACGTTGGCGCGGCTCTACCTGCCGCTGCTGGAGACCCGCCGGCAGATCCGCCAGAATGCCACCGACGGCATGATCATGATTGCCCCGCAGCAGGACATTCACGCCGAACAGCGGTTCTACCACAGTTTTATCCGGCAGGCGGCCGGCACCATTTTGCTCACTGGGCCCCATGCCGGCAAAGCCGCCGGAGCGATCCGCTATGCGGCGCGGCGCACCGGGGCGTGCCTGGAATCGCTGCTGCTGGTGGAACACGGCGAACACCTGCGCCTGTGCAGCCCGGCGGACCCGCACCATGCCGCCGGCCTGGCCGTGCGCGTGACCAGCGCGGCGGACGAGCGGATCGTGCCGGATGTTTTAACCGACCGGAGCGTGCCGCTGCCGCCGCCGGGTACGTATGCCCCAGGCGATCGGCTGCATGCGGTGGCCCGGGAAACACTGCTGGTGGCGTGGGAAGCGCTGGCCTTGAAATGGCAGGCGCGGCATCCGGCCCATCCGCAGCCGTGGGACGAAATTGCCTGGCTGCGCCTGGCCCTGCGGATTGACCCGGCCGCCGAGCCGATTGCAATGCGCCTGATGGCGCTGGCCGAAGCGGTGGGACGCGGGCGGACACAATGACGAATGACTAATGACTAATGACGAATCAAATCTCAATAACCAATGCCCCAAGTATCAAACGGCAAACATCGCGCCCCCCCGGCCTCGTTTCGTCATTGACTCATTGGCACATTGGTAATTGATTCGTTCCCGATACCCATCGGGATCATTAGTCATTCGTCATTCGTCATTCAGCGTTTCCGCTCTCAGGCAAACAGGGGGCGGTAATGGCTGGGGGAGTAGAGCGGGAAAGTCAATTCGTGCAGGTATTCATAGGGTCCGCCGCGGCGGAGGCTTTCGATCAACTGGGCAATTTGCTCCTGCGAGCGGTAGGCTTCAATCGACTGAAGTTTTTTGGACAGGCTCTTCTCGTCGCCGCGCAGTTCCAGGTTGGGCGCCTGGGCAAAATCACAGTAAACCGCCATTTCATAAACCATCGGAACGGCGGCCAGCGGCCGGCCAAGTTCCGGCCAGATAGTGCCCGACGCATGGAAGATGCTGATGAGCAGTTCCTGATAGGTAATGCGATGATCGGGATGGAGATCGGCGGCGCTGGGCACAAAGACGCGGGTGGGTTGGGTTTTACGCAGGTGCCACGTCATGGCGTTTTGCAGGCCCACATGGCCGGCCAGGGCGGCTTCACCCGGGCGGGCCACCCGCCGCCCCTGGAGTTCGACCAATCCGCCATCGGGATATCCAATATAGTTTACGTGCGCCTGCGGCACGCCGAGCACCGCAAACGATTCATACGTTTCGGCCTGCCGAATCGCGGCGATGGTGTGCTGCTGCGCGGGCGAACAGTAGCCCATGCGCCCGTCGGTCACGACCAGGATGTCCACGGTAACGCCGGCCTGCACGGCGGCATCAACCCACATGGCGCCCCCGACGGCAATGTCATCATCGTGCGGGGATACGAACAACCAGCGCTCGGTGGAGGCATCGGCGAAGCGCAGAATCTCCGCGAGCTGCGCACTGCGGATCTTTCGGCCCTGTTCCAGACGGGTGAATTGATACGGACCCATGATGGCTCCTTTGCTAATATTTTTGGTTTCCTGCGTGTCGCGTTTTCAACGTTCAACGTTCAACGTTCAACTTCCGACTTCCAACTTCCGGCTTCCACCGCCATCTGCCCCGTCCACCCCAGCAACTGCCGGAGAAACGCAGCATACAAGTTTCCAACTTCAATTTGCCAACTGCCCGGCGCCTGCGCCTTAACACGGCCGGTGCCCCAGTCCACCAGTCCACCGACCCAGTGCGGCGCCACATCGGTCGCCAGGGCGGCGGTGCGGCCGCGGCTGTGCTGACCAATCACCAGCAGCGGGAAGCGGTCCTGAAGCGTAAAAGCCATCTGTCCGTCCTGGCGGCGGGCGTGGTAGCGTTCGACCTCCAGCAGCACTTGGGCAGCGGATTTGGGCGTAAAGGCATTAAGGCCGCCGATGGTCGGGGGGCAGTCATTCCAGGGCAGGTTGTCGAGTATGGCATGATTCTGCCGCTGGACGACCAGTGCCGGCTGCGGACAGTTTGTGCGATCATCGTGCGCGGCAATGTGCACCGGCAGAATCTGGCCCACCGGGGTATCGGCCCAGTGGCCAGTTTCCCCGCAGAACGATTCCCACCCGCCGATCATCAGCAGGCCAGCGCCTTGTTCCACCTGGGCGACCAGGCGCTGCTGTAATGATGCATGGATGTATTTTGCGGAATAATCGCTAAGGATCAAGAGCTGGCGCGGGGCTTGAATATCAGCGGCCGTGAGCGCCTGATCGCTGGGCAGGTAATCAAAAGACCAGCCCCACAAACTAAGTAAGCCGGCCAGGTAGCCAGCGGCCCCCTGCAAACTCGTATCGCCCAGATAGAGGACCGAGCCGGCCATGGAATTTCACTCCTACACTCTTGCAAACGTCGTGACAGTTCGTTATTATTACCGCCAATATAAAGTAGTTTATGGCATCCGTGTCGTTTCGTCAATCCCGTTGCAAAGGATCAGGGCCATGCTCAAAGGAAATGCGATTGTCGGGCAATCCGGTGGACCGACGGCGGTGATCAATGCCTCGTTGGCCGGGATTATTGACGGGGTCAAGGCCTCCCGCGCCATCGGCCGCGTGCTGGGGATGCGCTTTGCCATTGAGGGGGTACTGGGCGATCACCTCGTGGACCTCTCGCGGCAGTCTGCCGCGACCATCCGGGGTCTGCGCCAGACGCCCAGCAGCGCGCTGGGCTCAAGCCGCCTGAAACTCAAGGACGAACATTTTGAACCGATTCTGCAGACCCTCAAGAAACACGATATCCGCTACTTCTTCATGATCGGCGGCAACGACACCATGGATACCATCCATCGCGTCGTGGAGCACGCCAACCGCGTGGGCTATGCGATGATTGGCGTGGGCGTTTGCAAGACGGTCGATAACGATCTGTTCGGCACGGACCACACGCCCGGCTATCCCAGTGCGGCCCGCTATGTGGCGCTGAGCATTCTGCAAGGCGGCCGCCTGGCGCGGGACATGCAGCGCGTGGATAAATTCACGATCTTCCAGACTGTCGGTCGCAGTGCCGGCTGGCTGCCAGCCGCCGGGGCCCTGGCCCGGCGCGACAACGACACCGCCCCGCACATCATCCTGCTGCCAGAGCGGCCGTTCGATGAAGCCCGGTTCTACCAGGCCGTGGCGGCCGCGGAAAAACGGCACGGGTTTGTTTCGATTGTCTGCGGCGAAGGCATTACCTACGCCGACGGCACGCCGGTGAGCGCCTCGCAGACGCGCGACAAGTTCCACAATATTGAGTTTGGCGCCATGGGCGGCACCAGCGCCGCCATGATGCTCCACCGCATGATCGCCAACAAGTTTGGCTGGCGCGGCGAATTCCAGGTGACCGAGTCCCTGCAAATGGCCGCCGATGATCGGGCCACGGAACTCGACCGCCGCGAAGCCTATGGCTGCGGCCAGGAGGCGGTGCGCCTGGCGGGGCGCGGCACCTCCGGCGTCATGGTCACCATCGAGCGCAGCGCGGCTGGCCAGCCGTACCGCAGCACGTTTGGTACCATACCGCTGGGCAAGGTCGCGGTGAACGCCCGGCCGATGCCGGCCAAGTACATTACGCGCGATGGCATGAATGTGACCCCGGCGTTCCTGGATTATGCCCGGCCGCTGGTCGGCGAATTGCCGCGGTATGCAGAGCTTGATCTGAGTCGCGCAACCAAATAAATTTAACACCAAGACACCAAGGCTCTACACCATCTGTGTTCATCTGTGTTTATCTGTGGTTCCCCCTGGTCTTTCTTCGTGACTTCGTGACTTCGTGTTCAGGTCTTTAAGCAAGGAATTAAATCATGAATCTAACAGAAACCAAATATTCCAAATTCGGCCTGGTGCGCGACATGCTGGCCACCAGCGACATCATCGCCAAGTTTGATTGCGACCAGGCCGCCCACACGGCGGCGGACATCAAACGTGTCGGCCGCCTGCTGTTTACCGGCGAAGGCTCCAGCCGCATTTTCCCGGCCAAGCACGCCATGCGCCTCGCCGGAGAGCGGGGCTGGTCTCTGCCGCTGGCCACCGAAGCCGCCCGCCAGGCCATCGACTACAACCTGGCCCACTGGGCAGTATTTGCCGCCTCCAATTCCGGCAAGACCAGCGAGGTGATCAAGCTGTTCCAGAAGCTCGCCGACGTCGGCCTTGCCCACCGCTACGGCCTGACCACGCAGGCCAACAGCAAACTCGAAAGCCTCTCGAACAAAACCTATGTATTGCAGTGCGGCGATGAAGGCGCGGTGGCCGCCACCAAGAGCGTGGTGGCCCAGGCCCTGTTCTATCACGCCATGCTGGAACATCTGGCGGGCCACCACAGCCTGGCCCGCGGACGCGAAACCCTGGCCACCCAGGTACACCAGGCGCTGACACTGCCGATCGATCCGGCCCTGGTCCGCAAGATCATCAACGCCCCCACCATCTATTTTGCCGGCCGGAACGATGGCGTGGCCGAAGAGTTGACGCTTAAGACCAACGAAATTACCCGCAAGAAATCCGACTACTTGGAGGGCACCTACGGCGCCCACGGCATCGAAGAAGTCATGGACGCCAACGACGTGGTGATCTGGATCGATCCCTATGCCGACTATGAAACCAAGTTCCACGATGTGCTGGTCAAAGGCGTGGGCTTAACCATCATCGCCATCGCCGACCACCCGACGATGTTCCCGACCATCCGCATTCCGACCAGCGACCAAAGCAGCTACGTGCAACTGGCCGCGGGCTGGAACCTGCTCGTCGAGGCAGGCGTGGCCCTGGGCTACGACCTGGACCACCCGGTACGGGCCCGCAAGGTAGGCAATGAATTTGTGCCGGCGTAACGCTGGGACGGGCAAGGCGGTTTTCGAAGAAATCAGCGATGTTGACCATTTGGTCAGTGGTTTGTTGTCAGTGGTTAGTGGTGGGGGCAGTGGTCCGTTGCCTGTGGTCAGTGGTGAGGGCGCGAAACGAAATTATGAATTCTGAATGCTGAGTTCTGAATGCATGGGGGCGTTGCCGGCGTACCTTGGGGCGACGTCGGCGGTGCGATGCGTGGTGGGCTTGCGTGCCGTCAGGGCGTGGTTGCAATATACCAAACCTATTTCAAACGTGCATGCACGAAGACTCACAGAACTTCAACGTGCTATTTCACTCATCTTGCGACGTCTTAAGGTTATTTTAGAATTCCATTTGAAACACAGAGGCAGGAGAGTAGGCACCAGAGAAGCTGAGATGCTGCTCTGGTGCCCCTCGATGAACCGGACAGGCGGATTTCCCGCATCCGGCTCTCCAAGTATCTTCACTACA
>Ga0316217_10004967_pt1 | contig 14034 bp, 13 predicted proteins | sample 1anoAmetaG_FD_203633 | JGI IMG/M metagenome (GOLD analysis project Ga0316217, IMG submission 203633) | Freshwater microbial communities from Trout Bog Lake, Wisconsin, USA - 1anoA | ecosystem: Environmental > Aquatic > Freshwater > Lake > Hypolimnion/Profundal zone | place: USA: Wisconsin...
GATGCGTCGCACCATCTGGAACACAAGTCGGTGTTGGGGTCAGGGGGCCGAGTTTCACCGGAAACTTCACCTGTTTGACTGTTCGTTCAGTGCTCGTTCACTGCTCGTTCAACGCTCGTCCAGTGCTCGCTTATGCGACCGCTGCCGCCTGTAGCACACTCGCAACCATGAGTGATGCAATGAAACAACAATTCGGTCTGATCCAGCGCCCCTGGGGCGTGTTTTATCTCAAAAACAAAATTACTGGCGAACAAACCAGTCTCCAAACCCGCGACAAGGCGGAAGCCCAGCGCCTGCTCCAGGCCCGCAACGAATCCGAAAGCCAGCCGCACTTGAACCTGTCGCTGGCGCGCGTCTATCTCAACGGCGCCGATCCCCAATTGGCCACCCGCACCTGGCAGGAGGTCATGGAGCACATCGTAACCGTCCGGCGGACCCGTCTTACGCTGAGGGGTGAGGGTATGGCAGGATGGGGGGGTGAAACGACCATCATCAATAATCCGCACGGCCCGGCGACATCGCACCGACAATGAGATCGCCGGGATTCTCAGAGACCACCGGCGTAGCGGGCTCTCGCTACTCGCCTTTGCCCGTAAGGAGGGACTGTGCTACGCGAGCCTTATGCGCTGGAGATCCCGGCAACGCAAAGGCTCGAACGCGCTCGTGTCCTCCAACCTCGGAGCGGATCCACGCTTTGTTCCGGTGCAGATCGAAAGTGAGGGATTGAGCGGGGATTACGTTCTGAGCTGGCCCACAGGACGTTCCCTGAAGATCCCGCCGCAATTCGAAACGGATGCTTTGCGACGATTGCTGAGTGTGCTGGAGGCCGTGAGATGATCGGCCTCTTGCCCACGACGGCGATTTTCCTGGCCACCGCACCCACAGATTTGCGTAAAGCGTACGATGGGCTGGCGGTCTTGGTACGCCAGAGCCTGGGGCAAGATCCGCTGAGCGGCAGCCTATATGTTTTTTGCAATCGCCGACGGGATCGCATCAAGATCCTCTTCTGGGAAGAGGGAGGCTATTGGTTGTGCGCGCGACGGCTGGAGGAAGGGACTTTTCGGTGGCCACAAGCGGAGGGCGCCTGGCCGCGTCAACCTTGCGGGCGTGGGCGGCAATCTCGGCGTCGGGCGCGTGGCCCAAGCCAATATCGCGGGCGTGTTCGCCCTGATGGCCAAGGTTGGCCAGCAAAGCCAGCGTCGACCACGGCATATTGGCGTCCACGAGAAAGCGCATGGCTTACGCGGGAAGCAGATGAAAGGATTCCTGTTCGGCGAGTTCGCCAACAAATTTGAGGGCGGCGCGGATGTCCTCTACCGTGAGGTCGTATTCCTACCGTAGTTGATCAAAGGACATGCCGCCGGCCAGGCTGCCGACAATGAGGGAGACGGGCATCCGTGTGCCACGAATGACGGGTTTGCCGTGACAGATGGCCGGGGCAATGACAATGCGGTTGTCTGCATTCATAATTCATCAATAAGCTTTCACACTTTGGCGGCCAAGGCAATCTGGAGTTCGTGTTTTAATTTTTCCCGCACCTCGGCCACGGCAGCTTGGGCGGCCTGGTATTCGGCCAGCAGTTCGGCGGGGTCGCGGTGGGCGGCGTCCACGACGTTGGGATTCTTCACGTCGAGGTTGTAGCCGCGCGCGGCGATGTCCGCGATTGAGACTCGCCACGCGAGTTCGCTTTCCTTGCGCTTCTTTTCCTGGCCCGGCTTGCCCCACCATTTGCGCTCGGCCTCAAATTCCTCGATGCGGATGGGCTTGGTCTTGTTGTAGCTCTTCACGCCCGGCGGATAGACCCGAAGGCGGTCGGGGCAACGCTGGACTGGATGATTCCAATCCCTTCAGGATTGAAGGCAGGCGGATCGCCTGAAGGGCGCGGTGCTCCGCGAAGGCCGGCACGCTTTCCAAAAATTTCAATTGCGCCAAGGAGGTCACAGATTGTGGTATGCTCGAAATCCAACGCTTGGCTGCAGTCCCGCTTGCGTACGGACAAAGGTCATCGTTTGATCCTTTGACTGCCCGGCGCGGGATATTTTTTGGCGGCGTCATCCAACACGAGAACCCAGTCGGTGCCGTCGTCACCGGCGGAGGTGGTGCCAGGCGCGGTGAATTCGCGCGTGCCGGTCCTGGGGAAACTGTCGAATTGTCTGGCCGTTCCGGCACGCGGGTCATACCACCAGGCAACGAGGTTTGTGCCGGAGAGCCGGCCGGTGTTGACGGTGACGTTGGTTTTGCCGCTGGGAAAATAGACAAAGGCGTAGCTGCCATCCGCGCCGCGCATGGCCGCGAACCGCCCAACGGCGCGCGGACTGAGTTCGCCGGCGATCAACGATTGATTGGGCATGCGTTCGAGCATGGGACGGGATTCGATGAGATGCCGCAGATGTTGCACCTGCCCGGAGGCGGGCAGTTTCAAGGCCTCCTGCCACGACATCGCCGTGCCCCAACGGGTGGTGATTCTGCCGCCGGCCGCGAAACCATAAACTTCTCCCTGCCCGTAAGTGACCCCAGCCGCGCCGGCAAACACGTCCAAATACGCGCACCGCCTGACATCCAACGCCTGCAACCTCCTTGTGCCGGGCCGGCCAATCAACCCGTCGGTTATGTTTTCGTAACCGGGTTCCATGTCCAGCGTCGGCTTCACCGGCGTCCTGGCGTAATCGTCGCGGACCAGTTGGAAGCCGGTCGTGTCAATGAAATGGCCCGATTGGATGGCGTTGAAAGCCAGCCACGCCCGGTCGTGAAACCAGAAGGATGAACTTTGCCGTCCGGTGGGATGGTAACTGATCATGATCTGATTGACGCCAGCGGCCTGTGCGCCCTCGATGAGTCCCTGCGCTTCCAAATCCGTAAGGTGCTGAATCTTCTCCCCTGCCTCGCCATCGGCGGTGGAGTCGCCGCCAAGAATCCAGAAAATGTTCCGGCTGGCATAGCGCCGGGCGAGGAATTTGCAGTAGGCTTTCAGCTTTTCCGGGTTGCCGTTGATGGCCAGCCTGTCTCCGGCATTTTTGTGCCAATAAGGCAGGACGGCCATATACATTTCATGCGCTTGGACCTGGTCGAGGACCGAATCCACGTTTTTATAATACGCCTCATTGATTCGCCCCAAGTCGCCGTTGATAAAAGGCAGCTCACCATCGGCATTGGCATGCCGGGTGTAATCCCAAAGTGCAACGACTCCTTGAATGACGTTGAAACCCTTGGTCTGGCGATCGTCCAGGTAGGCCGCCACATCGGCAGGGGCGGCGTGATTGAAGATGCCCCAGGCCGTATCCGCCTGCCAAAAGAACGGCGTGCCGTCGGCTTTGATAAAATAGCGCCCATGCTCGGAGACGCGAATCGCCGGCAGCGGTTCAGCCGCCGAAAGGCCGATGGCGGCCAATGCCAGCACCGCGAGCAGGAAGAGTCTTTTCATGCCAGTGATGCCAGGGTTTTTGAGGACGCTGGTTCTGGTTCGAGTCCCTGTAGGTCTCAAACAAATGGCCCCGTGCAGACAAGAATGTTCCTGCAAACTGGAGTCGAATTGACTTGCCTCCGTAACGCAGGCCTTCCAGCCTGCGGGTTTTGGCGACTTTCCAGTAGCCAGTTCTTGAAACACGGGACTGGAAAGTTCCGTGAACCCGCAGACAGGAATGTCTGCGCTACATCCACTTGCGTCTGCCTGATCAGCGGCAAGATTGGTCACGGGTTGCGGCGTCAGTTTTCCTGGCGCTGCAATGTCTCCGCATCTGTGTCCATCTGTGTCCATCCGTGGTTAAATAATCAAAAGCTTTTTGGCTTCCACGCCTGGGGTGCGACTGTTGCCGGAGCGGACGGTGAAGCGGGTTTTGTCGAGGTAATCCACCAGCGGCACGGCGAATTTGCGGCTGACCCCAAGTGCGTCACGGAAATCCATCGTGGTGAACGCCGGCGCGCGGCGGAACAATTTTAACGCGGTCTGCCGCCCGGCTTCCACGGCGTCGCGGTGCATCCAGATCTGGTCGTCCAGGCGCACGACTTCGCCGCGTTCGGCGAGCAATTTCAGCAACGCGGCCACGTGCGGGGGCGGTTCGGCCAGCGCAGCGGCCAGGGCTTCCAAACCCGGCGGCGCGCAGCCGGCGGATTGCAGCTTGGCGGCAAGCTGCTGGCAGGCCTTTTGGTCGCGATCGGGCAGCCGCGAAATTCTCCCGGCCCGCGCCAGCAAAGGGCCGTTCGCTTCGAGCTGCTTGGACTGGAGCAGGGACTCGGCGGCCGCGTTCAACACCGCCGGATTCAATTTTAGTTCGGCCAGCAATTCCTCGCGGCTGAAACCGGCGCGCTGCGGGCTGGCGGCGTGAAATTTTTCGACGGCCTGCACCATTGCCTTCCCGCTCCGGTCCAGAACGTCGCGGTGAATCCATCCGCCGCCCGCCGGCGCGGCGCGGCCTTCAGCGCGCAATTGTTCAAGCGTGGCCGCGATTTCATCCGGGCGGCTCCAGCATAATTTCTGCAGGCTGGCGGGATTAGCCGGGGCTTCGCTTTCCCGCACCATCTGTTCGCACCAGCGCGCCGGACTGGCCACGGCGTCACGCCGGGCGGCGAGCCGGTCGAGCGTCCATTGCTTTTGGCGGCGCAGTCGCGTGTTGCTCAAGCCGAGGATTTGCCCGCCGCCAATGGTGGTCAAACCCGCGCCGCCCGCGCCGGCCAGATTGGCGCGCACCACGAATCGTTCGCCGGGCGCCAGCGGCAGCGGTGAAGCGAGGCGAAGCTGCACGAATTGTTTTTGGCCGCCAGTCATTTCCGTCTTTTCCAGCAGCGCCAGATTGGCCGACACCGAGGCGGTGCCCACGTGAAGCTGGACTTCGAGGTAGTCCTCGATGGTTTTGGAAACTGAATCCAGAATTTGCAACTCGGCCTCGGCCATCGTCACCGGCTCGATCAGGTTGGATTCCACCAAGGTCAGGCCGCGGCGCACGGCTTGGTGATCCAGTTCGGGAATATTCAGCGCCACGCATTCGCCCGCGCGTCCTTCCGTGGCGTCTTCGCCATAGACCTGCATCCGGCGCACGTGACCGGTCAGCCCGGCGGGCAGGAGGTGCAATTCATCGCCAAGGCGCACCCGGCCATGCGTTGGAATGCCGGTCACGACCGTGCCCGCGCCGCGAATGGTGAACGCGTCCTCCACCCAGAGCCGGAAGGGGCCGTCGCAATTGCGCTCGCCGCACGCTTCCACGGTCTGGTTCAGCGTGTCAAAAAAGCCGTCGAACCCTTCGCCGGTCACATTGGAAATCGGACAGATGGGCGCGTGGGCCAAGAACGTGGGGGCCAGCAGCCGGCGCAAATCGCGCACCACAAATTCCCGTCGCGCCGCGTCCGCGAGGTCAATTTTCGTCAGCGCCACCAGCCCGTGCTTCAAGCCCATCAGGGTGAGAATGTGCAAGTGCTCGTGCGTTTGCGGCATGACGCCATCGTCAGCCGCCACGACGAACATAACGACGTCAATGCCATGCGCGCCGGCCACCATGTTGCGGATGAAGTCCGCGTGTCCCGGCACGTCCACAATGCCCACGACCCCTTTGCCCGCAAGCTGGCACGGGGCGAAGCCGAGGTCAATGGTCAGGCCGCGCTGCTTTTCCTCGGCGAGGGTGTCGGTTTCACAGCCCGTGAGCAGCTTCACCAACGCGCTTTTGCCGTGGTCCACGTGCCCGGCGGTGCCGAGCATGATGTTGCGGCGGGTGGTGGTCATTGGGTGGCGTCAGGCATCCCTGCCTGACGTAGAGGGCGGCATCCCTGCCGCCCGGAAGTAGGCTTGGGGCGTTTTGTGGCTTGCGAATAACTGAGCATGCTTGGATTGCCGTGAGGTTCCTGCCGCCGGGCTGGGAAGCCCGGCTCTACGGCAGGCAAGGATGCCTGCCGCCACAGGCTGGCCGCGCGGCTCCGAAGCGTCTTCGTAGCGCAGACATTCTTGTCTGCGAGTTCTGGCGACTTTCCAGTCGCCAGTTGCAAAAACTGGAAACACGGGACACGAAAGTCCCGTGAACCCGCAGGCTGGAAAGCCTGCGCTACGTGCGGGCGCGCACTCATTCCGCAATCCTCTTTAGTGCCGCGGCGATGAGCGGCAGTTGTTCCTCGGTGACGGTTCGCAGATCGAGCCGCACACAATCATCCTCGATGCGGCCGAATATGCACGCGTCGTCCAGCCGCAGGCGGCAAGCCAGTTCGGACGCGCCCTGGCCGGGCACGGCAACCATCACTTCAAAACTCGCGATGGCTTCCGTCGGCAACGAACCGCTGCCGAGAAACGCCTGGCTGGCGCGGATTTCAGTTTTCACCCCGGGCGCCGCGCCGGCAATCAGGCGCGCGAGTTTTTCCGCCCGCGTTTTCAAATCCGTCGGCGGCGTACACATCATGCGGTAGGTCGGATGTTCGCGCGCCAGCCGGGCGGGATCACGAAACAGTTGCAGCGTCCGCTCCAACACCATCAGGCAGGTCTTGTCCACCCGCACGGCGCGCATCAGCGGATGTTTGCGCAGTTTTTCCATGAGCGATTTTTTCCCGACGATGATGCCGGACTGCCCCGCGCCGATGAGTTTGTCGCCGCTGAACAAGACCGCGTCCGCGCCCGCTTCGACGGATTCACGCACGGTGGGTTCGTGGGGCAGGCCAAAGGGTTTCAAATCCAGCAACGCGCCCGCGCCGAGGTCGTCCAGCAACAGCAAATTCCGCTGGCGGCAGAGTTCCGACAACTCGCGCAACGGCACTTCGCTGGTGAAGCCCACAACGCGGTAGTTGCTGGGATGTACCCGCAAAATCGCCGCGGTGTTTTCGGTGATGGCCCGCTGATAATCCCTGAGGTGCGTGCGGTTGGTGGCGCCGACCTCGACCAACCGCGCGCCGCTTTGCGCCATGACCTCCGGCAGTCGGAACGACCCGCCGATTTCGATGAGCTGTCCGCGCGAGACGATGACCTCTTTGGGCGCCGCCAGCGCGGCGAGCACCAGCATGGTGGCGGCGGCGTTATTGTTGACCACGGTGGCGGCCTCGGCCCCCGTCAGTTCCGTCAGCAGATACTCCACCAGTTCATCGCGCTCGATGCGTTCGCCAGTTTGGCGGTTCACGGCCAACGTGCAATAGCCTTTCAGTTCGCCGAGGATGGAGTCCACCACGCCGCCCGGCAGCGCGGCGCGGCCCAGGCCGGTGTGCAAAATGATGCCGGTGGCGTTGATAGCCTCGCGCACGTGCGGCGCGGTGACGTCGAGCAGGTGTTTCTCCGCCAGCGCCAAAATTGAGTTGGTAGTGGCACGGGCGTCCCGCCCGTGCGTTTCCGATGCGTCGGTTTGGCGACCACGGAAACTCACGGGCGGGACGCCCGTGCCACTACCTTCGCCGGTGCCGGCTTTTATTTGCCGCCGCACCTCCGCGAGCGCGAGCCGAAGACATTCCGTGATGAGCGGTTGCGGCTGCCGCTGGAGCCAGCCGAGGGCGGTTTCACTTTTTAGCAAATCGGTGACGGACGGCAGCGACTGCAGCAGTTCGTGTTTCTGATCCGATGGCATGGGGGACGTTTTACCTCAAATCGCCCTCATCTGCCATCAAATCTTTTGGCAAACGTCGGGTGTGCTGCGTGATGCGTAATGCGTAATGCATGATGTGTGATGCGTGAGCTGCGAATTTTTTGGCAAAGCCACTGACGAAATGCGCTCATCAACCATCAGTTTTCGTTGATTGTTCCGTTGTGACGTTAGTCGCGGAGCGACGTCTGATGGTAGCCGTGGGTTTCAACCCGAATTCCGAAGTCGAATTACGTTGCGCCCGTAGCGCAGGCTTTCCAGCCTGCGGGTTCTGGCGACTTTCCAGTCGCCAGTTCCCGCACAGAAACACGGGACTGGAAAGTCCCGTGAACCCGCAGACAGGAATGTCTGCGCTACAACACGTTGCCTCGGCTGCGCCACTGGCAACTTCGGAATCCGGGTTCAACCCACGGTCGTGCGATTTCTGCATGGCCACCGTCGCGGCGCGACGGTTGAACGCCCAAATCCAAACAGGCCGAAGCGACAGAATCGAATAGGAAGAACGACATTGATGAACGTGCTTTCAAGCGTTGCGATGCGACGCAGGAGAGCCGCGCATTTGGGCCATGAACCGCGCGATCGGAGCGCGGACATTCTTGTCCGCTCTTTGCGGTCGGTAGCGGGTCCCCAAACATGTCGGCTCCTACCGGGGATTCAAGGGAAGGCACGGATGCCTGACGCCACACGCTCGGCAGCCAGCACGGCGGCGCCGAGCGCGCCGGTGAACTGCGGCTGCGGCACAACGGACACCGGGCAAGCCAAAACCTCCGCCAGCGCGCGCGCCATGCCGGCTTGCAGCGCCACCCCGCCGGTAAAATAGACCGGCGGCATCGCCACCCGTCCGGCCAGGGTGGCCACCCGCGTGGCCACGGCGTTTTGCACGCCAGCCACGACGTCGGGCAACGGTTTGCCGCTGGCGAGCAGGCCGATGATTTCCGTTTCGGCAAACACGGCGCAGACGTTGCTGATGAGCGCCGGCTGCCGGCTTTGCTGCGCGAGCGCGGACAATTTTTCCCAGTTCATCTCCAACCGGGAGGCCACCATTTCCAGAAACCGGCCCGTGCCCGCCGCGCAACGGTCGTTCATGGCGAAGTCGCGCACGCGCCCGCCGTCTTCGAGCGCGATGACTTTGCTGTCCTGCCCGCCAATTTCGATGACCGTGCGCGCGTCCGGCGCCAAGTGATGGACGCCGCGCGCGTGACAAGTGATCTCCGTGATGGTGGTGCTGGCGAAGCGGATGGAATTGCGCCCGTAGCCGGTGGCGACCACGCCGGAGATTTGCGACCGTTCCAGCCCGGCTGCGCGCAGAAGCCGGTCAAACAGTTCAGTGGCCAGGCGCTCCTGTTCCACGCCCTGATCGGCCAGGCCGGAGGCCAGGACCCGGGAAGCGGCGGGATCGAACAACACTGCCTTGATGGCCCGCGAGCCTGCGTCTATGCCCGCGCAAATCATTTGGTCCTCTTGGCTCGCGCGGTTTCCACCAGCGCCTGCAAGCGCGAGGCGAGCGTGGGCAGCAGGGCGTCACAAACCGGCGGAATTTCCAGCTCGATGGCGGGCAGGCCGATGGTTTGCCGCACGATTTCACGGATGATTTCGCCTTCCCGCGCGCAATGGCTCGCGCCGGGGATGCGGGAAACCACCACCGCTTCGACCCCGTTGGCCCGGCATTCGCGGACGATGCGCGCCGCGCGGTCGGTCGCCGGCCCAGCCATCGGGTCGGCTAGCGCGGAGCGGGCCAGTGCTTCCAGTGGCGGCAGATCCTCGGGAATCAAATCCAACGCGTGCGTGAACATGAAGTCCGAGCCGCAGATGCGTCCGCCCAAATCCTCCAGCAGATTCATCGCCCGCAAATCCGCGACCGGGTTCACCCAGAAAATCCGGACCGCTTCCGCGCCGCTGACAAACTGGTTCTGCCACACCCGGGCGCGCGCCTCGGCCAGCAAATCCTCGAGCACCGCAATGCATTCTTCGCGGTCGGAACAGAAATGCAGGGCGAGCATTTCGGCGACGAGCAGCTCCAGCGCCGGCAGGGGCGCGCGGGGCGCCGCATAAACGGTCTGCCGCAGTTCCGCCAGCAGACGGCGCACATGATTGGCCGCGCGGATGCCATCCGTGAGCAGCGCGTCGTCCAGGTCTTTCCCGGCGAGCTGGCCGAGCACTTGGCCGACGCGCTGCAATTCGGCGCGGACGCAGTCCACCTGAATTTTGGGCGCGGTAAGATTTCCCGGCAGCGCGCAGGCCGTTTCGCCGGCGGCCGGCGCGCGGCGGCGGGGCATTTCCCACCAGAGTATGGCATGACCAAGATGTTCCAACCGCTGCGCGATGGCGGAGAAGTCGTCGCAGACCGCGCCGGTGCTGCAGAGCAGCAGGTCCGGCAGCGGAAAATGTCCGCCGTTTTGGAAGGCGGGCAGCATGGCGCGCACGGGGCAAAACGAGGCGTCAATGCCCAGGGCCTCGGCCTGTTGCAGCAGCCGGTCGCTGCCTTCCATGAGACAAGGCGTCCACCACGCGCCGTCCGGGTAAAACGCCCGCAATCCCGGCAGCGCATACGCCATGACGGGCACCGTACCGAGGTCCTTCATGGCGCCGACGATTTTTTCGCCGCGCGCGCGGGCCTGGCGCAGCCGCTCGTTTTCGGTCAGCAAAAAATTCCAGAGCCGGAGCGCGGCGGGCGAGTTGTCGAACTGCAATTGCTCCAGCCGGAAATCTTTTTCCTGCTCCACGTGGCGGCGCAGCGGACCGCCATAGGCGGGTTCGCGCAGGCCGTCGCGGCGCAGTTCCGCGTAGCGGTCGTCCCATTGGGTCAAATTTAATTTGCTTGGCGTGGCCATGGTTGTTTTATCATTTCCACAAAGGCCTGGAGGCGGTTGGTGTCGCGCGGCGAAATGCCGGCGGCTTCATCGGCTTCGAGCAACAGCACCGGCCGGCCGGAAACCTCGCGCAAGGTCTGCCACTCGGCCCGCCAGAGGTCGCACCCGGTGAAATGCCAGAGGACGATGCCGCGCACCTGGCGGGCCAGCAGCCGCGGCTTCAGCCACGCATAGAGCCGCGTGTTCGGCCGCTGAAAAACGTCCACCAGGTTGTCAATATAGCCGGCGACCAGGGCATCGAACGGCTCTGGTTCATCAGCATCCTGGCGGCTGGCGGCGGCCAAAGCCGGCGGCAAGCCGGCGCTCCGGTCAAAAGTGGGACACAAGCTGCGCTCGCCGGTAAGGGTGGCGTTCAGCACCACGCGCCCGCCCGCGGCTTCAATCGTGTCAAACAACTTCCAATCCTTCGCGCCCAATGGCCCGCCGACGAGGGCCAACGCGGCGGGCGCGGTTGGAGTACACACCGCCGGCGCGGCAAAGTTGCCGTCGGTGTGAAATCGCGCCACGGATTCGGCATACGAACGCGCCGCGGCGGGCGGCGCGGCTTCGCGCAAACGGCGGCGGGCTTCGTCGCTTTGCGCCATTTCCTGCCGCAGCATTTCCGGCGCGGGGGCGGTGCCGCCGAGGGCCAAGAGAAATTGACCCAGGCGGGCCAGCTCGGCGCGATAAATTTGCCGGGCCACCGGGGTTTGCGTGGCCGGCAGATTGAACAAAAATACGCGGGCTGATCCGCGAAACGCTGCGGCGTCAAACCCGCGCTGCAACTGGTCGCACGCGGTGGTGAGAACGACGGCCGAGTCCGGCTGCGTTTCGGCAAAGCGGACAACGCTTTCCGCGAAGGCGCAGACGCCGCCGGCCAATGGCGGCGTATCCTGCCGGAATTTGTCCGCGAACCAGATGCCGCGCGCTTCCAACCCATGCGCCCGGACCCATTCGGCGGGAATCCAGGGACTGGTGAGATGTACGCGCATCTTGTTCGGCAGGTTGCTGACTACGGGGTTTTATCCGCGACAACGAAACCCTGGTCTAAATGGCGGCGCTCTGCCGAGGCGCCGCTACAGCTCTTCTCCGCCACCACCAGGCCTTGGATGATTTTGCCAGCCTGGGCGAGCGACTGGATGAATTTCATTTCGCCGATGAGCGTGGCCGCGAGCGCGGTGTCGAAACCGACGATTTTCAGCGCGTCGTAGGTGAGTTGCTTTTCGATCATGTCAAGGTACAGCGGCATGGTGGCAGCGAAACGTCCGGTGTCCTGCGCCAGGCGCGAGGCACAGCCATTTTGCTCCAGCAGCGATTGATATTCGCCCAGCGAGAGGAGGTTGGGGAATTTCATGAAGCCCAGAAAGCGCGCGGCTTCGCCATCGGCCCACGCAGCCGGGCCTTCCATCCAGTCGGTGAAGGCGATTTTGCCGCCGGGTTTGAGCAGGCGGGCCGCCTCGGCGATCAATTGCGGTTTGTCCTCGACATAGCACCAGGCGTCTTCGCCCCAAATAAAGTCGGCCTGGCCCGGCGGCAGGCCGGTGGCGCAGGCGTTGTTCTCGACGAAAGTGATTTTTTCCGCCAGACCTTCGGCGGCGGCGCGCTGGCGACCCAGTTGAATCATCGTCGGCGTGGCGTCCACCCCGGTCATGCGCGCCACTTGGAGGAAGCGCGCCAGAAATCTCATGCCCGCGCCGGTGCAACAACACAGGTCCACCCCCTGCGTACCGGCGGCAATGCCGGCGCGCTGGGCCAGATCAAGCGAAGATTGAAAGCCGCCGATGTGGATCTGCTCCCCCATGAGCAGTTCCCAGAGCCGGCCTTCGGGGCCGGAATAGACGGTTTGGACATCAGCAAGGTGAATTTGCGGCGCGGTCTTCATGGTAGCTTACATTTGGTTCCTGGCGCGGATGGTTTCAAACAAGGCTTCGACACGCGCCGAGATCCGGGCCGAGTCCGACGGCGAATAGTCCGTCGTGATTTTCAAATAGGGCAGACGCAATTCTTCCTCCGCCATTTTGCGGACGTGGAACGACTCGATGTCGTAGGTCAGGCACGCCTGCCAGACGAGTTCGATGACACAGTGCGGACGGAATTTCGCGGCCAGCGAACGGAGCGTCGCAAAGCGCCGCGTATTTGGCGTCATCACCGAGCAAGGCAAATGATAATATTTCCGGGCGATGGCGCGCACCAGGTCCGGCGCGTCCAAATCCACATCTTCGAGAATCGGCTTGAGGCCGGTGCAGTTCTCCATGGCCACGACCACCGCGCCGGCGGCCTCGATCAATTCCAGTACGCGCTCCGCGCCATGAACCAGCGGCACGCCGGTCAGCAGGACGCGGATCGTTGAGCTGTCGGGCGGCGGTGCTTGCGCGACGAACCATTGCAGCGCGTTTTCATACTGTTGCAAATCGGCCTCGATGCCGGAGATGATGCTTTTGAACTCGATCAATTGCCGGCCCGTGAGCGGCGGTGTCGCGCGCGCCATCAAGTCGGCCAGTTGCCGGCGCAGTTGGCGTTCGCGATTCATCGTGCGGCAGGCCGCGCGCAATTTTTCTTCGGTGATGTGCGTTTGCCACCGCTGCTCCAGATGTTCCTTGAATTTGCGAACTTCATCCGTCCAATGCTCGAAGGCGGTTTCGTTTTCCGCTTTCTGCGGCAATTCGAGCACATACATCGGCTTGCTCAAGCCCAGCAGCTCGAACATTTTCTTTTTCCCATCGCAAGTCGTCTCGGCCACGACCAGGTCCGCCTGGGTCAAAAACGGATTTTTGCCGGTGACGTGGTAGCCGAAGGTGGATTTGATCAAGGGGCACAGGTTGGCCGGCAAGGATGGTTCGGCGGCGGGAATCGTGGCGGCGGACCCGCCGCACAAACAGACCGGAACCGCCCCGGCGGCCAGGATGATTTCGCGCGGGGTAAACTCGCACAGGATGCCCACGACGGGCCGCCCGGCGGCCTTGGCCTGCTCGACGAAATCGCAGCAGTGATCAATCATGTCCGCGAACCAGGCGAGCGGCGCGGAAACACCGGCCGCAACGGACGGGCGGAAACCCGGGGCACAATCCATAATTCAAATGGCTGAACGTGTGGTCATTGCGGGGGAAAGCCTAGCAAGCACAACGCGGAAAACCAGCGAATTTCCCAGGACGCAGCCCGCTGATTTTTTTTGTCGGCTTTTGACGGTCAACCGCGCATACTATTTCACATGGCATTCAATCTTTTAACCAACTTTAACCATTTTCAACGTCACCGGAATGGTTTGCCGGCCTGCATCACAATCCTGTTGTGCCTGGGCGCCGCCAGCCTGTCCGCCGACAACGCCGCGCCGCGCGAGCGGGTTTCGTTCAACGATGGCTGGCGGTTCATCAAAGCCGACCCGGACGGCGCGGGCGCCGCGCTGAGTTATGCCCGCCTCAAAGACTGGCTGCTGCCGGCCAGCGCGGAGTTGTCCGCCAACCCGGCGCTGCTGGCCAGGACGCGTCCGGCGGGAAATCCCGGCGAAACCGTGGCGTATGCCCAACCCGGTTTCAACGACAGCCAATGGCGTTTGCTCAATCTGCCGCATGATTGGGGCATCGAGGGGCCGTTTGACCAGGCCAACCCCGGCGAAACCGGCAAGCTGCCGTGGTGGGGCGTCGCTTGGTACC
>Ga0316217_10004968_pt1 | contig 14032 bp, 9 predicted proteins | sample 1anoAmetaG_FD_203633 | JGI IMG/M metagenome (GOLD analysis project Ga0316217, IMG submission 203633) | Freshwater microbial communities from Trout Bog Lake, Wisconsin, USA - 1anoA | ecosystem: Environmental > Aquatic > Freshwater > Lake > Hypolimnion/Profundal zone | place: USA: Wisconsin...
GTGTTCACCGCCAACGGCACCGCGGGCAGCTACACCGTCACCGGCACCGTCGCCGGGATGGCGGCGCCCGGCCCGGCCGATTTCGCCATGACCAACCTGGCCTCCAACGGCTACCAGGCCCCCCTGGCCTACACCAGCGCCCAGCGGACCATCACCGCGATCAACAACCTGGGGGCCTCCATCGGCTACGTGGGCACCACCCATCTGCCGGTCTACTGGGCCAGTCCGACCGCCCAGGGCCAGGCCATTCCGGTGCCATCGGGCGACACCTACGTCGTCGCCACCAGCCTGAACGACAGCGGCCAGATCGTCGGCTACGGCGGCGCCAGCGCCAGCGCGGCCGCCATCCCCTTCTACTGGGCGAGCCCGGCGGTGCAGCCGCAGCCGCTGGCCCTGCCCAGCGGCCACGAGACCAGCCCCGCCTATCCCCAGAGCATCGCCAGCAACGGCAAGATCACCGGCTGGGTGGATGAGGGTCCGGGCCAGGGCGGTGAACTCAACGAGCCCCTCTACTGGTCCGGCCCGGCCGCGCAGCCGCTGGTGCTGGACGTGGCCGCGCCGTCTCTCGGAGCGACCCCCGGGCTCATCCTCGCCGGCGGCCAGATCCTCTGCACCAATGGCTGGAGCCCGAACTTCGCCTGGGCCGGCCCGGCGTCCCCGGCGGTCCTGCCCAAGCCCCTGGTGGTGGATTCCGACCACTATCCGGCGCCATCCTCGGAAAACGCCTCGGGACTGATCGTGGGGGCCTCCTTCCAGGGCAGTTTCCCCACCGCCGTGACCTGGGCCGGCAGCGCCGCCACCCCCCAGGTCCTGCCCTTCCTGGCGCTGGCCGACCTGGTCCCCGGCGCGATGACCACCGGCTTCGCCTACAGCATCAACACCGCGGGCACCATCGCCGGAACCCTCAGCGGGTGGATCAATCCGGGCAGCAACGAACAGGCGTTCACCCATGCCGTCATCTGGCAGGGCGGCGTGGCGAAGGACCTGAACGACCTGATCCCCACCGGCGGCAGCGTGACCCTGAAATCCGCCACCCTGATCACGGACCAGGGGGTGATCCTGGGCACCGGCACGACCTCCGGCGGCACGGCTGTGCAGTTCGTCCTGGTGCCTGACTGATCAGACGGATCCCATGTCTTTCAGCCGACCACCATTCAGGAGACCGGCAGGATCACCTCGCAGCCCATGTACGGCTGCAGCGCCTTGGGAATCCGCACGCTGCCGTCCGGCTGCTGGTAGTTCTCCAGGATCGCCACCCAGGTCCGGCCCACGGCCAGGCCGCTGCCGTTGAGGGTGTGCAGGAACTGGGGCTTGCCGCCGGCCGGTCGGTAGCGGATGTTGGCGCGCCGGGCCTGGAAATCGCCGAACCAGGAGCAGGAACTGATCTCCCGGTAGGTGTCCTGGCTGGGCAGCCACACTTCCAGGTCGTAGGTCTTGCGGCTGGAGAAGCCCATGTCGCCGGTGGAGAGCAGCATCTTCCGGTAGGGCAGCTCCAGCACCTCCAGCACCCGCTCGGCGCAGCCGGTGAGGTGCTCCAGCTCCTCCTGGGCCCGCTCCGGAGTGGTGAAGGCCACCAGCTCGACCTTGTGGAACTGGTGCTGGCGGATGATGCCCTTGGTGTCCTTGCCGTAGCTCCCGGCCTCGCTGCGGAAGCACGGGGTGAACGCGAAGTGGCGCACCGGCAGCTGGTCCTCGGCCAGGATCTCCTCCCGGTAGAGGTTGGTCACCGGCACCTCGGCGGTGGGGATCAGGTAGAGCGCGTCCTCGCCCCGGTAGGTCTTGAACAGGTCCTGCTCGAACTTGGGCAGCTGGCCGGTGCCGAACATGCAATCGCCCAGCACCAGGTAGGGCGGCAGGATCTCGGTCCAGCCGGCGCCGCCGTGCAGATCGGCCATGAGCGCGATCAGCGCCCGGTCCATCTTGGCGCCCAGGCCCTTGAGCACGGCGAACCGGGAGCCGCTCAGCTTGGCGGCGCGATCCAGGTCCAGGATGCCCAGGCGGGTGCCCAGCTCCACGTGGTCCAGGGGCTTGTCGATGGCGGCGGGCTGGCCCCAGCGCTTGATCTCGGCGTTGGCGTGCTCGTCCCGGCCCACCGGCACGGATTCGTGCGGCAGGTTGGGGATGGTGGCCAGGAAGGCCCGGAACGCAGCTTCCGCTTCCTTTTCCGCCGCCTCCAGGCCCTTCAGCTTTTCGCCCACTTCCCGCTGGGCGGCGATGAGGGCGTCGGCGTTCTCCTTGGCCCGCTTCAGCCGGCCCACCTCGTCCGAGACCCGGTTGCGCTCGGCCTTGAGCGCCTCGGCGTCCTGGATCACCCGGCGCCGGTCGCTTTCCAGGCGCTGGAAGGTTTCCCGGTCGAACTCCACCCCCCGCTTGGACAGGCCAAGGATGACGGTATCAAGGTCGTTGCGCAGAAGGGCAGCGTCAAGCATGGATGCCTCGTAAAGAACCATTGTAAGCGGGATGGGCCGTTCCCAGTAGAGTCGGTCGCCATGCCCCGCCCAGGACGCAAAAAGGAGTGGAAACCGGGATGGAGATGATGGATATTATTTCAGGTTAATCAATTCCTGCTTTGGGTCGCCTGCTGATTCCACTCTCCCAGGGGGGTGCATGGGCAAGATTCGGGCTGCTTGGGCCGTCATCCTGGCCTTGGCCCTGCCGCTCCGGGCGCAGGAGCCCGCCACCAACCTCCAGTTCAGCGCCTTCGGCACCCTGGGTCTGGCCGCCACGGACACCCACAAGGTGGAATTCCGCCGGACCCTCGGGCAGCCCCATGGCGCCATCGACTACCCGCAGGGCAGCGTGGACACCCGGTTCGGGGTGCAGGCCAGTTCCAGGCTATCGGATACCCTGCTGGCGACCGTGCAGGTGGTGAGCCAGTACCGCTACGACAACACCTACCGTCCGGACCTGAACTGGGCCAGCCTGACCTGGACCCCCACCGGGACCTTCCAGGCGCGGGCCGGGCGGATCGGCCTCGAGAAGCTGCCCGACGGGGACTATGCCAACGTCGGCTACACCATGCTGTGGGTGCGGCCGCCGGTGGAGGTCTACGCGGCGGGCACCACCAACTACCTCGACGGCCTCGACCTCTCCCAGACTTTCGCCATCGGCGCCGATTCCACCCTGGCGATCAGGGCGATCGCCGGCATCGCCAACGAGAAGGCGCCGGGCGGGGCGAACGTCCCCCTGGACCTGACCGGATCCCGGAATATCGGTGCGGCCCTGAAGTTCCAGAGCGGCGGCTTCCGCGGCCGGTTCTCCTACGTGCGCCAGGTGCCCAACCACAACTTCGGTCCGCCGGCTTCGGACGAGATCGCGCAGGAGAAGGCCCTCGCGGTCACCCTGGGCGAACCCAAGCTGGCCGCGGCGGCCGAAGCCTTCGAGATCAAGGGCAAGCCAATCCAGTCCTACCAGCTGGGGGGCGCCTGGGAGCGGGGCCCGGTCCAGGCCCAGGCGGCGGTGGTCCGCACCCTCTACGATATCCCCTCCATCCCCGACCAGTGGTCCGGCTTCGCCTCGTTCGGCTACCGCCTGGGCGCGGTGGTGCCCTACGGCATCTATTCCAGGGAGGTCAGCAAGCGCAACGGCCCGGTGGACCTGGGCAAGGTGGCGCTGATTCCGGGCCCGCTCACCGCGCGCCTGACGGCAGAGCTCAACGCGGCGATGCACCTCCAGGAGGTGGACCAGACCAGCCTGTGCGCCGGCCTGCGCTGGGACTTCTCGGACCGGGCGGACCTGAAGGTCCAGGTGGACCGGGTCCGGGCCAGGAATTCCACCGCCCTCTGGGTGGTGGACGATCCGACCTGGAATGGCCACGCCACGGTCATGAGCGTGACCCTGGACTTCATCTTCGGCGGGGTGCGCTGATGCGCCGCGCCCTGTCCTCCCTGTTCGCCGCTCTGTTCGCGGCCGTCGCGCTCCGGGCGGATTCCCGCCTGGTGATCATCGTCAACCCGGAAAGCGGCGTGACCCGCCTGACCCGGAAGGAAGCCGAGGACATCTTCATGGGCCGGCAGAAGCGGCTGCCGTCCGGCCTGGTGGCGCTGCCGGTGGAAGGGCTGGTCCCGGCCGAAACCCGGCTCAGGTTCTACCAGGAGCTGGTGCACCTGCCCATGCCCGAGGTCAGGGCCTACTGGGCGCGGATGTACTTCTCCGGCCAGGTCCAGCCGCCCCGCCAGACCCAGAGCGGACAGGAGACCCTCGAGGTGGTCGCGGCCAACAAGGGCGCCATCGGCTTCCTGGAGATGGACAAGGCGGACCGCAGGGTGCGGGTGGTGCTGGAGCTCGGAGAGCAGGAGGCGCCATGACCGGGTCCGGGTTCGGCTCCAGCCTGCTGGTCCGGACCACGGTGATGGTGCTGGCGGTGACCCTGCTGGTCGGCTTCGCGGGCCTGGGCCTGGCGCGGCGGATCGCCCGGGAGCGGCAGGCCCAGGCCCAGGGGGAGGCCCTGGAGGCCCTGCTCGACGTGGTGGGGCCGACCGCCGCGGCGGCGGCCTTCGCCGGGGACCGGGCCCTGGCCGACCAGGTGGTGAGGAACCTGGTGGCCACCCCGAACGTGAACAGGGCGATCCTCCGCGCCGGTCAGGAGGTCCTGGCCCAGGCCGCGCGTCCGGGCGCGCCGGACCCGGCCGCCGGGTCCGGCGCCAGGTCCAGGCTGCTGGCCTCGCCGTTCTCGGCGGCGGTCCAGGTGGGCGAGCTGACCCTGGTCCCGGACCCCTGGGAGGCGGCCCGGCAGAGCGAGCGCTACCTGGGCATCCTCCGCGGGGTCCTGTCCGGCCTGGCGGCTGTCCTCGGGCTGGCCCTGGTCCTGACCATCCACGGGTTCATCATCCGGCCGCTCACCGCCTTTTCCCGCCAGCTGCAACGCCTGGAACAGGACGGCGGGGGCCTGCTGGCGGTTCCCGGGGGCCACGCCGGCGACGAACTCGGGGAACTGGTCCAGGCCGCCAACCGGCTGGTCCAGCGTCTGGTCCGGGCGGACTGGAAAGAGCAGGAGGCGAACCGCCGCCCGCCCGCCAGGGGCCTCGGCCCGGAGGCCGGCCAGGACGCGGCGGGGGTCTTCCTGGTGGCCGGAGACGGGGCGCTGGAGGTGTGGACCCCGGCGTGTCCGGGCATCCTGGGATGGGAAGGCGAACCGCGGGCAGGCGCGGATTTCGCCGCCCTGTTCGGCGCCGGCGCGGCCGAGGTGGAGGACTGCCTTGGCCGCTGCCGGAGCGGCGGCGCCCGGGCGGTGGCGACCCTCCGTCTGCCGGATGCCGGAAAGGGCGGCCACCGCTGGGTGCGCCTGTCCCTTGACCGGATCGGGCCGGACTGGATCCAGGGTCTGGCGCGGGAGGTCCCGGAGCCCTGAACGTCAGGGCGCCGAACCGTCCGGAGCGGGCAGCAGGACCCTGATCCGGGTTCCACGCATCGGTCCGGTATCCACCTGGACCGATCCGCCGCAGGTCTCCACGATGCGGCGCACCACCGCGAGTCCCAGGCCCTGGGCCCCGGGGCGGGTGGTGAAGCCGGGCTGGAAGATCCGGTCCAGGGCGAGCGGGGCGATCCCGGGTCCGTCGTCCTCCACTTCCAGGAACAGCGACCGGTCCGGAGGCGGGGCGGTCCCGGTGCGGATGGTGACCGTCCCGGAACCGCCGAGCGCGTCCCGGGCGTTGAGCACCAGGTTCATCAGGACCGGTTCCAGGCGGGCCGGAGGCCAGGGCAGGGCCGGCAGGCCGGTCCCGGGCTCCCGGCGCAGCTCGGGCCCGGGGCCCAGGGCGGTTTCCGCCCATGGCCCGAGCCGCTCCACCAGTTCGTTGAGGTCCAGCTGGAAGCCGGCGGCGGCCTCGGTGAACGGCGCCGCAGTGAGCTGGGCCAGGATCGCCTCCAGGCTCCCGGCCGCCCTGGCGCACGCTTCGAGGTGCGCCGGGACTGCGTCCGCGCCGACGGTGGCGAGCGCGTCCAGATGCCTTCCGAGGGTCTGGACCGGACCGCGCAGATCATGGGCCAGCTTGGCGGCGAGCGCTCCGAGCCACTCCGCCCGGCGGCGTTCCGCCAGCTGCTCCTGCATGGCCCGCTGCCGGCCCACCTCGTAGAAGACCCCGTGGTAGCCGCCCCCCTCGGCCTTGCGGAGATTCCAGCGGGTCCAGACCCAGCCGTCGATGCCCTTCAGCCGGGCCTCGAACGGGGCGTCTTCCGGGTGTTCCAGCGCCCGGCGGAACCGCTCCAGGTCCTCGGGATGGAACAGGGCCTCCAGTTCCGCGAAGGCCATGGCGCCGTCCTGGGTCGGGATGCCGAGCAGGGCGGCGGCGAAATCGGAAATGAGCAGCAGATCCTTGGTCAGGGACCAGAGCACCACTTCGCCCGCCGCGGCGGCGTCCACCAGCAGCTGGTCGCCGGCGGCCAGCTGCCTGAGCCGGGATGCCGAACGCTCCCGCTCGGTCACGTCCCGGAGACTGAGGATCCGGCCCACCGTCCGGCCGCCGACCCGGTGCGGCCGGCCAGCCTGCTCCAGGATCCGGCCGGCCTCGGTCTTCATCCGCCCGGAGCTTTCCTGTCCCGGGCCGTCGCCCTGGCGGCGGACTTCGTCCAGGAACGCTTCCGGGTCCTGGAAGTGGTCGGCGATGAACTGCAGCACCCGCTCGGTGGTCATGGGCGCCATGACGTACTCGGGGATGCCGCAGAGGGAGAGGAAGGTCCGGTTGTAGGCGGTGACCCGGCCGGCCAGGTCGAGCACCAGGATCCCGTCGGCGGTGGCTTCCAGGGTGGCCCGCAGCAAGGCGGCCAACCGGGCGTTGGCGGCCAGGGCCTCGCGCTCCCCCGCCCCGTGCCGGGCTTCCGCCAGCGCCCGGCGCACCACCGCGCCCAGACGGGACAGGTCGCCCGGGGCCACCTGGTCCTTGACCCCCTCGGGGAGGGGACCGCCGCCGCTCTCGGCCAGGACGATGAGCGGCAGGAGGGGAGCCCGCCGGCGGGCGGCCTCCAGCGCCTCGCCGGCATGGCAGGCGAACAGGAGGTCGTAGCTCCAGGCTTCGGCCAGGGCGCTTGCGAACGCCCCCGGGCTGTCCACCCAGATCACTTCGCAGGGCAGGTGTTCCAGCGCCAGCGCCGTGCGGACCCGCTCCACGGCTTCGGGGAGCCGCTCGAAATAGAGGATCCTGAGGCGGCTGGTCATCGGATGTCCTGGAGGGTGTGCCGCAGGCGCTGGGCCAGCCGGCCCGGGACGGCTTCGGCCAGGCACAGCCGGAGGCGCTCCCGGGCGAGGGGCAGACGGGAAGCGCGCTGGGCGGGGGCGGCCTTCACCTCGAGGAGGTTGAGCAGCCCCTGCAGGGCGTTGGCGCGGGGGTCGGCGGGAAAGGCGCGCAGGGCCAGATCCACCCGCTCCGACGCGCTCTGCAGACTGGCCCGGGGGTCCAGTCCATGGGTCTGTTCCCACTCGGCGCGGATGAACCAGGCTTCCGCGGCGGCGTCTTCCTGGGGCCAGTGGGGACCGCCCTGGAGCGCCGGTGCGAGGAGGCTGAGGGTCCGCTCCACGGTCGGCCTGGGATCCCGCCCCTGGTCGGCCTCCATGCGCGCTTTGCAGTTCAGGACTTCGGCCAGCCGGGGGTCCCCGGCCAGGGCCGGGCTGGCGCTGTCCCTGAGGGCCTCGGCCAGGGCGAGCTCCGCGTCTTCACCGCTGGCGAGCCGCTGTTCCGCGAGCTGCCAGTAGATGGCCATCCGCTCCGCCTGGAGGCCCGGGGACAGGGGCTCGCGCACCCGGGTGCCGAGGAACACCAGCGCGGCGTCCAGCTGGGGAAACCGGTCCTGGCCCAGTTCGCCGAGCCGCCTGGCCGCGAGCAGACGGAGGCCGAGCCAGTCCTCCTGGAGTCCGGGATGGTCCGGCTCCAGGGCCAGGACCTGGTCGCAGCGCTGGATCTGCTCCTGCAGGAAGCCCGCCGGGAGGGTGCCCCCGCCGAGCTGGAGTTCCGCCAGCCTCCGGGCGGCCAGGAAATAGGCATGGTGGGCGGCAGGGTCGCCGGACCCGCCTCCTTGCGGTCTCAGGTAGACCTCCAGCGGCAGGAGCGAATCCAGCAGCAGGCCTTCGGCCCGGGGCGGATCCCCGGCCGCCAGCCGCGCGCTGGCCAGGGCCCCCAGGCACGCGGATTCCAGCATGGCCGATTCCCGGTGCCAGACATGGGCACGGTGGTAGGCGCCGGCTTCCGCGCCAGCGCGGAGATAGTCTCCGCGGGCGTAGGCGGCCAGGGCGCGGGTGAGCGACGGCGGGCCGGGGCCGGCGGTGGTCTCCTCCCTGGGCAGGAACGCCGTCAGATCCCCGGCCGGCGGGGCCGTGCCTCCGGTCCAGGCGGCCAGCACCAGGGCCAGGGCCAGGTCCCGGCCATCCTCGGAGCCCAGCCGGCCCAGGCGCCATCCGGTTTCCAGTTCGCGGCCCGCCTGGGCGTAGTCGCCGCGCAGGAAGCGGATCCGGCCGAGGGCGGCGCGGCCCGGCGCCTGGTACCAGGGGCCCAGGGCCGCCAGGTCGGCCATGATCCGGGCCTCCAGGGCCTCGGCCTCGCGCTCGGCGCGCCCCGCGCCGGGACCGGGGAAGGCATGCTGGAAGATCAGGTCCCGCTCCCACGCCGAGACCTCCTGGGCGATCTGGCGGCTGGCGTCCCGGGCGGCGTCCCGGCCGCGGAGGCGATGAACCAGCAGGGCGGTCCCCCCGGCTCCCAGGACCAGGGCCGCGGTGGTGGCCGCCAGGACGGCCCGGGCGTGCCTGCGCCCCCTGCCCGCCAGCCGCGCCAGCGCGCCCGCGGGCTGGGCCCGGACCGGATCGCTGTTCAGGAAACGCCGCAGATCCTCGGCCAGGGCGCCGGCGGAGACGTAGCGGCGCAGAGGCTCCGGGTCCAGGCATTTGAGGATGATCGTCTGGAGGTCCGGGGCCAGGCCGGATTTCAGTGCCCGCGGCCGGGAATCCGGCGCCAGATGGGGCGGAGGATGGCCCAGCAGGGCGAAATGGAGGGTGCCTCCCAGGGCGTAGATGTCGGTGGCCGCGCCGATGCTGTCCCGGTCGCCCCGGATCTGTTCGGGCGCCATGTAGCCCGGTGTTCCCGCCTGGGCGTGGCTGAAGCTGAGCGGCGGGCCCGCCAGCGACACGGCCAGCCCGAAATCGCAGAGGTAGGGGGTCATCCGGCCGTCGGGCCCCAGGTCCAGAAGGATGTTCGAGGGCTTGATGTCCCGGTGGATGAGTTTCATGAGGTGGGCGACGTTGACGGCTTCGGCCACCTGGGCGATGATCGCCACCGCCTCGGGCACCGGCAGATCCCTGGCGTACTGGTGCAGGTTCGGCCCCCGGATCAGCTGCATGGCGATCCGGATGGCGCCTTCAGCGGCCTCGACGTCGTAGATCCGGCAGATGTTGGGGTGGACGATGCGCCCCTGGAGCTGCGCCTCGTGCATGAACCGGACCATGGCCGTGGGGTCGATCCTGCTGAGGATCTTCAGGGCCACGCTCCGGCACAGGACCACGTCCCAGGCCTCGATCACCTCGCCCATGCCGCCTTTGCCGAGCAGCGGCCCATGCACGTAGCGGCCCTCCCGGGGATGCTGGGGGGTGAGCCAGAACGGTTGAACATTCATAGGATCCATCGCTCGGGAACCCCTCGGACGGAAGCTGACGCAGAACAGGCTGCCACCGCTTGAAAGTGGCCTGTCACAAGATAATGAACATAATATTCGTGGGCAAATAATTGTTAGAGCGGCTCACCGGCCCAGGAAACGGCGAAGGCCCGGCGGACCTCCTCGACGCCGCCGCCGGCGCCCAGGGTCAGGGCCAGCTTGGACAGGGCCGCCCAGCGGGTGTGCAGGCCGCCGGAGATGGCGCCCAGGTCCAGGGCCATGGCGCCCAGTTCGTAGGTCTCCAGGTCCACCCCGCCGGACAGGCACTGGCTGGTGATGACCACCGGCACCGCGTGCGCCGCGCAGTGGGCGAACAGGGCCTGGAGATCGGGCCGGCCCATGGGCAGGTTGCCGGCGCCGTAGCCCTGGATCAGGACGCCCCGGGTGCCGGGGTCGGGCAGCCGCCAGGGCATCCCGGGAAAGGGGATCCGCAGCTCGATCGCCGATTCCATGGCGCAGCCCACCGCGGACGGCACCTGGCGGGGGAAGGCCCCGGCGTGGGGATGGATCTGGATGTGCAGGCCCAGTTCGGCCAGGGCCGGCAGGTTGGGTGATTCGAACGCCTCGTAGCGGTGCACGCTGACCTTGTCGGCGGCCACCCCGCGCAGCCAGTGGTCGCCGAAGCAGATGCCCACTTCGGCGATGCCCCTGGCGGCCAGGGTGACGGCGTCCACCAGGTTGCCCCGGGCGTCGCTGCGGATGTAGGCCAGGGGCCGCTGGGCCCCGGTGAGCACCACCGGCTTGCCCAGGTCCGCCAGCAGGAACCCGAGCACCGAGGCGGTGTAGGCCATGGTGTCGGTGCCGTGGACCAGGACGATGCCGTCGCTCAGGGCGGCCTCGGCCCGGACGATCCGGACCAGCTCCAGGATGTTGTCCGGCTCCAGGGTGGTGGAGTCCTTGTTGAAGGCCACCACCAGGCGCAGCCGGGCCAGCTGCTCCAGCTCGGGCACCTGCTCCAGGATCCGGTCCAGCGACGGTCCGGGCGCCAGGGGCCCCTGGTCCGCCCCAGGGCCCATGCCCAGGGTGCCGCCGGTGTGGATGAGGGTGACTGTGCGCTTGTCCATAGGCCTGCAATGATACCTTAAAAGCTAATATATCAAGGTCTTGGCATCGAGCTGAGGAGCGCCTGGATAAGTCCGTCGGTGGTCGCGCCGTCGGCCTCGGCCTCGTAGGTGAGCAGCAGGCGGTGGCGCAGGACATCGGGGGCCAGGGCGGTCACGTCGTCGGGCAGGACGTGGTCCCGGCCGGAAAGGAAGGCGAGCGCCTTGGCGGCCGCCTGCAGGGCCAGCGAGGCCCTCGGCGACGCCCCGCAGCGGAGCTGTTCCCGCCCCTTCCAGGGCTGGGCCGCTCCGGGCCGGGTGGCCTGGACCAGGCGCACGATGTACTTGCGGATGGCGTCGTCCAGGTGCACCGCCCGGGCCAGACGGCCCGCCTCCAGGATCTCGCCGCCGGTCAGGACCGGGCGCACCGCCTCCTCGTGGCCGTCGGCGCGCCGCAGCACTTCGCCCTCCTCCTGGGCGCTGGGGTAGTCCACCCGCAGCTTGAACAGGAAGCGGTCCATCTGGGCTTCGGGCAGGGGGAAGGTGCCCTCCTGCTCCAGCGGGTTCTGGGTGGCCAGCACCAGGAACGGGTCGGGCAGCGGGAAGCTCTCCTCGCCCAGGGTCACCTGGCGCTCCTCCATGGCCTCCAGCAGGGCCGACTGCACCTTGCTGGGCGCCCGGTTGATCTCGTCCGCCAGCAGCAGGTTGGCGAACACCGGGCCCTTGCGGGGGCTGAAGCTGAGCGAGCGGGGGTCGAACACCAGGGTGCCCACCACGTCCGAAGGCAGCAGGTCGGGGGTGAACTGCACCCGCCGGAAGCTCATGTGGCTGGCCGCGGCCAGGGTCTTGACGGCGCGGGTCTTGGCCAGGCCGGGCAGGCCTTCCAGCAGCACGTGGCCGGGCACCAGCAGGGCGACCAGCAGGCGGTTCAGCAGCTGGGGCTGGCCGACGATCACCTTCCGGCACTCCTGCAGCAGGCTGTCGAGGGGTTTGGCATCGGTTGCGGGCATGGGCTGGTCCGGGGTTCCCACCATCTTGCCTGGATTTCGGGAATACCTCCAACGACGGGATCCGGGCGCCGGCAGCGGCGCGCCTTGACGCGTTCGAATTTCAATTTATTATTCATTACTTTCGGAGTCCGCCATGCCCCTCCGGCCCACCCGGCTGGCCCCTCTTTCCTTTCTGGCCCTGGCCTCCGGCTTGGGCCTCGGCTGCCCGGGACATCACTCCCATCTCAGTACGGCCGATGCGCCGGCCAAGGTCCAGGCGGCCAGGGTCTGGAAGAACGGCTCGGTGCTGGATTCGACCCAGGACCCCGGCGCCCTGTGGGAGGCCACCGGGGTGGCGGTGTCCGGAGCCGATGTCTACACCGTGGCCAACCGGACGGTCAAGGACGGGATCACCACCATCAGGGTCTCGAAGAACGGCATGGACCTGCCGTTGCACACCACGCCGGGACGGTCCGCCGAGGCCTACGGCCTGGCCGCCGCCGGAACCGGGGTCTTCGTGGCCGGTTGTGAATTCAGCGGCGGGACGCCGGACTCGCCGGTGCCGGTGGCCAAGGTCTGGGAGAACGGCGCCGCCACCACGCTGTCGGCCGGGACCAGGCCGGCCAGGGCCTACAAGGTGGCCGTATCCGGGCCGGATGTCTACGCCGCCGGCTACGAGAACACGGTCAGCGGGACGAAGGCGTTCGATGTGGCCAAGGTCTGGAAGAACGGCAGGCTCCTGTACTCCCTGGGCGGGGGCGGCAGCGAGTCCAGGGCCCTCGCGGTGGCCGTTCACGGCGCGGATGTCTATGCCGCGGGCTATGCGGCCCCGGGCGCGAACAAGGTGGCGATGGTCTGGAAGAACGGCCATCCGCTGCATACCCTCAGCGACGGGCGGTTTTTCGCCATCGCCGCGGGCCTCGCCGTCGCCGGACCGCATGTCTACGCCTGCGGGTTCGAGTACACCGGGCACAGCTATGTGGCCAAGGTCTGGAAGGACGGCCAGGTCCTGTACACCCTCACCGACGGGACCCGGAACGCCAAGGCCGGGGAGGTGGCCGTGGCCGGAGCGGAGGTCTACGCCGCCGGCTGCGAATATGGCTTTGGGAAGAGCACGGCCAAGGTCTGGAAGGACGGCGTCGCCCTGCCTGCGTTCACCCCGGAGAACGGCAGGGCCGGGGCCTCGGCCATGGCCGTCTCCGGTACCGATCTCTACGTGGCCGGCTGGGAGACCATCGGGCAGTGACTGTGAGCGAGTGGTTTTCCCAAGCGACCACAGCCGGAATGGCGGGACCTGGACGCTGACTCAGGCTTCCAGCTGCCGCAGCCGCTCGGCCTCGAAGGCGCCGCGCAGGGGCTCGATGATCGGTTCGATCATGCCCTGCATGAAGGAATCCAGCTGGTGGATGGTCACGTTCACCCGGTGGTCGGTGACCCGGCCCTGGGGGAAGTTGTAGGTGCGGATCTTTTCGCTGCGGTCGCCGGAGCCCACCTGGGTCTTGCGCAGATCGGCCTCGGCGGCGTCCTTTTCGCCCTGGGCCTTCTCCAGCAGGCGGGAACGCAGGACGGTCATGGCCTTGGCCATGTTCTTGAGCTGGCTGCGCTCGTCCTGGCACTGCACCACGGTGTTGGTGGGCAGGTGGGTGAGCCGGACCGCGGAATAGGTGGTGTTGACGCTCTGGCCGCCCTTGCCGCCCGAGCAGAAGGTGTCGATGCGCAGATCCTTGTCGTGGATGGTGATGTCCACCTCGTCCGCCTCGGGCATCACCGCAACGGTGCAGGCCGACGTGTGGATCCGGCCCTGGGTCTCGGTCTTGGGCACCCGCTGGACCCGGTGCACGCCGCTTTCGAAGCGGAACAGGGAGTAGGCGCCCTCGCCCTCCACCTCCGCCACCACTTCCTTGAGCCCACCCTGCTCGGCTTCGCTCTCGTTCAGCACGCTCACCTTGAACCCGCGGCGCTCGGCGAACCGGACATACATGCGGAACACCTCGCCGGCGAACAGCGCGGCCTCCTCGCCGCCGGTGCCGGCCCGCACCTCCAGGATGACGTTGCGGGCGTCCTTGGGGTCCTTGGGCACCAGCAGATGCTTCAGGGCGGCCTCGCCCTCCAGGATGGCCGCCTTGAGCTCAGGGATCTCCATCTCCGCCATCTCCCTCAGCTCCGGGTCCTGGGCCTTGTCGGCGAGGATGGACTCGGCTTCGTCCAGCTGCTTGAGCCGGTTGCGCTGGAGGTGCCAGGCTGCCACCACCGGCTCCAGCTCCGCCCGGAGCTTGGACAGCTCCCGCAGCCGCTTCATGTCGCTGACCACGGACGGGTCCTGGAGCTGGGCTTCGATCTCCTGGTACTTGGCGTCTAAGGATTCGAGCT
>Ga0316217_10004969_pt1 | contig 14032 bp, 4 predicted proteins | sample 1anoAmetaG_FD_203633 | JGI IMG/M metagenome (GOLD analysis project Ga0316217, IMG submission 203633) | Freshwater microbial communities from Trout Bog Lake, Wisconsin, USA - 1anoA | ecosystem: Environmental > Aquatic > Freshwater > Lake > Hypolimnion/Profundal zone | place: USA: Wisconsin...
AGAATAAAAAACCAGATGATTTTCATAAATTTTTTTGAGCGTTTTATCTAAGCATTTCTAAAAAGTACTCCAAATTTTATATTTTTTGCCTCAAATCGCCCTTGGCAACCAATTATGACGAAATCATCATTTCAATACTCAAGAAGCGAGTCTAAAAGGCTTACCGATCCAATAGCAGCACCTCAGATATAATTAGCAGCTTCAGTTTTATAAATTTGAGCTATTAAAGTGGATTGTTATTGCTTTCTCTCCACAGCTGGGTTTCTCGGCTTTAAATAAGGCGAATAAATCTTTTGTTAATAATGTTTTTGCAATATTACTTTATTTTTGGCAGTTTGTTCTCAATATCCTCACACAGGTTATCGATATTCTACTGGTAGAATTTCAATATCTATCTCTTATCTTTTTGGAACTGCTAAAAGTCAAATTCAATCAAATTTTTGACTGCTTTTTCGTAGAGCTAATACATATCTTACAAGGCCTTGTATTCCTCTTTGAATAGGCTTTTTAATGCTTCCATACGAAAAGTTGGATTGATTCGGTGGTGCTATTAATATTGGTTGAGCTTATGCTTTGCCTGAGCAATGTAGCATCCTTTTCTAGCCTTAGGCTAAACTAAATTAAGCATAGAACGAAGTTTTCTCTGTAATATGATTCCTTTAGCAAATTACTGCTGCTTGTATAGCTTGCAAATCTCCAGCATATTGCTGAAATTCATGTACAAATGGATATAAAATCTGTACAGATACTTGATGTTATTCGAGACTCTCTCAAAAATCTTTTCTTACTCAAGTATGTGCATCAAATCCTTAGACAAATTGTAGTAGATATTGAGGCGCTTGTGAATATTTGTGAATTAGTAGCCTTTTACTATAGAGAAATCGTTATCATCTGGGTTTAACAACGATTACAAAAATTAGATACCTAGTTCTCTGTTAAATGGTTGAAATTAGGGAATTCTTTATTCTTCCACTAATTTTATGAATCTTTCTCCAAGGACCTCTTAATAAAAATAAGGCTAATCATCTAATTTTTTGCTTACGTATCTAACAAACTATTCGTAATTTTGCCGAACATGAGGATCACCGAATTTGTTGTCATAAAATTTCTTTTTGTTCATTATAAACGAGATACTCATTAAACATCTCCACAACTCACTTTACTTCATTAACAGTAGCTTTTCTCTAGAAGATTGCAGCTTTTCTCTAGAAGATTGCCCGTGGGATTAAGAATCAGTTTTTATATATTTGTCCGATCCATAAAGAAAATGGAACATTTTTATCCTGTTTTCTGTATTATATTAGAATGGTGAAGCAAAAGAATCGAAGGGTTGAGGAGTTGGCTAAAAGCATATAGTTTGTTCAATGCTCTTGGGTTTTGCGAGTAGCCCCAAAGCCTAAAGAAGTATATTTTCGTAGCTTAAGTGAACCTTTAAAGATAACTGGTTAAGTAAGATTGATTAAGGGTTGAGGAGTGGATAGTAAGTTTTGGTTTAGATGTGGTGATATCTGAGCTCATTAATAAGTTTTTTGACAATTTCGAAGTATTCTTTGTCATAATTTTTGCCTTAGCTTCTGATTTTAACCAAATCATGTAAAGTTATAAGTACCTATTTTTATACATTAGGCGTATATCTTCCAATCATCAATTTACACTAAGAAGTTGGTGAATAATAGGGTATCTATTTGCCATTTAAGATAATAGGGTATTAAATGGAGAGATAATTCTTATAATGAACCTACAGAAATTGCTTGAATTTTGCCTCTTTGAGTGGTAGTTTGACGAATTGACACCAAAAGAGCTCATTTAACATTTTATTGAGGTATTTTCTTGCCTAGTCATCGCTTTGGTTAAATGGAATTGGGATATAATCTGATTTAGCTTTAGAAGGTAAGTTCATTATCTAATCAATGGTTTGAGCAGTTATCTTCTTCTGCACTTCCATAATAGTTGAAATATCATAAATTTTGAATTCTCCCTTTCGTCTTTATTCATATTGTTGTCTACTGAATTTTCTACCTTTGTAGTACTAGTCTTATAGCTGACTCTCCACTTATTTTTTGCAGCGTTTTAGAAACTATTTTAGCTTTTCTTTATAGCTTTCAAGCTAATAAATTCTATTCTCCTAGTAATTTTCTTCATTCAAAACCTAGTAAACATTCGAAGGTAATCTCTAAGTCATTTTTTTCCTTTCTCCTTGTATTATAAGGTGCAGGTTCTAAGCTTTAGAAGCAAACTCAAATACCTTGTTGCTAAAATTCACAGGGGGCCTCCATCCCGATCGAGCTTCCATAGGTTCAGGCTTCATAAAGTTCGGAATGAAGAAACGGCAGAGTTCAGTGATATCTTTTGGAAATACAAAATCAAATACATCTATTAAGCATTTATTTTTTGATATAGATGTGCTTGACTGTGTATTTTTTGATCTGCAATTCATCTGCCGATAGTATAAAAGATCCCTAACATATCCATCTTACTTCTTAGGCAGTTGACATTAAACTTTGTGTTTTGAATTATTCATGATTAAATATTTATCATTCCAACGCTAATCTCTTATGATCATAGCTGGCAGCGATATAAAAGAGATTTTCTAATAAGATTAAGGTTTTGTCTGACTTTGAATTTTTATTAACTTAGCAGCTTCATGTCGTATCTCCTTCACCAGATCATCGCTTGATTCATCGTAGTTTGCTCACACTGCCTTAAAGGCGAAAAATTTTGTCCTCAATCATGGTCGTGTATTCTCAAGGTCTTTAAGTAAGTTCTACACATAATCGAGCAACATTGAATGTCATGTTATCCATGAATTTCTATAAATTATCTTCTAGAGAGCGACAGGTCAAATAGCTGGAGTAATCAATGTTCCTAGAGATAATCAAAAAAATTGAGGAAATACAATATTTTTCACGATTTTACATGTATTTATGAAGTAGGTCCGAATAATATTATTCATACTATTCTTAATATCTATCAGTTCACTACTAAATTTCTTCAGAGTGTGAGAAGAAATCAAGTGAGTTTAATGCTCATTTTAATAGCTTGGTTATTAAAAAGCAGGCTAATCAATCATTCAAGTGGTGATTTGCGAACGTTTGTATCTCTCATACTATTCCAGCTAGTTGTCCTCAATCAGGAAATTTAGATGCTGTCCCTCCTTCATTAATTTGAGGTTTGCCAGAAAATCTCTCAACTTCTTGGTTTCACTAAATTTCACAGTATATTCTGACACGTTTTTCTCAAGAAACAAATTACGCTTCTTCTCAGGGATCTACAAATAAACCGCCATTTCTATAGACTCACTGCTTTACAGATCCTTATCGATGGGTTTCACAACTACTTTCGATATCTTGTAAAGCTGGATCTATTGAAAAGAAAGCAACTGATAGGTGCAATAAAGAATACGATAGTTTGACAAGACTATGTAGCGAGATTCATCTGCTTCATCGATAAAACTTATGAAGGAAATAGCTTAGTTATCGTTTTGCTAGATTTGGTGCTTTCTCATTATCTCGTTTCCCTTTGCTGTGAGATAGTCATACGGTGTCAGCTATTTGTGTGGGAAGGTTCTTATAGGCCGGCTCCTATACTTCATTGAATTCTCTTAGTAGTGACCCCAGTTGATAAATCCCTCAAAAACAACATAGAAAACATCAAATGAAGTGACTGCAACTTTGACAAACCAAGGGAAGATGTTGATAATAGCTAGGAATAAGCCGAAAAAGAATCCAAAGCAAGGGAAGATCTTGTGGTAGTAGCAAGGCCATTCTGAAAATTTAATGAAATACTATTTGACAATTTTGATGAAGTACCTCCCTCCGTAATTGAACCCGTCTATTGGAGATTTGAATATTTGTTTCCTGAACATCTATCTTTTGGATTGGAACAGTCTATCGAAGGATAACACTGAGATCAGTTTGAACACAACACTCACGAAGTTAATGCCAGTTGTCACTAAGAAAACGAAGAAAGTGATGATTCCTTCCAAAAAGTTCGAAGTAAAGGTCTAAATTTCAGGGTTATTGACTAAGCTGTATAAGGGGTTGTAGAAGATGTTAGTAAATCCTATTCCAAGGCCTTGGATGATCTGCAGTGGAGCGAAAAACTGGATTGAACCTGCGTTATAGACTATTTGCTTTTTCATTTCATAGATGTAGTACTCCTTCAGAGTCTTCTTTATGAGCTATTCTTCCAAAAAGACATGATGGAAGATGAAGCTATCTATGGTTATAATCGCATTTTCTACTCCTGCAGGAATCAGAGTCAAAAAATTCATCAGCTTCGAAGAAGGATCAGCTTAGGCAGACTCGAAGTTGACTGAGATGGTCATTTTGATGGGCATCATTTCCATGTAGTTAATATACATCTGTTTATTTTCCTTCTTTCTTTCTCTGCTTTCAAGGTTATTTTCGTAGCCTGCATCTTGCATCCTGTAATTTTTGTTTATATCGTCCACAAATTTTTTAAAATGACGTAGCTTTGGGAACAACGATGCTTCGATTATCAGTTAAGCTTCGTCAAGGAAAAATATTCTAGTTTTGTAGTGCTAAATGCCCTTTTTATCAGTAACTATATTCGTTTACTGAATCAGAGTTTGTTTTTAGGCTTTGTACTATAAAAAGGGGTAAGTTGATTTTTTAATTTGTGACAAAATAACAGGATTTACGGCATCCAAGAGCTGGTTATTGATTTTCAGCTTCTTAATTTTAAAGCTTTCTTCAGATTTTTTTATTTTGTAATTTTGATCAGATCTATTTTTCTTTGAAGATTAGCTATTGTCTTAGCCCTCTTTATATTTTATTTAGCTGACTCTTTCTGAGGTGCTGTACCCGATATCTTCCATATTGATTAACAGAAGCTCTTAAACTTTATTAGAGCTATTATAGATGATCGAAATGAAAAGATTTTACACGACATAATCCGTCCTATTTTCCTGCAGATTGTTGTCAGAGCTGATATCTACGTTGTGTATGAAAAAGATCATTGAGTGCTCTAGAGACTAGATCGTAAAGTATATCTTATCGATAATGTCGTTTTCAATATCTCGCGAAAGTACTTCAACCCAGTCTTTGAAAGTTGATTCAGAAGGAAAGATCTCTAAGTTGTATTTATGGGATTTCAAGATCAGCTAGATTTTATTGGAATAGGTTTTGATTCTCTCTATGCTTGAGATTTCAAAAGTAGAAGCGGATGACAAGTCTTTGCGTTTTATGTGCAACTTTTTTGAAAACATGTCGTAAACAACAAGATTTTCAGCAAGTGCTCCACTCCATCTTACCATACAACTCTATCTTTTAAACAGGTTTCTCTCAACTTTCCGGACCTTGCTGTTGATTTTGTCGCCTCTAATAACAATAGGCTCAAACTAGGAATTTTGTTTTAAAGAGTACTATTTGGACTCACCCTAAATTTAAATCTTAATGTTGTGGTTGTTGTTAATGAGATTGGACCAAAGGAATGGACTTTATTCTTTATTGTTCAAGGAAAAAGTGTTCTCGTTTTCAGTTATTTTTACTTGATAAGATGTGGCATTTTGTATGTAAAAGGGATGCTTTACATTCTTTTCACCTATCTGCTTGAAATTCAGTTCATTTGTGTGATGACTTTGGTTCAGATCTACTCTTATATACTTGCTTTAAGAGGAGGTGCTGTTGAGAGACTTAAGTTTCAAGCTGAAAGATTGTCCAGTTTTAGCATCGCATGCGAAGAAGTTGCTGATATAGTCTTCTTTCTCATTTTTTTGGTTCATAAAAGCAACGACTATGTAGTATACTTTGGGTAGGAAATCATAAGAATAAAGATAGTGAGCTTTACCAGGTTTCAATCGGAATAGTTAAATGCCTTAAAGCTCTTAACTATAGGGATTTTTATCTGTTTAGGATTGAAAAAAACGCAGCTCATATGACATACTATTTGTTACCTCATATTTGTAATTTATTAGTAGCTCTCTGGTCAGCTAATATTGGCTGCCTTCAAATATAGAGACTACGAATTAAATGCACTCATAGGGTCTTTCATCATTTTTTTTCTGTTCATAGCTTGGCTTGATTTTTTATTCATTTGAGCCACAACAGCCTTACTCTTACTTTAGAATCAATTGCTTCTTGACAGCTATCTAATGCGTAGTATTCTAAACCTTTACTAATGTGAAAATATCGAGGGTTTAGGTCTAAGTTATGAACTTATGAAACTTCTCCCCAGGGTTTAGGCTATCATAGAGTTTGATTTTCATATCACCTTTGGACATTTTTTTTTCATCGTCAACTGCCAAAGAGCTTTCTGAGTTTTTGTCTATAGGAAACTATTTTTAGTTGTATCGCAGCTGAAACTCCTTTTGAGTTTTGTTGATAATGACCCAGTCTGGGAAAATCTCAACAATGCAAGTGTTATAAGTCTACTTTGTTATCTTCACATTCAGTGACTGCATTCGATCAATCAAAATCTTTTTAGTCACACTCTTTGTGATGGGATCAACCTGAAACTAGGGATCGAAGAATCGGTATTAATGGTGCACAATATCCTATGCGAACTCAAGAGTGATGTCTTTGAATTGGATATTCTAGGCAAATTAGTTTATTTGGATCTTCTTTCCCCTTGGCGAGATTTCATATTTTTTTTTGCGGAACATAATCACCCCCAGGCGGAGATTGGTAAAGTTGAAAATGATTATAGGAGACATGATTATAGTTAAGCTGTCATAGAAAGTAATATTTTTCTTAGATTACTCATCTTTTGCCTCATCACAGTCGCTTTTGATATTGACCAAAACCAAAGTAACCTTGTTCGACCTGATGAGGATATCTCTTTTGTCAATGTATCTATTCTGGAGATTGCTCGTACTGAAAAGATACTAATGGAACTTGTTTTTGCCCATCAGATGGTAATCTTCCTTTTTAGCGTTGATTTGTGTGAGATACTTGACAGACATCAGAGATTGATAGGATTTTACTTGGTCTAAGATTGATGTTGCTCTAATGTTGAACTAATTCAACATTTCTTCTTATAGCTACTATCTTTTTTATTGAACAAAGTCTTTTCTGAACTTTTTTTAGGCCTATATACTCACTAAAAAGTCATTATCGTATATGTCAGAAGGTATGCAGTAGTAGTCTTTGTAGCTAAGTTGATATTTCCATCGTTTGTTTCCCTTCAGCCTAAAGTTCAATTTCAAATCTACCTTTTCACTGACATAGTTCATAAATCTGAAAGGTGTTCTATAGATGATTTTTTTAATTTTGGTGCTGCTCTCGATGAAAGAATGATACAGGTATACTCGAAAACCTTCTATATGGAACTGGTTTATCGTCAATTCATTTTTTCTCTTTGATTTCTTCTTACTTACTTCATTTTTATTGTCGATTAGGAACTTTTTACCAAAGAAGTTTTTGAGTCCAGGAGGTTGAGATTGGAACAAGTGTTTTTTGTTGATTATCTCCTTTTGGATATTCAGTTATTTCGTTTGAAGTGCAATTTAGTGGCCTTATGTACTTTGAGTGGTGAGGTTGAAGCACATATCGCCCCAAACTTCCATATTCTAGTTTCCTAGCTCGAATTTCAGATGCAGTTCTTTGAGAGTATGATAAAGAGCCGTGGATAAGTTCACACTCAAACCATTTCGGTAATCTCTTGAATTTTTATCTTTCTATGCCTTGCTCAAGAGTTTTACACATTTGTTCTCATTGTCCTCTACCTTATACTTCTAAATAACGAGCTGAAGATTGGTTTTCTCTAAGAAGGGTTCAAACTTAACAAGATTAAGGTTGAAATAGTCTATAGCGCATTAGAGGTTGACTTTCTGACTTTGAGCATTAGCTTGAGGCTTACACCCTTCCAAAACGTGATACTTAATATTTTCAAATTTTTTAGTCAAGTAGGGATTCCTTTAGCCAACATATACCTATACTGTCAACTTTGGAACAATATAGACCTTCATATTCTTGGATAACAGTGGGACTATCTGTTTTTATATTTTTTAGATTGGCTCCTCTTCTTCAAAGATGATACTGTTCTACATGTCGAGTTAATTAGATATTTGCTTTTTGAAACCTGCATAAGTGGTTTCCGATTTCTTTCTCATTTCAAATACCTGCTATTAGTGGATATAGGGTAGACTCTTCTTTTTCAATCCTATCTTTTCAGGAAAAATTTTAGGGAGGACTTCCCTTTTTCGAACTTACTTTTTCTTTTCCTTTGGGGAAGTTTAAGATTCTTTCTTGGCAAAAATGTTTTTGATTAGTTCGTTTAACTCTTTCAAATAGGAAATCGGTAATTTTAGAATGATAGGAGTCTAAATTATCTCGCTTTTTTATTTCTCACTCCTCATGATAGAACGAAGCTTTTCTTTAGACTTTTCTTAGATACCATATAAAAACAATTTCTATTTGTTATTTTTAGGCTACTTTTAGCTCAAAGTTGTTTTTGACTCCTTTTCCCAAATAATTCTCATCTTGTTGGAAAGAGATAAGCTCTTAGTCTTGTCAACTTTGGAAGTCTAAAAAGACAAATCGCAAAGCATATCAACAGACATCGTCTTTTTCCCTGGCCCCTTTTCATTGTCTCCTAGCTTTTAAAAGTTGTATATCATATCTAAGTTAAACAGAATAGACCTGTTTACCTTCGCAATATCAACATGATTCGCCACTATTGAAGTGTTAGTCAGCTCTGCAAGCATTTGAAAAGGACGATAGTTGTTGAACCTGGAATCTTTGACGTATTAAGGCTTTTCAGGCTCAGCATAAGGCTTGTTCATGAAGTTGATAAGTTCCATAACATGCTGTTTGCTTTAGTACTGTATGATCAGATTTTGGACCAACATGTACATTCTCTTTTATCTGTTCTTCTAGCCTATGATTTCCATGAAAATTGGATGTCTTACGTGTGTTTATTTGTGATAGTGAGAAGGGATTACTTTCCTTTTGAATTTTATCATTTAAGACTCGTTCTAGATTAAGGATTACTCTAAAAAGGGATAGTTTTCTCGATCTAATAGGTTTTATTCCTAAAGTTTTAAAGGTTAAGGCCGCGATCTAACCTTTATGAGCTAATTCTCAACCATTTCTTCTTCTTATTTTTTTTCTTCCTTCTTTTTGAAGCAGCAAAAACATTTCTGACACATACCACCTACCCACTTTCCTACCTTCTCAAGTTTTTTCTCTTCTTTGTCTTCAAGTTGAGTCCCAGACAGCTAGTTTCTTTTAATTTTCTGCTTGTTCTTTTAACCAAACTTAAACCCAAATCCATCAACTGTCTTAAAAAAGGCATTCAAGTCTTCCTAATCCTCTTAATTATTCTAAAACCAGTTTTAATGAGATTAGTAGTCTTTGCAGCTAAACACTATTTCATTTTAATACATCTTACATAGGACCTTTTTTAAGATATCTCTCTCTTACATTTTTTCAGTTTATTTGCTCTGAATGATTGTTTTGAGCTACCCTCTGAAATAGCTTTAGTATTTCAAATTTTCAAAGTGTATAATATCTTATTTTTAACCATTAGCGTACAATTTGTTTGAACCCTCTATTTTCTACATAGTCAATTAGCCTTTGAACTAAGGCACACCATTTTTTTACTTTTTTAAGACCATTATCAACTTTTAAACGTTATAGTTGCTCTGAAAATCCAGTTTTCTCAGCTGAGAAGGAGAGCTAGTGTTTGGAAAAGATACAGGAACTTATGAAAAGTTTTATTAAGTGATGCGAATCAACAAACGGTAGTCATTCTAGGTGAGTTCGAAATCAGCAACTGCGATACCAGCATTCAACTCAATCCCCTTGATATTTACGAGCACTTCAGGGATATAAATAACTGGGCGATCTGACTTAGTCTGAGGGTAGAAATTGAGTTAAGTGACCTTAACAACAATATTAGATGGACTTTCTTGGTACTCTTAGCCTTGAGGTTTGCATTCATAGAAGTGCATTTGTTACTAGTTTATCTAGAGGCAGCTGGTGAAAGAATCGTCATCGAATTACTTTTTTTCGTTGGGCACAAAGAAATTTTATTCAGAGTCATCAGAATCGCTGGCCATTGAAGTATTCTTATTAGGTTAAATGTTGTGAAGGATAATGCTCTAAGCCTGTCCTACAAACTTTTCAGTGCATAGACTGTTTCTAAGCAACATGATGATGGGATTGTTCATTTCTATTTTGTAGCAGAAGGGATAGCTTTTGCCTTCCTAAACTTAATTCTTTTTGCTGTTGGCAGTCTAGCTTACATCAGGTTAGTCTTCATCGTCCTTCTTCTTAAAGTGGCTCATGATGAAGTTCGTGAATTCCTTGATCTTGCGATTCAAGTAATGGATTTCAGCTTCGTCGAAGTATATCTTTAGATAGGCTGATTTTCTTTACTTCTGTCTCAGCAAATCACTCTAATAGCTAGTATAGTAACAGCTCATTGTCTTAGATTTCATTACAATTGGGTGCAGACCACAATAGGGACTGATATCGACCACATAAAACTAATCGGCTTTTATGCGATATTTAGTCACATACAACTCAGTGTGGTGCTCTACTAGTACGTCTAGAAAGCTGATTGTGAAGATGGGAACAGAATTGTGCAAGGCCAAGATGTTTAGTCTGCTTATGTTCACCTATAGCCTAAACTATTCAGTTATGTTCTTTGCCTATAAGATTTAATGGGTTCCTCCTTCTATATCAAGCTATTACCCTTTTTCAATATAATTGTTGGGTTGTTTGAGTCTACAGTTGGCTTTAGCTGCCTTAAAAATGGCTTCGAGTGAGTTTTTGATGATCTGGTAATACTAGGGATCTTGGTAAATGAAAAAAGGTTTGATCTTGACATCCATAACTGTTAATTTATTCAGATTCCTGAGATCAAGGTGACTGACAATGCTTATTTGAAGTAAACTCTCCTCATCTTTATCGTCAGGAATAGCGTAAAGTATCAGTGAAGTAGTGGCAGCTTATCTCTACACACGGGGTGGAAACACCAAGGGCTATTCTTCTTTGTTGGGATTCGAAAACAAGTCACTTAGTCTACGACTGTTAAAAATCTTATTTCCTAGGCAGTTATGAATGAACATATTCATGATATGAATTTTGGTTTTCTGTCCTAGGATATAAACCTTATTTTCGTATGTAAGTCCTTATAGCAGAATAGAGATTATCCTTTTGTCGAAACTGTCTTCTTGTCTTTTGTTTTCGCCATAGACCCCGATTTCTATGCCTTACAACTTGCACCTTATTCTTGACACTCGAGTAAACGAATCTTATTTTTCGATGTACTGTATAGAGAGTTCTTTGAATTTGACAAGTTGTTTTTCTAGTTGAGTTTTGTTGGCTCTTTTGGGGAAAAAATGAGGACTGTTGGTGATTTCTTTCCAGTAGTTGAGCGTAAGTTGGAAGTAGTAGATATCTAGAAATGAAAGTTGCACCAAAATAAAAGGAACAACGATATCGATTATAGGCTAATGATAGACGTAGCTTATGTCTTTTAGATTCTTGTCTATCTTTTTATCTTTTTCTTCGACATTGAATTAAAGCGAATTCAAGAGTCTTTAGTTATTTTTCACGAACTAGGCTTTGTGTTTCAGCTTTTATTGACTATCTATGAAATGTCCTCTCCGATGCTTCTCAATACTGATGATCAACGGCTTATTGCTTTAGACCAAAACTGACTATTTTTCAATACTTAAGCTCTGAAGTTTTCCATATCTAAAATTGTCAATGTTGGTTAGCTTGCTTCGGCTAATAGTTGCGTTTGAAACTTTCACAATAGATTTTCCTTGCATAGGAGATTTATAGCTAGTTTCACCGAGCTAAAGAGCCAAATATTGGTTTTTCGTAAAAAGAGAAGTCACAATAATCGTCTTTTCAATCTATAAATGAAAGGACTCATCTTTGTATTGCTAAAAAATGGGGTGCATAGACAGTTTTCTGTAAACGTTTGTGTATAGGTACTACTAGAAATCTTACTTTTAACTCAAAGGTTTGGTAAGATTGTCACTCATCAACAGTTTTATAGAGAGCAAGTGGCGTACAATGTCATCATGAATGTTGAAGTAGATATAGTTGATTTTAAGAAGGCGATTCTTCTATGCGACGATCACAGTATTCTTCTGGTTGAATAAAGAATTGTTCTCTTTGACGAGGATCAGATGGGAGATCTTGAGGACTAGCTAATTGTCTTCTCTTGAGAGCAGAATAACAGGCAGACTTATCTTGAATTAGATTCTTGAACTTTCTATCTTGACATTAGCCATCTCGAGCTTGAGGACGTTAGTAAATGATTTATTCTCGTTGTCGAAAATGAGGTTATAGTATTCGTCCATGTGTTTTGCTTTCAGCTCATAGAAGAAACTCGGACTCAGTTTCAATCCTTTGTCGAGTATTGTATTCTAGCATTTGTATTCGATTAGATTGAGCTTGAAACTTTTCACCTTTATCGAATTCCTTTTCAAACTTTTCGAAGAATTGCTATCACATATAGAGCGGCAGTTGTCAATATTGAAGAATATTTTGGAATTCTTTACATCATCGTATTAGATGTACTTAAGCCCATGCTATCTCTGGGCTTTCCTGACCGATTCGGAAAGCTGTAGGAAAAGGATAAAGACAAACTCCCCTTCCCTCTCATTGCTTTATTTAATGGCGCTTATTGTTTTAAGGACAGTGTAGTAGATTTCCATGATTGCTGAAGCTATTTTATTTTTCTAGTACTTCTTTATTTACTCCTCAATGTACTTGTTGCTTCCGATCGTGTACTTGTAGTACAAAAAAAGCATGTACTTTCGATACTAGCTGTTTGTAAAGAAGTTGTTTTTACGCTCGGAGATTTTTAGTATCACTTTCTCGCAGAGATAACGCCACCACTTCAAAGTGCCCTAAGATATGGCTCTTTATTCCATCCCGAAGTCCAATATTTTTTTGTCGCCCTGTTTCGGTTTTAGTAGAGGTCGCTAAGACAAATACTTTGAAAGCTATGAAGTTATCTTTGCCAGCTCACAAACAGCGAGTTTGCTAACAAAGAGCGTCAGCTACTCAATATTAATGGCCAAGTTTCCTTTGCTAAAGTTATAATACAGTGAAATTTGATTCTTCTCCATCAAGTAGTTCTTTTTGATGGTTCTCACCTTGTAGATGATTTCTTTACTCTTTACCTTTGACTACATTTCTTTTTAGACCTAGATCCCTAAATACAGGCTCACTTTCTAGAACTTGCAGTGGATTTCGTCCTATTGCGTCTATTTGTGATCACTTTGGGCGGGGCTGATGACCGTCCTTTGGTTTATTACGATCTGGCCCAGCTAGGCTCCTATAACTCGTGAACTCTCGCCTGATTTGTATTGAATCGAAACGTCTACCTTTATCTAAATATGGATACCTGTTTAATTATGAGACTTAGTCTGCCAATGAAGGCCTCGATTAAAAGCTTCTGGAACTGAGAGAATTACAGCCAAAGGTATCCCCTTTGCATTATTTCCTTTTTATTGATCGCTTCATGGAAAGCTTTGAGAGTCTCCTAAGTTTTGGTATACTAAGGCGGCTATCTCTAAAGTTTGGAGTTGAAGGTGAGGACCAATGTGATGCCGTCGACTGTAACTTTTAGCGGTTACTCTTTGGTTTTATCGTAAACTATCTACAGGTATTTGACGGATAGTTATTCCACGTGAAATGGCGAGGTGGGCTTATTCACGACATCCTTTTTGAGTTTGAGGTTGAGGCACTTCAGCTTCTACTAGCCAGTTACTGACACCTGTAGCTGGTTCTAGTCCTCGATCTAAAAATACTTTTTTATTTGCTGAATCCATTGCCAATTACACTGAGAAGCAGCTTTTTTGAGATCCAGTTCATTCTCTAATATAGTTATAAAAAAACAAACTAATTTCTTAGGAGATGACACCCAAGGATCAAAAAGAACAACTGCTCAAAAGAACGCAGAACCTCGAAATTGAATTTATGCCCACTCAAATCATTAATTAACGTTTATTGTTATTGTTTATGTAAATAAAACAAAATTTATTTATTAGCCTATTCAATGAGTTATAGCTTATGAATCGCTTTCAATATCAAAGGGG
>Ga0316217_10004970_pt1 | contig 14031 bp, 12 predicted proteins | sample 1anoAmetaG_FD_203633 | JGI IMG/M metagenome (GOLD analysis project Ga0316217, IMG submission 203633) | Freshwater microbial communities from Trout Bog Lake, Wisconsin, USA - 1anoA | ecosystem: Environmental > Aquatic > Freshwater > Lake > Hypolimnion/Profundal zone | place: USA: Wisconsin...
AAGATTGTCATAGTCCCTTACCGTCCCCTTCCCCTGTAACATTCTCCCTCCACAATGGATTCTCGGCTCTTTGAGCCGAGAATCCATTGTGCTCTGTTCTCGGACCACCTGCACGGCAGCACATCAACGCTCTACGGTTTTAGCTTGCGCCTTGTACTCCCAATCCACCTGCACGGCGGCAACCTTCTCCCTATTAATACTCCAGAAAGTCGGCAGAATACAACCTTATTGGTACCTTCAAGCGCATGCGTATCCCCTCTATCACTGCTAACGCCTCGCTGAGGGTGGGAACGGCGATATTTCCCTCTGTGAAGCTCTCCCCGGCAAAGTAGGGGATGTCCCATAGGACACCCACTTTACCGTCAGTAACTCCCCACCTTATGTCAAGAATAGCAGGGATGGAGCCATCTGCAGCCTCAAAACTTACACTGAATCCTTCAGTAGTGTTATAGTCCGGCGCACTGTCGTCAGCAGGTCCGACCAACATGCCGGTGACCCCCGAAGGCACCTTTGAAACGATGTGCCAAAAGAAAATCCTCAAATCGCCGGAAGTGAAGGTCACGTCATCCAGAGGCGACTTTGCCGGAATCCGACTCACACCCCACCGTTCCTCACCATAATAGGTCACCGCGTCACGAAGCAACATCACGCTGGTCTTCTTGCGGAGGGTTTCCCCCTGCTTCGGACTCACTTGGAAAGCAACCGTGAATTTGCCCGGTTTGTCCAGAGCAGCCTCTTTAATCCATGCAAGAAGCGATAGCGTGTCCACAACAGTGGACGGGAGACGCACCACAGAACGGTCAGGGAGCACCAGCACAACAGGATATTGCGATGCCCGACGGTATTTTCTTTGCTGCATGACACCCCCTCCCTGTAAATCGCCAGTTATAAAGGCAAGTCTTCCTTGACCAGAAGGTCGTTCGGCGTGCAATCGAGAATCTGCACCAAAGCGTCCAAAAGCTCCGTGTTGAGCCGTACTGGTCGTTCCGCTACCACGCGAGACACCTGGGCGAGCGACAAATCCACCCCCAACTCCTGAAGGCGTTTATGCAACTCGACGGCGGTTTTTATCTGGCGGTCCCGCATCATGGCGTCAAGCCGCCACCTCAGATGTTTCATTAATTTTGAAGGGATGACAGTTTCACCGCCCCCGTTGTGCTCCTGCCCATCCATCATCCGCTCCTTGGCCGTCTTCCCGGCCTTCAGCCTATTTTTTCCAGTTCCTCGGTATCGTCCTCGTATTGAACGATGCCGCACGCTATGGAAGCGCCATGGTGCTCAACGACAAAGTCGGAAAAGTGGACCACCTCGACATAGCCACCCAAGAACTCGTAAATGTTATCCAGAAGATTACGCATGGCAAGGACAAGGCGTTTCGTCGTCTCATCCTGCCAGTCGTCTTCACCATCACCAGTAACTCGCCCCTTATCCTCGTTTTTCAGACTCTTCAGCAAGTCTCCGAACCCTCTGACGAAAAGAAGCCTGTTCTCCGGGAGCCAGTCCCCACCCATGCCCCTCGCGTCGCTCCACATGAGCCAATCGCCGAGGTCGTCGTAGTGCTTTGATACATACTCGCGAGGGTACCAGTCAAGAGCGAAATTGCCTTTGGAAGTCACGGACACCGTAAAGTACGCTTTGGGCTTGCGCCTGTCGTGGCCGCCGCCGTCTCGCTTGGTTATCAGCTTGCGGAGGTCTTGGCTGAAGAAATCGACCAGAGGTTTTACGTTGAACTGCCAGGACATGTACGCCCGCTTCAAGTCCGAACACACCAAGTCCGTGTTGTAAGGCCGGGTGCCCCTGTCGAGAAAACGACGTGGATTGTCTTCAATGGCACGGATAGCGAGCAATAGGTCTTCCATGTGCATATCGAACCTCTCTCTGGTTAACTTCCGAATCGTTTAACTATCATTTAATGCCATTATATATCGTTTAGTGCGATATGTCAATATAACTTTGCATTCGATGGTTGTCCCACGCGAGCCCAGTCCGGTGAGCAATCAGTCCTATCTAAACAATACGTTATTACGGTCGGTTTTGTTCAAATCGTCATCATACGGGGCTGCGTCCAGGTCAAGACTGTTGAACAAAAAAGGCCACCTCGTAGCGCGAAGTGGCCTTTCTCACCCCCCCCCAGGAAGGGTGTCTGATTTCAAATTTTCGGAAGTTATTCAGGTTGTCCTTATTGCGGCCTTACTTTTCCCTGCCTTATTGATACAATTTCATAACCCGTAGTAAGCAAATCCTATTCTATGGAATCATCAAAGTGCGTTGCAAAAGTTGAAAAGCCTTTCCCTGCGAGCACAGCTTCGCCTCTAATAACTCCCCTGTTTGTTGTACACACTTGATAAAGATTACCGCAGTCAAAAATAGCTATAACTGGCTCATCCCTAGTCCCATAATATGATGGAAGAGTGCCACCCACTTCACAAGCCATTTCCATCCCGTTATGTTCCCAAACCAATGCTTGGACACGCTTTTTATTCACCGGGGCGCTAATAAATTTGGCAATTGAATTATAAACTCTTTCCGCCTGGTCTTCATCTTTAGCATGTGGTATAAAAAATTTCATGACGTACCTCAGTGATTTCCGTTGTTAGATGAATCAACTCTTTATGTTTTAATCACCAATTTTATATGCGTTGGCGTCAAAAACCCGCCCAAGACCCACCAAAGCAATAGTAGTATTGCACAGGTTGTCTTCAAAATCACGAACAGTTTCAGACCCCATATGAAGGAGTTTGTAACCATGACACTTTATATAATGGTTGACCCCATCCTCAAAGTTGTCACCACCGACAGGAGTAGCGCAATGTTTGCATTGCTTAATTTCATCCGTACTAAGGCGAACAATAAATTTAATACCTTTAAGGTGATGGTCAGTAGTCATGAGTGGCCCTCTTTTGATTTAAGTAAAAGCATATTAACATGCCTGAATTAAAATGTCAAGGGAAAAATGTAACAATAACAAGGCGTTATGTGTTGTCCCAAATATCTAGCACCCTGCTACTAACTCACCTTGGATAGTTATGTATCTGATAAAAACTGTTTTAGTGAAAGACGCTTGTTAAAAGCTAAAATCCTTAATTCCCGGCACCGGCTCTCTGCTCGCCCCAAACTCAGCATAATGTATTCATTCACTTTCCTTCCCTCCCCTTCCCAACATATCTGCCGCGCTTATCGTAGTTCAACGGGTCCGCACTCGGGGTATGCCAGCCATACGCCGCACCACAGAACATTGCCTCTGCCTGGGTCTTGCTGATGCCGTGATTGCAATTGAATTCGTCCGGGTCAATCTCCGGCGCAGGGTAGTAACACATCTCCCCCCGTTTGATGAGCATTGGGGAGTCGTCAGATGGGAGTTGGTATGCGGAAACAGGAGGCAATCCAGGCGCTGTCCTATGCGTGAGCCAGGTTACAGATGCTTTATGTGTCATAGGGCACCTCCGCACGGCGGGCGCACACGCATAGAGTTCGTGCTTTTTTTCCGGTGGACAATCTGCTAGTATCGCTCGGTAATTGCACCAAAAAGTACAATTATCTTACCATAGTTCCCAACTTCTAGCAACTCCAAGAAGCGAGGCCACACATGGCAATCGACCCGTCTACCCAGGTGAACGCCTCGGTGATACTTGAGAAGGAAATCTACGGAAAGCTGAAGGAAATAGCGAAGAGGAACAAGCGTTCGGTATCGAAGCAGATGGCGTATTGGATAGAGCTGCAGCTGGAAATCGAAGAGAAAAACGAGAAAAGGTGAAGGGGCGTTCCTGTGATGGCGGCCTCACCAAAAACTACCCCCCACTCAAAAAAATCACACTAAACGAAGGCCCCCTATTTATACAAGGCATAGCACATGTATCATTCTGGCAAAAGGGGGCCTTTTTTTACGTCCTTACAGTTATTCACGCATAGATTAACTTTCCCTGCAAAACCCGCTTGACTAATCATATCTGATAATATATTGTCGGTCACAATTCTCATCCAAACTAAGTTTTTTATGACAGAAGGGCATCGAAAGCGCATGAAACGTGAAATAGTTCTAATCAGTGTTACTAGCCCAGAAACTGCTTCGGCGGTTCTGAAAGGTGAAATGGCGAAGAAGGGGATATCACGCCAACAGCTTGCAGATATGCTTTCTCAGCAAGGTATGCAAATTACTAAGGCAAGCATCGACAATAAGCTCAGCAGAGGCACGTTCTCCGCAGACTTCTTTCTCGACTGTCTCCGCGTGATTGGTTGCCATGATATTGGGGTCAACTGCTAACGCTAGCCTCTCGTGACACAGATATGTTGTTATGGATTTCAAATTATAATGAGGAAGGAACCGGACAATGAAAACCGTACGTGACGCCTGCATTCTTCAAGAAAACGCCCTGGACATTCATGTCAGCGACCAGATAGAACAACTTGACCAACTCATTGCCGACGAAAAAGACGGTCGTGCGTTCTTTGAGAAGACCCACATCACCGGCGGCATGAAAACCCTGATAAATGAGGGTATCGCCCGCCTTGCTGGCAAATCGAACCAGGCGGTTTTCCACCTCAAGCAAGCGATGGGCGGTGGTAAAACTCACTTGCTCGTCGGGTTCGGCTTGCTTGCCAAGCATGCCGCACTGCGGAAAGAATACTGCTCTGACGTCCCGCACGTGAATGCTTTTGCCGACACCAAGGTCGCTGCCTTCAATGGCCGGAATAACCCGGCGCATTTTGTCTGGGGGGAAATTGCCGCTCAACTGGGCAAGGATGAACAGTTTAAGAAATTCTGGGTAAGCGGCCCGAAGGCCCCCGACGAAAAGGATTGGATTGCCCTGTTCGAGGGAGACGCCCCCATCCTTATCCTCCTGGATGAGTTGCCCCCGTATTTCCATTACCTCGACACCCAGCAGGTCGGTAACGGTACTGTCGCCGATATCGCCACCCGTGCTTTTGCGAACATGCTGACCGCCGCCAACAGAAAGGCCAATGTCTGCATCGTGGTCACCGACCTCACGGCTTCATACGATTCCGGTACCAAGCTCATTCATAAGGCCCTTGAGGATGCCAGGCAGGAAATCGGCAGGCAGGAACAGAACATCACCCCTGTCGATTTGGCCGGTAACGAAATCTACGACATTCTCCGCAAGCGCCTTTTCAAAAAGCTTCCCGACCGCCAGGTAATAGAGGATATAGCCGCCTCATTTGGCCGGTCCTTAGAGGAGGCAACCAAGGCGAAAATAGTCAATCGTGGCGCTGAATCGATAGCTGATGAAATCGTCAATACCTATCCCTTCCACCCCAGCCTGAAGAATCTCGTTGCTCTCTTCAAGGAAAATGAAAAGTTCAAGCAGACTCGCGGCCTCATGGAAATCGTGTCGCGTCTGATGAAATCGGTCTGGGAGCGTCAGGACAACGACGTGTACCTGATTGGTGCACAGCACTTCGACTTCTCCATCTCCGACGTCCGGGAGAAAATCGCCGAAATTTCCGAGATGCGGGACGCGATAACCAAAGACCTTTGGGATGCTAACATTTCGTCCCATGCCCAGATTATCGATTTGAACACCGGTAACGATGCCGCGTCGCGGGTCGGTTCTCTCCTCCTTACCGCCAGCCTTTCGACAGCGATAAATGCCGTAAAGGGCCTCACCAAGGAAGAGATTTTGGAATGTCTGGTTACTCCTGTCAATAGTGCAAACGAATTCGCCACCGCCTTTGAATCGCTCCAAGGAGTGGCTTGGTATGTCCACCATACGCCTGAAGGGAAGTACTACTTCGACCGCCAGGAAAATCTTACCAAGCTTTTGCAGAGCATCGCAGAGGATGCTCCCGATAACAAGATTGACGAACTCATTTGCGACCGCCTCAAGGAGATGTTCGCCCCATCAAGAAAAACCGCCTACGATGAAGTTCTACCACTACCCAAGATAAGCGAGGTAGCGGATAAGGTTAGAAAGAACCGCGTCCTCCTAATTGTCAGCCCTGATTCGAAGGTGCCACCAGAAGATGTTCAGCGTTTATTTGATAGCCTCATCCAAAAAAACAACCTGTGCATTTTGACTGGCGACAAAACACAAATGGGTAGCGTGGAAAAGTCGGCCAGGCAGGTATTCGCGGGACTTAAAGCGGATAAGCGCATTCCCAAAGGGCACCCACAACGAGAAGAGCTTGAAATAAAACAGCAACAGTACGAGCAGGATTTTACCTCCACCGTTCTGACTCTGTTCGACAAAGTGCTCTTTCCGATTGAACGTCCTGGGAAGCCCGCCCAGCTTGCTAATAAAACTCTGGACATGACTCGTGACCAGAAAAAACCGTTTAGCGGTGAAGAACAGATAGAAAAGACCCTCACAAAAGACCCACTCAAGCTTTATCTGGACATCGAGGCCAATTTCGATGCCATCCGAGACAAAGCGGAAGACCTTTTGTGGCCAGCCAACCAGAATGAATCTCGCTGGAGTGACATCACGGACCGGCTCATGGAAAAACCGGGGATGCCCTGGCTGCCGCCAAAAGGTATCGACCAATTGAAAACCCTTGCCTGCAACAGGGGCTTATGGGAAGACCTTGGTACCGGTTACGTTACAAAGAAACCGGAAAAGAAAAAAACTTCGGTCCAGTATACCAACGAAACTCAACGAAACGATGAAGGGTATATCCGGATTCGAATCAATCCCCAGAACGCCGGACCTGCGCCAAGAATTTGCTATGCGGAAGATGGTCCCGTTTCGGAATCCAGCACTACCATCTCTGAACAAACTTTGACGACAAAGGCTCTCCGCGTCCAGTTTTTGGTTGTTGACCCGTCAAACCAGTTCGAGACCGGCACCCCTGTTACATGGGAAGAAAAGCCTGCTATTAGGAATGAACTCGTAGATGCTGAACCGAATCGGAAAGTTAAGCTGTACGTCGCCCCGAAAGGTGCCATTAAATATTCGTTGGACGGTAGTGAACCGCGTAACGGTACCGACTATACCGACCCCTTTGATATCCCCGATACGGACGTTCATGTCCGTGTTTTTGCTGAAGCCGAAGGTCTTGAGACCAAAGAAGACTTCAAGTTCCCGGCAAAAGGTCAGAAGGGTATCCGCATTGACGATACAAAACCCGTTCTTCTCATCAGCCCTCGGGGCGGGAAGCGTCTCGATTCCCGGACCAAAGCATTTGCCGGGCTGAAGGACGCCAAAGAGAAGAGCGTAAATTTTGAACGTGTCACACTGCAGATTGGCCAAGGTAGTCAGGCAGTCACGGTTATGTTTGGGGACATTCAAGTCGATGCAGAATACATCGAGACGGTTCTTAATACCGTCCTGACCAAGTTCGATGCCGCTACTCCCATCACACTGACGTTTGCTAAGGCCAATTTCCATTCTGGCCATGACCTGAAACAGTTTGCTGACAGTCTAGGCATAGATATCAAACAAGAGGAAGTTGAACAGTGATAAACAAATACCTGGTAGTTGATTTTGGTGCTCCAGGCGAATTTGGAGCCCACGTTTTCAGAGTGGAAATACCCACGGCTCGCAATGATGATGTCCTGATTGTCGAGGATTTCGGACTGAAAGGTGGCGACAACGGTCTCCCCTACGAAGAAGTGCGAGTGGCTTTGAGCCGCAAGGCTTGGTCCGCAATTGCGGAGACCGCTCGGAAAAATTTCAACGACAGGTTGAAGAGCAAGAAGCTCCTTACGAGCCGATGGAAAACCGGCACGAACAAGGTAGACCGCCTTTTAGGGAAAGAACTTTGCGTCTTAGCCTGGGCCGCAGAAAATGCTGACGAGGACAAGTATCCGGTCGTCTGTAGCAAATGGAGCGCCCTACGCCCCGAGGAGCGCTGGTGGATGTTCTCCATGACCGCAGCAGAAGCTGGTCTTGCTGCTGATTGTGACCGTGGGTGGCGAAAAGCACTAATGTATGCCTTATCGGATGGTAAAGCAGGAGAAAAATCTGTAAAACGGCCTCGCCCAGGATTTGACGAAGATACCTTATCGTTATTTGGAGCATAATAATGACAAATACTAAGCAAATTGTTCCATTTTCCCTGAAAGATGCCCCTGCGCTGATTGAAAAACTTTTACCGGCGCAAAAACTTTCAGTTGAAGCATATAAAGAACAAATGGCTGGCAATGGTAAGACATTGACTGCCCTTGGAAGCTACTGGAAGGGCCGTAAGCCTCTCATACTGAACAAGGCCTGTATTCTAGGTTCGCTTCTCCCTGCGACAAATAATCTCAAACGTGACCTCGAAATTTTCGAGAAACTGATGGCTATGGACGATGAATCGATGGCTGTCCGTCTTGGACGTATTAAGCCGTCTCACATTTTAGAGCATGTAACAATACTAGATATTGAAGATTACTTCAATATAGACCCATATGGTTCATTTCCTATAAATGCCCCTTTCCAACTGGAAGAGTATAGGACATCCGATGGCAAGCTCCCAAAAGTCACATGGAAGGATATAGTACCTGACAATGAACGTAGAAAACTCGAAGCTCTTGCACTTCCTAAATTATCTTATCTTGAACTAGTTAAAAAGGCAAATAGGCCCGAAACTTGCGGAGATGACGTTCATGCTCACATTTGGGCAGATGTAAACCAGCATTTTGGCACTTCAGCCTTTTCAATGCCTGAATTGATGGGGCAACTAGGTATTATGCGATACGGCCATCGCCCTCGCGTTGCTGATACTTTCTCAGGGTCAGGTCAAATTCCATTTGAAGCTGCACGGCTAGGATGCGATGTTTATGCATCTGACCTAAATCCAATGGCATGTATGCTTACTTGGGGTGACTTCAATATTGTAGGCGGCACAAGCAAAAGCAGAATCAAGCTTCAACAAATTCAGAAAGAAATGGCAACAAACGTACAAACAGAAATTGACCAATTGAATATAGAAACCGATGGTAATGGGTGGCGGGCTCGCGGGTATGTCTATTGTGTAGAAGCACGGTGTCAACAAAGTGGGTGGCTAGTGCCCTTGTTGCCTTCAAGAGTACTTAGCGAAGATTACAACGTAATTGCTGAACTCATCCCTGACCCTTTAAATAAGCGTTACAATATCGATATTTTGAGCAGAGTTTCTAACGAACAAGTATCCAAAGCAAATTGCGGCCCGGTTCGTTCAGATGGACGGGGGCAAGACCCTTATTTAATTCATACTGTTGATGGCACTGAATACCGGACTAAAATTTCAAGTTTGCGCGGTGATTATCGCAAAGAAGACGGTACAACCGGTAATCTACTAAGATTTTGGGAAAAACTTGATTTTACCCCACGCAAAGATGATTTGTTTCAGGAACGCCTGTACGGCATTCTTTGGGCGCGGCCTAAAATAAAAGGAAAGGGCGATGAATATGAATTCCGTTCTGTAACTATTGAAGATTTAGCAAGAGAACAAAAGGTTATAGACTATGTGACAGCAAACCTATCTGACTGGCAGACGAAAGGATGGGTTCCCGATATGGTTATTGAAAAGGGAGCCGAGACAGAACGCCTCTATAAAGAACGTGGTTGGACACATTGGCACCACCTATTTAACCCCAGACAATTGCTTATTGCTGCACTAATGCGTAAACATTTGGATGCAAAACTTACCTTTGGATTTGCACAAATCCTAAACAGTAATTGCCGCCTCAGTCGATGGCTTGGGAAAAAAACGAGAGGTTATGGGAATACCGTACAAGTATTTGATAACCAGGCACTAAATACACTTTTGAACTATGGGTGTCGAGGGTTCACAGGATGTGTAAATTTTCTGGAGAAGGAATATACATCATACCCAATTGAAACGTCTCTATCGGTTTCAATATCTTGCCATCCAACGAAACAACTGCCATCTGAAAACGATATTTACATCACCGACCCACCGTATGGTGATGCTGTAAAATACGAAGAAATATTTGAATTCTTTATCGCTTGGCTTCGCAAGAATCCACCACCTGAATTTGCTGATTGGACATGGGATTCTCGCAGAGCACTTGCTATAAAAGGTGAAGATGAAGATTTTCGCCGAGGAATGGTTGCAGCCTATAAACGAATGGCCGAGATGATGCCCGATAATGGCATTCAGGTCATTATGTTCACTCACCAATCCGGTTCTATCTGGGCTGACATGGCAAACATTGTATGGGCATCCGGGCTCCAAGTAACGGCGGCATGGTATGTGGTAACAGAAACGGATAGTGCCATGCGCGAAGGGAGCTACGTTAAGGGTACTGTACTTCTCGTGCTTCGGAAACGGCAAGGAAACCACAAAACCAGCCGCTCAGACCTTGCTTGGGAAATCCAAGAAGAAGTCGAAGAGCAAGTGAATACACTGACGGGCTTGAACCAGGACGTAAAAACTTTGTATCGAGATGAAAACCTATTTTCCGATGCCGACTTGCAGATGGCGGGATATGCAGCTGCACTACGCGTACTGACCCGCTATTCAATCATCGACGGCAAGGAAATGGCTGTTGAAGCCGTACGGCCTCGTGTAAAAGGACAAAAAACGTTCGTAGATGAGCTGATTGAGTTTGCGGTCGGAGTCGCTAATGAAGCACTCGTACCACTGGGAATTGAGAAAGCCCACTGGGACAAGCTAAAGTCAGCAGAACGTTTCTACCTAAAAATGCTTGAACTTGAAGCGATTGGAGCAAAAACGATTGACAACTACCAGAACTTCGCCAAAGCATTCAAAGTCAAAAGTTTCAAACCCTTCATGGCGAGCGAAAAAGCTAACGCTGCTCGTTTGAAAAGCTCTGATGAGTTTGGTAGAGCAGAAATGTCTGGTGAGTCCGAAATGGCGAATACCGTTCTGCGTGGCGTTCTCTATGCGGTTATGGAGTTAATGAAAGACACTGACGGTGATGATGTGCTGAAGCATATGTCATCAGGAGAAAATGTCCCAGACTATTTAAAAAACCGTGAAGTAGTTGTGGAACTGGCCGGGTACCTTGCAGGCAAGCTTGAAGGCATCCGCCCCGATGAAGCCAGTGCTGCCCGGATTCTGCGCGACCTGGTCCAAAACCAGAAATGGGGACAATAAGTGCTCAATCGATTTTCTTCACGCCGCCATCATAGGCTTGACAAGGTATTTCTTGCGGAAAAGCTTAATGGAGCGCGTTCGTATAAACGAATAGCAGGATACTTCCGTAGCTCAATTTTCGAGCTTGTGGGCGAAGAAATTTCGAAAATCCCTGATGTGCGGATAGTCTGTAATAGTGACCTTGATGTGGCGGATATTGCGATATCCAAGGCAGCTCGGGAAACTGCACTCAAAGAGAAATGGAATCATGTCCCCATAGAAGTGGAAGCTCTTCTCTATCGAGAGCAGTACCGAAGACTTTATGAAATCCTTTCTGCCGGGAATGTCCAGATTAGAGTGGTTCCCAAAGATAAGGTTTTCCTCCACGGGAAAGCTGGCATTGTTGAACTCGCGGATGGGACCAAAACCTGTTTCATAGGGTCAATAAACGAATCAAAAAGCGCCTTTAAATCGAATTATGAAATACTCTGGGAAGACACCTCAGAAGATGGCATCGCTTGGGTAGACGAAGAATTTGAAGCCCTCTGGAAGGAATCATACCCTCTCCCGGATGCAATTGTCGAGGAGGTCAAGCGCGTCGCGGAACGCTCAGAGATATCATTCGAAGACGTGCCTGCGAAAGACCTCCCCGCCGCCGCCCTAGTCGAATCCCCCATATACAGGGCTGGCGAACAGCTGCAGCCGTGGCAACGGTCCTTCGTGGTGACCTTCCTCGAACACCGTGAAACGTATGGATGTGCCAGGCTGCTCCTTGCCGATGAGGTGGGGTTGGGGAAAACCTTATCCTTGGGTACAAGTGCCATGCTGTCAGCCTTACTCAATGACGGCCCTGTTCTTATCCTATGCCCCTCGACGCTTACCTTGCAATGGCAGGTAGAACTTAAGGACCGTCTGGGCATCCCCAGTGCTGTATGGCTTTCCAATAAGAAGTCGTGGGTAGATTTCAACGGACATCTCATAAAAACGCGAGGGGCACAGGATGTAACCCGCTGCCCCTACCGGATAGCCATTGTTTCCACTGGCCTTATTATCCAGCCCACCAAAGAGCGGGAAAAGCTTTTGCAGCATCGCTATGGCATGGTTGTGCTAGACGAGGCACACAAAGCTCGCAAAAAAGCCACTTTGGGGCAAGCTCTAGAGGAACAGAATAACATTCTGGATTTCATGGTGAGCATCGGTCCCAAGACCAGACATATGCTTCTTGGCACAGCGACTCCCATCCAAACGGAAGTCTCCGAATTGTGGGACTTGATGAAGATACTCAATTCTGGAGTCGATTTCGTTTTAGGCCGCGAATACGTGAGCTTATGGGCTGATTGCGAAAAGTCGTTGCCGTACGTAAAGGGCGACCAGTCGCCCCCAGACGCTAAGGATGCATGGGAATTGCTTCGTACCCCCCTGCCGCCCGCCAAAGAAAGCCCGACGATTGCAGGCCTCAGATTCCAGATGGGAATAGGTGACGACTCCTTCTATTGCGATACACCGTTCAGTTCCCTTGGCTGGTCAGAACAGGAGCTTGTCTACCAGACCCTTTACCCTGATTATTACAAAGAGAACAACCCCATTGTACGGCATACGATTTTGCGCCGCCGGGATACCCTTGAAGAAAAGGGGCTACTGGATAAAATCGAGGTCAACGTCCATCCTAACCCGGACAACAGTTTCAACACGTATCCGGGCCAAAGCTTTAACGGTCTAGGATTGATGACGAACCGCCCTTTTGACCTCGCATACCAGGCTGCCAAAGATTTTTCAAAAGCCCTTAGTCTTAGGACTCCTGCCGCTGGCTTCATCGAATCGATGCTTCTCCAACGGATATGTTCGAGTTTTGCTTCCGGCAAGTCAACGGCGGCAAAGCTTCTCAAACGGCAAATTCTTGAGGAGGAAGATGACGTCCAGGCTCTAGAAAAAGTCCTCGACGGGCTTATGCCCCAGGAAGCGATATACCTGCAAAGGATTGTGGATGAACTGTCACGGCCCGAGGCGAGAGACCCCAAACTTTCAGCCGTCAGATACTTCCTATCGGAACACATTACGGACGACAAGACATGGCTGGAACTGGGCTGCATAATCTTCAGCCAATATTACGATACAGCCTACTGGGCGGCATCGGAATTAGCCAAAATCTTCAAAAATGAGACGATTGCAGTTTATGCCGGTCTCGGGAAAAGCGGTGTTTTCAAAGGGGCAGATTTCTCAACGGTGAAACGCGAGGACATCAAAACTGCGGTAAAGGAAAGAGAAATCCGGCTGGTGGTCGCTACGGATGCCGCCTGTGAAGGTCTCAATCTGCAGACTCTCGGCACTTTGATAAATATCGACCTTCCCTGGAACCCATCACGTCTCGAACAGCGATTGGGAAGAATTAAGCGATTTGGGCAGACCCGTAAGTCGGTGGACATGCTGAACCTGGTCTATAATGAGACCAGAGACGAGAAGGTCTACAGGGTGATATCAAGGCGTTTGAAGGATAAGTTTGACATCTTCGGTGGTCTCCCCGACATCATCGACGACGAGTGGATTGACGACATACAGGTAATGGAGCAGAAGACTGACAAATATATCCACCTCCGGGAACAGGCGAAAAATGCCTTTGATATGAGGTATCAGAGCACCATCAATCCTGACGAAAACAAGTGGCAGAACTGCTCAAAGGTGCTGTCGAGGAAGGACGTCGTAGATAAACTTTCGGAGTCGTGGTAAATAATCTAAGAGACGTAATTTTAATTAGTAAGATACATGACTAATAGCCCATTTACAGTGCGAGGTGGTTCTTGACACTACCGACCTGAAAAAGTAGCTGTCGAAGGGGTGGCGATAAATGCCGTAATTGCTTTTAAACTAAGGCATACGAAGTATTGTATTTGGACTGTATAAGCAGGGAAGACAATTATGGACCTGAATGACTTAAATTTTGAATTGAAGGGACGTAAATCTTCATTATTTGATGTAAGACGTGAAGAAATAAAGTCTCTTGCTTACAACCATAAAGACTTTATATTTTCCGACTATGATATTTTGTTCAAC
>Ga0316217_10004971_pt1 | contig 14030 bp, 10 predicted proteins | sample 1anoAmetaG_FD_203633 | JGI IMG/M metagenome (GOLD analysis project Ga0316217, IMG submission 203633) | Freshwater microbial communities from Trout Bog Lake, Wisconsin, USA - 1anoA | ecosystem: Environmental > Aquatic > Freshwater > Lake > Hypolimnion/Profundal zone | place: USA: Wisconsin...
GTACCCAACCTGCCGCAAACTGATCTTCAACCTGGGCTTCTCGTCCGCCAGGGCGCCAACGGCGCAGACCAGAACCGCAACCAGCACAACTGCCCACCCGAGAGGCGACACCAATGCTCTTGCTTTCATGGTGTTTCTCCTCTTCCGTCTCCGATCTCGAAGCTCCGAACCGCCGCAATTCTATTGAACGCCGGCAATTTTGCAATCCCAAACTGCATCCCCCTTCTGCCCCGTTCCAGCCGTCTCTTGCGAGCCTGGGACAGCTGCCTTCCCGTGCCCCGCCTGCACCTGCCAGAACGAAGAATTGAACAGCGCGCAGGTAGAGCTTGCTTCGGCCCACCGCCTTGACTAAGCTCTCTGCGTCTTTGATTACGAGGTGATTCCAAGCCCCAAGGGAGGAACCTTCATGCGCCGTCTATTCCTGTGCGGTTTGTTCGCCTGTGTTCTAGTCAGTACTCTTGCTCATGCCCAATTGAATTCCGCCTTCCAGTGCAAGAACGTGCCCCAGATCGCCAACGGCCACGTGAGCAAGGCAGCCTCCGGCGGCCAGTATCAGCTGGTTTGCAATCCCGGCTACATGGTCTCCGGCAATGGCTCGGCGACCTGTACCGTCACTGCCGCGGGAGAGCGCTGGAGCCCCGCGCTCGGCACCTGCCTCGGCACTTGTCAGGCTCCCTCGATCGCCAACGGAAGCGTGGTTTATCCCAGTGGCCAACCGGCCACCGGATACATCATGAGCAACACAAACGTCAGCCTGAAGTGCAACCCGGGCTACACTCTGGCAGGCTATTCAAACAACCACTGCGGAATGTCGCCCTCTGGGGCAATCGCGTGGAGCCTTCCCTTCGGAAGCTGCTCGGGATCCTGCCAACTGGGAGCCATTCAGAACGCACAGATCCTGGATAACTCCGGGAAACCCGTCACCGGCTCCATCGCTCCGGGCACTGCGTTCAGCGTGCGGTGCAACCCCGGATTCGTGCCGCCTCCGGGAGCCGTGACTCGCGGAACCTGCGGCACCGATGGCAAACTCAGTACCCTGCCCGCCTCATGCGTGCAAACAGTCGCGGTGAACTGCCCGCCGACTCTTCAGATTCAACAGGCCGATTTCGCCGTGACCAGTGGAGGTCGTCTGAATTACTCTCCGGCGGATTGGAAGCTGAGCGCCGGCGCGGCGACGGCACTCACGCTGCCGCTGACCTCGGTGAATGTCGATAATGGGCAGGTGCTGAATTGCGGCTATACCTCGCCCTCAGGGATGGCGAGCCTGACGAAACGAGTCTCGGAATTCGGCACCAGGTGCCAAGCAGGCAGCAACGGCCGCTCGTTCGTCTGCTACAAGTAGAAACCGCAGTCTGGCGGCCCAGGTTTGCGCCGAGCCTTTCGGGGCTAACCTGGGGACGCAATCCATTCCCTGTTTCTCACTTCCAGAGTCCCCTGAGCCTGGGCGCAAATAGATCAAGTAACCCAAATCTCTCCACCCGACTGTGCCCCACATCTGCCGCAGTCAGCAGATGTGGGTCTTCTAGCTCCTGTTAGCGAACGGTTGGGCCGCTACGGATTGGCTCCTGATTCCGGATTACCGGTGATCTCATTTCCGGCAGGCGGTGTTGGCATTGGCGTGGGCCAGCCAAAGCTCCCAGCTCTTCCCGGTGGCAGCGCGGTTCACCACATCCACTTTGGCCGCCTCGACCGGAGTCAGGTAAACCGGTTCCCCAAGTTTCAGCGCCTCCATCTGGATCTGGGCGTTCACCAGCGTGTAATAGGAGCGGTAGACCGCATCCCGGAGATTGGCTCCCACCACCGCACTCCCGTGTCCGCGCAGCAGCACGACGGGAGCGTCGCCCAGTGCCCGGGCCATCGCCGCGCCGATGCGGCTGCTGACAATGAGCATCTCGCCTTCATCGCCCACCACGTCGCGTATTTCAAAAATCGGTGTCGCCGGCGGCAGGAAACCCGCCGTCTGCAGGACCGGCCGCATGGCAACCTTGGTCGCGCCGAAAGGAATCACCGCCGGGCTGTGGCTGTGGACCACGGCCTGCACATCCGGTCGCAGGCGGTAGATTTCCCCGTGAATATACCGCTCCAGGGTGGCCCGCCCGGGTCCGTTCGCGACTTCACTGTTCTCATTCAATTCCAGAATGTCATCTTTGGTCACCATCCCGGGCGCCTTGGACTGGGACATAAAGTAGTGTGCCGGGTTCTTCGCCGAGCGCACGCTGACGTGACCAAAGCCATCCATCACGCCCAGGTCAAACAGAATGTGATTGGCATTGACCAGGTCGGTGATGCGCTGCTCGTCCGTATCGGCGGGAGCCGGCGCCGGCCCCGGCTTTGGTGGGTCCGGATGCTGGGCCCGCGCCAATGCTGCAAACAGCACTGCCGTCAAAATACTGCTGGCAGCCTTCCATAAAAATCCACTCCCGCGACCATCGGCCCGCTGTTGACGCATAAATTCCTCCCTATGGGTAGTTGGCGGAAAATTTCGAAAAATTTACCCTGCTGCCGGAATGATATCAACCGCCCGTGGCCCAGGCAGGCGCCGGGCCTGATCTCTCATCTCAGTAAACTCCGGTTGGCGGATACCGGGGAAACGAACCTTACCGCTCTTTATAAAGCGCAATCTCGCGGCGCAACTGCGGCGCGCGATTCGTATCCCGCGCCTTGGCCCGCGCGTCGGCCGAAGCCGCCACGGTTCCTTTCTCAATGCCTTCCAGGTTCCGCAGATTGCGCTCCCAGCGGGCCACCACCGCCGGCGGCATCTTGCCCATGCCCGCCGGACGAAACGCCCGCGCCGGAATCTGCGCCTTCAATCCCCGCGCCTCCAGTTGGCGGCGCAGTTGCGGCAGGTGCGCCGCGCCAAACACAAAGACGATCCGCCGCGCCGCGCCCGCCGCGGCCAGGCAATTGCCGACGATCTTGCGGTTGCGCTCGTGCCATGCTCCAGCGGCGATATCGGAAGTTGTGTTGGTTCCCACCACGTCTTCAAACAAATGATCCACCCGCGCCAAAAACTCCGCCGATCCGCTCGTCAGGTCATAGAGCGACTCTCCGGCAAAGTTCTCGAACCAGGCCTGCATGCGCTTCTGCTCCGCCTCCACGGCGGCCGCCCTCGGCTGGTCTTTCGCCTCCTGCAACTCGCCCCGCCGCTGGGCCTTGAAGCTGACCCGCCAATCGGCGGCCACGAAGCGCGCCTGCCACTGCGGAGCCAGCACCGCCAGCAACGCTGCCTCGGGAGGAAAGTTGCCCTCCATCGGCCGGTCCAGCGCCTGCGGCGTGATCTCACCGCAGATCACCTCCGGAGCCAGCGATTGCACTTGCTTCTCGAGATCCACCAGCGAGTAGTGGTAACGCTCGTCAAAGTGCATGTCGTGTATGCTGCCGACCAGGTAGATATCGGCCGCTGTCGGGCTTGCTCCCTTTGCTCCCGCGCTCTGCGCCAGCGCCGTTACCGTCGCCAGCGACGCTGCCATCGCCATCGTCAAGATCGCGCCTCTGGCCGTCCACCGTCTGCCCTTCGTCATGGCTACAACATACACTGAAACCTACGGTGCCCCATATCTGCCATCTGTTGGCAAATATGGGGCCGTTGACTTTAGGCCGTGTCATCCCCAGGCGCGCTGCTTCTCCAAGCTGGTGCGGAAACCTCACCTCTACTAACCTCCCTACTTTTCCCCGCACTTATGCATTGACAGTCCTTCCCCGCGGCAGTAAAAGAAGGCGTCTTCCCCATACCTTCCTGAGCGAGGTCCTAATGGATGCCCATAGCTTGACCAAAGCAGAGGCAGCGGAGCACGAGCGCAATCGCCGATCCTTTTTGAAGTTCCTTGCCGCCAGTCCTTTCGTCGCCATGCTGGCCAGTTCCCGGATCGCCTTCTCCGAAACGGCGCCGGTCCCGGTTCCCAACCCCTATTCTCCTAACCTGATCACGAGCCCGAAGGACGCCCTGGAAGTCATGGACTTCTCGGAAGTCGCGCACCACAACATGATCCTGGCTCACTGGGGATACCTGTCCAGCGGCACCGACGGCGATGCCACCATTGGCGCCAACCGCCGCGGCTTCGACCATTACCAGCTGCGCCCCCGCCGCCTGCTCGGTGCCGTCGCCACCAAGGCCAACCCCTCGACCGAGCTGTTTGGCACCACCTTCGACAGCCCCATCTTCCTCAGCCCCATTGGCGGCCACAAGACCTATCACCCCGAAGGCGAACTGGCCGTCGCCCGCGCCGCGCGGAAGCGCAACGACCTGATGATCCTGTCGACGCCGACCACCTGCTCGGTCGAAGACGTGGCCAAGGCGCTGGGCCGCGCTCCCTGGTATCAGCTCTACGCCCCCTCGGCCTGGCCGCAGACCGAACAACTGGTGCGCCGCGTGGAAGCCGCCGGCTGTCCCGTCATCGTCGTCACCGTCGACAACATCAGCGGACGCAACATGGTCACCTTCAACCGCGCCCGGCTGGCCGACCGCACCAATTGCGCCCTCTGCCACAAGCCCGGCGAAGAACTCTCTGCCCGTCCTATGTTCCAGGGCATCGATATGAAGGGAATTAGCGCCCCGGATCCGGCTCTCGATTGGGCTTTCATCGACCGCCTGCGCAAGTTCACCAAAATGAAGGTGATCATCAAGGGACTCGACACCCGCGAAGATGCTCGCCTCTGCCTCGATCACGGCGTGGACGGCATCATGGTCTCCAACCACGGCGGACGCGCCACCGATACCGGACGCGCCACCATCGACGCTCTCTCGGAAGTCATCAGTGGAGTGGACAACCGCATCCCGGTGCTGGTCGACAGCGGCTTCCGCCGCGGCACCGATATCTTTAAAGCCCTAGCGATGGGAGCTCGCGGCGTCGGCATCGGACGTCCCTACATCTGGGGACTCGGCTCGTTCGGCGAAGCCGGCGTAGACCGCGTGCTGGAAATCCTGCACGCCGAACTGAACGTCACCATGGCCGGTTGCGGAGCCCAGACCATCAAGGAAATCAAGCCGGCGCACATTACCCAACGCCGCGGCTGAAGACCCAGGCACGCTCCACCCGATGGTGCCCCACATCTGCCGCAGTCAGCAGATGTGGGGCTTTTTATCTCCCAACCTGCAGAGACTGTTTCCTTTTTTCATCCCGGCCGGTGGCCCAGGGATGCGCCATGCCGTTCGGCGCTAACCTGGAGGAGCAGTCCATTCCCGCTGAACGAGAGTTCTCCGGCTAACGACCCGCTCGGGCCAAGTGAGGAGAGCGAAGCCAGAAAGAAAAGCCGATTCACCGAAGCATCGATTGTGGGGATGCTGAAGAAATCCGAGGCGGGCATTAGCAGCGGGACCGCGTCCTGCAATGCCGGTCCCGAACGTCACTGCGGCGGCGTCACGCCCCTGGCCGACTTATAGCTGCCGACCCTCAGCCGGCTGCTTGTGCTGGAGAGCGCCGGGCGCTTGGGTGGCCCCCAGCGCCCGAACTCCGACTGCGGCGAGCGCAAGAGCACCATGGACTCTTGCGCCCGAGCCATTCTGCAACCTCCAGGGTCTCAACTGTAAGGAATCGGCATCATCTTTACCTGCGGCTGAATCGCGCTGAAGCCGCCGTTCGTGACCACCATCAGGTCGTACTTGAATTTCTTGCCCTTGACCCACTGTCCACCCACCAGCGGAGTCTTTGCGATGTTCCTGGTGGGAGATCCCGGACCGCCGAACTGCAGGTGCCCGACGATCGTGTCAAGATTGGTCGTCTGAATCGCGTCGCGGATCGCCGCCGGAGAATCGATATTTTTGGTCCGCTTCAGCGCGTCCAAGGCTACTTCGATCAGCGCGTGCCGGAAGCCGATGGGACACGTCCATTGCTTGCCCGTCTGCTTCTCCCATTGTTCGCAAAGCTGCGCCGCTGATTCCCCAGTGAGACTCGACTTGAACGGATGATGCGGCGACCACCAGACCTCGGTCGTCAGCCCAACCGCCCGCTCGCCCAGGGCGTTTACCGCCGCCGGGAACAGGACCGCCTTGGCCATGGTCACGACCTTGGGCCGGAAGTTCTGCTGCGCCGCCTGGCTCCAGAAGCTCGAAAACGCCGGCGGCGACATCGCTCCGGTCAGGATCTCCACGTTATTCTGCTTGAACTTGGCGATCTGCGCCGTGAAGTCCTCCGACATCGCGTCGAACCGCCCGGGATCGAAGAGGCTAAAGCCCAGGCCGCGGTATTGCGGAACCAGGCCGGTCACCGGATCAGCATTGCCGTTGCCGTCAATGTCATTCGGCCACATCACCCCGATCATCTTGTTCGTGGGCAGCGCCTGCCACAAACCGGTGAAGACGGTGACCATGTCTTCCATGCCCCAGAAGAAGTGGAAGTTCCAATTGAAGGTCTTGATGTCTTTGCCGCCGCGGCGCGCCACCTGCTGCCACATGCCATCGGTCGTGATGCTCGGCACGCCGTTGATTTCCGCCTGGTCCGAAGTCGGATTGACAATCTCCGGTGTGCCCGAAGCGATCAACAGGTCCACCTTGTCCGCCTTAATCAGGCTTGAGGCCACTTCCGCGGTGCGGTTGGCGCTGGAACGCGTGTCCTTGATGATGACCTCCACCGGATGCGTTACCCCGTTCACCACCACTCCCTTTTCCAGATACTTGCGGATGCCCGCCATCACGAACTCCTCCGGTTCCGCAAATGCCGCCAGCGGACCGGTCCTCGGACTCGGCAGGCCGATCTTGATCGTGCGTCCCGTGGCGGCACGCATGCGGGTGGTCAGCAACGGTGGCGCGGCGGCGATTGCGGTTGCCATGGCCGCTTTCTTCAGGAAGTTTCGACGCGACTTTGACAAAACTTCGTCAGGACAGGAGTGCACTCTCTTCATCAGTCTTCCCCCAGTGATATTCAGAAACTGTATGTCTGGTGACGGCAAAAAAGTCTATACGCAATCGCTCGCCTGTCAAGCGCTTTCCTGTCTGCTCCGAGTCAGGCGCGATTCGATTCGCCATGCCCCGAACCGGGACCGCCCATGGAGGCCACGCCTTGCACCACGAAGTCCGCCGACCTTGGCTTTGACCGGCGAAATCTTCCGCGATATTCAAACAAAGTATTTCTCATCACCGACAAAGCTTGCTAGCATCGTTTGCCACCTTACGGCAGGTAGTTCTGTTTCCCAGGGTGCTGCCCTCTCGCTGGAGCAGGCTGCACCCGGCAGAGAGCGCGAGCTGGCACCAGCGGCTGGGGCAGCGATTCACTGAGTAGCTCTTCGGGGGCAGCCCGTGGCGGCGGTTCGATCTCGCCGTGGTTGATGATGTGCAAAGGACAATAGAGATGACAGAGAAGATAGCGCAACTGGCGGCAATAGTCGGCCGGGACCATGTCATTGACGACCTGGCGACCACGGACGCTTATTCCAGGGACCAAAGCTTTGCGCCACCGAAAAGGCCCAGCCTTATCGTCAGGCCCGTGAATGTGGACGAGGTGCAAGCCATTGTCCGGTGGGCCAACCAGGCGTGCGCCACCTTGATCCCGGTCAGCTCCGGCCCACCCCATTTTCACGGTGATACGGTCCCCACCGCGGCGGGGGCGGTGGTGGTCGATCTCAGCAGAATGAAGCGCATTATCCGGGTGGACCGCAGAAACCGGATTGCCATCTTTGAGCCGGGCGTTACCTATGACGAACTGCAGCCGGAGCTGGCCAAGGAAGGCCTTCGACTATCCACGCCGTTGCTTCCCCGGCGCTCTAAGTCCGTACTTGCCAGCCTGCTGGAACGAGAGCCGACCCTGATTCCGAAGTACCAGTGGACTCTGATGGAGCCGCTGCGCTGCCTCGAGGTAGTTTGGGGAGCTGGCAGCAGGATGTGGACCGGCGAAGCCGGAGAGTACAGCTCCACCGACCTGGCGGAGCAGGAGCGGCTGCATCGGGCGGCGGTGGTCGGCATGGGGCCGGCCAATGTCGATTACTACCGGTTGATCTCGGCCGCCCAGGGAACGATGGGTATTGTCACCTGGGCCTCGGTCAAATGCGATGTGCTGCCCCAGCTTCACAAACTCTTCATTGTGCCGGCCGACAGCCTCGACCGCCTTATTGACTGCGCCTACAGCCTGCTCAGAATCAGGCTTGGCGACGAGACGTTGATCGTGAATCGCGCCGAGCTGGCCTCCATGCTGGGCAAGGGACCTGACGCAATCAAGCAACTCAAGGCGCAACTACCGCCCTGGGCCTTGCTGATCGGAATCGCCGGCCGCGAGTTTCTTCCCCAGGAGAGGGTCGAGTTTCAACAGCAAGACATCGCCGAGGTTGCCGGGCGATACGGCCTGAAGCTCATGCCTGCAATTCCCGGCGCAGAGGGCAGCGACATCCTGCAACGGCTGCTGACAACCTCCCGGGGCGCCAGTTGGAAGCTGGACTATAAGGGAGCCTGCCAGGACATCTTCTTCCTCACCACCCTTGACCGAACGCCGCAGTTCCTGACGACCATGCGCGCGGCTGCCGATGCGCTGGCCTATGACAGCTCCGATATCGGGGTTTACCTCCAGCCGCTGCATCAGGGCACCTCCTGTCACTGCGAGTTCAGTCTGCCTTACGCCGCAGATGACCCGGCAGCAGCGCATCAGGTGCAGGAACTGTTTGCCCGGGCGAGTAACGATCTATTGAAAGCAGGCGCTTTCTTCTCTCGGCCCTACGGTATGTGGGCAGACATGATGTACCGGAACGACAGCCAGTACACTCGGTTGCTTAAGAACGTGAAAGGGCTGTTCGATCCCAACAACGTGCTCAACCCCGGCAAGCTCTGCTTCAAGCCGTAGATGAATTCTAAGGAGAGTCATAGCGATGGCGCTCGAACAGTACCGCGACACAATGCTAGGCTGCACGCGCTGCTCCTATTGCAAGTGGATCCCGCTTGCTCAGATCAAGAGCTGGAGATTTGCCAAGGGCTGCCCTAGCATCGAATATTACGGATTTCACACCTACTCAGGCGGCGGTCGCTTGACGGCGGCTCTGTCAATCCTGGAAGGCCGGACCGGCTATACGGATGAGGCCAGAGACCTCTTCTATCAGTGCCAGCAATGCGGCTCCTGCGATGTGACCTGCAAGCTCTGCCTCTTCAACATGGACGTTGCTGGAACCCTGCGGGAAGTCAGGGCCGACCTGGTTGAGCATGGCCAGGAACTACCGCAACACCTGCCGGCCATGGCCAGCCTGCGCCAGCAGAACAACATGCTCGGGGCACCCAGCGCCGAGCGGGGCCAATGGTCCGAGGGACTCGGCCTGAAGGATCTCCGCACCGAGACCGCTGAGGTTGCTTTCTTCGCCGGCTGCCGATGCAGCTATGACGAAGGCTTGCGAAACGTAGCCCGGACCGCCGTGAGCGTGCTCCAGCATGGCGGCGTTGACCTGGGCATCCTGAGCGATGCCGAAGTCTGCTGCGGCTCCCGCGCCTATAGCCTCGGTTACCCGCAGGAGTTCGATCGCCTTGCCCGGATCAACACCGAGGCTTTGACCAAGGCGGGAGTCAAGACGCTGGTCACGCCTTGTGCGGACTGCTATTGGGCGTTCAAGCGGCTCTATCCGGAAAAAGCAGGCGCCACCTTTGAAGTCCTGCACGTCGTGGAATTCATCGACCGTCTGCTCCAGCAGGGAAAACTGGTGTTTACCAAGTCTGTGCCGATGACCGTTACCTACCACGATCCTTGCCATCTCGGACGGCAGGGGGAGCCTTATGTGCCCTGGAACGGCATCACCACCAAGGCTTTCGGCAACATCACCAAGCACGTCCCACCCAAGCCCAGATACAACGGTGCGTTGGGTGTATATGAGGCGCCGAGAAGGATATTGAACGCCATCCCCGGTTTGAAGCTGATCGAAATGGAGAGAATCAGGGAATATGCGTGGTGTTGCGGGGCGGGTGCGGGCGTGAGAGAAGCATTTCCTGACTTCAGCTCATGGACCGCCGCCGAGAGGATCACGGAGGCCACATCGACCGGGGCTGAGGCGCTCGTCACGGCGTGCCCCTGGTGCGAACGCAACTTCATCGATGCCGTCGCCGGCGATGGGCAGAAGATGAAAGTCTACGACCTGGTGGAACTGGTGCAACACGCAATCTGAGTGAGGCGGACCCTAACTATGGCATTATCCAAGGAAATCTACGCTGCGTTGGCTGCCATTGTCGGCACGAACAACATCTCGCAAGAGCCAGCGGTTTTGCATTCCTACGCCTGGATGAATGGGAATGAGCTCGCCACGAAAGACCGGAGCGGCTTCCACCCGATTCTCCCCGAGGCGGTTCTGCTGCCCGCCAGCACGGAGGAGGTTCAGGCTATCGTCAAAGCCTGCAACCGCTATCAGATCAAATGCAAAGCCTTGTCCACCGGCTGGTTTGAGCCCGCTCAGGCCCTGCAAAAGAACGTCATCCTTCTCGATTTACGGCGGATGAACCGCATCCTCGAGATTGATGAAAAGAATATGTTGGCCGTGGTCGAGCCCTATGTAATCGGCGCGCAGCTGCAGGCGGAAGTAATGAAATTGGGGCTGAACTGTCACATCATTGGAGCCGGCGGCGGTTGCTCTCCCTTGGCCTCGGCCACGGCGGTTATAGGAAACGGAGCCGACAGCATTTTCATGGGCTATAGCGCCGAGGTCCTGTTGGGCATGGAATGGGTCATGCCCGACGGTGAGATTCTGCGCACGGGTTCTCTGGCCACGGAGAACGGCTGGTTCTGCAGCGAGGGGCCAGGACCTAGCCTGAGAGGCATCGCCCGGGGTAAGGTCGGCAGCCTAGGCTCGCTCGGCGTCTTCACCAAGTGTGCCTTGAAGCTCGCTCACTGGCCCGGGCCGCGAAAGTTCCCCGTCGAAGGCACCGTGCCCGCCTATAATTCGCCGCTCCCGGAGCACATCAGAACCTACACCCTGGCCTTTCCCTCGTGGAAGGACTACGCCGATGCCATCTACAAGATTTACGACGCCGAAATTTGCTATATCGCCCATCGGCAGTTTTCCATGCTTGGGGAGAATCTGTGGCCGGCCTTCTGCACCATGTATATCGACCCGACCAAGTCCCTCGATGACCTGGAGGACATCGTCAACGATCCGGAGGTAAGGCGGTTGACCGATGAGGTGCGACATTACGCTTTCCAGATCATTCTGGCCGGCATGACGCCCCGGGACTACGCCTATCAGGAAAAGGTGTTGGACAAGATTCTGGCTGACACCGGAGGGCACCGCGTGGCGGCTATGTCGGAGCCTAAGATGGAAAAATTCGTGGCGTTATACCTGCTCAAGCTGCCGATTAAGAATCTCAATCACGTCTACGGCAATGGCAAGACGAATTATTTCCGCCCGGATGGGACGCCGGATTTCGCCGTCGAACGCGCCGACCAGATGATTGCGGTTTTGAAGAAGCAGGAGGAGACCGGTTTGCTGCCGAAGACCGGCGGGGACGCTCTGATGTCGACCATAACCGGGATAGGCGGGGGAGGCGATTTCCATTTCGAGCAATTCGTCCAGTACCAACGCACCGATGTTGCCTCGATCAATGCGGCGGCCGAGTGTCTTCGCGCTGCCGGGCGAGTCGGCTTGCAAACCCAGCCCGGCCGCCTCCCGGAACTGGAGGGTCTAACGGGTCAAGAGTACCTGGCTGCACTCGCGAAAGTACCCCAAGCGGTTCGCTATAACTGGCAATGGAAGATCAAGCGGATGCTCGACCCCAATGGGGCCGCCGACTCGACCGCCTATACGACGCTGGAGCCCACGACTGATTCCGGCTCCTGACCTGTTTTTCCCGGTGGACCAGCCATGGGCTGGTCCACCGGGAAAGTTTCGCCCGGCTTCCTGCACGGCCAGGAGTTTCCGAAACCCCAGCCTCTCTGCTGCGCTCCTGCCATTGTTCAAACTTGAAAACTGATCCCGCAAAGGATACGCTTGGCAACCACATTATGTTCACTCCACATGGCGAGGGAAGAGTGGCGACTCGAGGCGAGATGCCTTGGAAGTTCCGTTCTGACAGAGCGGCCAAAGCAAGTGATCAGGATAAGTTTGGCGTCCACTCTGCTTTTGCGCGGGGCTGGTTGGAGATAGCATGCACCAGTGACACGCCATTCGCAATTGCTCTGTACCGTGCGCTTTCTCGCCACTCACACTGAGCATTCGCTCGAGTATTTCCGGCCAGAACGGCTCGCACTTGAGGATGCGAGCCTGGTACAAGGTAGGCGAAAGGAGCCAGTGTCGTGTCAACCGTTGGGCACCAGCAACTCGCTATTGATGTGACTCACGAAGATCAGGTCGTACGGAAAGTCTTCAACCGGGTGGTACCTTTCCTATTCGTTCTTATGGTGATTGCCTATCTGGATCGGGTCAACATGGGATTCGCCGCGCTGTCGATGAATAAGGAGTTGAGACTGACGGCGACGATGTATGGTTTCGCGAATAGCCTGTTTTATGTCGGGTATGCGGCCTGCGAAATCCCGAGCAACCTGATGCTGGTCAGAGTGGGCGCCCGCAAGTGGATTGGCCGTATCATGATTACCTGGGGACTGGCATCTTGCGCTTGCATGTTCGCCGCCGGTGCGAACAGCCTCTATGGCTTGCGCACCGTAGTGGGCCTCGCCGAAGCCGGCTTCATGCCGGGCACCCTGCTTTATCTGACCTACTGGTTCCCGCCCACTTTTCGGGCGCGTGTGACGGCGCTGTTCCTGTTGGCGCAGCCGTTGACTTTTGCGGTCGGCGCTTCTGTCTCAGGCGTCATCCTGGAACACGCAAACGGCATTTGGGGACTCTCCGGATGGCGCTGGCTGTTTCTCATCGAGGGCTTTCCCGCGATCCTGCTCGGGATCGTCACTTTGTTCTACTTGACGGATCGCCCGGCGCAAGCCAAATGGCTGACCGAGGGCGAAAAGGCCGCTTTGGAGCGGAGATTGCGGCGGGAACAAAACCCTCGCCCTGAGCACGGCAAGGTATGGCGAGAGGTGCTCAGCCGCGACATGCTCCTTCTTTCCGTAATGTATTTCGGCATCGTAACCGGTCTGGGCGCAATGGTGGGGTGGACACCGCAAATCATGCGCGAGATGCTCAAGTCCCACGGGTTGACCTTCGTGGGCGTGCTGACGGCGATTCCTGGGGTATGCGCCATTGTTTGCACGCTAATCTGGGGGGCTCATTCCGACAGGAAAATGGAGCGATCCTACCATTTCATGCTCCCGATGGCTCTGGCTACCTTCGGCTCGGTACTGGTCGCTTTCAGTAACGCTCCGGAAGTGCGCATGGTTGGCCTGGTATTCTGCTACGTCGGCGTATACGCGGGTATGGTGATCTTCTGGGCTTTCGCGCCCCATATTATCTCGCCCAAGGCCCGTCCGGTGGGGATGGCCTTTATCAGTACCGTGGGTATGGTCGCATCGATCGTTCAGTACACCATCATAAGTTTCCTTAGAGACCTGACGAATAGCTGGGCTGCCGGTCTGATCTATATTGCGATTATGCTGTTCGCGGCTACGGTTCTTGTCCTGTTGGTTCCGGCAAATGAAAAGATCTCAGCGATACAGGCCGGTGCTCCCGCGAAGATCGCTACTCCTCAAGCCTGATCCGGATGCTGGATTCCAGGATCTGCGACGGCGATTGACGGCATGTTTTCCGGCGGTCCGCAACCGGCGCCAAGTCCCTTGCGGACCCGCCGCAGGCGCAAACTCTGATAATTTCTATGATGACCGCCGGCAGTGGGCTACCACGGATTTGAGGCACTTAAGAGAATCGCTTGCCGGGCACCAGCTGGGCACGACGTTCGCCAAGGCTTGCCCCGTAAAAGGAGATAGGAAATGTCAGCAGATGCAGCTCAATTGGAAGTTGGCGCCGCGGCAGCAGGGCGCTCCATGCCGATCATTGATTTTCATGTCCACATCACCGATGAATACGTATGGAAGCAGGCGGAGGGGAAGACTGTCCGATCGGGCTTCGGGACGGTGACGCCGCCGGTCTCCAAGCTCCCGCGCAGTCGCGGGGTCGGCATTCCCGAGGTGCAGATTGAAGACATGGACCGCGACGGCGTTGACATCAGCGTGCTTACCGCCTCTACGGTAATGCAG
>Ga0316217_10004972_pt1 | contig 14026 bp, 19 predicted proteins | sample 1anoAmetaG_FD_203633 | JGI IMG/M metagenome (GOLD analysis project Ga0316217, IMG submission 203633) | Freshwater microbial communities from Trout Bog Lake, Wisconsin, USA - 1anoA | ecosystem: Environmental > Aquatic > Freshwater > Lake > Hypolimnion/Profundal zone | place: USA: Wisconsin...
CATTTGCTATAATATAATTATACATATGAACGAGATCGACTTTATAGATATTTAGCACTAGCCGTAACTACTTCCTACGAATAACAATCAACTTCTTGATGTATAGGCACCATTACGAGCATCGTCAGTGGTTGGGCATCTGGAGTCGCTCCCTTAGAGATAGTTGAAGCCGGATGCTTTGTAGCATGACATCAGGCTGGGGTGGGTGCCACGTTCTCAGATCACTGGTCCGATTCCGCTTTCGTTCTCGAGCTAGCTGTTGGACTGGGTGATATAAAGCAAAAGGCAGCTTGTGGTTTACCAGGGGTACCGGCCTTCGACCACCTTCGAACTGCACTAGTCATTCTACGGAGAAGGTAATTGGCAGCCTAGCTAGGTAAGAACTATCCCTTCCATCAGTTCCATCTTTGCAAGGCCAAATTCCTTGACAGGTTTTTCAAAAAGTATTACGCTGACTACAACTTTGAACCACGCAGGCCCTGGCAACTAGTCCCCTCCCACCTCACCTTCGACTCCTGCTTCGAAGGCGGCAATCTTGATGCAGTTTACTACTAAGACCACGAGTACCGTCTACTGATTCGGGTGGACTCGAACACTGTGGGCCATTGTAACTATTTCAACTTCAAGTACACTTGCCAACACCTAGAGTGCGTGCCTCAGCACCCGGAAAGGTCACCTTCCGCATCATGAACATCAACAAGTGGAAAAGCCTCTACGAGAGGGGACTAAAGCCCTACGTCAAACGTCTCAACACCCAGAACCCTGAGTTCTTGCAGCAAGGCGAAAACATCTCCTTCGAGGAAAGTCCCCTCAACCAAGAGTTTTAATCTGCCAGACTCAAATCTCTGAAGTTCGAATTCCACTTTGACCAACAGGACGCTTAATATCAGTTCTGCTACTCAATCCCCTTTACTTACAGCGACCTGCTGGGGGAACTACGAAAGATCAAGCAAAAATTTGTGCACATTGGGAAGCTTTGCCATTCTCTGAGTGGAGTCTAGATACCCTTGGTGACCGTTACTGCTGCTGAGAAGGAGGAGAGGGCTGAGCCTTGGGTTATTGCCGTAGTCGGGCGAGTGCACCCTAGCGAAGCAACTGGCAGCCACATCGTCAACGGCTTCATCAAGCACTTGGTTGGAGACTCCCCTGAGGCTAAGTAGCTGCGCCGCAAAGTCCTCTTCAAGATTGTGCCTATGCTCAACCCAGACGGCGTCATTTTGGGCAACACCAGGACGGGCGTGGCCGGCAGAGACCTCAACCGGCAGTACAAGAGGACGGTAGACTTCGTGTTCCCGGAAATCCACGCGGTGATGGACTACGTGGGGAAGTTGCGATAAAGGTACGGGAGCAGACTGCTGTTCGTTTTGGACATCCATGGGCACTCTTCTAGAAAGAACTCGTTCTTCTACGGCCCCTAGTTCTCCATCATTGATGAAGAGTACTCCAAGTGCCGGCTGCTGCCGAGGCTGTACGCCGCGCGCACTGACATCTTCAGGTACCACTCCTGCAAATACAAGCTGGCTTCAGCGAAGTAGGCCACTGCGCGAGGCTACTTCAACTCCCTGGGAGTCCGCACCTACACGCACGAGACCTCAACCCACTGCTTCTTCGATTTCTCCAACCGCAAGGATAAGCCTTTCACTCGCGCCTCACTCTAGTAGCTCGGAAAGAACCTGTTCCTGAGCCTCTACGACTACGTCCACGTGATCTTCAAGGACAAGACAGGAGCCACCCGTCTCCGCGAAGACGCCATCCCCAGAGTAGTCGACAGGAAGCCTCCTCCCGAAGACCAGGACTAAGATTCCGACCAGATGTCTTCCAACAGGGACGACAGCGAGGACGAGGCGCAAGACTTCGAGGACAAGAAAGTCCTCCAGTTCTTCCGCAAGATCAACGAAAACAAGGAGTACTTCTACGAAGAGCTGCTCGCCATGCACGGTGCAGACCCCAAGGAAAAGTCCAAGCCCCCTCCTGTCCTCAAGTAATAGAAGAAGCCCAAGAAGGTTGAAGCCGCCAAGCCAGAGTAGCCCCGAGCCACAGGCTAGCTCCGGCAGCAAAGCACCATTGAGGAGTAGCTGGTGGGGAGGAGGAGCAGCTAGCGCAAGGTAGACTGGGCCACCAAGGTCACCTACCCTGAGAAGAAGAAGTACTTTGCTTCCGAAGTAGGTCGTTCCAAGAGTACCCCAAGCTCTCCAGCGTCATCTTCGGCTCCACCATTCCCTAACACTTCTTCCAGAAGCTCTAGAAGTCGCACTCCCTCCGCAAACCTCAGCCCTAGTTCCAGCCCGGCTTCGGCAGCACCACCAAATACTCCATCAACTTCATCTAAGCACAGTTCAAGTCCACTGCCGCGAGGTACCCGCTGCCTGAGCCCAAAACAGTCAGAACGCAGAACTCAGTCAAGAAGGACCACAAATAACGCAAGCCCAAGGAGAGCGTCTAGGCGGAGGTTGACAGAAACGAGTTGGACTTCAAAGCAAAAGAATGCTACATGTGGCTGAAGAAGGAGATGCTGCCTGAGCTCAACCCACAGACTAGCAACTTGACCGAGAGGCGGTTCGAGTACCAAAGTGTGAAGCACATCCCCGTGTGTGCGATGGAGATGGGCCAAGCCTCGAAGGGAGGCAGCCAGGTGGGCCAACGAAGTGCCTCTCTGAAGGTGCTCCCCCGCAAAAAGAGTATCCGCAACATCCGCGAGAGTGAGCCCATGCAGACCAAGAAGATTAGTAAGAACCTGAAGCTGACGAGTCTGCCCAAGAACCTGCCCCTGATTGGCAGCCTCTACTTCAACAACTGATCTATTCATACTTCTACCTACTCACCCTTCACTTCAAACTACCACAGCTACATAACACCAAACCAGATTAGCACTAGACTACCACTATCACTACTACACCATCACTGCTGCTAGCACTGCTAGCCTTTCCAGCTGATGCCAAAACTAACTTAATAGCAGTTAATGTCCAAACTGATCTATTGATAGATGAACTAGTTGAGGATGATGCTGTGATAGTCAAGCATAAACAGCATCAGTCAAGTGGCACACATCACAGACACATCACAGACATACACATCACAGACACATCATAGCCAAGTGGGTCACAGCCAGGTGGGTCACAGCTGCAGCAGTTTCTGGCACTTCAGCTTGATCAGTTCGTGCTCCGGGTGCTTCTACAGCGCCTGCGCCCACTTGCCCAGTTCGGCCTTGAACACTCCAGCATCGATGTCTGCGTACAGCTGGTCCGCAGCCACCACCCTCTTCGCCAGCTCCGCCTCCTCTGTTTGGAACTTGCTGAGGTAGGCCTCAAACGAGCAGTACTTGTCCTTGAAGAGTGCAGTGACTAGGATGGACTCCTTGCCGAGCTTCTCGCAGAGTTCAGCGAGGTGTTGGGCGTGGGTGGGGGCGCAGAGGAGGTCGAACATGTCGGGAGGGACGTTGAGGTAGTTCTGGTGGGAGAGGAGGGAGTAGCTGAGCAGGTTGACGATGGAGTAGGCCCGCTTGAGTAGGTAGATCTGGATGAACTCGGTGCTGCGGTGGGTGCTGCTGCCGAACTCGCAGATCTCTTCTGCCATCGACCGCAGCAGCTCACTGTAGAACAGCTCGTGCTCCACTGCCTCGAACACCACCAGCAGTGGCTTCTCGTCGTTGGTGAAGAGGTCCAGGGTGGCCAGCTCCGAGGCCTTGGGCCGCTTGTCCTGGTCCTTGGTGAGGCACAGCCCGATGAACTGCTCCATCTCGCGGCTGATCTTGCCCCGCTTGGACTATTCCAGGCAGAACTCAGTCTACTTAACCTTCTTCTCGATGTCCCACTTGTTCTTGCCGAAGAAGTAGAGTTCCTTGAAGAGCAGCTGGTAGGCGATAACCCCCAGCGACCAGACGTCGACCTTGGAAGTGTACTGGTGGCGGGAGTATATTTCTGGGGCCATGAAGGGGTAGGTGCCGAGCACCTCGGTGAAGGTGTGCTTCTGGGCGGCAAACCCGAAGTCCCCGATCTTGTAGTAGGTGTGGTTCCTGGCGTTGGCGAACTCGACAGTGACGAAGATGTTCTCGGGCTTGAGGTCGCGGTGGCTGATGTTGAGTGCATCCAGGTACTGCAGCCCTGCGACCACCTGCTTGAGTATGGCCTTGACGGTGGCCTCGGGCAGCTGCTGCTCGGCGATGAGGTCGTTGAGGGTGCCTGCCTCGCACAGCTCCATCACTATGTAGACGTGGGTGTCGGTGCGGAAGCAGTCGTAGTGCCTGACCAGGTAGGGACAGGGCTTCTCCTGCATGCGCGCAGTGAACTTGCGCATCACCGTGATCTCGTTACCTGAGTAAGCAAAGCCCTACAAATGATGGTCTTCATCTCAGCCCCGTGCACCTCCAGCAGCTACAGGTTGATGGCCTTGATGGCAACCCAGCGGGCGTGAGTGTGGTCGTAGCCCCTGTAGACTTTGCCGAATGAGCCTCTGCCCAGCGTGTGTTCCTAATCGATCGAGTACTGCCCCTCCTTCAGATACTTCCTCATAGCCTAGTAATATTAATCAGCACTCACGATAGAGCAATTATCATATAAAACCAACTCTACCTTCTATCAACCCACTCCTGCCAACCACGCCTGCCTACTCCACTCAGGCTGCCTTTACTGCTGCCAGGGTTGATTGGAGCCATCAGGTGGTTAGTGGGTGTATGTTTTAGGGTGGCTGGCTGAGCGCTTGATTTGCATTATTTTTAAATGTATAAACTAAGTAGAGTTATTCAGGCTCACAAAAGGGACGCCCGCTGCCTGGACTACCACGACGGCATACTGGCCACCGGTGGCAACGACCGCACCTTCAACCTGTACTCCTTCAACAAGGGCGAACCTCTCCCCATCACTTCCTCCGACATCTTCGAATCCTAAATCATCTCCATCAAAATCAACAGACTAACCCCCAACCCGCAGCTCTTCGTCGTCCTCGGCTGCAAAAACGGGGACATCTTCGCCTTCGACCGGCAAGGCAACCCAGTGGTGCAGTTCAGCCACACCTCGCCAGTGTGTTCTCTGGACTTCATCGACGGGGACCGAGTGGTGAGTGGTTCTTGGGACGGGAAGGCAATAGTTTGGTCGCTGAGCCAGCAGAAGCAGGTAGCCGAGTACAGTGAGCACAAGCACGCGGTTTGCGTGTTCTTCAGCAGAGGCAACAACTGGGTGGTGAGCGGGTCGCAGGACAAGGCACTCAACATCTGGGACTACAAGACTGGGACCAAGATCAAACGCCTTTAAAATGCCCACAACGACATCATCCGCGAAATAGCCGACATTGAGGGCTCGGGAATGATTGTCACCTGCTCCAACGACGAAACTGTCAAGATCTGGAGTGCCGATCTCGAACTCATACAGACACTGTTGGGCCATACTGCCTTCGTCTTCGCAGTCAAGGCTCTGCGGCTGGGACTCTACGTTTCAGGGGGAGAGGATAGAACGCTCAAAGTGTGGGCAGACGACCATTGCCAGCAAGACATCCACCTGCCCGCCTCAGTCTGGAGCATAGTCTGCATCGAGAATGGAGACATCTTGGCCGCGGGCTCCGACGGCTTCGTGAGGTCCTTCACCACTGACGAGAGCAGGAGGGCTGACCCTGATGTCGAGGAAATGTTCAACAAGCAGATTCTGGAGTCTTCCTCGAAGAAGTCAGGCATGAACGAAGAGGAGATCAAGAAGCTGGCAACCACCCACCAGATGAGTAAAGCTTGGCTTATTCAGATGCATTCAAGGGGAAGAAGGAAGGCGAGATACGGGTGTTCCGCAACGGGATGGTGCCTGAGGCCTACATGTGGCAAGAGGGCAGCTGGAAGAAGATAGGCGACGTGATCACTGAGGGCGGCGGCAGCGGGGGCAGCAAGGGCGAGCCCAAGTACTACCCCGGCGACAAGTACTTTGAGGAGGGCTACTACGACTACGTGTTCGATGTTGACGACTAGTCCGGCGTGCCCAAGGTGATCCCCTTCAACGACGGAGGCAACCCCATGGAGGCAGCCGAGAGGTACTGCCTCAGGGAAGGACTCACCAAGGGCTTCCTCGAACAGATCAGGAAGTTCCTCATCCAGAACTCCAGCAAGCAGCCACGCAACAAGGAAGCACCCTCAGAAAAAAAAGAACTGGACCTGGGCCAGCTCAAGTGCACTCCCTCCACCAGCACCATCTAGTACAACGGCATCAAGAACCCACCCGCACTCCTCAACAAGCTCAAGGAGTTCAACGAAAGGGCCGAGGCCAAGAAACTCAACTAGAGGGAACTGGTCCACATCTAGAGGTACCCCTTCTGCTAACTAGGATTGTCACTCAGCTCGAGAACGAAGCCACCTACCACAGCTGGAAACTGGATTTCAAGGAAATGGACACCCTCAAGAAACTGCTCACCTGGCCCAAAGAACTCAAACTCCCCGTCTGGGACACCCTCAGAGCATTCCTCAAGCACTACCAAAGCGAGGCCCTGTTCTCGGGACTGGAGGCAGGCCGAGACATCATCACTCAGCTCACGATCGCCCTCTAGTCAGAGTACCCTGAGGCCATTTACACGCTGGTCCTAAAAACTTTGTCGAACATCCTGATCCAAAACACCAACAAAGCTGGGATGCTGATCCACTCAGAGATGGTCCTGGTGGCCCTGCTGCAGCTCAGCAAGAGGAGCAGCCTGAAAAGTGCCAACTACCTGTCCGCCATCGCTGCCTTTCTCTACAACTTCAGCATCGCCTGCATCGAGAAACATGTGGAGAAGGAGTAGTTGCTGCTGATGCTGGGAGAGGTTCTGAGGATCCGGATCTAGAACTAGGAGAATGAGGACAACAGAGGAGTGCTCTTGCAGGCAGCCGCCAATATCCTGTACAAGTACAGGGCAGCAGTGGGCGAGAAGTACCGCTTCCTGTTGAAGCATCTGCAGGCCGACGATGTCTCCTCCGACATCAAAATGTTTTATTGATCAATCAATAACTAAATTACCCAACAATACCAACTACCACCACTTATAGTCCACTAATACTACTGATAATAATAACTAATAACGATAACTGGTATTGACTTGCTAAAAGCTATGAGTACATTAGAGTTGATTAAGTGGATTAGAGTTGATTAGGGTGGATTGGGTTGATTAGTTTTGATTGGGGTTGTTGGGTTGGATGGGGCTGTAAATACGCAAAGTTAAAAATATCATTCCTTGTATTACTCGCTGCAGTACCTATCCTTTTTGCCCTTTTTACCAGTCTTGCCCTCAGACTTCTCTTTCTTCTTGTCCGCCCTCTCACTGTTCAGTTCCACCGATTCGTTCACCAGGTTCTCCGTGAAGATGATGCCATTGATGTTCTGCCTGATCCACGGGGCAATCGGCTTCATCTCCAAATCCAGCAGCGAGAGATGCTTCACTGCGCTTTAGAAGTTGTCCCTACTCAGCTTGAACCTTGCTTCTTCCTACTCTCCGTCCTTGAGCCTCTCGACCTCAGACTGCTCACTCACGGACTAGTCCTCGTCCTCTATGACCCTCCCCACCTCGATCTCTTCCTCATGGAAGATGGAGAGCGTCGGAAGTGCTATTTTGGGCAGGCAGAAGGATAAGTTGAAGTTGTATTTGTCTGCATAGATCAAGTGCTACCAATGGTGCGAGGGGAATAGATAGAACACAGACGGTTCCTTATGGGAAACGGTGTGATGTTAGGGTACTAATTCTAAGGCTAAGACACTCTTGACTCCCTTTGTGACAGGTCTGACACTTACTCGCTCAGTTCGGACCCTGAGTTTTCAACACTTTTTTGTCTTTTTTCGTGCGGCCTAAACCTTCCCGAACGTATGCCCTGGCTACTGTTGCCATCTTCTATGAGTAGTTCTTTTGGGTCTGGCTTGCGGGATTAGCTAATGAACTCATTCTCGGTCAACCCGCTGGCCTGCTCAGTGATGCCCTTTCTAATGATTTCTAGGAAACGCGGGTACCCCTGCAGGTAGTAATAGGCTTGCTTGTACTTTTTAAGCATCAGGTAGCACAACCCCAAATTGTAGTCCATTTCTTACTTTGAGTATACTCTGTTCTCGAACAGTGGCTCCAAGTCCTAGTTGCGCTCTTCTTCGTCCTCGAAGTTACCTTGCTCTTTGGGGTGTAAGTACCTTCCTAAAGAGTAAAGAGAGCGACTCATTCTTTTCTCATTGTAAGATTCCTCAAAGTACTTGATGGCAGTTTCGTACTCTCTGAGCTGGTAGTGGATGACTCCAATGAAGAAGAGAATATCAGACCACCTGAAGATCTAGCCGCAGAGGGTAGTCAGTAGCTACTACAGAGTGACTGTGTTGTGATCTTACTTTTGGATTTGGCTGAGCTCGTCTTCTTTCTGTTTGTAGATCTGCTATGTTAACTCCAGCAGCTGGATTAGTGACTCTTACAGAGCACCTTAACCACGGCTTGAAGACTTCTTCAGAGACTAGAGGCACTTCAAATCAAGTTTGAGACGCGGTATCCTTTGAGCCAAATTAGAAGCAACATCAGTAGCTTTTCTGGGAAAAGCCATAGAGATCTTTTTGTATTTGTTAGGCACTGCCTCTTTCCTGATTTTTTCCTGCTCCTTGATCTCAACCTTTTCCTCTAGATTGCTGATGACTACTCGCAAATGAGAAATGCAGTTGTTGAGCTCCTTCGTGAGATAATAAATGCCAATGTGATCTTAGTCGTTGAGTAGATTCAGTCTAGGGACGAACTTCTTGCCGATTTAGATAATTTGGTGAGGATCGTCAGTATGCATCAACAGGAGTAGTCTATCTCTAAGCGATTTTTGTTGGCTCAAGTCGATCTTGCTTTATTGCAAAGTTGTGAAATATTTGAGTAGGTCTTAGCTGGCTTTCAAGCGATAATTAGAAATAGCATTTGCATTTTAAGTATATTTACTAAGCCTTGTTAGCCCATAAGCTTCTTTTAGGTAAGAAACTGCTCTATTGAGATATATTTCATTGATCATAACCTGTTTTTCCTGATAATATTAGTCCAAATGCTCCTCTTTGAGTTTTCCCTTCAGCTTATGATCTTCATCCGGGATAGGTTCGTTTTTATTTTGCTCTTTATAAACAATGATGGCGTTGGTGTAGTCTTTGATGGCTTAATCGTATCGACCCATGAGAGCCTTTGTGTTGGCTTTGGCAAAGTAATGCTTTATCATGTGATCATCGCTATACTCTAATGCCTCTCGGATGTACTTTAAGCTCGACTCGTAACTCTAAAGCTCATAGTGGATGACAGCAATCAGGTAGTAAATGAGACTGTTTTCCTTATCAGAGATGAGGCAATGCCTCAACAGCTCCTCAGCTGACAGCAGTATCTACTTATTATTATCATCATTGCTATCGCCGTGACTCTTTTATGCAGTGGCCCGACCTAAGTTGACTTCAATTTGACTGATTTCTCCACTATACTGTAAAGCTTGCGTTTTTTCTTGTTCGAGTTGTGAGTAGATATTGATGTAGCACAGAGATTTGACCATGTTGAAGTTGTTGACTATGAGGTTGGAGTTGATGGTTTGCTGCTAGCTGACTCCCTGGTTGCTCTGGCTGAGCATACTCTCGATTTCTTTGAGTTTGGACATGGCGTAGTTGAACTTCGTTTGCTTCATTAGTATCATGCACTCCAGCATCAGCCTATTGATGTTGATCAGTTTGCCCTCCACTTATCTCTGAGCCTTCCTCTAGATATCGTTGCTGCTGAAGTCCTACTTCGACATCACTTACAGCAGCTTGTTTACGTGCTTTAGTGACATCTAGTACTACCTGAGGATATAGTAGGCATAGAATTTGAATTGCAGGACCACCTTTATCAGCTGACTGTAGTATACCCCGAAGCACTTCAATAGCTACTAAGCCTAACTCTATAGTCTTACACCTATTTCCTTTACTATGGTCAGCCCCTTAGCTATTTTCATTTTGAGGATACAGATTACTGCTTCGGTGAGGTCGGACAAAATCTCGAAATAGCTTTCTCTCTGCAAATTGGAGGCTATTCTGCTTTCCTTGGGGTCCAGTAGATCTTCGTCTTCGTAGATTTTGATTTGATGTTTGAGTTGAGTATGTTCCTCAGGAGCTTCGGCCTTGGCAGGCACCATTTTCTTGAAACGGGCAAGTTCATACTGTGCCCCATAGTAGTCCTTTTTCTCGAAGAGGAGGATGACCAACACCTGGAAGAAAGATTTGCTGAGATACTGCTGAGAAGTAAAGCAGGAGATGGACTCATTGAAGTGCATCAAAATGCTCTCAATGGCCTTATTTCTGTCAAAACCCTTCTCTTTGCTTTCCCTTGACAACCTCTTCAGCAGTATCAGACCTTTGTAGTAGTTGACCTCAGAGGACAATTACTTGACTTTGAGTTCACAGAACAGTTTGTAGCTTTCCTAGTTTTTGCCCTCTTACAGCAAAATCAGAGCTTTGTAATATCGCAAATAGCCCAAATCAAGCTCCCACTTTTAATCGCGGTCTTTCTCCTTTTCCAAGGAGCAGATTGAAGTTTGGAGCCACTCGAGACACACTTTGCATCCTTTCTGCGCGTAGTAAAGCGACGCGAGTTCAAGAATAGCCTCAATCTTGTGGCTGGTGAAGTTGAGGCACTTTTTGTAATAGCCAGCTGCCGACTAGAAGCTCTTGATGTTGACATACAGCCTAGCCAGAAGTAAGTAAATGGTGGTGATTTCCTTCTTGTAGAGTTGCTACTAAGGACTGGACTAGCCTAGGAATCGGTTTTCTCGGTTGTTTGTGGCAGTCTTGATGTATATGCTGGGCTAGTCGTCAAGATCCAGCTTGGGTCTGCCTGTGGGGTGGTTCTTTTTGGGGGGTTGTATGGATTAAATGCTGGACTGGTTCTGGATGTGGCTGTACTTCTTCAGTTTGTTAATAGTAGTATCGTTCTGGAGATTGGCAAGCAAGTAAGACTTCTTCTTCAACCTCTGCGACTGCTTGAACTCCTCTTTTTAAAGTTCTGAGTCCTTGGGCTGGAGAGTCTGGTAGTGGCCTTTGAGACTGGTGGGCACCTGATCGTTGGATTGGGTTGGGAAGAAGTAGAGTTGCCACTTGAGGAGCACATTGATTGAGCAGAGGTAGTTGTTGGTAGTTTTGTAGCATTCGGCTAAGCAAATGTACCCTAGCAGATTCAGCTAGTACGACTTCTTATTGGCTCCTCTTTCCTCCTCCTAACTCTGCCTCTGCTGACTGGAAGGCAAATCGATGAGCAGAAGATTGCCGTCAGTGGCATCCAAGACTTTGGTCAAGTACATAATGCTCTCGTTGAACTTGTTCTGCTCGTACTTGACAAGTCCCAGCAAAGTGAGCGTCCTCAGACTCATCTCTCCCGTCTCCTGCATTATCACCCTCAGCTTCTACTACACCACCTACAGCTAAACCATGCTGCTCTCGCGCTTCTGCTTCAACTGCACAGTGCTCATCTGTGACCCCTTTTCTTCTTTCTTGCTGAGGTAGGCATAAAAGAGGGCGGCCGAGGCTAGCAGCACGTCTTCTAGGGTGGGTTCCTCTTCGTAGTTGTCATGGGGGTTGATGATGTTGTCGAGGAGAGGTTCCTTGATGTCTGGCTTGGGCCGGGGCGGGTGGAGTGAAGCTTCAGAGGAGACTGAGTTGTAGAAATGGGTCATGCTGACGGTGGCGTCGGTATGCTTGCGCTCCACCTTGTTCAGACTGCTCATCTTCTTGGTCTAGATCACTGAGCGGATCTGTTCGGAGCGCTTGTACTTCTGCTTGCAGGGCAGCTGCTCCCGCTACTTGCTGAGGGAGAACTTGCTGATGTGCTGGAGGTTGCGTTTGAGGATGCCGTCGATGGTGTGGAGTTCGGGCTGGCTGCCCTCCCCCCACCGCCTGCCCTCCTGCCTCCTGCCCTCCTGCTTGCTGAGACTCTTGAGCTTGCGGTCGGGGTAGTGCTTGGGGTGGTTGAGGGAGAGGTTGTGGTGCTCTGAATGAGGCAGACTGTACTGGGGGGACATTGGGGGTTGATATTTTTGCGAGTGGGCTCCTTCTGCAGCGAGTTGATGGTCGAGTACTTCTTGGGCTGCTGCTCGTGGTACGAGATCTTCTTGGTCAGAGACTCCTTTCCAACTCGGACGTTGTCCTGCATTTAATTTATACACAGCCAGTTATATCGCATCCATCCAACTACCCACACCCACCCCACCACCCCACACCATTCCCGCCACCCCCCACAGCACCCACTCTTTCACGCCATCTGGCTCTGATAGTGCTCACCTTCTGAACTATATAGAATGTGTATTGTGATAATTTGGCATCAAGAGTGGCCTTTGCAGGCCTACTTCAAAATATGCCATCAAAGAGCAGATAATTTGAATTGATAGGATTGATAAGTTCTTCCTAGCTTCTCCATTAAATCCAACCAATGCTATCTGAAGCAAAGCAAGATAATCTCATTAATAATCACTACAATCACATAACATCTATGGAGTCAAGCTCAAAGCAGGAGCAGGGTTGGGAGTCACCTTTCACCAAACCCCAGTTAGATCTTCTTTTCAAGTAGCAACTCCTATCAGTTACTCTCAACCAAGAAAGAGGCATCAGCTGCAGCCTATATCGCCAGGACTATGAGTCTCTGCTCCCCCAGAGGTGGCTTCGCACGCAAGCCCTGGATCTCATCATCAAACTCCTCCATCAGACCTATACCAAGCAGATATCCAAAATCTATGCTTCAAGAGGCATCTTCAGCGAAAGGGATCCCGCAGTGTACGTCAAACTGGTCGACGGATTCGTGGCCACCCTGATCATGACCAACTCCGATAAAGTGGTCTTGTAGTCGCTGGCCCCTCTTGAGCTGTTTTCGGAACAGACCAAGTACCTCATCATCCCCATCAACACGGAGTTCCAGCAAGGACAGCACTGGGTCTTGGCTCTGCTCAAAAACGGCAACTACTAGAAGACCCCATCTGAACTGTACATCTTCGATTCGGGCGGGGCAGGGTCAAATATAGGGGAGAGGCTGGCACAACAGCTCAGGCAGTTTTACGCAGTCCTCCATGGGTAGAGTCTGGAGGTGAAGCTGTGCTTGGCTGAGGATGTGCCGAGGCAAAAGAATAGCGATGACTGTGGGATATTCGCGATTGGGTTTAGTGAGTACGTGCTGCTTTAAATTGTCTAGGAGCTCGAGTAGGAGCAAGGCCTGAGGTTGAACCGGCTGGGCAGTAGCTATAAGTACTTGCTGTCTAACTCGACCCTCGCAAGAGAAAGATATAGAAAGATGCTGTAGGCAAAGTTAGTTGAATCTTTGCCCTGATTTCTAATCTTACTGTGTTGCTATTTATAGCTTCTGCTATTTATAGGTACTGCTATTTATTAATTACTACTCTATGAATGTTAGATTCATAAGAGTAAACAGCTCATTGCTACAACAGTATGTAATGGATACTATTGGGTAATAGGAATGAATTATTAGTGCGATCAAGAACGTTTGTAGATGTTGTCCAGGTACATCTTCTCCTGCAGGGACTTCCGGTTCCGGTTGGCCTCAATCGTCTTGGCGTACTCCACTAGTGGGTTCGGCATTCCACTCAACTTGAACCCTCTCCGCTCTCGTCCGCCCTCCCTCACTTCCTCGAATAGCTGCTCCTCGATCTCCTCTATGCTGTGGTGGCCTCCGCTAAACAGCTCATTGGGCTCCGCGTACCTGGGCAGGTGCTTGATTTTGGACTGGGTTTCGGACTGGTGGACGAACTCAGTGAGGGTGTCCTTGTTTTCCTCGGGCTCTTCTATGAAGACGATGTTGGTGTTGGCGTTGCTGGAGTGGTCCTGGTGCTTGACGGGCTGGCGGGCGGCGAAGACAGTGGGGTGCTGCTGCTCCCAGTCCTCCTCCTGCAGGGACTCGATCTCCTCATCCTCGTCATACAGGTTCTGGTGCTGGTTTTTGATGGTGACCTGGACGGTGTTGTAGTTGTAGACGGTGCTGGTGTCTTTCTTGTTGCCCGACAGCTTGACCTCGCTGCGGTTGGCCCTCTTGCCCATCCCCAGCGGCACCTCCACCCCGTCCAGCGACCCCACTT
>Ga0316217_10004973_pt1 | contig 14026 bp, 14 predicted proteins | sample 1anoAmetaG_FD_203633 | JGI IMG/M metagenome (GOLD analysis project Ga0316217, IMG submission 203633) | Freshwater microbial communities from Trout Bog Lake, Wisconsin, USA - 1anoA | ecosystem: Environmental > Aquatic > Freshwater > Lake > Hypolimnion/Profundal zone | place: USA: Wisconsin...
GCATTTGCCGATGGCCGCCCGATCTCCGTGGCTTCGATCGAAGAGCGAATTCAAGTTCCCGCCGCCATCTACCAATGGAAGACATCCGAAGCGGGCCGGGAGCGAGCCCTCGCCGTTCAACTCGAGAACCGACGCAAGTTTCAGCAAGCATTTTCCCAGGGTTTGGCCGTACTCGGATTTGTCCGGGATGCGGAAGGCAATGGAGTCTTTGAGCTGGGTTCCCCCACCAACTTGAAATAACCGATTTCCCCAAGGAATATAGGCCCTTATGAGAATCGATGCGATTGTTCTGCGCGAACTGCAAATGCCGCTGGTGCGTCCCTTTGAAACCAGCTTTGGCGTCACCCGCAACCGCCGCGTGCTGCTGGCGGAGATCCAGTCGGACGGGCTGACCGGGTGGGGCGAGTGCACCGCGGGCGAGCATCCCTATTTCTCCGCGGAGTCGACCGACAGCGCTTGGTCGGTCATCTTGCAGGAACTGGGCCCGATGCTGGCGGCCGAGCAGCCCGAACACGGCGGGAAGTGTTCGCGCATCTTCAAGAAGGTGCGCGGCAACCGCATGGCCAAAGCCACGCTGGAGAACGCCATCTGGGACATCGAAGCGCAGCGGCAAGGGGTTTCACTCTCCCGGCTGCTGGGCGGGGTGCGCGAGACGATTTCCTGCGGCGTCTCGCTGGGAATTCAGTCCTCGATTCCGGAGCTGCTGGCGATCATAGAAACGGAGCTTGCCGCCGGTTACCAGCGCATCAAGCTGAAGTGCAAACCGGGCTGGGATGTGGAAGTCTTCGACCGGGTGCGCAACCGCTGGCCGGGCATCGTGCTCAGTTGCGACGCCAACTCCGCCTACAAGCTGCGGGACGCAGACCACCTGGTGACCTTCGATGCCTTCGATCTGCTGATGATCGAGCAGCCCTTGTGGCATGACGACTTCTATTACCACTCGATGCTGCAAAAACGGCTGAAGACCCCCATCTGCCTGGACGAATCGATCCGCAACCGGCGCGATACGCTGGCGGCCGTCGAGATGGAGTCGTGCAAGATCATCAACATCAAGCTCGGGCGCGTGGGCGGCTTCTCCGAGGCGATTGCCGTGCACAACGCAGCCCAGGAGCGCGGCATTCCGGTGTGGTGCGGCGGGATGCTGGAGACCGGCATCGGCCGCTCGCACAACATCGCCCTATCGAGCCTGGAGAACTTCACCCTGCCGGGCGATGTCTCCGCCTCGGCGCGTTATTGGGCGGACGACCTCATCGAGCCCGAAGTGACGGTTTCCACGGCGGGCGCGATCGCCGTTCCCGACACGCCCGGCCGGGGCTACGAGGTGCGCACCGATCTGATCGAGCGGCTGACCGTGCGCAAGGAGCAAATCCGCGCCTTCGAGATGGTGGGGTAAACAGGCTTACTTACGCCCCTTCCAATTGAATCGCCTTCCCACGATGGCCTTCACGATCCAATGGTCGGTGGCGGCGGTAGGTCCGATGCCCACGCCGAAGTTGAACTCCCAGTTGGGCGAGAGGTTCAGGTCGATGGCGGGGAAAATCTGCTGCTGCTGATCGTGCAGGCTGGCGATGGAGGTCAGGCTGCCGTAGTCGGCGTAGTACTCGACGCCACCGGTGACTTTCTTGGTGAAGTCGTAGCTCACCTTCGCGGCTGGCGCAAAGTCCAGGCCAAGTTTCACGTCGGGGCCGTGCCAGGTGCGCTCCAAGGCCGGGTTGACCGCGAAGTACCACGGTCCTTTTTGCTTGTCGACAATCGGCCGTATCTCCCAGGTCCAGGTATCGGGCGAAAGAAGTGCGCGCTGGTAGCCTGCCTCCATGGAGAGACTGGCGCCCACCGGCCAATGCCAGTTTTCCGGGGCACGGACCCTGGGGCGAATGTGATCGCCAACCCACTGGACACCCGCCCCGCTGCGCTCACTGGTGAAGACATAGAAGCCCACCTCGGACCAGGCGTTGATTCCCTGCGTGATCTCGACCGTCTCATGCTCGGCATGAAACGTCGGGGCCACGCCGGCGATGGTGCGGCGCTGCCCGTCGGCGGTGAAATTGGAGTGCAGTTCGACCATCGTATTGCGGGGAGCTACAGTCTCAGCGCCATAGACCTGGATCTCGTAATTCCCTTGAGCGCGGGCCCAGGGAATGGCGGCGACGAGCACAACCAGGACGGAAAGAAATTGCTTCAAGTGCGCTCCTTTGGGGATGAAGTTTCCGGGACAATCCGACCAAGCAAGACGCGCTTTGCGACGAGCCGGGCGATTTCGCTGACTCCATCATTCTCAGGTATCTCAGCGCCGCAGCGCGCCCCTTCCGCCTTGAGGACAGACACAGGTCGGGGTTTGCGCCCGTTGGCAGCCGGGATTCTGTCAAAGAGAAATGTTTTCCATACGGCAATTAACCTCTTGACATCGAATAGCGGAAAGATGTTTCCTGTCAGTACTGAATCCGCTTTACCCAGCGGAAGGTTCCATGTAGTGCCTTCAACCTGCGTTGTCACGGGAGGAATAGCCGAGGCGCAAGGCGAGAGTGGACCTGTAGACATCAACTTTCTACCGAACAAGGTCCAGCACGGATAAGCTCTCGAAACCGCCAGGCGCGTCTCCTCTATGGATTTCCGATACCGGCTTCGGATCGGGAAACCAAAGTCCTTTTACCGAGGAGGGCTCGTGCTCAAGCGCAGTGTGGATATCGCGTTCGCGGGGATTTTGTTGATCCTCACCTTTCCTTTGCTGGCATTCGCCGCAATCCTCATCAAACTGGATTCAGGGGGACCCGTACTGTTTCGCCAGCAGCGCATGGGGCGGGGCTTCAAGCCATTTCTCCTGCTGAAGTTGCGCACCATGCGGCAGGACTGCGACGGCCCCCTTTACACCCTTGGCGCCGATCCGCGCATCACCCACGCCGGGCGCTGGCTGCGCGGACTCAAGTTGGACGAACTGCCGCAACTGTGGAACGTGCTGCGCGGCGAAATGAGCATGGTGGGCCCGCGCCCCGTGGTTCCCGAGCTGACCGCGGAGTTCAAGAGAGCCTACGGCCAATTGCTGGAAGTGCGCCCAGGGCTGACCGACCCGGCCACGCTCAAATACTGCCGTGAGACGCAGATTCTTGCCCTGGTCCCCGATCCGCTCCGGTACTTCAAGACCGTGGTGACACCGGACAAACTGCGCATCTCCCAGGCCTATTTGGAGCGCGCCAACGGGTGGCGGGATCTGGCGGTGATTGCGAGAACGGCCTTGGCCCTGTTTGCATTGGCGTGGCAACAACAGCTTGGCCAATCGGTCTCGGTCCGCTTGGCGAGAACTCCCGCGCTGCTCCAGTTTCCCCAACCGGCGCGAAGCAGGATAACCCAGCCTGGCTTTGAGCGTTTCACGATAACTGGACGGCTCGAACTTCTACCGGCAGTTGTTCGCGGGGATGAACTGCGCGGCCTGGCGACGAGACGGCTTGCCTATCGACATTTCAAGCAGGAAGCCGTCTCCGCGAAGTGGAACCGGCAACCGTTCCGGCTTTAGAAGCCTGTCAGGAATTGCGGATCGACCTCCACGCCTACCCCGCGTGAAGATGCTCTATTTCTGCGTCTCCGCGCCCGGCTGGCCGGAGGCGGTGTTCTTCGCGTTGGCAATCTCCGGCTCTTTCAGCGCTTTGCGCGCTTCCTTGCCGTGGCGGCTATCGGGATCGTATTCGACCACCTTCTGGTAATAGCCCCGCGCGGCGGCAAAATCGCCCAGATGGTGAGCCGCTTCGGCCAATCCCCAATAGACATCGGGATTCTCCGGGTCCAGCACCATCGCCGACTCGAACCGCGAACGCGCCGCCTTCCAATTCTTCTTGTCCAGGTAATAGCCGCCTACGCTAATGTCGTTGGCTGCGGCCTCCTGGTGGGTGGGCTCCTTCTCTTGCGCCTTCTTCTTCTTCCCTGGCTGGTCGTCGTCCGGCCGCGGCAGCAGTTTCTCCATCCCCTTCAAGCTGGAACTGAAGGTATCTTCCTGGTCGCTGCCGTTCTCTATAGCTGGATCGTCGGGACTGCGCACAGGATCGGTATCTTCGCCCGGCAGCGGCACGCGCCCGCTGTCCATGTCTCTTTCGGAGGCGCGGTAGGTGGCCTCCGGCAGAGGGGGCGTCACCTTGCTGGGCATCACCGGCACATTGCTGGTGTCCTCGGGAAACGCGTTGGCGCCGGAGTCGGCCGCGGGCTTCTTGGCATCGCTGCTGGGCGGATTCTGCGCCGTTCCTGTCCCATCTCCACCGCCAGGGGTCTGCGCAATCAGGCGCAAGGTCGCTCCCAGGCAGACCGCCAGAACCAGCCCAATCCAGAATCTCCGCTTCATTTCGTTTCGCCTCACGCCTGGAACAGCCCCTCATAATGGTACGATGCGGTGAAGACAGCAGGACTGCCAGATGCCGCGGCGCGGGCCTTTCCGCTCGTGCCGGGGCGCAATCCGCACCACAAGAAAGCATCGCACACTCGCATGGGACTTATCATCCGCTCCTCCGCCATCCACGCCGCCGGCTGCTACACCACCACCGCCATTCGCAAGGGCGCGCGCGTCGCCGAGTACACCGGCCGCCGGCTTTCCAAAGCCGAGGCCGACACCGCCTACGAGGACTCGCCGATCACCTATCTGTTTGGACTCGGCGATGGCTCGATCGTCATCGACGGCCACTGTACCGCCATGTTCATCAACCACAGCTGCGACGCCAACTGCGAAACCTGCGAAGAGGAGGGCCGCGTCTGGGTCACCGCCATCCGCAATATCGCCCCCGGCGAGGAGATTACCTACGACTACTGCCTCTACGACGGCGGCGACGACGAGGCCATCTGCAATTGCGGGGCAAAGAAATGCCGCGGCACCATGTACTCGAAAGAGGAGATCAAGCGCCGCAAAGCCGCCGCCAAGAAGGCCGCCCTCAAAGCCCGCAAGAAAGCGGCCAAGAAGAAACAACTCAAGCGCACGACCGGCAAGACCGTCAAGAAATGAGTTTCCTCTGGCAGAGCCGGAGGCTTTGTCCTTGGTATCCCATCAGAGGGGACAGAGTAGAATCGCTCGATAACGCCTGCCGCCCGTTGCCCGCGCCGTAGGCGCAGCGTTTGTTAGCCCAGCGCTTCAGCGCTGGGTAGGCGCCGGCAACCAACCCCTCGGAGTCCCGTAGGGACGGCGCCTCGGAGCGCAACAGCACGGGGCCGGGCGCCTAAACCCGCTCCAGCGGAAAGCGCTCGCGGACTTCGTAGCGCGAACTCGTGGAGCCGGGGAAGCTCTCGTAGAGAAGAAACTCCATGGCATCGAAGCCGCTGAACTTCGCCTGACGAGGGATCTTCGCTTTGAACTCGCCGATTCCCTGCCGCTGGCCCTTGCTGCGCGCCAGCGTGATATGGGGCTGGTAAGCACGAGCCTCCGGGACGAACCCGCACAACGCCGTTGCTTCGGTGACTCGCTTCTGCAACGCGAGCAGCTCCGGCGAAAGCTTCACACCGACAAAAAACACCCCGGCGCGATCGAAGACACCCAGCCCCTCGAACCCGATGGGCACGGGCGGCAGGTGCAGCTCGCGCAAGCGCGCCCGAGCGCACTCGCACTGTTCCTGTGCGGCATTGCCCAGGAACTGAAGCGTGATGTGCCAGGATTCGCCCACCGTCCACCGGAACCCGTCCCCGGAGGACCGAAGCCGTTGCGAGAGCGCCGCGAGTTCGCGGGCAACCGGGCCCGACAACGGAATTCCGACAAAGAGGCGCATACACGAATTATTGCAAAGCTAACGCTTGCGCTTCCAGGCGAACGGTCGTTGCTCGAGGAGCGACCTGATGCAGAATGCCCCTCGTGGAGCACAACTGTCCGAACTCCTCCGTATAATACCCACAGCAACACGATCGATTTAAAGAGGTCTTCGATGCCCGCTTACGACTATTTGTGCAACGCCTGTGGACGCCAATTCGAGACGCGCCAAAAGATGTCCGACCCGGAGATTGCGTCTTGCTCGGAGTGCGGCGGCGCGCTGAAGCGGCTGATCGGCGGCGGGGCCGGCGTCATCTCAAAAGGCGGAAGCCAGTCCGCACAGCCCGCCAGTCCTTGCGGAACGGGCGCTCCCTGCGGCATCCAGGGCGGCTGCCCCAACCAGCAGTTCTGCCATCCGAACTAACCGGCCCGCACCCGCTCCGCTCCTGAACCAACCCTTTCGAGACTCGGGAACTATGCAAGCACGCCCATGGGTTCATTCGCTGGGGCTGATGGCCGCCACCGTTGCCGCCGGCCTGACGATCCGCTTCGCCCCGCTGGGTCTACCGCCTCTGGTGGTCAAGTACGGCGGCTCAATGCTCTGGGCCACGATGATCTACTGGATCGTCTCGGCGTTTCTGCCCTGCTGGCGCTTCCCTGCCGTCGCGTTGCTGGCTGGGGCGCTGGCCACAGCCGTCGAGTTCTTCAAGCTCTGCCATGCGCCCGCACTCGACGCCTTCCGTCTCACCCTCCCCGGCATCCTGCTGCTCGGCCGCCTCTTCTCCGTTTGGGACATCGTCGCTTACTGGCTAGCCGTCTGCAATGCAGCCCTTGCCGACTTGGCCATGCGCCGGGTTCCAGGGCAGACCTGAAGGGATGCGCCTTGTAGAGAGTTCTCTTACACTAGAGATAAAGGAGAGGGCGATGAGCGACGGACGCGAAGAGCGCGAAGAACGCGAGAAACGCCGCGAGCAGGAAGAGCGGGAGAACCGCGAGGACCGGATCGACCGCGAACTTGTCGATCAGTGGCAGCCGGAGCGGGACGAGTCCTGAACGAAGCTGAACCCTCCGGCAAAGCAGTTGGCTTCCGGATGCGAACCGCTCAGCGCGCGGATCCTGCCAACAGGTTAGCCCAGGCTGCTGGGCTGATTCCCTTATGCGGAACCAGGGTACGCGCCAGCTTGAAGCGCAACTTGGCCAGACCGTGCAGTTCCCGGTCGTCCTTGACCAGCGGAATCAGGCGCGCGGCACAGGCTTCCAGCGCGGCTCGCTGCTTTTTGAAGTTGCTTCCGTCCGCGGGCCGGAACTGCGACCAGGCAATCGAGTGCACGAATCCCGCCGCGCCGAAGCGATCCGATCGCAGCATCTCTTCCACAAACACCCGGATCGGGCCGGAGAACTCGTGCAAGGCGTCGTGCAGCGCCACGATCCCCAGCGGCAGCACATGCGGGAAGAAGCCGTCGAAGTCCGCCTTGGCGCCCTGGTAAGAGTGATCGCCATCGATCCAGAGAAAGCCGATGGGCCGGTTCCAATCGGGAGAGACATCGGTCGAATAGGCGCGGTGCACTTCCACCTGTTCCGTCACGCCGGCAGCCTCGATATTGGCCAGAAACTCGCGGTAGGAGGTTGCCTCGGCATCGGTCTTGAATCCCGCTAACTCCTCGTTGTTGAAGTTGTGCGGATCGATCGCCACGATCTTTCCCAGGCCGTAGTGCGCGGCCACCTTGGCCAGCATGACGGTGGACTTACCTTTGAAGCTGCCAATCTCGACGATGGCTCCGCCAGCGGGCGCGCAAGCGGCAATCGTGCCCAGCAGGCGGGCCTCCGCCTCCATCAGGAAGCCGGGAACATTGCGCGCCGCCTCCCAGGCAGCGTCGAGCACAGCGTCCAGATCGCGGGGAATTTCGATTGCAGCCAAATGCCTTCTCCTTGCGTAAAGCGGGAAACGCCTGCTCATTATATCGGGGCATCCGCGCCATCTCCCAGTTTTCAGGATTATCATGATCGCTGCGGCGCGAATCGCGCCGATAAGAGCGATGGCAGAATTGGGGTCTGAGCGGGAGCCGCGAATGGCCTATTGCATAGGACCCTGCCAGCCGCTTTGGAGGAAGACCGATGAAGGACAAGGGCAAAAGCAAGAACGGAAAGCACGCGGCAGAGCCGGAGAACACACCGCTCGCAGCGATGGACGACGTGGTGGAAGAGCCACCCGCTCCGGCCGTCGTCAAGACATTGAAGCTGGGCAAGGACTGCGACTACGAGAAAGAGTTGCGCCGCCTCCAGATCGAGCTGGTCAAGCTGCAGGAGTGGGTGAAGCAGGAGAAACTGCGCGTGGTGGTGCTCTTCGAAGGCCGTGACGCGGCCGGCAAGGGCGGCGCCATCAAGCGCATCACCGAGACGCTCAATCCCCGCGTTTGCCGAGTGGTCGCGCTCAGCACGCCCACCGAGCGGGAGCAGACGCAATGGTACTTCCAGCGCTATGTCGCCCATCTGCCCGCGGCGGGCGAGATGGTGCTCTTCGACCGCAGTTGGTACAACCGCGCCGGCGTCGAGCACGTCATGGGCTTCTGCACCGAGGCGCAATATCTCGAATTTCTGCATAGCTGCCCGGAGTTCGAGCGCATGTTGGTGCGCTCCGGCATCCGCCTGATCAAGTACTGGTTCTCGGTCAGCGACGAGGAGCAGGAGCGCCGCTTCCAGGACCGCATGAAGAACCCCACCAAGCGGTGGAAGCTGAGCCCCATGGATCTCGAATCGCGCAAGCACTGGGCGGAGTACTCCCGCGCCAAGGACGAGATGTTTGCCGTCACCGACCTGAAGCAGACCCCGTGGCACGTGGTGAATGCCGAAGACAAGAAGAGCGCGCGGCTGAACGTCATCCGCCATCTGCTGTCGATGTTCGCCTATCGCGATCTGACGCCCGAGCCGCTGGCCCTGCCGCCTCTCGACAAGACCAAATACGTGCGTCCGCCCATCCAGGAACAGAACTTTGTCCCTGAGTTCTATCGGTAGCAGCCCGCCCCGCGCTTGCGGATTTCGGCTGAAATAGCCGGTTGGTCCGCCACCAAGCTCCGTGCCCCATCCATTTCACGGCTTCTCGAGGAAAAGATGTGAAATGGGTGGGAAGCCGAACCCCTCAACCGGCCTTGTTCGGCAAGAAACCGACTTTCCGCCTTGCTGCGAACAGCCGTTTCGCCTTAGTCTTTGGGCGAGGGCTGAATTCTTGGCTGATTTGAAAAGCGCTGCATTGCGAATGCCCGACACGGAGGCCAACGGCCCGTCGCTGCTGCTGCGCGGCGTGCGCAAGGCCTTCGCCGACGTGGTGGCCGTCGATGGCCTGGACCTGGAAGTAGCCCGCGGCGAATGCTTCGGGCTGCTCGGTCCCAACGGCGCGGGCAAGACCACCACCATCGAGATTTGCGAGGGGCTGACCGTTCCCGACGCGGGCAGCGTCGAGCTGCTGGGCATGAACTGGCACTCCTCCGCGAACGAGTTGCGCCAGCGCATCGGCATCCAGTTGCAAGAGACGCAGTTTCCCGACAAGCTCACTGTCGAGGAGACGCTTCGCCTCTTTCGCAGCTTCTACCGGCAGGGCCTCTCGGTCGATGAGTCGATCAAGACGGCGCAGCTCGAAGAAAAGCGGCACTCGCGCGTGGGCGGCCTTTCCGGCGGGCAGAAGCAGCGGCTGGCCATGGCCTGCGCGCTGGTCGGCGACCCGGAGTTGCTGTTTCTCGACGAGCCGACCACCGGGCTCGATCCGCAAGCGCGCCGCCACCTCTGGGACCTGGTGGACGAACTCAAGCAGGCCGGGCGCACCATTATCCTGACCACCCATTACATGGAAGAAGCCGAGCGGCTCTGCGGCCGGGTGGCCATCATGGACCACGGCAAGGTGATCGCCCTCGGCACCCCGCAGCAGCTCATCGCCTCGGTGGGCGCGGAGCACATTGTCGAAGTCGCCGTCACCGGCCAGGACGAAAATGCGCATGGCGTTCTGGATGCCGCGCTGGTCAAGGCGATTCCAGGCATTCAATCCCATCGGGTGGATGCCGGCCTGCATCAGTTTTCGGTGAGCGAGTTGCATACCGCGGTGCCGCGCATCTTCGCGGCGCTCAAGGAACAGGGTCTGCACCTGAGCGAGTTCCGCACCCACTCCGCATCGCTCGAAGATGTCTTTGTGGGACTGACGGGGAGGAATTTGCGCGATGAATAACCTGGCTGAGAGTTCCCTCTTTCAATTGACCGCGGTGCGTTTCCGCCTGCTCTTGCGCGAGCCGGAAGCCATCTTCTGGATCTTCGTCTTTCCCATCCTGCTTGCGGTGGGTCTGGGCATTGCCTTTCGCAACCGCCCGGCGGATGTATTGCAAGTGGGCGCGACCACCACGCAACTGACCCAAGCGTTGGCAGGCGACAAGGGACTGACCGCCGTGACGCTGGACGAGGCCGCGGGCACGCACGCCCTGGCCACCGGCAACATCCTGCTGCTGGCCATCCAGACGCCGCAGGGCGTGGCCTACAAGTACGACGACACCAATCCCGACGCCCGATCGGCGCGGCTGCTGGCCAATCGCGCCATTCAGATTGCCGCCGGGCGGCAAGAGGCCGTGTCCGTTGAAAATCGGCTGGTGCATGAGACCGGCGCTCGCTACATCGACTTTGTGGTGCCCGGCCTGCTGGGCATGAACCTGATGGGATCGGCGATGTGGGGACTGGGCTTTTCCATCGTCGAGGCACGCCAGAAAAAACTGCTCAAGCGCATGGTGGCCTCGCCCATGCCGCGCTGGCAGTATCTGATGTCGTTCCTGCTCTCGCGGCTGGCCATGCTGGTCGTCGAGGTGGTCTTCTTTCTCGGCTTTTCCTGGCTGGTCTTCGGAGTACCCTTTCGCGGATCGCTGTGGGAGTTGGGCGTTCTCTGTGTCCTCACTTCGCTGGCGTTCTCGGCGCTGGGCCTCTTGGTGGCCTCGCGCGCCAGGACCATGGAAGCCGCATCGGGGTTGATGAACCTGGTCATGCTGCCCATGTGGATTCTCTCCGGCGTCTTCTTTTCGGCTTCGCGCTTTCCGGCCGCGATTCAGCCTTTCGTGCGGGCGCTGCCGCTTACCGCCGCCATCGACGCCATGCGCGGCAACATGCTGCAAGGCATGAGCCTGGGGCAGTTGGCTGTTCCGCTGGGGATTCTGCTGGTGTGGTTCGTTGTGCCGTTCGGCGTTTCGTTGCGCATCTTCCGCTGGAAGTAGAGTAGCTTGTCCTGCGTGGGGCGCATCGAGATTTGAGGTTTCCCACCCTTGCGATAGAAAGGCATCGCAAGGATGGGGCACGGGGCTTTTTGGGGTAGCGAACGGAGGGCGTGTTGACCAATGGAGGTTCCCGCTCCGTTGTGTTCGATGTGTTGCGTGCGCTCTAGTAACTCAACTCCAGCACGTTCACCGAATACGGCGCGAAAGTCTGCTCGAACTTCGGCCCGGCAACTTGAATCGTATGGTCCACCGGCACAACCGCTTCGGGATTGGCGAGGCTATTGGTGGCGTTCGGCGACTTGGCGCTCAGAGTCATCAGTTTCGCTTGCGCTCCCACATTGGCCGCGCCCTCCAGCGCGATGCTCAGCGGTAAAACGTCCGAGGATCCATTCACCACTTTGACGAACAGCTTGCGCAGTTTCTCGTCGCGTGTCACCGACGTGTAGACGCGCGGCCCGACGTTGGTCAGCGTGGCGGACACCACCTCGGTGCCAAGATGGCTGGCGAAGAGCATCTGCGCCCAATAGCTCGGCGATCCATAGCTGGAGAGCGCATCGTAGCCGATCAGGTCCGACTCCCACTGCATCCCGCCGGGGTTCACATTCACAAACAGCGGCGCATAGCTGGACATGACGATCATGTCGCTGTTGCGCTCCATGCCGGTCATCCAGGCGGCATCGCCCAGGGCGGCTTGCAGGTTGGGCGTGGGCTGTCCCTCGCGCGTGGCCCACTCGCCCACAAAGATCTTCGGCCCCTTGCGATCGGTCTTGTCGTAGTGGCCGGCGTCGGCAAACGACTCCTCCGCCGACATGTAGAAGTGCTCGTCCAGCACGTCGGGCCTCATCCCCTTGATGGGCGCGGTGGCGATCAGTTGCAGGTCGGGATAGCGCGTCTTGATCGCCTTGTAATACTGCGCATAGCGCCCGTCGTAGGAGCCCGATTTGTCGAAGAAATCTTCGTTGCCGATCTCTACGTAATGCAGCGGGAAAGGCGCGGCGTGGCCATTCTTGGCGCGCTCTGCGCCCCACTTGGTGCCGGTGCTTCCGCTCACGTACTCGATTTCGTCCAGCGCGTCATGAATGTAGGGCTCGAGCGCCGGCCCTGGGTCAACGTGCTCCTGGGCCATCGAATAGCCGGCATAGACCGCCAGCACCGGCTCCATCTTCAGGTCCTCGCACCATTGCATGAACTCCAGCAGCCCCATGCCATCCGACGAGCGGTAGCGCCACGGACTGGGATGCGTTGGCCGGTCCACCCAGGGACCGATGGTCTTCTTCCACTCGAAACGCTCGGGGATGTGGTCGCCCTCCAAGTAGTTGCCGCCCGGCAGGCGCAGGAACTTGGGATGCATGGCCGCCAGCTTCTCCATCAGATCGATGCGGTTGCCGAAGGGTCGGTCATGATAGGTCGGTGGAAACAGCGAGACCAGTTCGAACCACACGGTCGCCGGCTTGGCAAGGGTGAGCACCAGGTGATTGTTCGCCGTCACGGCCGCGTCCGCGGTCTTGAGCGTAAAGGCATAGCGCGCCCACTCGCCGGTCAGGCCGGCCACCGTCGTGGTAGCAGCCGCGACGCCGGTCTCGTCGTTCACCAGGCTCACCGTCACAGGCACACCGGCGCTGTCGGTCTTGGCGTAGAAAGACCCGGCATACGCTGTCTGCGGTCGCACGGGAATCCCCCAGAAGCCGTCATTCTGCAAACCGGCGGGGGCGGATTCGGTCGCCGCCGTCACGCTGACCTTGATACTGCGCGTCAGCGCCGCGCTGGGGCCGGTCTTGTCGTCCACCGAAACCTTCACTTGGGAGCTGCCGCGGGCCACCATCGTCCAGTGAGTAAGCGCTCCCCAGTCTTTGCCGACAGTGCGGTCGCGAACAAGTTCGGGATAGAGGCCGCCGTCGTAGGAGAAGTTGATCTCCTCGGTCATCAGGCCGTAAAGCATGGGGCTGACCTTGGCCGTGGGCCGATCCACCTGGACGGCAAGCGAAGGCGTCTGCGCCATCGTGAAGGCAGCCAGGGATAGAGCGAGCAATAGAGAGAGGGCAAAATAGCGTTTACGCATGGGAGGCAATCATATCGCACAAAAAACACTTCGGTAAAGGGGGAGAACGTTTTCCAGGCAAGCCTTTCGCTCCGCCGTTTGGCCGGACCACGCCCACCTCCAACGCTCCGGTCGACCGGCTCTCCCCTCGGGTTTCGCCTCCCCAGCCAGGAAACAACATTCCGCGGGGCGGCGACCTGGTTCATACTCCGGCGGCTGGACTCCGCGCCGTGCAACCCGCAGCCGGAGGGCGCGGAGCCCCGAATGAGGGCTCTCAAACTGCGGGGGAGGCTGCGGGCTGGGGTTCCGGCAAACTATTTTCCGCACAAGCTCCGCGATCGAACTTCCGGGCCTGGCGAAGCAAATCCAGGCACCCGGCGGCGAAGATTCCCACCAATGTAATTCCCTCAATGAATCGGACATAGGTGTAATCGGCGTCGAAGGGAGTAACAAGAACGACGGCGATATTGATCGCAGCGACAAAAGAAAGACATATAACAATTGCTTTCGCCCTGCCGGCAAAGGAAGCAACCGTTCTCCAAAGCACCAATGCCATGAAAAGCGCCAGAGGGGCGAAGTCATTGTCCAAAACGCGCGGATTCAGAAGGACCACGCCGATAAGCATCACTGGAATCCACTGCTGCAGGGTGAATCTTCCGTCGAGATACCTACGGGAAAGATAGATGAGGAGGGCGAAGCATGGAAGCGCGAAGAGCAGATAGAACACGCCTCCCGCAAAGGAATAGGGAGTCCCCGCCTTTATAAGAGACAGGCTGAAAAGTCCTGTGGGACCGACGCCGAATTGCCTATTGTAACTCAAATCCAGTTCGAGGGCATGAAGATAGTTATGAAAATAGGCCGGCCATATCCAGGGTTGCATAGCGAAAAGAGCTACGCCGGCGAATGCGGCCGTGCAAGCGGAGAGCCACTGCCTGCGAGCCGAGAGCACGGGGATCGCCAACAGGGTCAGCATGGGAATTTTGAAGCAGGAGGCCAGCAGCACCGCGAGATAGAACCAGCGCCAGCCTCTGCGCCGCCAGCCCA
>Ga0316217_10004974_pt1 | contig 14024 bp, 8 predicted proteins | sample 1anoAmetaG_FD_203633 | JGI IMG/M metagenome (GOLD analysis project Ga0316217, IMG submission 203633) | Freshwater microbial communities from Trout Bog Lake, Wisconsin, USA - 1anoA | ecosystem: Environmental > Aquatic > Freshwater > Lake > Hypolimnion/Profundal zone | place: USA: Wisconsin...
AGTCTTCCGGGCCAGCTGGAAGGCGTCGAAGGCGATCCGCAGCCCGCCCAGGTCGGCGAGGTTCTCGCCCAGGGTGGCCCGGCCGTTCACGGTCAGCCCCGGCAACGGCTCGAAGGCGTCGAACTGCCTGACCATCAGCTCGGCCTGGGCCTCGAAGGCCTCGGCATCCCCGGGGTTCCACCAGTCCCTCAGGTTTCCCTGGGCGTCGTAGCGCCGGCCCTCGTCGTCGAAGGCGTGGGTCATCTCGTGGCCGATGGTGGCGCCGATGTTGCCGTAGTTCACCGCGTCGTCCGCCGCGGGATCGAAGAAGGGCGGCTGCAGGATGCCTGCCGGGAAGCAGATCTCGTTCAGGCTGGGGCTGTAGTAGGCGTTGTTGGCGATGGGCGACAGGTCCCACTCCCCCCGGTCCGCGGGCCGGCCCAGCTTGGCCAGCCCCCGGTCGAACTCGAAGGTCCTGCCGGCCAGGACGTTCAGCACGTGGCTGCGGCGGTCCACCTTCAGCGCAGCGTAGTCCCGGGGCACGTCGGGGTAGCCGATCTTCACGGCCATGGCGTCCAGCTTGGCCAGGGCCACCTCGCGGGTGGGTCCGCCCAGCCAGGGAGCGGCGCGGATCCGGGCGGCCAGGGCGGCCCGGAGGTTCCCGACCATCTCCAGCACCCGGGCCTTGGCCCGGGGCGGGAAGGCCCGCCGGGCGTAGAGCTGGCCCAGGATCTCGCCCATGGCGGTATCGGCGGCCGCCAGGACGCGTTTCCACCGGGGCTGCTGTTCCCGGGCCCCGGTGAGGGTCCGGCCGTAGAAATCGAAGCTGGCCGCTTCGAACGCCGGGCTCAGTTCGGCGGCGGTGTCGCGGATCAGGTGCCAGCGCAGGTAGGTACGCCAGTCGTCCAGGGGCAGGCCGGCGGCCATGGCGCCCAGTTCCTTGAAGAACTCCGGCTGGCGCACCAGCACCGGTTCCGCGGCCGGCAGCCCGAGGGCGCGGAAATAGGCCGGCCAGTCCAGGCCCGGGGCGGCGGCGGCCAGCTGCGCCTGGGTCATGCGGTGGTAGGTGGTGTAGGGGTTGCGCAGCGCCACCCGGTCCATGCTGGCCTTGGCCAGCCGGGTCTCGATGTCCAGCACCGTGCCGGCATGCCGCCCGGCCATGGGCGGAGCCTCGCCCAGCAGGCCGAACATCCGGGCGACGTGGTCATGGTACTGGCCGAGCAGCTTCCGGCTCGGGCCGTCCTCCAGCAGGTAGTAGTCGCGCTCGGGCAGTCCCAGGCCGCCCTGGGCCAGCATGGCCGTGGGCCGGGTGCTGTCCTTGTCGTCCAGGTCGACATAGAAGCCGAAGGCCGGGTAGCTGCCGCGGCGGTGCAGGACCGCGAGGCGCCTGGCCAGCCCGGTCCGGTCCCGGACGGCCCGGATCCCGGCGAAATCGGCGTCCAGCGGATGGATTCCGGCCCGCTGGATGGCCGCCTCGTCCATCCCGGCGGCGTAGAAGTCGCCCGCCTTCCGGGCCGGGCTGCCCCGGGGCTCCTTCCTGGACCGGGCGGCAGCCTCCAGGATCTCCTTGAGGATGCCGGCGGTGCGCTGCTCCACCTCGTCGTCCACCCCGTACCGGCTGTAGTCCGGCGGGATGGCCGTGGCGTCCAGCCAGCGGCCCAGGGCGAACCGGTAGAAGTCCTCGGCGGGGGAGACCGAAGTGTCCATGAACGCCGGATTGAAGCCCCGGTAGCCCAGCTGCGCCGCCAGGGGCAGGGCCGCCAGCAGCAGGGCGAGGGCCAGTCGGGTGGGTCGGATCATGGGCTGCCTTCCGGGGACTCTTGCACCGCCTGGACCTCCCAAACCGAAGCGGCCGTGCCGGGCACAAGCAGCTCGACAGCCGCTAGAAACTTACCAGATGACCGGACGGGCGTCGGCCGGGTTGTTCATGGGGCAGCCCGCCCCGCAGCCGAAGGCCTGGACAAACTCCGGCAGGTTGGCCAGGGGCGCGTTGACCCGGAGCCGGGGCGGGGAATGGGGATCCACCAGCGCCCGCATGCGCGCGGCCTCCTCCCGGGCGTGGAAGCGCCAGGCCTGGGCGTAGCCCAGGAAGAACCGCTGCTCCGGCCCGAAGCCGTCGATGTCGGCGGGCCTGGGCCGGCCTTCCAGGGACTTGCGGAAGGCGGCGAAGGCGATCTTCAGCCCGCCCAGATCGGCGATGTTCTCGCCCAGGGTCAGCCGGCCGTTCACCGGCAGCCCCGGCAGAGCCTCCAGGGCGTCGAACTGCTTGACCACCAGGCCGGTGCGTTCGGTGAAGGCGGCGCTGTCCCCGGCGGTCCACCAATCGCGCAGGTTGCCCTCGGCATCGTACTGCCGGCCCTGGTCGTCGAAGCCGTGGGTGAGTTCGTGGCCGATCACCATGCCGATGGCGCCGTAGTTCACCGCGTCGTCGGCCGCGGGATCGAAGAACGGCGGCTGCAGGATCCCCGCCGGGAAGACGATCTCGTTCATCTGCGGGTCGTAGTAGGCGTTGACGGTGGGCGGGGTCATCCCCCATTCGCCCCGGTCGATGGGGCGGCCCAGCTTGGCCAGGTCGCGCCGGAGCTCGAACGCGCTGGCCCGCCTCAGGTTTTCCGCGTAGGAGGCCCGGGTCACCTCCAGGCCGGAATAGTCCCGCCAGCGTTCCGGATAGCCGATCTTCACCGTGAGCCGGGCCAGCTTGTCCAGCGCCGCGGCCTTGGTGGCGCCGCCCATCCAGTCCAGGCTCCGCAGCCGCTCGGCCAGGGCCCCCCGCACCCGGGCGACCAGGTCCAGGGCGCGCGTCCGCGCTTCCGGGCTGAAGGTCCGCTCCACGTACAGCCTGCCCAGGGCCTCGCCCAGGGCCTGGTCCGCGGCGTCCTGCACCCGCTTCCAGCGTTCGGGCATCTGCTGGACCCCGTTCAGTGTGGTGCCGAAGAAGGCGAAGCTCTCCCGCTCGAAGGCCGGCCCCAGGGCCGGGGCCGCGGCGGTGACCGCCTGCCAGCGCAGGTAGGTGCGCCACTGGGCCAGGGGCAGCTCCCGGGCCATGGCCGCGAACTCCCGGAAGAACGCCGGCTGGCGCACCAGGACCCGGTCCGAAGCCTGAGCCTCGAGCCCGAGGGTCCGGAACCAGGCGCCCCAGTCGAACCCCGGGGCGGTCTCCGCCAGTTCCGCCACGGTCATCCGGTGGTAGACGGCCACGGGATCGCGCCGCTCCACCCGGGTCATGGAAGCCCGGGCCAGCCGGGTCTCCAGCTCCAGCACGATGCCCGCATGGGCCCGGGCCAGCCGCGGGCCCTCGCCCAGCAGCCCGAACATCCGTGTCGCGTGGGCCAGGTATTCCTCCCGGATCGCCCGGGACTTGGGGTCGGTCGCGGTGTAGCAGTCCCGGTCCGGCAGGCAGATCCCGCCCTGGGCGAACTGGGCGATGTAGGCGGTGCTCTGGCGGTCGTCCTGGCCGACGCCGAAGCTGAAGCCCGGGCCACCGCCCTCCAGGCGGGCCCGGGCCAGGGCGGCGGCCAGCCCCCGGCCGTCGCGGATGCGGGCGATGCGGGCCAGCGCCGGCTTCAGCGGCCCCAGGCCGGCCCGCTCGATGGCCGCGGTGTCCATGCCGCTGGCGTAGAAATCGCCCACCTTCTGCCGCAGGCTGCCCGGGGCGGCCCCGGCCGCGGCGGCCTCCTCCAGGATCTCCCTGAGGATGACCCGGTTGCGCTCCTTGAGCTCGTTGAAGGATCCCCAGGTGCCCTGGTCGGCCGGGATGGGGTTGCGCCGGAGCCAGCCGCCGTTGGCGTACTGGAAGAAATCCTGGCAGGGGGCGGCCGAAGGGTCCATGAGCGAGGGATCGATGCCCCGGGCGCCGAGCGAGGTGGCCATGGCCAATGATAGTAGGCACCTTGACAAAGAATGGAAAGACAAAGGTTCACCTGGTAAAAATACGGCGGTAATCCGCCGTCGGTCATGGTAGCGGATATCCCGGCCCACCGTCCACCGCCTGGATCGGCCCAGGCCGGAAAATGAATATTTCCGGCGGGCCGCGGCCATGATCCAATGGTTGGCCGCCCGGAGGGATACCCATGCGCCTGCACCTGTCCCGTTTCGTCTGCCTGGACGCGGAGTCCAACCTCGAGCGCATGGAGCGGGAGGGCGCCTGGGCTGCCGCCGGGGGCGCCGACCTCTGCGTGTTCCCCGAAAGCTTCCTGCACGGCTACCGCCAGCGCCTCGATCCCGAACGGGCCCGGGCCCGGTTCCGCAGCCTGTCCGGGGACTGCCCCGGCACCGCCTTCCTGTTCGGCACCCTCACCGAGGAGGGCCGCAACCGCCTGACCGTCTGGCAGGGGGGTGAGGAGAAGGCCCGCTACGACAAGGTCCACCTGTTCCGCCCCGCCGGCGAATTCGAGCTGTGGCAGCCCGGCGACCGCTACGCCGCGGTTCGGCTCAAGGGCTGGACCCTGGGCCTGCTCACCTGCAACGACCTGCGCTTCCCCGAGCAGGCCAGGGCCCTGCGGCTCCAGGCCCGCTGCGACGCCCTGGTTGCCCCGTCCTGGTGGCCCTGGCGGCGGGACCACGTGTTCCGCACCCTGCTCCGGGCCCGGGCGATCGAGAACGCCGTGTTCACCGCCGGCTGCTGCATCGCCGCCGCCGAGCACCGGGAAGAGGTCTTCGCCGGGGCCGGCAACCATGTGTTCGACCCCCTGGGGGACCCGGTGCGGACCGAGGACGACCACACCTACATCCTGGACCGCAAGCGGCGGGAAGGGGTGCTGGTGGATCCGCTGGAGACCTTCGTGGACATCCAGCGGGTGGAGACCTTCTGATCTCTGGTCTAGACACCGTGGGTCCAAGACCCATTCCTATTGGGCATCTACGGACGCCCGCGATCCAGGAGCAGGATATGCAGTTCTGCGAATTCACCGCTGACTTGCGCGTGGGGCACGAGGAGATTGACCACCAGCACGCCGCCCTGTACGACACCGTGAACCGGCTTCACGATGCCTTGAGGGCCGGTCGATCCCGTCAGGAAATGGGCGAGATTCTAGCCTTTTTGCGTTCCTACACCGTCGAGCATTTCCGGATGGAAGAGTCCTTCATGCGGGATGCGGCCTATCCGGGACTTGAGTCCCATCATGCGCTGCACGAGGCTCTGGTCCGCCAAGTCCATGAACTTGAAGATAAATATGCCGCCGGTACCATGATTCTATCAATCATGACCATGCATTTTCTCAAGGACTGGCTCACCAACCATATCCAGGATGAGGACCGGAAACTGGCGGCTCACCTCAAGGCCAAGGTCTAGCGGAGCCTGCCTGATCAGGAGGCCCCGCATCGACGCCTGGTTCAGCTTGCCTGGGCTTTGGTGAGGGCGTCCTGCAGGGTCGTTTCATTGACTCCCGCATCCCTCAGCGCATCCACCAGCCGGTCCCGGAAGACCTTGTCCAGCACTTCCTCCAGGTCCTTGCGCATGCTCTGGTGGATGTAGTACTTCATAAGAGGTTGATAGCCAGAGAACCCCTTGTTGTCGGCGATGAGCTTCAGGTCCTCGATGACGTCGACGTACATCTTGATGGAGATCTGAGTGGTCTCCCGCTTGGCGCCGTGCAGCCGGTTGCGAACTCGATCGGACAGGTTGTTCATAGAAGTCCCTCCTCGTAGGTCTGACGCTCCTTCCGGGTGACCGGACGAGCCGAGATCAAACGGATCAAGTTATGTGCGGCTTCGATATGCACCACATAGAGAAGGCTGGGGTCTCCATCCAGATACCCGGTGGCTGCCCAGATTTCACCTCCGCCGTCATCGCGGGCCGGTTCGGTGACCAGGCCCGGGTCGAAAAGACTTCACACGCTCGCCGAAAGGAAACCCCATGTTTCTGGGTATTCCCAACATTCTTGTGTTCGTCCCAATAGAATTCCATGCCTTTGAATGAAGACGACCTGTCCAAAGATCACCTCAAGCATATCCATAGTATATGCTCTGAATATACCGACGCAATCATTTTTTCGCTCTCGGCCGACACTTACTCTACGTTGAGCCGGTAGCCGATGCTCGGCTCCGTCAGCAGATACCTCGGCCGGGTGGCATCCGGCTCGATCTTCCGGCGCAAGGTCCCCATGTAGATCCGCAGGTAGTGGGTCTGCCCCTCCCCCACCGGCCCCCACACCTCGTTGAGCAGTTGGGCGTGGGTGGCCACCTTCCCGGCCCGCTGGGCCAGCGCCTCCAGCAGCCGGTACTCCAGCGGGGTCAGCCGCACCGGGTTGCCGTCCATGCTGACTTCCCGCCGCTCCAGGTCCAGGCGCAGGCCGCCGCACTGCAGCACCGGCAGATCGGCCACCGCCTGGGTGGCGTGGCGCAGGGCGACCCGGATCCGCGCCAGCAGCTCCTCGGCGCCGAACGGCTTGGTGAGGTAGTCGTCAGCCCCCAGGTCCAGGGCCTGGACCTTCTCCTTTTCCTGGGCCCGGGCCGAGATCACCAGGATCGGCTTGCGGCTCCACTGGCGCAGGCTGCGCAGCACCTCGCCGCCGTCCAGGTCCGGCAGGCCCAGGTCCAGCAGGATGATGTCCGGGTTGTGGCTCCGGGCCATGGCCAGCCCGTCGCTTCCGGTGGCGGCCGTGAGCACCTGGTAGTCGTGGTTGGCCAGGGTCGGCACCAGGAAGCGGCGGAGCGAGGCTTCGTCCTCGATGATCAGGATGAGCGGCTGGGTCATGGCAGGGTTTCCAGGGTCATGGGTTGAGTGTCGATTTCCGGCGGGCTGGGCGGGACCCCGTCCAGGGGCAGGCTGATCCGGAACCGGGCGCCGCCGCCCGGGCGGTCCTCGACCCAGATGGCGCCGCCGTGGATGTCCACGATGGCGCCGCAGATGGCCAGCCCCAGGCCGACGCCGCCGTCCTTGCGGTCCCGCTGCATGCGGAAGAACTTGTGGAACACCCGCTGGTGGAACTCGGCGGGGATGCCCGGGCCGCGGTCGGCGATCTCCAGCTGGACCGAACCCGGCTCCTCCCAGGCCCGCAGCTGGACCGGGCTCAGGGGGGCATGGCGCAGGGCGTTGCCCAGCAGGTTGATGAGCACCTGCTCCATCAGCGCGCCGTCCAGCGGCACCAGCGGCAGGTCCTGGGGCAGGTCCACCTGGATCGGCAGCGGGCCGCTGCGCGCCTCCAGCCGCTGCAGCGCCGAACCCACCACTTCGTCCAGCAGCTGCCATTCCTTCTGGGCGGTGATGCCGCCGCTCTGCAGCCGGGTGAGTTCCAGCAGGTCGCCCAGCAGCCGGGCCAGCCGCTCGCTCTCATCCCGGATCATCGCCAGGAGATCCAGGCGGGTGGCTTCGGGCAGCGGGTCGGGCAGCAGCAGGCTGGTGGCGGCCCCCTGGATGGCCGCGAGCGGGGTGCGCAGATCGTGGGAGACGGCGCCCAGCAGGGTGTTGCGCAGGCGCTCGGACTCGGTGTCCAGCCTGGCCTGGTGGGCCTCCTCCAGCCAGCGGACCCGCTCCAGGGCCAGGGCGCCCTGCACCGCCAGGGACTGGAACAGGCCCCAGGATTCCTGCAGCATGGGCCGGCCCTCCTCCAGCCTGAGCCCGAGCAGGCCTTCGGAACCGCCCTGGCCCGCCAGGGCCACGAACGAGCAGGAATCCAGGAACAGCGGCTCGAACGGATCGTCCCGGTGGAAGGCCCCGCCGAACCGGGGCAGCAGTTCGCTGGGCCGCGGGCAGGGGGGCGCTTCCGGCACCTCCGGCAGGTGCAGCCAGGTGTCGTCCGGCCCCGGCACCATCAGCCAGGCCTGGGCCTGGAACAGGCCCAGGGCCCGCTCGGCCAGGACCGCCGCCACCTCCCGGGCGGTGGCGCAGCGCCCCAGGGCCCGGCCCAGGACGGTGAGCAGCATGGTCTCGGCCTCCCGCCGGTGCAGCGACCGGGTCTCCTGGGCCAGCCGGTCCACCAGGAGCACGACCATCTGCGCCACGACCAGGGTGGCCGCCAGGTAGAGCCCGTTGCTCCAGTCGCCGGGACGCAACGGCAGAGCGGGGACGAACAGCAGGCCGTAGAGGGCCAGGGCCGCCGCCGTCGCCGGCGCCGAGAAGGCCCGGCCCCAGCGGTGGGCGATGTAGCCCACCCCCAGGGCGAACACCGGCGGGATGCCGGGGAAGCCGGCCACCACGGCCAGGGCCGCGGCGAATACGCTGCACATGCCGAGGATCACCCCCACCGCCAGCACCAGCCCCAGCAGATCCGCACCAGAGCGGGCGGCGGCTGCGCGGGGAAGGGGCGGATCCAGGGGCACGGTGACGATGCGGACCCCCAGGCTGCGCCGGAGGGCCTCCTGGGCCCGGGAATGCTCCAGCCGGTCCCAGGGACCCCGGGGCCGGTCGGCGCCCATGACCACCTGGGAGGCGCCGCACCGCCCGCCCTCCTCGATCAGGCCGTCGCAGACCGTGGCGGCCTTCACCCAGGCGGTCCCGGCGCCCATCTCCTCAGCCTCCTGGAGCCAGACCCGGGCCTGGTCCGCCTCCACGGCGGTCTCCCAGCCCGGTACCGCCACGTGCACCGCCACCCAGGGACATCCCTGCTCCCGGGCCATGCGGAAGCCGGTGTGCACGAGCCTCAGGGTCCGGGCCTCGGAGCCCAGGGCCACCAGGATGGGTTGCGCCGTCTCGGGCAGGGGATCTGGCAGGGGGCCTCCTTCCTTGAATTTACCCATGATGCGCCGGACCGGGACGTTTTTGGGAAGTGGATCAGAGGTAGGCTTCCTCGCCGTGGAGGGAAGCATCTAGGCCGAGCTGCTGCTCCTCCTCGGTGACCTGCACCGGGGTGACCCTGTCGATCAGCCAGAGCGCGGCATAGCTGAACCCGAAGGCGTAGACCATGGTGATCACCACGGCGACGACCTCGAAAGCGAAGAAGTGCGCGCCGCCCCGGAGCAGGCCGTCCGCGCCGCCGGGGTTCCAGACCCGGGTGGCGAAGATCCCGGTGCAGGTGCAGCCGACCACGCCGCCGACCCCGTGGCAGCCCCAGACGTCCAGCGCGTCGTCCAGGCCCATGCGGTTCTTGAAGTCCACCGCCATGTAGCAGACCACGCTCACCGTCACGCCGATGCAGACCGCGCCGGCGGGGCTCACGTAGCCGGCGGCGGGGGTGATGGCCACCAGGCCGGCCACCGCGCCGGTGAGCAGGCCCACGAACTTGGGTTTCTTTTCGAACCGCCAGGCCAGCCCGAGCCAAGTGATGGCGGCCACCGAGGCGCAGATGTCGGTGTTGGCGAAGGCCACCAGGGTCGTGGTGTCCACCCGCAGTTCGCTGCCGGCGTTGAAGCCGTACCAGCCGAACCAGAGCAGGCCAGTGCCCAGGGCCACCAGGGGGATGCTGTGGGGGCCCTTGTCCCTGATCTTGCGCCGGCCCACGTAGAGCACCGAGGCCAGGGCGGCGAACCCGGCGGTGGTGTGCACCGCGGTGCCGCCGGCGAAGTCCAGCACCCCCCACTTGGCGAACAGGCCGTTGCCCCAGATCATGTGCGCCACCGGAAAGTAGACGCAGATCAGCCACAGGGTGAGGAAGATCAGGTAGGCCGGGAACTTGATCCGGTTGGCGAAGGCGCCGGTGATGAGCGCCGGGGTGATGATGGCGAACATCATCTGGTAGATGAAGAGCACCAGCAGGGACATGGTGTAGGCGTTCGGGCCGTTGGCGTTGACCGTGATGAGGCTGCCCGGCCGGACGCCATGCAGGAAGGAATACTGGAAGTTGCCGATGACCCCGCCCTCGCCGCCGCTGAACACCAGGGAGAACCCGCAGGCCCACCACACGAAGGTGGTCCAGCCCATGGAGACGAAGCTCTGGATCATGATGGCCAGGACGTTCTTCCGGCCGACCAGCCCGCCATAGAAGAAGGCCAGGCCTGGCGTCATGAGCATGACCAGGCAGGCCGCGACGAGCATGAATGCCAGGTTCCCGGAATCGAACGCGGTGGGCGTCATGGCTGGATCCTTTTGAAACAGAGTAGCGGCAGATCGAAGGGTGGGTCGACCCTAGGGAGGATGATGGGCCTGGGAGGACGGGTCCCCCCGGGGAATGCGCTACTTTATGTCATTTTTACATTATCTTTATGCAATTTTTATGCACTTCAGAAGACGCAAATCACAATTAATCTGCCATGAAAACGCCATAATACCGGACATTTCCCTTCCGTTCTGCCCGCGAGCCTCTGCCAGGTTCTGATTGTCATGCTTTTAGCCCTGGGCATCGTCCACTTAATATAAATCCGAATTCCCAAGCCAATCGCCTTTTCTGACCTGCCGGATTTGTCAATTTATTCCCGAGTCTGGATTTTTTTTCAGCATGATATTGTTTTTTCACCCCTTCTTTCCATCGGCCCTTGGCAAGGCGAAACCCCTTCCCGACCGCCCCGGACGTTCTGTGTCCCGCTCCTTCCACCCCCTTTTCCCAGGAGGATTCCGTGCTACCCCAGATCAATACCGGCAACACAGGATTCATGATCCTATGCACCAGCCTGGTCATGCTCATGACCCCGGGCCTGGCCTTCTTCTACGGTGGCCTGGTCCACCGAAAGAACGTCCTGGGCGTCATGATCCAGAGCTTCGTGTCCATGGGCTGGACCACCGTCATCTGGTTCCTGTTCGGCTACTCCATGTGCTTCGGCCCCACCGTCGGGGGCATCTTCGGCAATCCGTTCACCCACTTCTGCCTCAGGGGCATCGACCTGCACAGCCTCTACCAGAACAACGCCACCCTGGGCATCCCCACCTTCGTGCACGTGGCCTACCAGATGATGTTCGCCATCATCACCCCGGCCCTCATCACCGGCGCCTTCGCCAACCGGGTGACCTTCAAGGCCTACATGGCCTTCCTCACCGCCTGGCTGGTGTTCGTCTACTTCCCCTTCTGCCACATGGTCTGGCATCCCGACGGAATCCTGGCCCACTGGGGCGTGCTGGACTACGCCGGCGGCATCGTCGTGCACAACACCGCCGGCCTGGCGGCGCTGGCCTCGGTGCTCTACGTGGGCAAGCGCAAGGTGATCGACAGCGTCCCGCACAGCATTCCCCTGGTGGCCCTGGGCACCGGCCTGCTGTGGTTCGGCTGGTACGGCTTCAACGCCGGCAGCGAGTTCCAGGTTGATTCCGTCACCACCTCCGCCTTCCTGAACACCGACGTCGCGGCATCCTTCGCCGCCGTCACCTGGCTGGTGGTGGAATGGGCCAACGCCCGGCAGCCCAAGTTCCTGGGCCTGCTCACCGGGGCCGTGGCCGGCCTGGCCACCATCACCCCGGCGGCGGGCTACGTCTCCCCCATGACCGCGGCGCTCATCGGCATCCTGGCCGGCGTGGTCTGCTACTACGCCGTGGCGCTCAAGAACCGGCTCGGCTGGGATGACGCCCTGGATGTCTGGGGCGTGCACGGCGTCGGCGGCTTCATCGGCATCATCTTCCTGGGCCTGTTCGCCGACAAGCTGTGGAATCCCAACATCGTCACCAACGGCCTGCTCACCGGCGGCGGCTTCAGCTTCTTCGGCAAGCAGCTGGCGGCGGTGGCCATCTCCTCAGTGTGGGCGTTCGGCTTCACCTACGGCATGCTCTGGTTCATCGACCGGTTCACGCCCGTGAAGGTGGGCGAAGGGGTCGAGGCCGAGGGCCTGGACCAGGGCCTGCACGGCGAGTCTGCCTACACTGGCGCACTCTGATATTGAGTGGGGGGACCGCCCTTTCAGCGGTGCGCTCTCATCGCACGCATGCGTGCGATCCCCACACCCCCACTCCCTGACCGGGCGGAGCCCGGCCAGGGAGTCTACCCTCCCCTCCAGACGTCAGGCTTCCTGCGGGCCCGGGACGCACGCCGTCCCGGGCCCGCCGTCCGCCCGGCCATTGATAGTGATGTCGACTGGCCCAGTCGTGATAAATTACTTGGCCGCACCGCGGCGAAGGAGCGCTTGTGGCGAATGCGGCCGTCCGAACTGAGAATGCGGCCCTGACCCCATCCCAGCGGATCGCCCTGTTTCGCACCATCTACGCCTCGCGCCGGATCGACGACCGGGAGATCACCGGGAAGCGCCAGAACAAGGTGTACTTCCAGATCAACGGGGCCGGCCACGAGGCGGTCCAGGCGGCGGCCGCGCTCTGCCTGCGGCCCGGGCACGACTGGTTCTTCCTGTACTACCGGGACCGGGCCCTGGCCTACGGCCTGGGGGTGAGCGCCCTGGACATGTTCCTGGGCTCAGTCGGCTCCAGGCACGACCCGGCCACCGGGGGCCGGCAGATGCCCAGCCACTGGTCCGACCACCGGCTCAACATCTTCACCACCTCCAGTCCCACCGGTTCCCAGTGCCTGCAGGCGGTGGGGGCCGCCGAGGCCATCCTGCGGGCCGAGCAGGGCGGGCTCCAGGAGCGCCTGGGCATCGGCGCCGACGAGGTGGTCCTGGTGACCATCGGCGACGGCACCGCGGCCGAAGGCGAATTCTGGGAGAGCATCAACAGCTCGGTGAACCTCAAGCTCCCGGTGGTGTTCCTGGTCCAGGACAACGGCTACGCCATCTCGGTGCCCACCGAGGTGCAGTATCCCGGCGCCAACGTGGCCGCCCTGCTCAAGGGCTGGGAGGTCCACGGGCTGCTGGTGCTGGACGAGGTGGACGGGCTCGACCCGGTGGCCAGCCACGCAGCCCTGGCCCGGGCCGTGGCCCACGCCCGGGCCCGCTCGGGGCCGGCCCTGGTGCGGGCCCGGGTGACCCGGCCGTACTCGCACTCCCTGTCCGACGACGAGCAGGCCTACAAGACCCCGGCCCAGCGGGCGGAGGAGGCCCGCACCGACCCCCTGGTCACCTATCCGGCCCGGCTGCTGGCGCAGGGCGACCTCACCGAGGCCGGCCTGGCCGAGCTCAAGGCCGGGGTCCAGCGGGAGGTGGACGAGGCCTGGGCCGAGGCCGAGCACGCCGTCCCCCCGGAGAGCGGCAGCTGCTTCCGCTACCTGTACAGCGAGACGGTGGATCCCTGCGGCCCGGACTTCGACACCGAGGACCAGGCGGCGCAGGCGGAGCCGCCCGCGGCGGGCGCCAAGACCATGATCGACCTCATCAACGCCACCCTGCGCCAGGAGATGGAGCGGGACCCGGCCATCCTGGTGTTCGGCCAGGACGTGGCCGACGCCTCGCGGGAGGAGATCCTGGCCGAGGTGAAGGGCAAGGGCGGGGTGTTCAAGGCCACCCACGGCCTGCAGCGCCAGTTCGGCGCGCACCGGGTGTACAACGCCCCCCTGGCCGAGGCCACCATCCTGGGCCGGGCCATCGGCCTGGCCGCCCGCGGCTTCAAGCCCGTGGTCGAGATCCAGTTCTTCGACTACATCTGGCCCGCCATGCAGCAGATCCGCGACGAGCTGGCCTGCATCCGCTGGCGCAGCGACAACCACTTCAAGGCGCCGGTGGTGGTGCGGGTGCCCATCGGCGGCTACCTCATGGGCGGCGCCATCTGCCACAGCCAGTGCGGCGAGAGCACCTTCACCCACATCCCCGGGCTGCGGGTGGTCTGCCCGTCCCGGGCGGTGGACGCCGCCGGACTGCTGCGCACCGCCATCCGCTGCGACGACCCGGTGCTGTTCCTGGAGCCCAAGCACCTGTACCGGCAGACCCACAACAAGGGCGAGGATCCCGGCCCCGGCTTCATGATCCCGTTCGGCAAGGCCCGCACCGTGCGCGAGGGCAGCCAGCTCTCGGTGATCACCTACGGCAGCACCGTGCACCGGGCGGTGCAGGCCGCGCGCCAGGCCGAGGCCGAGGGGCTCAGCGTGGAGATCATCGATCTGCGCACGCTGAACCCGTACGACTGGGAGGCGGTGGCCCGGTCAGTGCGCAAGACCCGCCGGGTGCTGGTGGCCCACGAGGACAGCCTGGCCTGGGGCTACGGCGCCGAACTGGCGGCGCGGATCGCCGACGAGCTGTTCTTCGAGCTGGACGCTCCGGTGCGGCGCCTGGGCGCCAAGGACACCTGGGTGGCCTACCATCCCCTGCTGGAGGACGAGATCCTGCCGCAGCCGGCGGATTTCCTGGCGGCCTACCGGGATCTGGCC
>Ga0316217_10004975_pt1 | contig 14021 bp, 12 predicted proteins | sample 1anoAmetaG_FD_203633 | JGI IMG/M metagenome (GOLD analysis project Ga0316217, IMG submission 203633) | Freshwater microbial communities from Trout Bog Lake, Wisconsin, USA - 1anoA | ecosystem: Environmental > Aquatic > Freshwater > Lake > Hypolimnion/Profundal zone | place: USA: Wisconsin...
GCGGACCAACGCCACCCGGATCGTCATCGCCCACCGCCTGAGCACCATCCAGCGGGCCGACCGGATCTACGTCATGGAGAAGGGGCGGGTGGTGCAGGTGGGCCGGTTCGAGTCGCTCTCGGTGCAGAATGGGCTGTTCCGGGAACTGGCGCAGCGCCAGGTGGCCTGAATCAGGTCTCGTTGCCCAGGGCCGCGCCGGCCTGGGTGCCGGCCCGGCTCGCCGAAAGCCAGGCGGTGATCGCCAGGGCCACCAGGACCCCGCCGGCGGCGCCGAAGAAGACCGCCGGGTAGCCGTAGCCGGCGATGATCGAGCCGGCCAGGGGACCGGCCAGGAAGAGCGCCAGGTCGACGAAGGCGGAGTAGACCCCCAGCACCGAACCGCGCACCGAGGCGGGGAAGACGTTGGCGGCCTCCACCGCCAGGGCCGGGAAGATCAGCGAGAAGCCGGCGCCGGTCAGCCCGCAGGCCACCATGGCGACCCGGTGGCTGTCGCCCAGGCCGAGCAGGACCAGGCCGGCCGCCTCCAGCGCGAACGAGACCAGGGCCGCCGGGAAGCCGCCGTAGCGGTTGATGCAGCGGGCGAACAGCAGCCGGGTGCCGACGAAGCAGAGGCCGTAGGTGGTCAGGGCCAGCGCCGCCCCCTGCCACTGGTGGTGGGCGAAGAACAGGGTGACGAAGGTGGCGATGACGCCGAAGCCCAGGCCGCCCAGGGCCAGCGCCAGGCCGTATGGCGAGACCCGCAGGAGGATCCGGCCGAGCGGCACGTGCTCGCCCCGGGGCGGGATGGTCGGGGCCATCCGGGTGGCCACGGCGAAACTGGCCAGGCCCAGGACCACGGTGAGGGCGCCGATGGCGCCCAGGCCCCAGCGGGCGGCCAGGAGCACCCCGAGCGGGGCCCCGGCGGCCAGCGCGGAATAGGTGGCCACGCCGTTCCAGGAGATCACCCGGGCGGTGTGCTCGGGGCCGACCCGGCCGATGCCCCACATGGTGGCGCCGGTGGCGGCCAGGCTCTCGCCGGTGCCCAGGGCCAGCCGGCTGAGGGCCAGGCTGGCCAGGCTCAGCCCGAGGTGGCGGTGCAGCAGGGCGGCCAGGAGCAGCAGCAGGCCGCTGCCGGTGCAGGCCAGCAGGCCTTGGCGGACGGTGGCCCGGGGGCCGATGGTGTCGCACAGCCGGCCGGCCCGGGCCCGGGTGCTGAAGGTGGCGACATACTGGAGGCTCACCAGCAGCCCGGCGAACACCGTGCCGATGCCCAGGTGGAGGTGCACGTAGGACGGCAGGACGGCGAGCGGGGCGCCAATGGAGAAGTAGGCGATGAAAGCGAACGCGACGGCGGGGAGGATACGCAGGTTGAGCTGGTGATTGGCGCTGGACGGTGGCATGGTTTCCTGGCGAAGGGCGCGCCGGGCGGCGGATGGCCCAGCGTCCCGGATCCATGATCGCATGCCCGTCCGGCCGCGAAACCCGGTTCAGCGGCCGGACGGCTTCAGGATCTGGAAATTGGCCGACAGGTCGAAGTCCCGGGGCATGATGTAGCTGGGGTGCTTGACCTGGTCCGCCTCGCCGCGGCTGCCCCGGGGCCGGAGCGGCGGCTGGATGGTGAGGCCGACCCGGTAGAAGGCCTTGGCGATCAGCGCCGAGCAGATGATCTCGCGGCTGCTGGAGCTGCCCAGGTACAGGCTGCGGCGGCGGAACCAGCGGGGCACCAGGTGGAACGGGACCAGGTAGCGGGCCAGGTCGAAGGCGTTCCGGTGGTCGTAGTTCATCCCCAGGTGGGACATCATTTCCGTGAGCACCCGGTCCAGGCTGCCGGGGCCCAGCCCCAGGGGCCGGCAGATCCGCAGGTTCTGGTCCAGGTAGCGCGACAGCGGGATCACCGTGACGCCGGTCTTCAGGTCGCTCTCGATGAGCAGCTGGGTGGCCTCCTGGCCGAAGGCCTCCAGGGCGCGGTCGGCCTCGGGCCCGCCCCAGCGCAGCAGGGCGTCCCCCAGGTACATGGCCGCGTGGCTCCAGGAACTCTGGGTCAGGTACATGACCACCTGGCTGATCCGGGCGTTGCCTTCCACCAGGATCACGTCCCCGGGGCGCAGGGTCCGGGCCAGCAGTCCCGGGTCGTTGGGCACCCGGATCTGGTAGTTGGAGACGGTGCCGGTGAGGTAGTCGACCATCGCCCGGGAGATGTGGTCATGCAGGAACATGGCGCGACCAGCATACGTCCGGAATCAGAGTTCCACCAGATCCACCGACTCCAGGGGCTCCGAGAGGAACCGCTCGCCCACCTCCTTGAGCCGGCTGCCGGCATCGGTGAGCAGGATCTGCAGGGCGCCCCGGGCGCTGGCGGTGCGGAAGCCCAGGGAGCCCTGGAGCAGCTTCTCCACCGCCCGGGCGGTGAGATCGCCGCTGTCCAGCCAGGTGGTGTCGGGCCGGGTGCGGGTCAGGGAGGGCAGCAGGATCGGGTAGTGGGTGCAGCCGAGCACCACCGTGCGCACCTCGAACGGGATCTGGTTCAGGTAGCGCCGGCAGACCGCGTCGGTGATGGGGTCGTCCAGCCAGCCCTCCTCGGCGAAGCCCACCAGCAGGGGGCAGGCCAGGCTGTGGATCTGCGCCCCCGGGTTGCGCCGGCGGATGGCGTCCTCGTAGGCGCCGCTCTGGATGGTGGCCAGGGTGCCAATCACCCCCACCGGGCCCGGGCCGGCGGCGGCAGCGGCCTCGGCCCCGGGCTCGATCACCCCGATGACCGGGCAGGGGGCGGCCCCCTGCAGCGCGGCGAGCCCGTGGGCGGAGGCGGTGTTGCAGGCGATGACCATGAGCTTGGGGTGGTGCCGGGCCAGGATGGCGCCGGCCTGCAGGGCGTAGCGCTCGATGGTGGCGTGGGACTTGTTGCCGTACGGCACCCGGGCGGTGTCGCCGAGGTAGACGATGGACTCCTCCGGCAGCAGCCGGCGCAGCGCCCGCACCACGGTGAGCCCGCCGATGCCGGAGTCGAAGACCCCGATGGGCTGGTCGGCCCGGTTCATGGCAGGCGCTGGGCCAGGATGGCGACCCAGGCGCCCTCCTGGACGACCCGCAGGGGCCGGAAGCGGTAGGCGGCCAGGCTGACCAGGGCCTCGTCCTGGCGCTCGGCGAGGATGCCCGAGGCCACCAGCAGGGCGCCGGGGGCGGCGATGCCGGCCATGCGCGGGAGCAGCTCCTGGATGGTCTCCAGCAGGATGTTGGCCAGCAGGGTGCGGTACGGCCCGTCCACCCGGGGATCGTCGAGCTGGCCGACGAAGTGGCTGAAGGGCCGCTGGCCGTCCAGGACGCCGGCGTTGAGCTCGAGGAAATCGGTCATGGCCGGTCCGCAGTCGGGGTCGATGTCGAAGGCGGTGATCTCCCGCGCCCCCCGCAGCCAGGCGGCCAGGGCCAGGATGCCGGTGCCCGCGCCGATGTCCAGCACCGGGCCGGCCAGCTGGCCCTGGGCGGCCAGGTCCTCGATCAGGGCCATGCACAGCCGGGTGGTCTCGTGGCCGCCGGTGCCGAAGGCCAGGCCGGGGTTCACGACGATCGGGGTGCGGCCCGCCGGGACCGGGCAGTCCTCCCAGAGCGGGCGGATGAAGAAGCTCCGGCCGACCTCGATGGGGCCGAAGCCCTCGCGGCTCTTGGCGAGCCAGTCCTCGTCGGCGAAGGCCTCCGGGCGCAGCAGCCGGGCTCCGAACCCGGCCAGGCCGGCGGGATCCGGCGGAACCTGGCCCGGCGGGAAATAGGCGTAGAAGGTGAAGGGCGGCTCGGCCGCGCGGTAGGTGGCGGTGCAGCCGTGGCCGGAAAGCCATTCGTCCAGGGCTTCCTCGGCGCCGGCCGGCACGTCCAGGAGCCACCGCTGGTGGGGCATTGCAGTTTCCATTCCATCAGCCTATCAGGATCCGGGTTCAGTGCATTCCGGCAACGGATCCTCGAGGTCCAGGCGCTTCATCTTCTCTAGGAAGGTGGTGCGCTTGAGGCCCAGCAGCTCCGCGGCCCGCTTCTTGTTGCCCCGGGTGATCTGGAGGCTCTGCAGCATCAGCTTCTTCTCGACGTCCGAGACCACCTGGTTGAGGTCCAGCCCGTCGCTGGGCAGCTCCAGGGCCGGGGGGGTCGCGGTCTGGGCGTTGAAGGCCGGGAAGTCCTGCATCGGCGGCAGCGCCTCGGCGATCTCCCGGCCTTCCGGCAGCCGGTCCATGAGGAAGGTGAAGTCGGTCCGGGTGAGCACCGGCCGGGTCCCGGACAGGACGATGGCCCGCTCGACAGCGTTCTCCAGCTGGCGGACGTTGCCGCCCCAGGGCAGCGCCATCAGCAGCGGATCCACCGAGGGGTGCAGCGCCTTGGGGTAGAGCCCGTGCTCGCGTGCCTTGCGGTTGAGGAAGTGCTGGGCCAGGAACGGGATCTCCTCCCGGCGCTGGCGCAGCGGCGGCAGGCTGATGGGGATCACCTCCAGCCGGTAGAACAGGTCCTCGCGGAAGCCGCCCTCCTGGACCCGCTGCCAGAGGTCCAGGTTGGTCGCGGCGATCACCCGGACCTCCACCTTGACCGGGGCGCCGCCGCCCAGGGGCTGGACCTCCCGCTCCTGCAGCACCCGCAGCAGCCGCACCTGCACGCTCAGCGGCATGGTGCTCACCTCGTCCAGGAAGATGGTGCCGCCGTGGGCCTCCCGGAACTTGCCGGGGGCGTCCTTGCGGGCGTCGGTGAAGGCGCCCTTGGTGTAGCCGAACAGCTCGGATTCGATCAGGTTGTCCGGAATGGCGCCGCAGTGGACCGGGACGAACGGCTGGGTGCGCTGGGCGCTCATCTGGTGGATGGCCTGGGCGATCACCTCCTTGCCGGTGCCGCTCTCGCCCAGGAGCAGGACCGTGGCCCGGGTGGCGGCGGCGGCCCGGGCCTTGGCCAGGACCTCCTGCATCGCCGGGCCGATGCCGACCAGGCCCAGGCCCAGGGCCTGCGATACCGAGAGCGGCACCTGGGCCGGCGGCACCGGGCGCAGGCCCGGCAGCGGCTGCGGATCCTCCAGCAGGCCCCAGCGGACCGAGCCCAGGGCGCCCCAGCGGGCCAGCTCCCGGGGGGCGAGTGCCGGCGCGTCCGCGGCCAGCAGCAGCAGGATCGGCAGCGCCCCCACTTCCGCGCAGAGCCTGGCCAGGTCCGCGCTGGGGCCCGGGCCGGCCACCGTGATCGCCCACAGGTCGGTGTCCCGGGGCGGCAGCGCGGCCGCCGGGCCGCGGTCCAGGGTGACCTGCCAGCCGCCCGCCCAGCGATGCTCCTGGCCCTGGGTGGGTTCGCCCAGTGTGGACCAATGGAGGCGCGGCAAAGGGGTCATGGGGGTCTTTACGTTAATGGATAGCCTAAATCGTGGAATGAAAGGGTCAAGTCAAAAACATGACACACCTCGCCCGGATACGCCAGTGCTGGCCAAACCTCTTCCCATGGGATTCAAAGGAATCCATCCTTAGGTGCCATCCCCCGCGCCCTCCAGGAGATCCCGCCTTGCTCATCCCCCGCATCCTCCCCTTGGCCCTGCTTGCCTTGCCCATGTCCGCCCAGACCTGGGACGTGCGCCTGGAGGCTCCGTTCGCCACCGGGCAGGACCTGCCCGGGGCCCGGCTCCAGGACACCGGGCAGGTGGCTTCGGGCTCCCTGGACCGCGGCCACGGCGCGATCGTCACCCTGAGCCACCGGATCGTCCGGGTGGGCCCGGTGCTGAAGTTCGAATGGAACGCCGAGTGGGCCCAGCTGTCGGCGGACGGCCAGCTCCGGCAGGGGACCGCCGCCAGTGCCAGCCGCCTGCGCCAGACCGGGCTCGGGGCCGGGGTCAACGCCCAGTTCTGGGTGCCGTTCACCGGGGTGGCCGGCGAGCTGGGGCTGACCGGGCGCTTCCAATCCTACCGCTACCAGGGCGCCGGCCAGGCCAAGGACAAGGACATCGCCCGCCCCTGGCTGCGCCTGGGCCTGCGCTGGAACCTGCCGTTCCCGGGGCCCAGCCCCTACCTGGCCGCCAGCTACCAGGTGCCCCTGCTGCGGGACCAGCCGGTGGCCTCCGGCGCGGCGCCCGACCTGGGCGCCTACCTGGGCGCCCAGGGCGCCGGGCAGGAATTCCAGCGGCTCTGGACCCTCGGGGTTGGGGTGGCGTTCTAACGCGGGCGGCGCAGGAACCGGTAGAGCAGGCTGGCCGCGGCCGGCAGCTTGGCCGCCAGGGCAAGCCATTGCCAGCCGGGAAGCCGGCGGAACAGATTGGGCAGCAGGGTGGCGCCCCGGTGGATCTTCCGGCTCCGGGTGTCGAACCCGTGGACCTCGCCGTCCAGGGCCAGTCCGGCCATCTCCGGGGCCACATGGAGCAGTTCCGCGTTCTGGTATGGGAAGGCGACCACCAGCCCGGTCTGGTCCCGGCGCTGGATCCAGTCGATCAGGTGCCGGCAGCCCGGGTCCTCGGCGTCATAGACGAGCAGGTAGGGCGACGGCAGGGACGGGGTCAGACCGGAGAGGCCTGGGCCACCTTCAGAAGCTCCCGCGCCCATTCCACGGCGGGTCTCACTCCCCTTGGAGGATCCAGGGCCTTCTTGTAGCATCGCAACTCCCCTTCATGATTGACGACGAAGTCGTTTTCTTCCAGGTAGGTCGCAACGGGGAGTTGGGCTGTTCCCAATCCGCTGAGCTCTCCCGGGAATGGCTCCATCATGATGCTGAAGGGAACCTCCGCAAGGACGTCCTGCAATAATTGTGTCTCCCGGGCGCTGGCGAACTCGGCATCGTGCAGGATCACCACCGCCCGGATGTTGCCGTTGCGAACCTGGGCCAGCAGTTCTTCCAGGCAGCCGAACCGGAAGCCGCGTTCGCCGAGCCCGCGGCGGTTGAAGATGCCGTCCTCGTGGGACTGCAGCTTCGGGAACTGGATGGGATAGGTGCATTCTCCGGTGCCGAACCGCAGGTCCGGGGATGCCGCCAGTTCGCCCAGGCGCTGGGCGGTGTCGCAGCCGAAGGTCCCCTGGACCACCACTGCCGCCGGCCCGGCGTCCTGGAGCGCCCTGGCCACCGCCTCGCCGGTGGCCGGGAGCCCGCCCAGGACCGGCCGGGCCGCGCGGGTGGCCGGGTCGAGGTCATAGCGGTGGTAGCGGTAGCGTTCCTGGTCGAACAGGAAGCTGGTGGCGGGCTTGCCCGGCAGGGGCCGGGGCCGGAACCGCCAGACCCGGTTCTGGTCCACGTCGGCCCAGATCGGGTTGGCCAGGGCGGAGTGGCGGCTGATGGTGGGCACCGGCTTCAGGTACCAGACCCGCTTGTTGAAGCGGAAATCCCGGCTGGTGAGCGCCCCCACCGGGCAGAGGTCCACCACGTTGCCGGCCAGGGGGTTGCCGTCCATGGACTTGCCGGCGTAGGTGGTGACCTCCAGGTGGGCGCCGCGGTTGGCCACGGTCAGCTCCCCGGTGCCGGACACTTCCCGGGTGAAGCGGATGCAGCGGGTGCAATGGATGCAGCGGTTCTTGTCGATGACGATCCTGGCCCCGAGGTCCTCGTAGCGGTAGCGCCGCTTGGGCTCCACCATCCGGCTGTCGCCGCTGCCGTACTGGTAGCTGTAGTCCTGGAGCCGGCACTCCCCGGCCTGGTCGCAGATAGGGCAGTCCAGGGGGTGGTTCATGAGCAGGAATTCCATGACCCCGGCCCGGGCGTCGGCCACCGCCGGCGAATGGGTGAACACCTCCTGGCCGTCCATCGCCACGGTGGTGCAGGAGGTGGCCAGCTTGGGCTGCCCCTTGATCTCCACCATGCACATCCGGCAGGTGGCCACCGGGGACAGGGCGGGATGGTAGCAGTAGTGCGGGATGTCGAACCCCGCCCGGGCGCAGGCGTCCAGGAGCAGGGTGCCGGGCTCCACGGTGATCTCGAGGTTGTTGATCTTCAAATTGGGCATGGGACCATCCGCGACGCAGAATTCAATATGATGCATGGCGCCGAGGGGACGCAACTGTTCCTGCTGCGGGTCAGGGCCGGCCGGGCGGTCCAACCAGGCAGTTCCGGCAGAAATTCAGGAAATCGGTCAGGTTCGGGATGTCCACCTTCACCCCGGACGGCACCACGTTGGTGATCACCACCCGCTGCCGCAGTTCGCCGCAGGCCTCCAGCGAGAACACGAACCAGGCGAACCGGTCGGCCTCCGAGGACAGGTTGACCGAGACCACCCGGGTCTCGAAGAACAGCTGGGGGCGGGTCTCGGCATCCTGGATCACCCGCCAGTTGGGGAAGTGGCCGCGCTTGACGAAGGCGTCCTTGAGCTCCTCCAGGGTGTGCTGGACGGTGAACTGCACCTCGACCTGAACGTCCATGTGGCCCCCTCGTCTCCCCACTCATCGGCTGCGGACGCGAAACCGTTGAATTCAGGGGATTCCCTCCGATGGAGGGTTCCCGCCCCCGGCTTCTCCATGAAACAATAGCTCTTTACGGGGAAAAGTATGCCCACCGCGCTGTTTTCGGTCTATGACAAAAAGGGCATGGTGCCTTTGGCCAGAGGGTTGCAGGAACTGGGCTGGGAACTCCTGGCCACCGGCGGCACCCTCACCGGGCTGCGCGAGGCGGGCCTCGAGGTGCGGGAGGTGGCCGAGTTCACCGGCGCCCCGGAGTGCTTCGGCGGCCGGGTGAAGACCCTGCACCCGCGGATCCACGGCGGCCTGCTGTTCCGCCGGGACCTGCCCGAGCACGTGGCCGACGCCGGCCGGCTGGGGATCGACCCGATCGACCTGGTGGTGGTCAACCTCTACCCGTTCGAGGCCACCATCGCCCGGCCCGGGGTCACCGTGCCGGAGTGCATCGAGCAGATCGACATCGGCGGGCCCAGCATGATCCGGTCCGCCTCCAAGAACCACGCCGCCGTCACCGTGCTCACCGACCCCGGGCAGTACCCCGGCTTCCTGGACCGGCTGGCCCGGGGCGTCTGGTCCCTGGAGGACCGCCAGGCCTGCGCCCTGGCCGCCTTCCAGCGCACCGCCGCCTACGACGCCGCCATCAGCGCCTGGATGGCCGACACCCTGGCCGGGGCGCAGACCGGCCCCGACACCCTGCCCGAGCGCCTCAGCATCGGCCTGGAGTCCCGCCAGCCGCTGCGCTACGGCGAGAACCCGCACCAGGCGGCCGGGTTCTACGTGCGGCCGGGGGCCGCGGCGGAAGGCTTCTCCGCCTGCCGCCAGCTCCAGGGCAAGGAACTGAGCTTCAACAACCTGCTGGACGTCGACGCTGCCGCCCGGTCGGTCTTCCAGTTCGCCGCGCCCTCCGCGGTCATCGTCAAGCACAACAACCCCTGCGGGGTCGGCCGGGGCTCCCACGCGCTGGAGGCCTTCCTCAAGGCCCAGGCCGGGGACCCGGCCTCGGCCTTCGGCGGCGTGGTGGCCTTCAACCGCCCGGTGGGGGTCGAGGTGGCCCAGGCCATGCTCCAGACCTTCTGGGAGGTGATCCTGGCCCCCGGCTTCTCGGCCGAGGCGCTGGGCCTGCTCTCGGCCCGCAAGCAGGTGCGGATCCTGGAGACCCCGGGCAGCTGGCCGCTCTCCGCCCACGGGCTGGACCTGCGCAGCATCGGCGGCGGCTTCCTGGTGCAGCGCCCGGACAGCGCCCTGACCCCGGTGGAGCAGTGGCAGGTGAAGGCCACCGGCCGGGGCCCGCGGCCCCTGGTGGAGGACATGGTCATGGCCGAGACCGTGGCCCGGGCCGTCAAGTCCAACGCCACCGTGCTGGTGAAGGACGGCGGCACCGTCGGCATCGGCGCCGGCCAGATGAGCCGGGTGGATTCGGTGGAGATCGCCTGCCGCAAGGCCGGGGACCGGGCCCGGGGGGCGATCCTCGGCAGCGACGGCTTCTTCCCCTTCGACGACGGCCTGGAGCTGGCGGCGCGCCACGGCGTCTCGGCCTTCATCGAGCCCGGCGGCTCCCTGCGCGACCGGGAGGTGATCGTCGCCGCCCAGAAGCTGGGCGTCTGGCTCTTCTTCACCGGGACCCGGCACTTCCGGCACTAGGATCTGTTATCTTGTTGTTCCGGTTTTTTCCGCCACGAAAGCGAACCTATGAAAACGTCTGAACTCCGTCAACGCTTCCTGGACTACTTCGCCGCCCGCGGCCACCGGGCGGTCAGTTCCAGTTCCGTGGTCGGGCCGGCCGACGATCCCACCGTGATGTGGACCAACGCGGGCATGGTGCAGTTCAAGGACGTCTTCCTGGGCAAGGAGAAGCGCGAGTACACCCGCGCGGTCAGCTCGCAGAAGTGCCTGCGGGCCGGCGGCAAGCACAACGACCTCGACCAGGTCGGGTTCACCGCCCGCCACCACACCTTCTTCGAGATGCTGGGCAACTTCAGCTTCGGCGACTACTTCAAGGCCGACGCCATCCACTACGCCTGGGAACTGGCCACCGGCCCGCGGGAGCAGGGCAACCTGGGGCTCGACCCGGCCCGGCTTTGGGTGACGGTGTTCGAAGGCGCCGGGGAGGTGCCCGCCGACACCGAGGCCGAGGAACTGTGGATCAAGGCCGGCGTGCCCAGGGACCGGGTGGTGCGCTGCGGCTCGGACAATTTCTGGCAGATGGGCGACACCGGCCCGTGCGGCCCGTGCAGCGAGATCCACTACGACCGCGGCCCCCAGTACGCGGGCGACGCCACCCCCAACGGCGAGGGCGACCGGGTCATGGAGATCTGGAACCTGGTGTTCATGCAGTACGACCGCGAGGCCAACGGCACCATGAAGCCGCTGCCGCGGCCCAGCATCGACACCGGCATGGGCCTGGAGCGGGTGGCCTCGATCCTGCAGGGGGTCGACAGCAACTACGAGATCGACCTGTTCCGGCCGATCTTCGAGGCGATCTGGAAGAAGACCACGATCGAGCCCGGCCAGCGGACCGAAACCACCAACCGCACCGCTTCCCAGGTCATCGCCGACCACATCCGCGCCGCCACCTTCATGGTCTTCGACGCCATCGTCCCCTCCAACGAGGGCCGGGGCTACGTGCTGCGCAAGATCATCCGCCGGGCCCTGCGGTTCGGCCGCAAGCTGGGCATCGAAGGCACCTTCTTCGCCGACCTGGCCCCTTCGGTGTTCCAGGCCATGGGCGAGGCCTACCCGGAGCTCGAGGCCGAGCTGAGCCGGATCATGAAGGTGCTGGCCCGGGAGGAGGGCCAGTTCTCGCTCACCCTCACCGCCGGCCTGCGCCAGCTGGAATCCCTCGAGACCCCGGGGGGCACCCTGCCCGGCGCCGAGATCTTCAAGCTCTACGACACCTTCGGCTTCCCGGTGGACCTGGTGGAGGACTGGTGCCGGGAGCGCGGCCTGGTCTGCGACCTGGAGGGCTTCCAGGCCGAGCTGGCCGAGCAGAAGGCCAAGAGCCGGTCGGCCATGAAGGTCCATGACATCCGCCTGGGCGGCGACCTGGCGGCCCTGGCCGACATGCGCGCCACCGCCTTCCTGGGCTACGAGGTCACCGACGCCCAGGGCAAGGTGGTGGCCCTGTTCGACCGGAACCAGAAGCGGGTCAAGGAGCTCTCCGGCCCGGGCTTCGTGCTGCTGGACCACACCCCCTTCTACGCCCAGAGCGGCGGCCAGGTGGGCGACACCGGCACCCTGAAGGCCGAAGGGGTGCTGGCGGCGGTCAGCGACTGCACCGCCCCCGCGCCCCGGCGCCACCTCCACCACGTCGCCGTCTCCGGTTCCCGGCCGCTGCGGGAAGGGGAGACCGTCATGGCCTCGGTGGATCCCGAGCGCCGGGCCCGGATCCGGGCCCACCACACCGCCACCCACCTGCTGCACGCGGCCCTGCGGGAGGTCCTGGGCACCCACGTCAAGCAGGCCGGCTCGGTGGTGGACGCCGAGCGGCTGCGGTTCGACTTCAACCACTTCGCCCCCCTGGAGCCGCAGCAGATCACCGAGGTCGAGCGGCTGGTGAACGAGCAGACCCTCCGCGCCTTCCGTACCACCACCCAGCAGATGCCCATCGAGGAGGCCCTGGCCATGGGGGCCATGGCCCTGTTCGGCGAGAAGTACGGGGACCAGGTCCGGGTGGTCTCGGTCCCGGGCTTCTCCCGCGAGCTCTGCGGCGGCACCCACGTGGCCAACACCGGCGAGATCGGCCTGGTGAAGATCGTCGCCGAGGGCGCCGTGGCCGCCGGCGTGCGCCGGCTGGAGGCGGTGGCGGGCGCCGCCACCCTGGGCCGGCTGCAGGAGGACGAGCAGCTGCTGGCGGCCCTGAGCCGGCAGGCCAACTCGCCGCGGGAAAAGCTGGCCGGCCTGCTGGCCAGCAAGGAGAGCCGGATCCACGAGCTGGAGAAGGAGCTGAAGGAATCCAAGCTCAAGGCCGCCAGCGGCGGCGGCGCCGCCGAGCAGGTGGAGACGGTCGCCGGCCTGACCCTGGTCACCCTGGCGGTGGCGGGCATCGACGGCCCGGCCCTGCGGGAGATGATGGACCAGTGCCGGACCCGCCACCGCAGCGCGGTCATCGCCCTGGCCTCGACCCTGGCCGAGGACAAGCTGGCCCTCCTGGTGAGCGTGAGCCTCGACCTGGCGGCCCGGGCCGACGCCGGGGCCCTGCTCAAGGCCATGGCCCCCCACGTGGACGGCCGCGGCGGCGGCAAGAAGGAACTGGCCCAGGGTGGCGGCACCAGGCCCGCCGGCCTGCCGGCGGCCTTCGCGGCCCTGCGCAGCGCCCTGCAGTCCTAAACCTCCCGCCCCCAGGGGCGGTCCATGACCTGTACCCGGGTGGGTTTCCCCACCCCCTTTCCGCAATCGGCGGATGCAGGAGATCGGTCATGAACTGCAAGGCCCTCGCCCTCGTGATCCTCAGCGGTTTCCTGGCCGGTCCGGCCCTCCCGGCCCAGGAGGCCGCGACCACGACGCCCGCGCGCCAGGCCCAGGTGGAGCGCCGCGCCGCCCGCCAGCAGAAGCGCATCGCCCAGGGCGCCGCCAGCGGCCAGCTGACCCCCGGGGAGACCCAGCACCTGGAGAAGCGTGAAGCCAAGCTGGACCGGGACATCGGCAAGGCGGAAGCCGACGGCAAGATCACCCCGCGCGAACAGGCGAAGCTGAACCGGGAGGAGAACCGGGACTCCCGCAGGATCTTCCGCAAGAAGCACAATGCCAAGGTCGCCGGGCAATAGGTCCGCCGGGGCGGCCGGGTTGCGGTGGGGGCCGGGAATCGAGGCCCAACATCATCTGTTCTTGATGGTTGGAAATTCTTGAAAGTTCCAATGGAACCTGGGCGGGGCTGGCGCTAGGATTTGCCTGTTCGGCTATCGCCCGAGTAATTAAATAACTTATTTATTGCATATAGTTACAGGTTTTTATGAAGAGAATTTGCCTTCTCCTCCTTGCCGCCTTCCTGGCCGGCCATCAGGCCCTGGCCGCCATCCGCAGCATGGGCCCGGAGGATCCCAACCTGGATCCCGGCTGGGACTGGTCCATCAACAACCTCTACACCCTCTATTCCTCGGCCAGCGGCGGCGCGGTCGAAAGCCACGAGGCGCGGCTGCCGTTCCATACCCCGGGCAACACCCTGAGCGGCGCCCAGGACCTGGACCTGCATCCGGAGGACGGCTGGGTCCTGGCGCACCGGGACTTCGGGACTCCCCGCGCGGCCCAGCCGTTCCCCTTCTTCGCCCTGTACAACAAGTACCGCGGCACCTTCCGGATCATGCTGTTCAACGCGATGAACCGGGAGGGCTCCTGCTTCCTGGGCGAGCTGGCGTTCCTCGACGGCGCGCGGTTTCCCTCGGCCCGGGCCGCGCTGTTCACCTTCGCCGATCCCGACCTGGCCCACGGCCAGACCTACCTGGACCACTACGACCCCCGGATGACCCTGACCGCCTTCTCCAACATGACGGCCTACGGCGCCTGGGCGGTGTTCGATTTTCCCCTGGTGGGCTTCGACCCCGGCCTGAAGGACAAGGATCCCATCCTGGTGTTCCGGGTCACCGCCATCGACAAGCAGACCCTGACCCTCAAGGGCGCCGGGGAGATCCAGCTGTTCCAGCTGATCGAAAGCCAGGAGGCGCGGCCGGCCCAGGC
>Ga0316217_10004976_pt1 | contig 14018 bp, 14 predicted proteins | sample 1anoAmetaG_FD_203633 | JGI IMG/M metagenome (GOLD analysis project Ga0316217, IMG submission 203633) | Freshwater microbial communities from Trout Bog Lake, Wisconsin, USA - 1anoA | ecosystem: Environmental > Aquatic > Freshwater > Lake > Hypolimnion/Profundal zone | place: USA: Wisconsin...
CAGTATCATATCTCAGCCCTATAATTTATTTAATAACTCAGGAAATACCTTCATACTGAACACATCCCCCTACGCCTCCAACTTGCAAAATGAAAGCACAGTGAGTCTTTGCCAACTTCTAACAAACAATTCGTAGAGTGTGGGAACAATATGCATTTAGTTACGATTGAGTATGTTACTTCAATACCCTATTCACAAATTCTAAATACTTAGCTAAAAAAACATTCTCTATACAATCCAGCTGATTTAGCCATACAGTAGCACTGTTATTGCTCAAGGGGCTGAGAATTCCAGTCAATTCAACCTTACTTTTCTTTAGAATATGAATGTGATCAATTACGATGAGCAATGGGCAGCCGCAGCTTGTGAACAAACTAGCTCAGCTTACTTCTTTGCCACCTTGAGGGATGGAGAAGATTTGTTGAATGTGGCTGCTATTTGCTTAAACCAACTCAGCTCTTAGACCTCCACTCCTCTTCTGTACTACACATTGAGGATGAAAACAAGCAGCTTATCCACCCATTTGATCGAGTCCTACACTTACTCCGACATAGTAAAGACTCTGCTGATCCCAATCTTGATATCAATAGCTATTTCAATCGTGATATCGGTTGTGGTGCTGAGATACATCTTGAATGATTTGGATTTGTAGCTGTTCAAGATAAACGATTACTGCAAATTTATAGTGGAAGACGACATCACTATCGAAATACCTGAGTTCATTGGCACACAGGACATTATCCAAATCTATGAAGAAGTGAGGATAATCAATAAGTTGTTTAGATATACATCCAAGGAGTACTTTGTAGGCTACTATTCCAACAAAATACTCAAATACGTTGAGGCTATTCATGTCTTCAAAAAGCTCAACTATGATCCCAGCTTTCTCTACGAGAACATTGGCGATGCTTATTTGTACATCTAAGAGTATTAAAAGTCTATCTTCTATCTGAAGCAAAGCATTGAGGCAGTCTAGAAAGAAATCATCCATGAATATGGTAGCTTGGAGAGGGTGATGCAACTCAAGCTCGACAAAGAAGTACGTTTCTCTAGTACCTTCAAGTAGAATGAAGTCATCATCACTCGCAGGCTTTGGAAGATCTTTTTTGTTTATATGAAGTATGTCTAATTAGGAATGCTTAATAGCAAGAATTTTTTTGGCTAAAACCTTTCAGAAGAGGAAAAGAAAGTCAAGAAAGACAGATATCATGCAGAAATGGTCAAATATGTCAGCAAGCTTAAGCAAATCATGTTTCCTGACTATGGGCTATTTGCCTAAGGAACCCTAATGTTTTAGTTTGAGGCAAAGTTTCACTTTAGCTGCAAAAACTTTGAGGCTGGCAAGGCTTGCTTTGAGAAAGCCATGAAGTACGCAGCCATTTACTCAAAAGAATATGAGACTATGGGCAACAAAATCAAAGAAAAAGGGTCAAAAAATAAGTTTTTCTTTAAGAAGAACAAAATGTCTGGACATTCAAGAACCAAGCCTTAAATAATACGAGCTTTTGGCAAGAATATTGATGCGGTCATGAAGGTTTTCAGCCCTAAAAACAAGGATTACATCTCTGCCTTCAATTCCCTTACAGATGGCCTCAAAAGCAACTACATTAGTCAGAGTGTGAACTTTTTGTTAATGTCTGAAATAAAGAAGCAGCTTACTGAGTTGAAAATAGGCTTAGGCAAATTTTAGCATACTCAAGTCTTCAGAGAAGTAATGCCTTACAAAACCCTGCATTACGGACCAATAACCCCTGATATTGAGCCTCTTCTTTATCGTCTTCCCAAAAGTGTGAATGAGGTAGAGATGAGGTAGTACGTCTTTATGTATGATACTGCTAGCTTGTAGTATCCTTCTGCTTACTGTCATAAGCACATTGCCTACATGAAGGAAAGAAGTGACTATATCTTTGACAAACTCATGAAAAAAATTGATAGAGTTTCAATAACCAAGTTCAATAATGTTTCCTAGATTGAGACAGGTTGTAACTTGACCCTAAAAGACTTTAACTAACAGATACTAAAGAAAACCTACACAGACTACTTGAACTAAGCTAATTTCAAGGGAAAAACTTGGCTGATTAATGGTCTGAGCAAAATTATTCTAAGAATCAAGAATCTCCAGTGCTAAAAAGTTATTGTTGTGTTTCTAAGGCCAATCCAATCGTTTGTAAATGAGATGATTGCTAAAAAACTGCGGCGGAAGAGCAAAGATAAGATAAAGAGGTCAGAAGGCAAAATCGAAGAGGAAAAGATTTCAGAAAAAATGAAGAAATAGACAATATTTCCTGAGGTCGGCTAAAAGCTGATCGAACTAATGAGGCAAGATGGTATGCGCAATTGTAAGCTTATCTTGATGTGCTCAATTATGGATGAAATGAGCCAAGTGATCAGGATATTTGGGTTGAAGGACATAAATCGCAGAATTTGGGCAATTACTGATGGGCTAAACAAAAGCAATAATACTGTCTACATCATTGATGACAAACACAAAGTCGACATTGAACGTTTATTGGTGTCAAAGTTGGCAAACTATGCCGATAATCACGTTTTTATCTTTTGATACAACTGCCATCTTAGTAGAAAGTGATTCTGTTAGTTCCTCTTATTACTTTTCTTTTATCTTTATAACAGCAAGTTCCGGGTTAGAAATCACTCAAGCAATGGATCTGCCAATTATTGGTGGTTTTGGCTGGCTTGGCTTTTTTACTGCCTTAAGATCAAACTCATAAGTATTATCTTGAATAAAATTAGTCATGAATGACTCGGAAACAACCACTCGCAAGCTTACATCTCAGCAGAGGAAGCACTCAGTGTCCGAAAAGACTCGTTCAGAGAACCCTTGCCCCAATTCGCCTCACTAATACTGCCCAGTGCTCATGTCTCGTCCCATCAAAAACCTAGGCCGCAAATATGCTCAGGAACACCTGTTTAAGGTCGAGCAAAAACAGCATCACGAAATAGTCATCTCCGATGAAGTAGTTAGAAACTCAAAGCTTTACAGAGTGCTGCGATAAAAAATTTAAATTAGAGAGGCTTTGTTCGTGAAGTAGTCTAAATAACTCAAAGAAGTACCTTTTTTTGTAGTCAGGCAAAATAAAAGTTGGCTAGCGAAATCGCACAAATCAACCATAAAAACCACAACAGCAAGCTGAACCTTTGGTAACTCAAAAACCAAATACTTGAGCTCAAGGCCATGCTAATAGACCAGGAATAAGAGGCCAAACGTCTTGAATTCGAAATGCACAACCCTCAATAGCCTCTTTACGCTTAGCAAGATGAAGAAGCCGAGCAAGAGATGCCCAATTAGTAGTCGCGGGAAAGCGAACCCCTCAGTTCAGAGGACTTTTAACAAAATAATAAGCAAGAATGGCTAGAGTTGGACAGTAATGAGCTGAAGCAGGAGTAAAAAGACATAAAGGTTCTAATGTCTCATCTTCACAAGAAAATTGGACTGAACCCTGAGAACTAGAAGCAAGCATCAATTTCCAAGGCAGAGCTGAAGGAAGAGTAGATAGTATGATCTTACAATATTATATACAGTGTTTGTCGAAGTAGGCATTAAGCCAAAAGCAATCAATCATTGAATTCGTTTAAAGCTAAAGAGTGAGAGTTGACATTGTCATTCTGAATCTCAAAGCCGATATGCTCAATCAAGCTAGACTACCTTTTTCCCACTTCCTTCGCCACTAATAAAGACCCGAAGATACACACTGGGTATTCATCGGGAGCAATGTCCAAGATAAAGCTCTTTCGATTGGTTTTGGCCACTCCTATCTTAAAGCTACTTCCATCGGAACTAGTAAAGTTCAAAGATTAGAGTCTGTCCTAGGCATTTAATGTTCCACTTATAGAACGAATAAAGCTTGAACCTCGACAAACAAACACTTCTTCTTCATATTGCTTCTATTTTTGGTCTTTGTCCTTTCGAACGTAGTCACCACCTTTTTTGTTTCCTGCATATATGCATTGAATCCCTGCAATTAAGTCGCAACTTTTGTCAAGATAAACTTTGATAGAGATGATCTTAGAAGTTAAGTTGGATTTTCCGAGTATGGTTCTGTCAGTAAATCTTTGTCCTTTGGCAGAAAGCATTCCTACTTCATCATACTTCAAAATATGACTAATCCCTTTTGCCTTCGCAGCTGAGCCAAAAGATTTTGAAGGCAGCAACTTTTGAGGGTTTTCTCCTTGATGGCTTGAATAAGACCTCAAAGGTTTCAAGGGCTTCAAGTTACTTGGTACAACTCTGCTTTTCATGATTTGTATTTCTTTCTAAAGGTTTTAGATTTCCTGTATTAGAAATTTTCTACATTTTAGCACTCTAAAAGTTTGTTTCGAGAGTTCATATTTTTGTTGATAGCTTACTGCCTATCTTCAACTGCCTGAGTTAGTTGCTTCTCATGATCGGTTTGCATCTTTTCGAGTAAGGCAACATCTGCTAACAAAGCTTCATAGTGGTCTCTCGTTTTATCCTAGATTTAGTCATCTGAGCCATTAAACATGAGCTCATCCTTTGAAATCAGTAAAGGGTTTTTCCTAGAATCAGCTATGCTCTTGCGTTGAGCAAGGTTGATGTTGTTTATTGCGCTGCGTTTGATTTCTTAAAGCTCTCCCCCTGCAAGTCCTGCCTAAAGTAAACTATTTTCAAGTTTTTTGATTGCCTCATACTGTCTTTTCATATTGTTTGCTTTGATTGTTTCCTTTTGTTCAATGTACCTAAGCTTCTACTTGTAAAACTTTTCTTATTCAGCTAACTTTTTCATTTCTATCTCCATTTCGTCTCTTAGAGATCTGACTTATAAGCGTCGATTGTTATCTTGGACCATTTTCTGTTACTTGAGCAGTTGTTGCTTCAGCTTATCACTCATCGCCTTTTTCTATTTGATAATGGCCTCAAATTGACTTTTTTTCTGAGATACATTAACGCTATGGCTTGAATCCTAAAGTTTGTTGACTTAATATTCGTACATCTTAATCCTCTTATAGGTATTGGCAAGCTACTTGGTCAAAACTTCAAAGTTTTCTTCAGACTGAAAAATGCTTTCTCTTTTTCGTGGCAACTAATCGTCCTAAAGTCCTTCAAACTTCTCCTCAATGGCTCTTTGGATCTTGATCAGCTAGGTCTTAAGCTTTGAGTTTTTTAGCTCAAGGGTTTTAATAAGCTCCTATTTTGGATCGGCTATCCTTGTTGACCTATTGACCAACAGAGGAGCATTGATAAATTAGTTATCCATCTTTATTAGTTATAAATATATTGAAACGATCACTATATTAAACCATTATCAATTATTAATCTTTCAGAATTGTGTAAAATTTTCAAAAATGAGCTTTCGTAAAAGTCTCGATTAAAAGTCACTTTTTTCTTGTAACTACTGACTTTAGGTAAATAAACTTGAACTTATTATGAAAATCATGAAGGTTTTGCCTTCAATATCTTCTTAGTTTTGGGCCTTGTTTGGGAGAAGGAAGATGTTCCAAAAGCTCTGAAGTATTTATCTTTTTCTCCAAAGAAGGTAGATCTTACAAACTTCGAGCCACGACCATTCTTCTATCCCCTCTTTCACTCAACTTATCTAAACGCTCACTCTGCCTTTCACTTTTGCGGCCCTTCTACAATCCTTCTTTATTCAACTTTTCGTTTAACTTTGAGATGTAGATATTTTGTCTTTCTATTCTTTGCATAAGTTCCTTCACCTTTTTCTTTCCATCATCTATTTAGCTCAACAGTCCTTCTTCTTTGCCAATCGGCAGCTAGCTGTTTTGCTATAGTTCAACAATTTTCCTTTCTGCAGTGACTAGTTTTTCATGCTTTTCCATTTCTTTTTTTCTGAGGACTTAGTTTTCTTCAGCCAGCTTCTTCATTTTGGTTTTCAACTTGTTAATAGTTTCCATGTCTTCAGCAGGATTTCCAACCCTCTTGGTGTTCTAGATAAGCTCTTCAACATGTTTCTATTTGTCTTTGACTATTTTCTTGAGAGTCTTTACTTCAGTTTTTAATAACTCTATTTCGTTTTACTTTTTTTTTATTATTCCTTACAGGTCTAAAACCCTTTTCAAAGTTATTTGGTAAGATTACTTGCTTTCATACTCATGGACGGTCTTTTGCAGCCTTTCAATCATTTTGTATGCATTTTGAAGCTATAAGGGATGTGAGTCTAAAGACACCGGATGCCCGTTTCCCTTTTGTAAGCTTTGCTGCTTGAGTTTATTTTCTGCAGCTTTTTGCAGCTACTAATCCAAACGCACTGACAATTCTTTGAGTTTTCTTCTCAATTTTCGATTTTAATCATACAAGGCAGTTTGATCTTAGATAACAGGAACCGGATTCACAGGCATAGATACCATGGGGGGAGGTTAAAAGCTTCGGGACTTTTGGTTTGGGCTGATTGACCTTTTGCTGCTCTATAGTTTTTTCTTCTCCTTTTCGCTGGACAAGTCACTATCGTCCGACATTCTGCTCAAAAAACATATATCACACTTTGTAGATTTTCATGGCTTCTCTTATTTCGGACCCACAAGACACGCAATGGCTCATTTCGTTGTTTTGAGTACATTTGTAACATGCAACATTATGTTTACACGGTAAAAATATACAATCTCGCTCTGACAACTTACAGACTTGGCATTTGTCGTTTCGTTCTTTCTATGTTTTGCGGTTATTTTGGTTCAGTTGGCACTAATAAGTCAAACTGCTGCCTAGCTTAAACTGGGTTCCATTTTATAGAGGATAGCGTTAGCTTTTGAGTCCTTCGGGTGACAATCTGATCCAGGTTCTTTTTAATTAGATATTTACCCGTTCGTAGTGCCCAAATCTTCAATGTACCAAACTCCTTAGATAGCAAAAACCGTGGAGTGTATGTTGCTGAGGTGCTGATCTTAAGGAAAACTTATTTAGTTTGTGTTTTTTCGACCAACATTCGACTTTCCTTTGCTGGCAGTTTGCACGAAAGTTTCTCCGAGATTAGGACCTTCAACCACTTTCAAGGCTAATGTCTTTGCATTGGCGAGGTCTACTAAGAACTGATTGGACCCCATTTATAGAATTTGTTCCTAAATGTTGAAATGATTACATGCTTTAGCTCAGTCTTTTAGGAAATGCGAATAAAGGTTCCAGAACTGCTGCCACAGTCTTTAATAAAGTACTTGCCGTTTTAGTACTCGATTTGGGCGTGAAATCGAGAGACGTTTTCATCAACCACATGAATCTCGTTTTTGGAGTTACGCCCTATCATTCCTCCATGCTCTTTCAGAGAGTAGCAACTGTAGATTGAAGATTAGCACTGCTTTATTATCAACTCATTCAATTCCCGCTTCTCACCCTACAACTAGGCAGTCTCCCTTTTTATGCGTCTTTAGGAGCTGCCTTCCCTCATCTCGCCCAACTGCTACCATTTCTACATTTAACGATTTCTTTCATTCTTTTAGAAAAAGCCTTAACGGCTGCGAACTTCTGACCTCTGCAGCACTTTTTTAGGCATATAACTTTCTTTTAAAGCCTTTTCTCTGCTTAGAAAATACTCATCGTAACGTTGAACTCCTTGCTTGATCCCTGAGTTAGGCCCAAAAATACAAGTCATGATTTTTTTGGTGATTATTTTGGAAGAAATTTTAAGCTACTGATGAATATCATCCTCCGTGAGGGCTGATAAACAGCTGCCGTCTACTGATGCAGATCCTTGATTATGGTGGAAATACTAAACTGGGGGGCGTAGGAGCTCAGGCCAATGAATTATAGCCAAACTTCACAGTCCGAAACTGTCCAAGTGACTGAAAGTTTGGGCAAAAGGTTATAAAGCTGTTCGAAATCCATTTTGGTTAAAACTATAATAAGCAAATTTGACTGAAGATTCTAGAATTAAGTATAAATTGATTCGAGTCCGATGTTTATGATCAGTACATTTCATAATCTCTTTCTTTTCTTAAAAACAATTCTTTAGACTTCTCTCTTTTGCGTCTTTGCTCCGAATATTTAAACAAGTTGCTATCCTAACTTATTGTTTTTTGGCACTTACTCAAACCCCATAAAAGTAATCTCAATTAAGCCCCAGACTAAACCCTTGCATGAAATACCAAAACTTGATTTTCTTATCCGAATAGGTATTTCTCTAGAATTCAATACTACTTGTATATATTGCTCATTAGTTCCTGCTGGTATGACAATCTGCTTTATTTATACAAGCTCATAATATATCTTATGATCACCAAGGCACTCAGACCCCTTCTCTCCAAACCTCTCACCACCCCCATCCGCAGATTCTTTGATCTCCACGAGTACCAGAGCAAAGATCTAATGCGCAAATACGGAGTCCTCGTTCAAAGAGGAGACATTGCTACCACCCCTTAACAAGCTGAACAAGTCGCTAGAGACCTTAACGTTACTGATGGCGACCTTATCCTGAAAGCTCAAGTTCATGCTGGAGGAAGAGGAAAAGGTACCCTCAGCAGTGGATTGAAAGGTGGTGTGCAGATTCTTAAAACCCCTCAGCAAGTCAAAGATTTCACCTCAAAAATGATTGGTTACAACCTTGTCACACACCAAACCACCAAGGACGGACTGAAAGTAAACGCCGTCTTGATCCATGAAGGAGTTGACATCGTTCGCCAAATCTACCTTGCTTTCATTTTGGACCGTAACAGCCAAAGACCAGCCATAGTTGCTTCTCTTGAAGGTGGAATGGAGATCGAGTAGGTAGCCAAGAGAAATCCACAAGCTGTGAAGGTCTATCCTATTGAAGTTGACACTGGAATCACTTAAGCTTTGTTGAATAAGCTAGAAGTGGACCTTAAGCTGCAAGCCGTTAAGGGTTTCAGAGACCAAGTACGCAACCTTTACAATCTCTTCGTGAAGTGTGATGCAGTTCAGCTCGAAATCAACCCTTGGGCAGTGAATCCCAAAAACTAAATATACTCAGTTGACGCCAAAATCGGCATAGACGACAATGCCAAATTCAGACAAAAGGAACTCTTTGATTTGAAGAAGAGCTCACTCGCCTCTGAAGATGTTGACCCTCATGAAGACAAGGCAATCGCAGCTGGGCTGAACTACGTCGCTCTTGATGGCAACATCGGATGTATGGTTAATGGAGCTGGCCTCGCAATGGCGACGATGGACATCATCAAGCTCAAAGGTGGAGAACCTGCGAATTTCCTAGATGTTGGAGGAGGAGCCAACGTCGAACAAGTGAAAACAGCCTTTGAAATCCTCTCTTCCCACCCCAAGGTCAAGACTGTGTTGATCAACATCTTCGGAGGAATCATGAAGTGCGATACGATTGCCACAGGGATCATCAAGGCCGCACAGCTTGTGGACTTGAAGCTGCCTCTGGTTTGCAGACTAACTGGCACCAATGCTGACAAAGCCAACCTCATGCTCAAAGAGTTCACTGAGAACAACAAAAACTTGAAGATAGAAGTGGCCAGTGACCTTGACGATGCAGCTGTCAAAGCAGTCCGCACCGCTTCCCACTACAAGTGATCATGGTCATTTAAAATATTATAAAATTGTAACTACGATGACAGAAAACTACTCTGTTGTGATTGACAACGGAACTGGCTTCTTGAAAGCTGGACTCTCCGGAGAAGATGCTCCTAGAACCAAGTTCCCCACTTTGGTGGGCAAGCCCAAAATGCCATCAATCATGGTGGGAATGGACCAAAAGGAAGCCTATGTGGGCGATGAGGCCGAAGCAAAGAAGGGAGTGCTATCATTGAAAAACCCCATCTCTCATGGGGAAGTGAGCAACTGGGAAGATATGACCAAGATTTGGCATTACACCTACTACAACTAACTCAGAGTCACCCCTGAATAACATCCTTGCCTCCTCACTGAGAGTACTTTCTAACATATTTAGCCCCTAAAAACCCAAAGATCAATCGATAAAAAACCACAGAAGTCATGTTTTAAACCTTCAATATACCTTCCTTGTATGTTGCTTGCCAAGCAGTCTTGGCTCTATACTCCACAGGAAGGACAACAGGGCTGGTCCTGGATTCTGGGGATGGTGTAACTAGCACAGTGCCTGTGTACGAAGGCTACGCCTTGCCCCACGCCATAGAAAGAAACAACTTCGCAGGCCATGATTTGACTCTCTATCTGCACAAACTGCTCGACGAAGTCGGAATGCGATTTAGTGTATCTGGAGAATTCGACATCCTGCAATAAATCAAAGATAGGCACGCCTATGTAGCAGTTGATTTCAATCAATAGCTTGAAGGTAACTGTTGGCTCATTCAGACTACGAAAAGACCAATAGAAATGACTGCACTTATACTCTCCCTGATGGAGAATCTATAACCCTTGGAAACCAACGCTTCAGATGCACTGAGCCTCTCTTCAACCCAGTCAAATTCGGGTATTAGATGCCAGCATTCCATGAAATGGTTTACCAGTCTATCATGAAATGCGATTTGGACGTCCGCAAAGATCTTTACAGCAATATCGTGCTGAGCGGTGGGAGCACAATGTTCCCAGGCACAACTGAGCGTACTTCTAAAGAACTGCAAACCTTGATTCCTCCTTCTACAAAGCTGAACGTAGTGGGTCCTCCTGAAAGGCAGTTCTTAGCATGGATAGGTGGCTCTATCTTGAGTTCTCTGCCCACATTTCAAGCTATGTGGGTCACAAAATCCGACTTCCAGGAGCACGGAGCGGCTATCATTCACAAAAAATGTTTTTGATTAACTATAGTAAACCTTTTATAGCGACTGATAAAATTATTGAAATGAGATTAAAAGAAAGCGATAACCCCTTTAAAATCCCTGCAAGTGATTCTCCACTCAAGAGTAATATTGCATTTATTGAGAAAGTACTTCAGTTACTGCGATAATTCATGGGAGTGATGCACAGCCTACGAATGTCTATTATGTAGATTGTAAGCTTGCTGTTATTCAGCTTTGTAGCGTTTCAGGAGAGATTACGCAACTGTGGATAAGGAGTAACGTGACCAAAAACGTCAAAAATAGTAAAACAACCGAGCAACAAGACGGATGAATGTGGCTCAACGAGAACTAAGTTTAAAGCAGCTGGACGCTAATAACCACTAGAAGATGCAATAAAGGCAGCAGCATTCACTTTATCTGCACAGAATAGGCTCAAAAATGACCATTCACAGCCCAAGCATACCAGTGGATCCTCTTAACTTCCGCTATCAAAACTCCGAAAGGGGGAAGCAACTAGCAAATGCAGATGGCTAGAGACACATCAACACTCTTGTGAGGGCCCATAAGCTGCAGACTTGGGGTAGTTCAGGCTACAACATCATAAATGGCCAGAAGAATTTAACTGTTGAGGAAATGGTTCCTCAAGACAACTTCGGAGTTTTCCAGCAAAAGTTGAGCGGATATTACGAAAAATTTCGAATAAGACCCAACAATGATTGATGTTATATCAGTTTTGACATTATTTGAATTAATTTATACTTGAATTGAATGGAGGGGAAGAGTGTTGAGCAAATCATCCAAGAAGCATTACAAACTTTGACTGTTTCTATTGAGCCACGTACCTTGCCCTGGATTTAGAGCTGTTTGAAAAGTTTGAAGTCAAGCCTGTACCTGATGATATCAAAGCCCAAAGTAGTTTGCAATCTATTCAGAAAAGAGGCTCAAAAAGTACCAACTCTAAGAAAATGACTCAGTTGAGAAGGGGCTGGAAAAGCTGAACAAGCTAATCGAATAGTTGACCAAATCTTATTAAAATGCCGGAAAGCAATATATCAGGACGAGGCAAGTACACTCAAAGGTAGAATCAGGTAAGACAACTTTTATTTAGGATAAGCGGAGAAAGAAAAGGCAAATAAGCAAAAGGTGATGTATGAGAACCTCTACAACAACTTCAAGAAAAGATATGATGACTAAATAAAGAACGCATAACAAGTTGAAAAGGAAGAGGAAGTCAAAAGAAAGCAAGTCATCTAGTAGCTCCAGGAAAGAATCAAAACCATCCAAGCCAAATACGAAGAAACTGGGAAAGTCAAAATCTAAAAGTTTAGAGAAAACGAAACGTACCTACCTATGTATTCAGACTAAAGCATGAGCTCAGCAAATATGAACCTCATCTGGCCGCTTCTGAGTCCCTTGCTGAGGCGCAGCTCAAGAAAAAGCAAATTGAAATAGAAATTCAGATGACAACTCTGAAGCAGAAAATCTAGATGATGAGTTCCTTTAAAAATATGAGGGAAGAAACATAAGAAAAGCTGAAAAAGTCAAAGGAGGTCTAAGAGAAAGTGACCAGGCAGCTAAAAAAAATAGGAGTAAAGGAAGAATAACACAAAATGAGTTTGACCAAGGCTCATCTAGTGTTTGAGTAATACAAGAAAGCATTCAACGTTTTAAAGAACGTTTTGCCGCAGAAAGAGAAAGAAGCGCTCTTGGCCAAGGATAAGGTCAAAAAGAGCAAAGCAAGTTTGTAAGAGTTGAAGAAGATAATTGAATCCTTGGACAAGGACTACCAAACCCACGCTGACCAACTTTTGATGCTCAAGAAACTAGAGCTGCAACTCGAGAAGCAACTTTAAGAGTGATATTACTTAAATGAAGTATGCTAAATATCATTTAGAGTTGAAGGCGACCACAAGCTCATTTCTTATCTTGTCTATCAAGTTAAAGGGAGATTTTTGATGATTTTACCTTAGAGGAGTCACTGGTGTCTTATACTTCCGAGAAGAGAATTGACCTTGGGATTTGCTTATGCCCATTTTTCTTTAATCGTCATTTTAGTTTGTTTGATAGTACTAGCCATTTAGGTATTTCTTAGTTCTGCTTTAACTCTCCAATCGTAAATCAATCTCATATTCGCCTTTATCTTCAGCTCTATTCCTACTTTAATGGCCTACTTTGAGCTTCTTACTCAAGCTCTAACTCTCCTTTTTAGAAGACTATCTCGAAAATCTGCTTGATGAAAGATTATGGGGTAATTTCCGAGAGGATCTTACTGACTATGAGATTGCTTATGCTACCATTTTGCCTTTGAGATGACCTTTCAGCAGGATCTCTACCCTACGAAGTTATTCATAGCCAGCGTTGCACCCTAAGAGTACAGAATGAATGTTGCTGGAAATAAAGTGCGTTTTGGGTTCAGAAGGCTCTATCCCAATCACCTGATAAACTGTATCTTTGAGGTTTCTTATAAGACTGAATAAGTCCTGTAGGTAGGAAGAGAAGAAAATTAGAAGTTAGTTTTCAGGGTTTAGTTGTTCCAGCAGCTTGGCACGCATTTCTCCAATTATTATAAGGCAGAAGTTTCAATAATCACAGATATGAGTACCTCAGCTTATGAGTTAGTAAATTGGTTATAAATTGTAGAGGGTGGGCTCCAAGAAAGTCTGAATTGTGACTATAAATTGTATTTTGGTTTGTTCAAAACAAGATGGAAAGTCTTTTGTTTTTGATCAATGATAGCAGGAGCTGCCTAAAATTGTGATTTTTTTCTTTTATTATTGAATGTTTTTTGTGGGATTTTTTAGGATTGGATATAAATCACACTTTTTCTCATTAATTTTGATAAAAAACTATTTTGGATGTTTGCAATTCGTATGATCACAAGAATCGCTCGAAGAAAGAGAAGAGCGCAGCAGCAAGAGTAGTTTCAAAACGCTCTGCTCATCCACAGTTAATAAGTCAGAAACTGTAAGCTGAAAGGCTGGCTAATCAAAAAATCAAGACACCTGGGTTCATGGAGATAAAGATTTGTGGTCGTTGGAAACAACTCAATCCTTACTTATCAGCAAGACCCCACCCACGCCATTCAAGGCAACTCTGCCACTGAAGTCATCCCTTTGAGATCCATTGAATCAATCGATAAATGCATTCTAGCTGAAGAACCCAACCGCAAATTCGTGATTGGAATCTTTGGAATAGGGAGCAAAGATAGCTAGAAACGTTTCTTCTATCTGGAGTGCGGAAGTGAGGAGATTCGTGAGCGTTGGATCAATGTCATAAGGCAACAAATGATGGTATTACACCAAAATGGCTATTGATGTCTATTATGATACAATGAGGTTGAGTTCATATTTTGGCATAAC
>Ga0316217_10004977_pt1 | contig 14014 bp, 13 predicted proteins | sample 1anoAmetaG_FD_203633 | JGI IMG/M metagenome (GOLD analysis project Ga0316217, IMG submission 203633) | Freshwater microbial communities from Trout Bog Lake, Wisconsin, USA - 1anoA | ecosystem: Environmental > Aquatic > Freshwater > Lake > Hypolimnion/Profundal zone | place: USA: Wisconsin...
CAGTAGCGGCGCGGAGAAACGCGGACAATCCAGTTGAAGAGCAACATTACCGGCGTGCCAAAGATCAGCGAGAGGCCTAGGACTTTTGCCAGGTCGCCCGTCCAACTGCCCCAGCCCTGCACGCTGATTCCGTAACTCCGGCTGACGGCGTGGCCGATTGCATCCAGCGGCAGATCCGCCAAGGTCGTGATAACGATAAATACCGCGAAGAAGAGCAGTCCCTGTAGCCATCGGCGGGGCATAAGCCTCTCTGCCCATGCCGCCAGCCCGGCGGCCCAGCGAGCGGCAAGCAGTATCCAGAGGACAACCAAACCCCAGAGCGAACCAATAATGCCGAGCGCAAGTTGAATGTGGCTGAGGCGGATCGCCTTGGCCAGCTTCTCCGGCGGAAGCGTGTAAGCCTGCGCAGGAACAGACTGGGACTGGGCTGCGGGAGCCGCAGCAGAGGCGGAAGCGGTTGGAGCGGGCGCGGGCTGGCCACCGCAAGGCCGCGGGGCGAGCGTGGCAAAAAGCAGGACAAAGCAAAGAGCCGGCAGCGTTCGGCGCACAAAGTTCATCGTCGTTTCCTCATCTGTAGCTTACTCTGAGACAATTCCTTTTGAAGACGATTTTCTGAGATTTACAGCCTATGAGAGAGAAAACTTGTTTTTGGCGAGTACGCGCCGCGCTGAAAGGCGGCCTGTGCGCAATTTTCACCGCCTGTGCCTTGGCTTTGCTCGCGGCTGCCGGAGCGCAGCAACCCGCGAACAGTGGAGCGGTTTCAGCAACGCCGGTGTTGCTGGACGCGATGACGGCGGAGCTGAACCGCGCCTTTACTTCGCTGGGCAAGCACGGGGACGACAAGCAGTTGCCGCCATATTTTCTGAGCTACTCGGTGGCCGACGCGGGCGCGGTGTCGATTCGCGCTCAGTTTGGAGCGCTGGTGGAAAGCACATCCAACCATGTGCGCGTTGCCGATGTGCAGGTGCGAATCGGCGATTCCAGGCTGGACAACACGCATGGCGCGCACCGCAAAACAGCGGATACCAGCACGCCGCTGCCGCTGGGCGACGACCGGGAGGCTCTGGCGCGATCGCTGTGGCAGGCCACCAACACCGGTTATGGAAATGCGCAGGAGAACTACCTGCGGGTGAAGACCGAAGCTGAAGTGACGGCGAAGGAAGAAGACGCGTCGCCGGACTTCAGCATAGAAGCGCCCCAGGTGCACCTTGGCAAACCCGCGCCGCCGGTGACGATTGACCGCGCGGCCTGGGAGCAGCGCGTCAAAGCGCTGTCACGGACCTTTCGCGATTTTCCTGACGTGTTTTTGAACGCGGTTATGCTGACGGCGCAAAACGAGACCGATTACTTTGCTTCGTCCGAGGGTTCAAAGGTAGTGACGCCGCACGAGCAGGCGAGGATCGTAATGATTGCCGTAACCCGCGCCGACGATGGAATGGATCTGTTCCGAACCCGGACCTTTGAAGCCCAGACGGTGGAGGGTCTGCCCGCGCAGCCGGAATTGGAAGCCGCGGTGCGTGAACTGGGCAAGAGCCTGGAGGCGCTGCGCAACGCGCCGGTGACCGAGCCATTCGACGGACCAGCGATTCTTTCCGGCCGGGCAGCGGCGGTCTTCTTTCATGAGGTGCTTGGGCATCGACTGGAGGGCCAGCGCCAGCGCGGCAACGAGGAAGGGCAGACATTTACCAAGGACGTGGGCAAGGAAATTCTGCCGAAGTTTCTTTCGGTGGCTGATGATCCGACCATGAAATCCTTCGGCAATACCTGGCTGAGCGGCAGCTACGAATATGACGACGAGGGCCAGAAAGCGCAGAGGGTTCCGCTGATTGAAGACGGCGTGCTCAAGAACTTTCTCATGTCGCGGCTGCCGATTGCCGGCTTTGCCAACTCCAACGGCCACGGTCGCGCGCAAACCGGAAAGGTACCAACCGGAAGGCAGGGCAACCTGATTGTGACTTCGACCAAGACGGAGCCGGAGAACAAACTGCGCAAGCAACTGATTGAAGAAGCCAAAAAGCAGGGCAAGCCTTACGGGCTTTATTTTGAAGATATCTCCTCCGGCTTCGCGGTGACCACGCGCCGCTCGCCGCAGGCATTTGAAGTGATTCCGCTGGTGGTTTGGCGAGTGTATGTGGACGGAAGGCCCGATCAACTGGTGCGCGGCGTGAGCATTGTGGGCACTCCGCTGGCGGCGATGAAGCGCATTCAGGCCACCGGCGACAAGAGCGAAGTTTTCAACGGCGAATGCGGCGCGGAGTCGGGCACGGTCCCGGTCAGCGCAGTGGCCCCGGCGATGCTGGTGAGCGAGATGGAAACGCAGAAGCAGGCGCAAGGCTCGGCGCGCCCGCCGATTTTGCCGATACCGGGTTCAGATGCAGTTACACCCGCAAACAAGGAGGCTCAATGAACCCGATTCGACCGACTGCTCTCTTTGCCGGAGTTCTCGCCGCCTGCCTGTTCACGCCGAATTTTTGCATTGCGTCGCAGCCCACCCGCGCCGACGCGGAAAAAGATCCTGTGCTGAAAGCCATGCTGACGGAACTGGACCGCAGCAAGAACGAGTTGCAACTCAAGGATTTCGCCAGGCCGTTCTTTATTCAATACCGCATCGAAGAAGTGGATAACTTTGAAACCAAGGCCGTGTTCGGCGCCACCGAGGTCTCGCAGCGCGGCCGCGCCCGCTTGGTGCGGGTAACGGTTCGCGTGGGCGACTACAAGTCTGACAGTTCCGGGGGCCGGGGCGACGGCGCCCTGCAAATGGCTGCTCTCGACAACGATTCGATCGCGATTCGGTCTGCGCTGTGGGCCGCCACCGATCAGGCATACAAAAATGCTTTGGCGGAGTTTGCGCAGAAGCAGGCGGCGCTGAAGCAAGTGGAAACGCCGCCCCAGGCGGATGATTTCAGCAAGGAAACTCCGTTGATTTCGCTGGCCAAGCCGCTTGAACTGAAGGTGGACGAGGCTGCATGGACGGCGCGCGTGGCCCGCGACAGCGGACTCTACCGGACGGAGGCCTCGGTCAAGGACAACCTCCGCGACGTGCACTACTCGCAAGCCAGCTTCACTGCGCGGGTGACCACCACCTGGCTGGTCAACAGCGAAGGCGCCATTGTGCGCAAGCCGGCGGCCAGTTATGAGGAGAATTTTGCGGTGGGCACACAGGCCATCGACGGCATGAGGCTGGACCGATCTCTTTCGAGCGTGAGCACCGAACTGAAGGATCTGGATTCACCGGAGGTTTTCGAGCGGAAGGCCGTCAAGCAAATCGCTTCGCTTGCTGACTTGAGCAAGGCTCCTCTGGTGGAGGAGGAGTATCATGGGCCGGTGCTGTTGAGCTCTGACGCGGGCGCCGACACGGTGCGCGTCCTGCTGGCAAGCGGGTTGACAGCAACGCGCCCCAAGCTGGGCACCGAGGCGCGCACCAACGGTCCCTTCGCCTCCAGCTACCATGCGCGCGTGCTGCCGGATTTTCTGGACGTCGTCGATGATCCCGGCCTGAAGACCTATGACGGCAAGGGCCTGGTGGGCGCATACGATGTGGACGACGAGGGCGTTCCGGCGCAGGCAGTCAAGCTGGTGACAAACGGCACTCTGGAGAACTACCTGATTGGCCGCGAGCCGGTGCGCGATTTTCCCAAATCCAATGGCCACGGGCGCGCCTCGCTGATAGGACCTCCGAAGCCTTCCATCGGCGTTTTTGAGGTAACGGCAAAGGACGGGCAAACAGACGAGGAGCTGAGCGCAAAATTGCTGGCCCTGGCCAGGGATCGCGGCCTGATGAACGTCTATTATGTGGCCGCAATGGGAGAAAAGCTGTCGCCCCGGCTGCTCTATAAGGTGAGCCAGGACGGAAAGCGGGAGCTGGTGCGCGGCGCGGAGATCGCCGACCTTGACCAGCGCGCGTTGCGCTCCGGTGTGCTGGCCGCGGGCAGCAAACTGTGGATTGCCAACTACGTCGCGGAAGCGCCGGAGACGGTGCTGGCTCCGGCTTTGCTGGTCGACGACATCACCATTCGCCGCGCCAACAAGAAGAACGACAAGCTGCCCTTCTATCCGCCGCCCGAGTAATGCCGCTGGCGGAGAGAGATAGTTATTTCTTCTTCCACGCGCCGACGATTGCGCCCATCAGAACCATGCCCAGCAGCCAGAAGCCTGCATCGATGCCGAGCAGGCTCCAGGGACGAACCTCGAATACGTATTCCGTGCTCCAGACGGGAAGCACGAAGCCCAGCCACAGCATCGCCGCCACTCTGATCCCGCGCAGCGCTGTCTGCGGCCCGGTCAGTTGCGTGATGCAGGAGATGGCGGCGGCAATCACGCCCTCTGCAATCAGCGCTACGGCAAACTGTATGGCGGGAATGACGCCAGTGTGGGTCAGCCACTAGCTGGTGCGTCCGATGCCGTTGAGCCACGGTTGCAGGAAAATCGAGTACCAGCCGGCCTCCAGCACAAAACAGGCGACTGCGGCCACCACGACCGCCTGATAGTTCTGCCGTACTCTCGTTTGTGAGTCAGTCACTTCGCCCTCCATTCCTAGTATGCTCCAGCGGAAGTGCAGGGCATTCGGAACGGTCCTTGACCAAAGAAATATTCAGTCCAGCCGCGTCAAAAACGCGTCGCCCTCGGCGGGGCGCAGATGGTGGGCGATTCGCTCGGCCTGCTCGCGGTTGTCGCCCTCGGGGCGAATGCGGACCCAGTAGCTTTTTTCTCCGGGAAAATCAATCACACTGGCCTCCGGATACTTGCGCTTGAGCTGCGCCTTGAGCTTGTCGGCCTTGTGCTCGCTGGTGAAGGCCCCAATCTGCACGCACCAGCGGCCGCCGGTGTCGATGGGCTTGGGAGTGCGGTACACATCCACGCGCACGTTTGCCGTGCCGGCCGGGTAGACGCCCGTGGCCTTGGCCGAGGCGATGGTGAGATCAATCAGCCTGCCTTCAACAAACGGGCCGCGATCCGTGATGCGCATGGCCGCGGATTGGCCGGTGTTCAGATTTGTCACCTTGATCAGCGAACCCATCGGCAGCGTGCGATGCGCGGCGGTCAATGCGTGATCGCTGAAGACCTGGCCATTGGCGGCTTTGCGTCCCTTGTAGGGCGCGGTGTACCAGGTGGCCACCCCCTCTTCGGTCAGGATGGGCCTGTGCGTCCTGACGTAGCGCAGATCTTCCGCGCTGACCCCGCCGGGCGGAGCCGGTGCAGGCGCGATGCGCCCGGATTGCGCGGGCGCCGGCGCGGGCTCAGAAGAATAGGCCGGAGCCGCAACCGCAGGCGGCGCCATTTCCGATTCGGGTAAGGGAGCGACATCAATATGATGAACGCAGCCCGACAAAGTCAGCAGAAACGGAATCGCAACCGCAAGAGCCAGTCCCGCCCGGATGCTGCGCAAATGCCCCGCGCCCCTGTCATCCTGAGCGCAGTGTACCGGGGACAGGTCTTCGCCGCTGGGGTGAGGGAGCAGAGTCGAAGGACCCGCGTTTCGTTTTTGGGCGCAAGCGTGGCGCCCTTCAACCGTTGATAGACAGAAGTTCATCACCGGCGCGGGCCTCGGTTTTGCTCAAAGCGGTCGGCCAGATCGCGAAGTTTGTCAGCCACGGTGCGCAGAGCGGAGATCGACTCCTGGCGAACCTGGGGTACCACCGCGTCATTGACATAAGCAATGGCATGGCGCAGTTCCATCTCGATCAACTCGACGGCCTCCTCGATGCGCGAGCCGACGCCGCCGGGTGGAGGAGGAGGGTAGGAATTCATGAATACGCACCTCGAATAGAAATCTCTCTCTCAGTCTGAAATGCGCGCACGGCTGCGTCAATGGCGGAAGAGCGGGAGGTGCCGCAATCGTCAATAGAGGTGGCAGATTACTGCGATTGGACCTAAATTACTTTGTCAATCTCACGGAAAGCGTTTCGCAATACAATGATTTCTGGTTCAATGAAGGGTTGGCCTTTTGGAAAGTGAGTTGAACGCGATCGTCATTAATCGGTGCGTGACCAGCCAAAGAAAGTTGGACACAGCGCTGAAAATGAGGCGCGCCATTTTATTACGCGTTGCCGGATTTCTGCTGCTTGCGATTTCAGCAACTGCTGGTTCGCAGGAGAACGACGCAACCAGACTGCCAGACGCGCCTCAGCCGCAAAGCTCCGCCCAGGCCCTGCCGCCGGCAACTGCGCCCTGCCCGCCCGCGGGAACTGCGCAACCAGGCATCCAGGCTGCACCCTGCCCGCCCAAGCCTCAAAAAAACTGGTTCGAACGCTTCCTGACCGGACCGGAGGTGAAGCCGATGACACGCAAAGAGAAGGCTCAGCTGGCGGTGCGCAATGTACTGGACCCGTTCAACGCTCTTACCATTCTGGGCAGCTCGGGGATTGCCGTGGGCGCGAACGCTCACTCGCCTTACGGCCCCGGCATGACGGGCTTTGGCCGCGACGTGGGGGTCAGTTATACAGAGGATATTACCGGCCAGTTCTTCGGCGTCTTTCTGATTCCTTCCATTGTTCACCAGGACCCGCACTACCATCGCATGCCCAACGCCACCATCAAGCGCCGCGTGGGTCATGCTATCGAGCAGGTGGTGTGGACCCGCGGCGACAACGGCAAGGGAATGTTGAACTACGGCGACATGATCGGCTTCGCTATCGATGACGAGATTGGCAACTTCTATGTGCCGGGCCGCCGCACCAATCTGCCTGCCTCGGCCGAGCGCTACGGCATCGGCATGGCTCTTGCGCCCACCGACAACTTCATCACCGAGTTCCTGCCCGACGTAGCCCGCCGCATCCACGTCCGCGACGTCTTCATTCAGCGCATTATCAATAAGGTAGCCAAGACGAACGGGCCGTGATCGCCATATAGGAGCAGAGGTACAGAGTAAACTCGTTCCATGCGAGAGTTGGCGCTAACGGGAGCGGGCCGGAGATACTGCTATCCGGCCCGCTTTGACGTAACTGGTATGTGAAGCGCCTCACTTGATGATGAAGCTCTTGATTACGCCGTGCGCGGCGCCTTCGGTAGTCGAGGCCCACGCCTGGTAGTAATAGGCAGTCCCGCTCTTGACCGAGTTAACCACTCCCGTCACATTTTGGGTGTTGCCTGTGGATAAGAGTGCGGTCTTGGTAGTTGAGATAGAGGAGGAGGATTCAAGTGTTGGCGTGGTTCCTACCACAAACCATGCCCAACCCGCTTCCCCGTGTGTATTGACCGTGGCGTTCAACGTAGCATCTGGGTGGTTAACCGAAGGCTCAGTGGAGAGGATGGCATTGCCGGTAACCACCTGAGTTAAACTAAGTCCACTCGGCGGCTGATACCTCCAAAGGTCGCTGAGAATGCCCGGTGAACTGCTGGCGGCGAGGCCCTCACCCGCATACAGCCACATACTGCCATCCTGGCCAGTCCAGCTTTCGCCGTCTGAGCGGCCGCCGGGAATATTCGCGGCGCTGGGCGTTCCCTGAGTACCGTAGACTCCCGGCTGGCCGCTATGACTGCCGATGGTGTTGCTTCCGCCCATCCACACCCATACGTTATCGGCAGTGTTGTACATCCATAGGTCATTGAGATTGCCGCCATTGCCGTTGGCATCGATGCCATTGCCGCCAAAGAGCCAGAAATTGCCACTGCTGTCGGTCCAACTGACCCCGTTCATGCGGCCGCCCGGAATGTTCGTTTTGGCAGGCAATTTCTTTGTGCCGTAGTTTCCGGGCTGGCCGTTATTGCTACCGACGGTGCCGCTTCCTCCCATCCATGCCCACAGACCTGTGGCGGGAATAAACTCCCACAGGTCATTGAGAAGGCCAACTTTGCCATTGGCATCGATCCCAGTGCCGCCAAAAAGCCAGAGCTGGTTGCTCTTGTCGATCCAGCTCACGGCGCCACTTCTGGCTCCGGGAAAGTTGCGCGGGTCAGGCCCTCCAAGCTTCGCGTAAGTTCCGGGCTGACCACAAGTCTTGCCTGTAATGCAACCGGGCTCAGTTTGGGGTTCAGTCTTGCTTCCACCTATCCATGCCCATTGCCCCGTGGCGGGAATAAACTCCCACAGGTCGTTGAGAAGGCCAACGTTGCCGCTGGCATCATAGCCATAGCCCCCAAAGAGCCAGAGAGTGCCGCTCTTGTCGATCCAGTTCACGGCACTCCAGCGGCTTCCGGGCATATTCCCGGGATCTGACGCGCCTTGCGTGATGTACGATCCCGGCTGGTTAAACGCGGTGCTGCTTCCGCTCATCCACGCCCATTCCTTAATGGCGGGATCGTAAACCCACAGGTCGTTATATTCGTTGTTATGAAGCGGGTCTCCATGCCCGCCAAAGAGCCAGAAACGACCTTTTGTGTCGGTCCAGCTCATTGCATTCATGCGGTTTCCGGGGACATTTCCCTCAGCTGGCGTACCCCGCGTGCCGTACACTCCCGCGGCATAGAACGTTTTGCTTCCGCCCATCCAGGTCCATTCGCTTGTGGAAGGGTTGTACTCCCACAGGTCGTTGGAAACACCCGAACTGTAAGAACCACCAACCAAGCCTCCAAAGAGCCAGAGATGGTGATCAATGCTGGACCAACTCATAGCGTCTTGTCGACATCCGGGAAGGTTGCCCTTGGCGGGCGTGCCCTTCTTGCCGTACACCAAAAGACACGAACCGGTGCTGCTTCCGCCCATCCAGGTCCATTCGTTGCTCTGCGCGGCAGCTGAGAGGCAAAGGCACGCCAGCAGGATCAGTACCCCTGGTTGTAACAGTTGATTCAGTAACGTCGTTGCGGCGCGGCGGTTCACAGAAACGGAACCGCCCAAGATCGAAGAGAGAGCGTGCGCATCTTTCATTGGGTAGAGGTCTCACAAACCTCGGGGAAACAGGTTGATAACAGAAATGATGGTTAGCGAATTGCGGCAACAGATTAGCAGTATCCCTCACCCTACCGTCAAGCCAATTCTGTTGCCGGTTTATGGAGTAGAACTCTCCAAAATGCAGTTCGCCAGCATAACTCGCCCCCGCAAATACGCTCACTTAATCCCTAACCGGTATCTACCTGCCAACCCATTCCCCCCTCTCCGGCTGCCACTCGCTACCGAATCCCGCCATTCGCTGCAATGCCCTTCGTTTGACCGCACCCCCCGGTTACCCTAGGACTGGATTTTCAGCCCCCTCCTTCCTGCACCTTTAGGAAGATGCGGGGTTTGGCGGGCGCGAGATTGCCGCTGGTGGCCAATTTATTTGAGGAGATTGCACAATTATGTCCAAAGCTGTCAAATACGCCGAGAAAGCCGTCGTCTACGCGGCCAAGGGCGCATGGGTCGTTTTCGAGCGCCTGAATCGCATCAGCCCCAACCCCTCTTTCACGCCGAAATGGTCCGACAAGCCGCTGCAGAAGAGCTATCAGAAAGAAAAACCGCCGCTGGGCTGGCCGCGTACTACCGATTCGCTTTGTCCCAAGTGCATTCCCGAAATTCGCAAGCAGATTCTCGACGGCAAGCTTCCCTACGAAGTGCTGCTCAACGAGAAAGTGGGCGAAATCAAGGCCCAGATCGTCGAGCGCAACGGCGAGATCTGGATGATCAAGGATTGCCCCAAGCACGGCCATTTTGAAGACATCATGTCGATGGACGCAGCCTTCTTCAAGCATCTGGAAGAGAGCTTCCCCGGCCGCGATATGCGCGCCCACAACGACAAGCGCCTGCACAACCACGGTACCTCGACCGTGACCCACGGGCGCGGCGCTGTGCTCACCATCGACCTTACCAACCGTTGCAACATGATGTGCGACCCCTGCTTTATGGATGCCAACCAGGTTGGCTTTGTCCACGAGCTGAGCCTGGAAGAGATCAAGACCATGCTCGACAACGCCATCACGCTGAAGCCCAAGCGCCAGATGAGCGTGCAGTTCAGCGGCGGCGAGCCGACCCTGTCGCCTCACTTCCTTGAAGCGGTGGCCTACAGCCGCAAGGTTGGCTACAACAGCGTGCAGGCCGCATCCAACGGCATCGAGTTCGCCAAGAGCAAGGAGTTCTGCCGCGCCGCCGCATTGGCCGGCCTGCGCTACGTCTACCTCCAGTTCGACGGCATCGGCAACGCTGCCAACTCGCATCGCAAGGTGGGCAACCTCTTTGATGTAAAGCTCCAGGCCATCAACAACCTGCATGAAGCCGGCGTTGAAATCGTTCCCGTGACCACCATCATCAACGGCATCAACAACGAGCAGGTGGGCCACATCATCCAGTTCGCGCTCGACAACCCCAAGAAGATCAGCTTCCTCTCGTTCCAGCCCGTCAGCTTTACCGGCCGCGACGAGGACATCACTGACGAGCGGCGTTTTGCCCAGCGTTACACCCTCTCCCACATGGCCCACGACATCAAAAACCAGTTGGGCTTTGGCGAGCCGGAGCGCGACTGGTTTCCCATCAGCTTCATGAGCACCTTCACCGATTGGGCCGACCTCATTCACGGGCCCTCTTCTGACTGGGGCGCGCTGAGCTGCGGCTGCCATCCCAACTGCGGCATCGGCATGGCGCTGATGATCGACAAGGAAACCAAGGAATCCGCTCCCGTAACCGCCTTCCTGAATATGGATAAGGTGGCCAAGGATGTGGCCAAAATCAACGATGCGGCGCGCGGAAAGTTTCTTTCCATCTTCGGCATCGCGCTTTCGCTGCTGCGCAACTACGATCCCTTCCAGTCGCCCACCCACTTCAAAATCACCGACATGATGAAGAAGATGGACAAGACCTTCAACGCCACCGGCAAGGATTACGGCAGCGTCAAGGGCGACCGCACCCTTGAAGACATTCAGAAACGCCGCCAGGACCGCTGGAACTTCCTCTTCATCGCCGGCATGTGGTTCCAGGATCTGTTCAACTACGACTTCCGCCGCACCGAGCAGTGCATCATCCCTTACGCCACGCAGGAAGGCGAAATCAGCTTCTGCGCGTACAACACCGGCGTAGGCTGGCGCAACATCATCGAGAAGATGCACATGACGGCCACGCTCACCAAGTGGTATGAGGAGCATGGACGCCACGAAATCTTCACCGGCGGACACAAGGTCAACATGCCCGAAGTCGGCCACGACCTCCAGTTAAAGGCGGAGCACGTCAACGCCGACCGCAACCACACCCTCGACGATCTGGGCATTGCCAAGACCGCCCGCGAAGAACACATCCGCGCCCGCGACGAAAAGATGAAGCACGACGCGGAAAACGCGCGCATGGCCAAGCTCTATCGCGAACACGTCCTCGGCGAAAAGCCCGTCGAAGGCATGGTCACCCTCAACTCCATCGCCCCCGCCAAGCCAGTCGAGAAGAAGGAATCCGAACTGGTTGCCGGGGACTAGCCGTTCAGGCAACCCGCTCCTTCAGCGCAAAACCACAAAGGCCGCTCCCACAAGGAGCGGCCTTTGCGCATCTATCCTCAACACTCTGTCATCCTGAGCGAGCACAGCGAGTCGAAGGACCTGCGTTTCGCGATGCTCTGTCATCCTGAGCGACCGAAGCGAAACAGAGGAAGTCGAAGGACCTGCGTTTTCTCTCCGTCCGGGCCGTTGTTTCACACGGAGGGAGCAGGAGCCTTCAGGTTTCTGAATCACGCCGGATGCCGGGTGCCCCCGGTCCCTCGCGTTCGGGGACCGGGGATACAACCGCCTACCAGACCTCCAACTCGAAATCCCGGTACTTGCGAATCAACTCAAAATCCGCGCGATTCGATGTAATCAGCTTGGCTCCGTAGCTCCGCGCGGTCAGCGCAATCAAAACATCGAAATGCAGATCGCGCAGCTTGCGCGGCTCGAATCCATTTTCTTCGCGCATCTTTGCAAGCAGCAGGCCCGACTCCAGCCAGTTGTTTCTGGTCGGAGTCAATATGGGGTATTTCTCTTCGAGAGTTTGTAGAATCTTCCGGTCAACCGGCGAGACAGCCCCCCGCCAGAGTTCGGCGAGGACGACCGATGAGTTGCGCACCAGAGCATTCAGGTTCGCCATGCGCAGGGCATGACAACCGGTCCTCAGGTGGTCAACCAGGACCGAGGTATCAAAGACCACGCACTCACTCATCACATCCCGCGAAGGAGCATTTGCCGCCGTACTTCTTCATTAGATCTTTGAACTCCTGAAGAGCAACGATCTCCTTCAGCGCCACGTGCACGGCCTCGGTGCGCGACTTGGCTCCGAGAACGCGCACGGCCTTGTCTGCCAGCTTGGTATCCAGCCGGATCGAGGTCAGGGGCATGGCCATGGCATCTCCTCACGTATATATCTATCATGCTCGTAGTATATATAATTGTCAAGCAAGTTCGATAAAGCGCAGGGGGCAGGTTTCTGAATCACGCAACAAAATCAGCGCGGGCTTCAGCCCCGGAAGAAGGCTCGTCAGACTCTCAAAAAAAAACTTCCCGGCTTGAAAGAAGTGTCAGGGCACGACTTAAGTCGTGCCGCAAGATGGACTTATTTTGTGTGGCGGGCTTCAGCCCCTGCGGTCCATTGGGTCATGAAACATGCTAACCGAACTTCTCCTCTGCAAGTCCCTGATTAACAATCCATGTCAAAAACTCTCGTCCCTGACCGTTAATTCTGTAGATATTCTTTTCTTGGTCATGCACCAGGACAACTTGATCCAACAAAAATTTACGCCACGATTCGTATGAATAATCAGCATAAAACTTAGGATATTTTTTCTTTGCCTTATTGTAGTAAGCCCTAATCTCATCGTCAGATTTTGGTCCGCAGGAATTCAAGAACTTCAAGAGAGCTATTTGACTTCCGAATATCAGGCGATAAAGTCTCTCAGCTTGAACCCAAGCCTGGGAAAACGCCAGGTTTCTAACCAACACCTCCGTTGTAACAGGATCATTGTCATTAAAGTTGAGCCTAGCGAGATGAATGCGGATCTGTTCTTCACGTGCTTGTACGGCGGGAATTCCCTTTCCAAAATCAATTGCTGCCTGCCGCGCTGCTGCGTCGACGCCGGGTTGAGCGTCGGCCTCTGGCGTCGCAATGGTTATTGCCGCACTCGGCAGTTCATGCCTTGGCGTTTCTGCCTGCTCGGACGCGGACCCGGTTGTGCTTGCCTCTAAACTCGTACCGCCATGTCTGAATTCGAGATGGGTTAGGCGAATTAAGAGACTCGAAATATTCTGCCTGAAAAGCAGGCCAAGAACAAGTACTACAACAGGGAACGACAGAAGACTCGGAAGTATAACTTTTAGGTATTCGAGCATGGCCGGATTGTACTACTAGCCGGGCACCCCATCCTTCGCGTTCTTTGCGAAATGGGTGGGATACCACGAACCCCATCCGCGAACCGCGCCCGCCCGGGCGGCTAGACCCCGCAGGTGCTTGCATATAATTTCTGCCTTTTGTCGCACAATAATTCTTAGAGCAATCCCTCCAATGTCCCTCGTAACTCCTTATCCTGGACTATTTTGCAGGGAACTCCTTTGTTTTGACGATTTTACAGCGCAACCCCGTCTGTAAGCTCATGAAAACAAGGAATTTGTACCCAAAATAGGGGTGGGGGTATCCGATGTACCTGCTTTGCCGTCATATCAAGACCAACGGGTTCCAATGTCAATCTCCGGCTCTTACCGGGTCGGCTTATTGTTATTTCCACACGCGCACGCATACCATGGCCAGTGCGAAAACCTCCAGCTTGGACGACATCAAACTCCCCATGCTGGAAGATTCCGCTTCCATCCAGGTTGCCATCTCCCAGATTGTTGCTGGGTTGCTCAGCTCTCGTCTCGACGCGCGCCGAACCGGCCTGCTCCTCTACGCCCTCCAGATCGCCTCGCAGAATATCGATCGCAAAACCTTCCATTTTAAATCCGAACTTGTCCGCTCCATGGCCGTCACCGACGAGGGTGACGAGCTGGCCCCGGAAAAGGAGATCTGCGAAACCGGCGATTGTGCAACCTGCAATCGGCGTGACACATGCGACAACTACGAGCCCGAGGAAGAGGACGAGGAGCTGGCTCAAGAAGAAGCTGACTGAATGCAGCCGGGCGACGCCGGGTGCCCCAGGTCTCGATTTTGAGACCTGGGAGATCA
>Ga0316217_10004978_pt1 | contig 14012 bp, 7 predicted proteins | sample 1anoAmetaG_FD_203633 | JGI IMG/M metagenome (GOLD analysis project Ga0316217, IMG submission 203633) | Freshwater microbial communities from Trout Bog Lake, Wisconsin, USA - 1anoA | ecosystem: Environmental > Aquatic > Freshwater > Lake > Hypolimnion/Profundal zone | place: USA: Wisconsin...
AATGATTGGTCTCTCAGCTTTGAATATATTTGTCAAAAGAGAGTAGAGAAATATTGAGCCAAATTCCGAACATAATCATTTTGAAATATTCTGCAATCTTTCCTAATCTTTCTACGCCCACAAATAATTCTCAACTATAGCTACTCTCGTATTAAGCAAACAGCTGCAAGATGGTAGGCTCCAAGCTGGATAGTTTTTAGATCAAACCAACTGTGTGTTCACTGCCCATATGTAGCTCGTTATTTCTTTACTAATCTGCAGAGATGACTGAGAGAATTTTGAAGCTTTGTTGTTTTAGATTAGGTTATTTTAGTCCTACAGTTTGTAAATTAATTTATCTTTGAGTTTGGAGTAAACAACTTATCTACTGTCCAATGAATCTCTAAATACTTCGATTTCAAAGATTGACAAGAATCCAAGCCACAACTGTTACCTTTTTGAGGTTTTAAAATTGGTGATAAGTGGGTAAGATTATTAAAGTAATATTTCTGATAAAATTCTAGTCTCCAACTATCACATCCTTAATAAATATGACATATATTATGGATGCACTGCAGCCCTCAGTTTCTGGTAGTATTCGCTTTGCTTTTGTAAGCTGACAGTCTTAAAAATAGATCGCATTCTCACATTTATTATAGTCTCATCCCGATGCACCCAAGCAAGGACCAACTCCATCAAGTACCCACTATGCAACTCAGGTCTGGCTCAACTGCATGCAAATGACCCAATGCACTCCCCAAGCAGCACTCTCTTTCGTCAGCCAGGTTAAACCCATCCTCAATCATCCTCTCACTCATTCCTCCCAAACTCTCCTCATGCTCGCCGCCTCAATATCTTCGCTCAATCTCGTCAAAGCTGCACTTCATTACCAACCCCAACTCCAACTCAAAGATTCAATTGGTAGGACTGCCCTACACTATGCTGCTGCAGTTGGATCTATGGAAATTTTTGAACTTTTGGCCCAGGCTGGGTGCAAAGTTTAGGAACAAACTATCGGAGGATAAACCCCGCTTCACAAGGCTTGTACCTTCGGCCAAGGAGACATAATAGAGTGGTATCTGAACAACAGTTTGAAAACATTTTAAGTTGAGGACAAAATGGGCAGAAAACCCTTGTAGGCTTTAAAAAACGGAGGAGAAGCGCTTTATGACGAAGTTCTCGAAATTTACAAACAGCTTACCGAAGATACAGCCATGAAAGAGTGACACCACTGACTGATTTATATTGCTTTGGTCCTTATTCAACTCAAACTCCAATTAATCAACCAGCAAATATTCACAGCCCAAACTTTCTTTCCTATTCAGGGTTTCAAAATTTCTGAAGACATTGATTTTAGATTATAAATTCTAACCTCATTGGACAAAAGATGAATCATTGATTTTTAACTTTGCTCTAAAAATTAGCTTTTCTTGAATTTTTTGAATTATTGGTCTGATGAATAAATCTAGCTTGCTTATCGTATAAATACTAAAACCTAGAATGGAGACAACAAAATGAGTGTTTCCAATACTACCTTTCATCGAGATAGAAATCGGACATTCAATCTATATCAATCACTCCTAAACTGGTGCCACAGTTTTGAACTCTTTGGCCAAACCGATCACTCCGCACGCCACTCGCGCTCCAGAGTTACCCGTTTTTGAGGAATCCGGATGGTTTGTTTTACCTAGGTCGTCTTCCTGCGCATGCACTACCACTGACCGGCCAACTATCGAGTACTCTCCATACAGGGAAATCAGCTGGTCAGTAAAACACATGTACGCATTACCAAAAGGATCAGCCATCAAATTGCCCAAATCGCCGAGATGTCTTTAATCTACAAACGGACCCCCATGCTTTTTGTTGTGGGGGTTGTAGTGAGCCCCAGCAGTAGCACATCCCTGGGTGAGGTCTCCAAACTAATGAATATGAACTCCATGTTTTCCATTCGGCTGAAGTCCTTTGACTGAAAACGCGATCTTTGCAGGAGAGTTTATGCTATCCTGGCTGAAGGAAGCAATTCCCCTCACGTTGGATTCGTTGGGATAGAGAATGCAGATTGCGTGTCTTTTAGTGTCTGGAGCTTTATTATCGTCAAGAAGTAGAGAAGTTGTGAGTGAAGATGCGAAACCCAGGGCACAGATTTTTCTGAGCATTATTATATTAAGGATTTTACTTTATGCTCCAAATAAAGCTTGGTCACATTTAAAGCCAATAAAAATAATTAAAGCCGCAGCATGACGCAGACTATTTCTAATCTATTTTTCACTTCTATTTTATGATTTTCGTAGGGTGACATGCCAATCAATAGATCTGAAGTATCATCAATAGTTCATAACTGAACAGCTGGAGTTACAGGTTTCCTTTTGCCCTTTATAAACCCTTGTATGTCTTCGATAATGGGCTAAAGCAAACCTCCATTATTATTGTTGTCATCGTCATCTTTTTTATTTTTCTTGTCGCTTTTCTTTGACTGCTACTTTTCGTCTTTGTCTCCTGACTTTTCTCTGTGATGTTTCTCCTCATTCTATTTCTTATGAGATTCTGGATGTTTCCTGGTATTGTGGAGAGGGGAGAGTTCTTGTTCATCCAACTGCATATGGTTGTTGGTTTAGTTGGTGACTTGTTCAGGCAAATGTCCGAAGGCTGGGACCTTCTGGATGTAGTGGGCCATTTTGAAGATATTAAACATTAAGTATTATACTAAAAGACCTTAAAAGTTGTTATTAAAATCTAAATAGCATAGAAATGACCTGTTCTCAGTCATTTTGCTTAACAAAATGAAGTTAGGTAGTATGCGTTCATTTTATTTTCCATCATCTCCGAATTTTAGCCAAGCCTGGACTATATTTTTTCAGTAGTTTTGATAAATTAGATAGTTTATAATGGTCTTTGTTGCTGCCTCCTGTTTTATGTTTAACTTCATTATTAATTAGCCCCATTATCACCTAGATGTTGAGGTACTAATCTAATATGTAGCTCAGCCTTCGATTCAATATCCTATGAAGATCTAATCCATTTTTTCTATGAGAACCGTAAGTACTATTCTCCTTACCCCATTTACTGAAAAACTCAATCACTGGCTTATATTTATTAAGCTAGAATAAACATCCTCGACCTCTAAAAGAATCATTCCACAGTTTCACTTGTGGTCTATAACTGTGGTTTGTGTTTAGAATTGGGAGCTTTTAGAGATTTATGTGTCGACTATTCTTTCGATCAGCTGCTGTCTTTGATTTTCGATGATTGTTATAGTTGGCGGGTTGTAATTTACTCTCACTCTGGTATTTTTGATTTGGTGTAATTTTTTGACTATATGAATATTTCAGAGTGGGTTTACTTCATCAGTGCTCTTACTATTTTGTTTGGCTCAAAGATTACTAATAATTCGCTATTAATCGAATGATTTTATTCGCCAGCATTAAAAATCAAGCTGGAAGTCTTGAAAATCAAAAAGATGCGAATTTGGACCTTTGAAACTGAATCCAGCTGCGTTTTCGCATACTCAAACTCCATTCTAAGCTAGAATTAAGAATCAGTCTCCTCAACTAGCACATCAAGCAGTTTCATTATTTCAAGAGCTAAGTTAATATAGATATTGGATTTATTTAGACCTGCATATTCCAAAATAATCAATTTAATATATAATATTTAGGAAGATTATTAATTACCACAAATGGACAGAGATCTCCTACATCCCGCCCTTTAAACCGAAAGGCAATCTCACAAACTCAAGAGGCTTGTGCCCACTCCCAACTCCTATTTTATGGATGTCAAGTGCGGCGGCTGCAACGAAACCGCAGTGATCTTCAGCCACGCTCAGACTGTAGTGGCTTGCAACAACTGCAAAAACATCCTTAGTAAACCCACAGGAGGCAAATGCAAGCTCACCGAAGGCAGCGCTTTCAAAGTTAAAGCTTGATTCTTTGTATCACTTATTTAATCTTCCAATCCTAAACTGTACTATCTATTGCATATTGTCCTTTTTAATGAGCACCTTCAAACTATTACTCAATATTGCCAAATCATAAAATTAACTTTATTCTTGAGCTTTATCGGTTTAAAAGATGAAATTGATGGGATCAATGAGCCTCGCTTCCCACCTGCATTTCCAGCTCAGTGATTCTTCTCTGGAGACCTAGAAGCTGCTGTTGCAGGGCAGTCTTTTCCCCTTTCAAGGCTGTGATCTGTTGCTGGATTCTGCTGTTCTCTGCCTTTTGGAAATTAAAATGCCTTTTCCTAAGTAAGTTTCATTTTACATCTCTTACTCTATACGCACCAGCTCGTTAGACAAGCTTTTTTTGACGTCTGCTGTTTTCATAGTTAGCACAGATTCAAGAGTGTCCTTCTAGCTTCTGAGGATCTGGACTTCCTTCTTGTGATTGTTGAGTTCATTGGAAATATTTTTGATTTGTTGCTGCATATCAACTAGACTACCTCGAGTGTTTGCAGTTTGCCTTTAAGCGAGGCTGGGTTGGACCCGAAGGAATTGCCTGTGTCGTTCATCTTCAATAAAAATAATATTATTCTTAATATCGAGCTGGAATGATTTATGTAACTTTATAACGCAAAAAACGATGCCGGAATGAACTATGTTTGGACTAATACATCCATGGGAGTGTCAAAGGGTTAGGATTGACGAAAGGTCTGCGCTTTGCTAGAAAATCGTTGAGTTATTAGCCTTGTTCTTTTCTGGATTCATCTCTTAAACCAATTAGCCCTCTTGCAGACCTTACTATTTTCAGAATAATTTCGGTCACCTTCACAGAGATGATTGTTCTCCTGGCCTAGTCTCTTTTTTAAGGTTGAACTCTGTTACTACATCCGACTAGCCAAACTCAATCTCATGACAAACGACTTCATGGAATTTTTTTTATCCCTTCTCGTGAGATTCAGCACCTTAATTTTGTTTGCAGATTTACTTATTAAGCAACTAATAGGTGAAGGGCTGGAAGGGATAATAGTAACTTATCAGTTCTTAATCCCTAGCCAATCTTCCTTTCTACGTTACTGATAAATTACTGCTCTCTCCTTGATGAGTTCAACTGGCGTATTGCAGTAATGGAAGGTTTGAACAGGTTTTTGAGTTCAAGAATCAAATGCTGCTCTGCTGCGGAGTTGCCGTAGAGATACTGTTCATAAATACTCGAGATACTGCGATAGGCCTGGACGACTTTATTGTAAAGTTGATACCTCTCCAGGACCATAAGGAGTGATGGTCGAAGCGGCAGGTTATGTACTGGCTATTGACAACGTTGATTGCGTTGGACATGTTTAAAATTCTGGGCTGCCAGTTGTTCCTCCATCCTGATTTCATCCAGAACAAGCTTTTGTCTCAGATTGTAAAGAAAATCTGAACATAATAACTTCAATAAGATCTGCAACCTTGGAACTACAACCATCTTCTTTGCCCTGATAAATAACTCTCGAATTTATTGGCCAAAGCACAGTAGACTTGCAATTATCCAATCTACTAAATTTTATAAAAATTAAAAGATATTTGCCTTTTGTAAAATCAGCATTTTTCGAGCTGTACTCTTCAAAAATATAGTTAATTTGGTTGGGAAGATAGAGCTTTCTCTCAAATTGGCTAAGGAATAGTAGATTATGCCGTTTTGAACCAGTTCTATATTGTATAGGGGGATTTCATGAGCTCAGAGAAACTTTAGACCAGAATAACACGCCATATTGACCATCTCCATTTGTATGATGCTATCTAACCCTTTCCTACCTTACAAGCCGACCTTATTTCGAAAGCTGTGAAGATATAAATCAGAGACACCTTTTCATTAACCCGTTTTGAAGGATCACTTGTGAGCATCCAAAAGAATTAGATCTAAACCAAACTAGCAGACAATCTTAGATAATCTTACATTTTAAGATATTTTTGAAGTTGAGTTTGTTTTTGGATAGTATCAGCAGCTCATTGACACAGGTCGTAGAAGATTTTGCATCATGCAAATGATCACTGAATACAATTAACCTTAAAACGCCATAAACAACTCATTTTCAAGTCAAAAACGCCATTCCATTCCAGCAATGTTTACAACTAACACTTCAAAAGCTAAATGAAAAAAAACATAATACGAAGCTTTGCTGAACCCAGATCACATTTTAGGCAAGTGTTTCAAATTTAGAGTCAAAATGGTGGGCTAAGTGAATGTAAATATTATAGAAATATATATCTTTTAAAAAGTAATTTGTAAGATAAATAATTCATGCGAATCATTATGCTTGGACGTACTAAAAGTCTTCGCCAAAAACAACTTAGTATAACTAATAGTTCATAACCTAAGTTTAAGTGGTTTTTCCCTAGCACAACAGCTTATCAACTGTGTCTCCCTAGTTGTGGAAGTATGCGTTGCTAACTCCGAAATTGCTGAAGATTTTATGATCTTTATCTCCGGGCTTTACTCGGATCTCAGAGTTGCCGAATATCAAAAAGAATTGGTCATAGACCATGCCATAGGTAGGTTTTGTATCGTTCCTGTTCTTTCTGGGGTTGTTTGCAAAATTATTCAAACACCATCTTTTTTTATTTGTGAGGGAAATAATGAGACCTTCTTAAGTCAGGGGTTGGCCTGGGGCATATTTTCCTGAGTAATAGCCTGCAATGAAAGCGTTTTGAGTCTACAGAACGATGACGAGGTTGGATTTATTGTCGATTCTCTCATGGAATGGAATTTTGTAGTCTCTTTTTGTATCATAGAGCATCTCAGTAGATTTGACGGACTTCTTCATATGGTTTTAGATGCAGCTCTTCAAAAATATTTTCTCAGCCTTGTAATCCTAGAGAATATGTCCAGCGAAAAGCGTCATATGATCGACGTAGCTTTCACTTTTCAATTTTAGTCTTCTCTTTTTCTCTTCCTCCAATTGTTATTCCAACTGCTTATTCAGCTCCCTCAGTTACTTGTTTGCTTCTTCTGCTTGGTTGGCTTTTTAGAGCTAAGTCTAGAGCTTAAGAATATTTTCTCTTTATTTGTTCTTTAATTAATTAAGCTCTTCTTACAGTTAAGATATAGTGTTTTTAAGTTCTTGATTCTAATTTTAGGATTCTTAGAGCTTTCCCCGTAGTGATTACAACTCAGCCTCTTAAATTCTCAGCACTTCTACGCTTTTTCTTGAACGTTATAAAGCCTATTATTAGACAGCTTTTTTCTCTTTTTTCAAGGCCTAAAGCTATTTGACCTTTTAATAGTAGCGAGTTTGGTAGTCCAAGAGCTATTTGGTTCTTACAATATTTTCTGGGTTTTTGATTTTGGATATTTCCATTTAGAAAAGCTGAAGCTATTTTGCAAGTCTATCATTAGTCTATTTTCCATCCTCAGCTGATTGTTTCCAGACCTATAACTCTCTCCTCATCCTTTATAACTAGTCATTGGGCTAAGTTTAAGTCTCCTGACTTTCTTTTTGCCGAGACATTATCAGCATGATGATTTAGTTTATTTTTTAGTAGACTGGCGTATTGGTGAGTTCAAGTTCGTTCATTAGAGCTTAAAACATCTGATGTTTGTCTTCACGAGTGTGCCTTAGGGTTTGGATGATCATTTAGAGACCACCTTAAACATGATCCGCAAACTATTTTCTTAGTTTTGAATTCCTAACGGCGGATTCATAAAACCCACTCAAACTCTCTCTTATAGATTGTAGTAGGTCCCTCTCAGATGGTTGGTCTGTGGTGAAAGTAAATTAGAAAATAGTTTCAGGGTTTGTTTCGAATATTAATTCGCCATTGTTGTCGCGCTAAGTTCCCTACAGCAACTGTAGCTTGTTGCTGATTTGCTTAAGGCATCTGAGCAAATCTTCTAAAAAGATTACAAGAACTGAGTCCTTATAGGAATTAGCAAAATTTATCTCTGATCGACTCACACCGTTTAGTTTTCTCTTCTAGTACCCGTTCGAAGGCCCTTTTAAGTTTTGGGTCTTCCCTTCGTTTTGGAGTCCTTTATCCTGCGTGCAGCAAAAAAACATCATTTTTAAATAAAATTATGTAATAACTCTTAGAAGGCTAACAACTTAACTCCTCCAAAATTTCTCAAGTATTTTCTTATCAACTAATGTTTAGTAAGATATATATTCAATGTTTTCAAGATCCAAATTGATTTGATATGGTTAATCACACGAATTCCAAGCCTTTGCTCAATTTTTTCTTTTTTCGCTTTCCACTAGTATTTGCTGCACTATCACAAACGCATTTCCTCCTGGCTTCCTCTCATTTATCCAGACTTTTCAGCCACTTGCCCGTAAAATTATCATGGGCTAATGTGAATGATGACCTCCTGCAGCTCACCCTCTTTTCTTAAGCTCACTTAGTGAAGGTATGAGCCTTGACCTTGCTGAATAGCTGCCTTCTCAACAAATTGTGTTTGTACTTTAGTTTTTTTACCATTAACTATCACCTAAACATTGCCCGGATGATAATCAAACGACGTGGCTTCTCAAGGTCGCAGATAAAGGATAGATTAGAAGTAAGCAAGGCAAAATAGATGGGCTGAAGCCCTCAATTTATAGCCTTGGCGAAGGCATCAAAATTGAATAAAGTTCTAGAATTTAACATAATCAGAGGAACTTAATTGTAATTTTAAATCAATAGCTTAGAAACTCACCTTAATTCATTCAATACTTATTCAGACATAAGTCCCCATTTTCAGAAATATTTATCGCTTCTGATGATTTTGAGTTGAAACTTCCAAACTGCATCTTGATTCATTTTCATTATTGTGGGCGTGGTTGTTGCCAGTATCAATTCAAATGGTTCAATTTTTAGCTGTCTTACTAGAATAGTCTTCATGCCTTTTTTATTTGTATCTTCATCTTATCTAATGTGGCTCTTTTTCAATTTTCTCGACTCCACATGTATCTACTACTCCACCACCATCCATTAGTTGACATTTAAAATTCTGGAAAAGGCCAGACTAATATTGCATCCAAAATAAATCATATTGAGAGAGACCATTCCTACTTTAAAAGCCGCCAGAAGACCTTTGAATAGCTCCAAAACAAAGCCTGTAATGTAGCCGGCTCTCACAAAAAACTGATGTAGAAAAGGACCTTGTATTTAAGTAGAAATAAAAGATAATAAAACAGCATCAAAAAATAAAATGTTTTGCTGTGCTTTTTCGGCATATTTTTGTAACCACTCGAACGAAAGTTAAGTTTTGATTATAAAATAAAAATACAGGACCATAAACGAGTAGGTATGCTATCACAAAGTATTTCTCAATCTAGCGACATATTTTGTCTCAGCAGAGAGTACCCATAGCATATAAAAAGTTTCCATTTATGAAACAAGAGGTAGTATATCCTCATAGGAAGTAATTCATTCACCATTAAGAATAGTAATCCACTCAAAGTATCACTGGTGCCAAAAAGACGAGGTGAATCATTAGATTACATGATTATGATAGAGGATGATCTGTTATTAGCTGATTAGCAAAGGCTAGTATGGCTGGTTTCATTTAAATTCCAAGATTTTATTCCAGATTTCCTGTTAATCTTTTTTTGACTGCATTCAGATGAATTTAGTGGATGATTAGCTTTCAGAAATGGAGCTGATTGTGAAGTGCTGGCAAAAATAAGAATAACTGATGAGTAAGGATTATAAAAAACTTGAAAACTAAAAGTGATATCATTTCTGGTGCCCCATCGTAAACTTCCTCAGATGCCTCAGATGCCTCAAATGCAGCCTTCTAGACTCCTTCTTTATCTTCCTAGTGTGGTAAAGGTGAGGCAGATGGTAATTGTGGTTGTAAATTCTGCATAAAATCCGCAGCAGTCTTCTAAACTAAAGATCAAGCTTGGTAGCTCGGATAGGCCTACCTACCATCACACTTTTAATAACCTTCACGTTGACGTTTCTTTTGATATTTTGAGTTTTTTCTTCAAGCCTTTATATGAATTGACCTGCATTTATGGACATTTTGTTAGCTGATATAGCTTTTTGCATAGTTTTAGTGAATTCAGCAGAAATCATCTTTTTTAAGGCCATGTGGAATATGTTTGACACGATATTTCTGCCATATTTCTGCTTATTTTTTGTTTGAGAAGGTTTTCCGTCGTTTGCCTTTTTTTCCAGCATGTCTAGAGATTATTTCTTATTAGATTATAACGGTTAGGAAATTTATGAAGGGTGGGTTAGTTGGCTTACCTATTTGACCTCATTAACCTCTTGGAACTCAGGATTGGCTTTAAAGAGATAGTTTGATTGTGGAAAATAGTGATTACTTTTGACATTCTAAAAATCCATATTCCAAGGGTAAGAGTTGCTGGAATATCTAAAGTTTGAAGGATAATTGTAATTGAGTTTCGCATAGGACTAGAGAGAACCATAGTATTTGATGTGTTGATCCAGAGGCAGCATAATCACTTTCTTTCAAAATTATTATAACCTAGCTTAATCGAGATTTCTTTTACAGGCAATCTCTGCATTCATTAAAACTAGCCTCAAAGTCTGGAAAACTTCACTGAAACCATCCAAATTTCATATCTTGGCTCTCAGGTCTAGGAGCAACAAAACTTCCAAGCTAAGAATAAAAAACGGTATTTTCAAAAACTAAACGGATGCACATAAACAAATTTAGGCTCACGGCTCAGAGCGAAATGTCACTTTATAACAATCCAATCATAAAATTATCAAGAACCCTTTGTTGCCGAAGAGTCACCTATATTTGAACAATTATCGCCTGAATGGTATTCAGATAAAAGCAAACAAAACCCTGTCATTTATGACCTTTAATAATGAAACTACAATCTTTACAATCAAAAAGAAACTCACGCGCCAGTTTTAAGCTTTTCTTGAAACCAACTATATAATCGATGGGATTGACTAGCAAAAAGCTCATTTTTGTTGGGTAGCACCCTTTTGGTATTAAAATGTTTATCCTTCCTAAAATCTCAGAAAGGTATTTTTAGCTAAGAAATTATATATTCTGAATAGGAGTTATAAGTTTTACTAGATTTATCAAAAAAGTTCCATTTTAGATTTGCAGATTGCCCAAATCAGCAAACTTTTAAATGTCGATTGATAAAATCGACTGCCCAAAACTTGGAATTGAATAGTGATGTAAATTGTGTATTTTGTGGATGAAATGAGTGATTTGTTGCTCAAACATGATAACTAGACGAATAAGCCTTCTGCTTTGAATATTTTAGCATTCTGACCCACCTATAATATAATATACCTTTACAATATTAAGGATTATCACATACTTCCTTGCAATAACGAACTATGTTTTAAGATGAGAGAGAATATTTGGATGGGTTTTTTCTTGGAAAAAAATCAATTTTTTTCTGCAATGTATTTTTCTTCTGGCTTGAGGCAAGCATCGAAATTTCGATAATTCGCGATGTGGATAATAAATCAATTTAAAGTATAGGATGCCAGAAAGTAATTTAGCTATTCAGTTTCTCAAACATAAATTTATTCAAGCAATCCAGGTTTTTCCTATCACTTGGGTTAACCCTGAAAAGTATACACAAATAAGCTATTCAATAAAGCAATATTGGGGTTTAATAAGTCATTTGGATAAAAATGACGAGATTTTAAGATTTTCTCACCTCTAAACTTCACAAAATTTGAAAGCTAATTGATCCTTCAGAAATTTGATATCAGAAAACTTCAAAGCTAACCAACTCAAATTTGTAAACCTCTAAAAACTAGAAGGAAAAACTCGCAATAATATTTTTAATGTTTCAGAAATAAGCCAACTCCTCTACAATACAGAAATTAAAGACTACTTTCTAATAACACGTAAATAACATACTGTGTACTAAAGGAGGTATATTTTGGCGATTTAATCTAAATAAGAGGTTAGTTCAATATGATGACGAAAATTTTGATAAACCACACAAGCTAGCTAATGCGTAAAAAATTATCCTTTTCTGAATAAGTAATTAAAATTAGATTAGAAAGGAGGCTAAGCATTTCAAATATACTAGAATAATTATTAGGCCGCATCAATATAAATCCCAAATCTATCTCAAGATCACTTAATAACAATCAAATATTGTATCACTGGAAGCGTTGTGGAGCCATCCTGCCAAGTTGATTGATATTATTGGTGTGCACAAAGTTAGCCTAGATTATTGTAGGGCCGTGGGTTTCTTCAACAGGCTCTTGATTGATTTGTATACGATTGTTGATAATAAACAGAGGATTATTGGTTCTCAAAACTTCATCGTTCAATGAAATTCCATCCAGGTACTGCTTTAGCAGAGATTTCAGCATCTGGTTGTCTTTGCCTAGAGTCTATTTTTGCTTCTGGATCGCTAAACGATCAAGTAACACTTTGTTGAACCTTTTGAAGAAGTTATTCAAGTACTTGAATTCTTAGTACTATTCTGGAGTCAGTTCTTGGAACTGGTTTCTCATTTCTTAGGAAATTTAGCTTTAATCAACAGTAGATTAATAAAATGGTAAAACCTTCTATTTTTCGGTTTAGAGTCTTCTGCACAATTCTCCGGTTTTGAGTATCCTCTCCCCAAGTTCAAGATATTCTTTAAGCTTTTCAACAGCATTTCTGGAATTATTGGTCAATTCTTTCAATCTCCTATCTTCTTCTTCTCTAAACCTGTTCATTTTTTCTTTCAGCTCTTGGTAATTTTTGGAGATGTTGTCTTTTTCCTTTTTCAAAGCGTTGTTACGAGCACCACTTTCTTTTTTATGCTGCAGAATCTTCAGCTTCAATAAATCAATTTTAGATCTCTTCCTAATGATATTTCGGTCGAGTTCATTAATTTTAATGGTCATATTTTTGTTGTCTTCGAAATTTTTGCTGTGCTATTCCGTCTTTTTTCCAGTATCCGACGAGTATTTTTGATGCATCTGCTAAAGTTCAGTGTAGTGCTTGGTCTGTTTAGCCTCAAGATTGAACTTCATGTGCTGCAGCTCTTCCAAGTTTTTATTTTTGATTTCTTCTCTAAAAGCCTGTTCCTCCGTCCTTGTCTCCTCAGCCTTTCTCCTATCTTCTTCTTTCACAGTATCAATCATATCGTTTAGTTATTTCAAATGATCATGATGGGTTTGCTACATTTCCTCGCGCTAGGTAAGATATTCTTGTTACAGTATATTTACATCTCTCCTGAATTCTTCCATCAATCCCTGAATTCTAGAATTCTGAACTGAAAGAAGGGTATCGATATGAATGAGGTGGTTTCTTATGGCAATTTGGTATTGGTTGTTGGCTTCATCTAGGTTTTTATCAAGCATTTGAATGAAGGCTTCTTTAGAATCTAACTATCTCTGGTTGTTTTGTGAGTAAATATCTATTTAGTTACGAAGATCTTCCGTTTTGGCGATACGCATAATTTTGCGCCAGTATGTCAACAGTTTTTTTTTATTAAAGTTCACTATTTTGTGTTCACTTTCTATTTTAGATCTAAGAATATCCTTTTTCATCTTAGCTAATTTCTTTAGCTGGTCAAATTCTTCCTGGGTTTTGGCTATCTGTCTAATTTTTATGTTCTTTTTGGGAGGTAAACCTCCCGGACGTGCACTCCTCCCCTTCAAAGTTTTTCCTAACAGTCCCATCAAGTAGCTTTTTAAAAATGAAACTTTAATTAATTTGAATTAGAAAAAAAAAACAGATTAAAGTTGCTAAATGGTCTTGAAAAATAAATACATAACCAAATACATAATAATTTCTTAGTAGTAATACTAATGAAGTTTTTATCCTTGGGATCAAGCCAAGTAAAAAAGTCGCTTTATTATTTTATTAGTAGATTAGGAGGAGTGTGGAGAGGAGAGGAGAGATTGTAGGTGTAAAATGGTGACATTTGGTTGATTACAACTGTGGTCAATGATCACTGGCGCCATATCACGTTGGGTAGTGAAAATTAGTCAAAAAACAAAACAAAAATTTAGTAGTAAGAAAAATGATATATAAATCCGCCTTGCGGACTTATTACTACTACATAACCAAATAAGACATATTGAGATAATAAAGTGGGCTTTATACTAAGTTACATAAAAGTATTAGTCATATAATATTTGACAAATGGAGAATAATAGTTTCAATTACGGTTACTCCGGA
>Ga0316217_10004979_pt1 | contig 14011 bp, 7 predicted proteins | sample 1anoAmetaG_FD_203633 | JGI IMG/M metagenome (GOLD analysis project Ga0316217, IMG submission 203633) | Freshwater microbial communities from Trout Bog Lake, Wisconsin, USA - 1anoA | ecosystem: Environmental > Aquatic > Freshwater > Lake > Hypolimnion/Profundal zone | place: USA: Wisconsin...
GGGTATGCGCTCGCACCGCGCTATCGTCCTCCGCCAAGAGGATCGTCTCGTCGCCCCCCGGCATCGTCTCGTTGTCGGCCGGCAACTCCCCCGACGACGGAACCGCTCCCACTTCCGGGAGGTACATTTTGAACGTGCTGCCCAGCCCGACCTCGCTGTAAACGCAGATGTGACCACCGCTCTGCTTGATAAAACCGTAGACCATTGCCAACCCAAGGCCCGTGCCCTTGCCCACGCTCTTGGTGGTGTAAAAGGGCTCGAAGATGCACGCTTGGGTTTTTTCGTCCATCCCGCATCCCGTGTCGCTCACGGCCAGCAGGATGTAGCGGCCGGGTTTCACCTCCGTGTGGGCGCGGCAATAAGTTGAATCTAAAACGCTATTGGAAGTATCGATGGTGAGCTTGCCCCCTTGGGGCATGGCGTCGCGGGCATTAACCACCAAATTCATCAAGACCTGCTCGAGTTGGCCGGGATCCGACTTGACCTTGCCCAAAGCCAAGTCGAGCACCGCCACCAGGTCAACATCCTCGCCCACCAACCGCTTGAGCATTTTGTCGCAGTCGGTCACGACCTCGTTGAGGTCCAGCACCTTGGGCTCCAGCACCTGCTTCCGGCTAAAGGCCAACAGTTGGCGGGTCAGGGTGGCGGCCCGCTGCCCGGCGATTTTTATCTCCGTGAGCAACTCCCTTATCTCGCCCTCGGCGGGCGCGTCCATCAGGAGCGTTTCGCTGCACGCCGAGATGACCGTGAGCAGGTTGTTAAAGTCATGGGCCACGCCCCCGGCCAGCCGGCCAATGGCCTCCATTTTCTGCGCCTGCCGGAACTGCTCTTCCAACTCCTTCACCCGGGTGATGTCATGGGCGATCTTTGAGACCCCAACGACCTCGCCCTCTCTCACCTCGATGGGACAGATGTCCACGGAGAGCGTGATCGCCGTACCGTCCTTGCGTCTCCGCACCGTGTCATACGCCGGGAGGCGTTGCCCCCGCCTGACTTTTCCCAGACATTCCAGGTATTCCGGATAGTGCTCCGCCGGAAAAACGACAGCGATGGAGCGTCCGATCATCTCCTCGGCCGAGTACCCATACAGACGCTCGGCCCCGGGGTTCCAATGCACGACAATGCCCTCCAACGTCATGCTGACGATGGCATCATCCGAGCACTCGACAATGGCCGCCAGCCTGGCCCGATCGGCCTCGCACTCTTTCCGCTCGGTGATGTCCTCGGAGATGCCCACGAAGGTCGGGTTGAGTCCCCCCTCCTCCGGCACCGGATAGCCTCGGTCCCAAATCCACCGCACCGACCCGTCCGGGCGGCGGATGCGGTACTCTTCCGCGTAATGCCCGGTTTCCCCTCGTTTGGCCACCGCGCCGACCACGCGCGCCCGGTCGTTGGGCTCCACGGCTTCCAGGAACGACTGCGGGTGGTCCAAGAGGCTCTGCCGGCTCCGGCCCCAAACCGTCTCGTAGGCCGGGCTGACATACTTCATCCTGGTTTGCGCGGCGTCGGCCACCCAGAGCACGTCCCGGAGGTGCAGCGCCAGCAACCTAAAGTACTCTTCGTCTTGCGTTTTCTTTTCATCAGCGGTTCCGGCGAATGACTCATGATGCGGTATCATAATGGTGATCGATTTGAGTTTCCCAGTCCCCTCCAGCTTGTCCTGGGCCAAACGGACGTCCGGTTTTCTAAGCTCTTGTCTCCGGGTCAATTACGCCCGTAGCTGCCGCCTGGTTGGGGGAAGAACCGGACCTGAAGATATTGCGATTTGCACGACCGCCATCGGCGGACCATTCAAACTGCATGGCGGAGGAACGAGTTCAACGGGCGGTCCGCGCCTCGATGGGCCCGTGGTTTGGCGAGCCGGCCAAGTCAAACGCCCCGCAGTCGACCATTGACAGCGAGCCAGTTACGCGCGTTTCTTGCGCCGCCGCCGAGCGTCCCCCTCGGTCGGCGCCTCCCCCAAGCCGCTCCTGGCACATTAAACGCTAAGGGTGGAGTAACCGGCATGAATCGATACCCAGGAAAAGGGGATTGAATTGCCATTAATGACCATCAAAATAAAACAAAGCGAAACGATAACTCGGTGGGGTGGTCCGCTGCGCCCAAGGGATTGCCCCAAGGCGCCAGCCGATGGAAATGCCCTTCGATTGGATTGGATTGGATTGGATTGGGATTGGATTGGATAATCTCAGCTTCTTGAACTTGACAAACATCATGTATCGTGATACACTAACGCCGTTGCGGCGTTTGAAAGGGGAACGGTTCCGCCAGCCCCTGCCTCCGCAACCGCCGCTAACCCGGTGATGAAATCGAACTCCATACCGCGGGGCCGTCAGCAGAAGGCCGCCAACGCCGGTCACAACCGAAGACCCGCCTTGCCGGCCCGAGCATCTTTTCCCATCGTCGGCATCGGCGCCTCGGCGGGGGGACTCGATGCCCTGGAGCGATTCCTGGCGCGCGCGCCGGCGGACAGCGGCATGGCGTTCGTGATCGTCCAACACCTGGACCCGACGCATAAGGGAATCCTGCCGGAGTTGCTCCAGCGCGTCACGAGTATGAAAGTCATCCAGGTCAGGGATCGGACCCCGGTGCGACCGGACCGCGTCTATGTGATCCCGCCGAACAAGGATATGTCGATCCTGCATGGCGCGCTCCACCTGCTCGAGCCGGCGGCGCCGCGGGGACTCCGTCTGCCGATCGATTTCTTTCTTCGCTCGCTGGCCCAGGACCAACAGGAGCGCGGCATCGGCGTGATTCTGTCCGGCATGGGTTCTGATGGCGCGCTGGGGCTGCGAGCCATCAAGGAGAAGGCGGGCGTGGCGCTCGTCCAGGAACCGGCGACGGCCAAATTCGATGGCATGCCGCGCAGCGCCATTGACGCGGGATTGGCGGATATTGTGGCGCCGGTGGAGGAGCTGCCGGGGAAAATTATCGCCTACCTCCGGCGTACCCCGCTGATCGTCCGCTCCGCCGTGGCATTGGATGACAAGTCCCAAGGCGCTCTGGAAAAAGCCGTTATTCTGTTGCGCGCCCAGACCGGCCACGACTTTTCCCTCTACAAAACCGATTCCCTTTACCGCAGGATCGAGCGCCGCATGCGCATCCACCAGCTTGCCACGCCGGCCTCCTACGTCCGGTACTTGCGCGAGAACTCGCAGGAATTGGACCTGCTCTTCAAGGAGTTGTTGATCGGGGTGACGAGCTTTTTCCGCGATCCCGCCGCCTGGGAACTCCTCCGTGACGAAGCCATCCCGGCCCTGCTCGCAAATCGGTCCCCCGGACACGCCCTGCGGGCGTGGATACCCGGCTGCTCAACCGGGGAGGAGGCCTATTCCCTGGCCATGATTTTCAAGGAGGCGATCGACCGCGCCCATCCCCAGGAGCGCTTCGTCCTGCAGATCTTTGCGACGGACTTGAATCGGGACGCGATCGACCAGGCCCGCCAGGGCCTGTTTTCAGATACTATCGCCGCCGACGTATCGCCGGAACGGCTGGCCCGGTTCTTTGCCAAAGAACCGGGCGGCCACCGGGCGCTCAAGGAGATTCGTGAGATGATCATTTTCGCCCCGCAGAATCTCATCATGGATCCGCCCTTCACCAAGCTGGACCTCTTGAGCTGTCGCAACCTGTTGATCTACCTGACCCCGGAAGCGCAGAAGAAACTCGTGCCGTTGTTTCATTACAGCCTCGTTCCCGGCGGCCTCTTGTTTCTTGGCAGCGCGGAGACCATTGGCCGTCCCACCAAGCTGTTTACCGCCCTCAGCGCCAAATCCAGGATCTTTCGGCGGACCGAATCCGCCTTGCGACCGCAGCCGCTCGAATTCCCCTCCTCCTTCAGCCGGTTGCCTCCCAGCGTACCGAAGGCGCGGCCGGCGGCCAACTCCTCGTTCAACCTCCAGACCCTGGCCGACCAACTTGTCCTTCAGTGCTTTGCCCCGCCAGCCGTCCTGGTCAACGACCAGGGCGACATCTGCTACATCAGTGGTCATACCGGCAAATACCTGGAACCGGCCGCCGGCAAGGCCGACTGGAACCTCTTTGCCATGGCCCGCGAAGGTCTCCGCTACGAACTGTCCGCCGCCCTCCAGAAAGTGCTCCGGCAAAAGGGGAGTCTGACGCGCTACGGACTCAAAGTGGGGGTTCCCGGCGGCGAGCAGCGCCTGGATGTCCTGCTCCGCCGGCTCGATGAACCTGGGCCGCTGAATGGATTGGTGATGATCGTCTTCCATGACGTAACCGCGCCCGAGGCGGCCAAACAGGCGGTGCGATCGCCGGTGGCTCAGGCCCGCAACGCGCTGCATCAAGAACTGGAGCAGGAACTGGCGCGGTTCCGCGCCGATGCGCGGGCTACCCACGAGGAGATGCAATCCTCGCAGCAGGAAGCGAGGTCCGCCAATGAGGAACTGCAATCCGCCAATGAAGAGTTGCAGTCCGCCAACGAGGAACTCACCACCTCGAAGGAGGAAATGCAGTCCCTCAACGAGGAACTCCAAACCCTCAACGCCGAGTTGCAGGCCAAGCTGGAGGAACTCTCCCGGTCCGCCAACGACATGAAGAACCTGCTCGATAGCACCGCGATTGCCACCCTCTTCCTGGACAAGGAGCTCAAGGTGCGCCGGTTCACGAGCCCAACCACTCAGATCGTCAAGCTCATCCCCGGTGACGTGGGCCGGCCGATCACCGACTTGGTCTCCGAGTTGAATCACGACGCGCTGGCCGACGACGCGCGGGAAGTGATGCGAACTCTGATCTCCACGGATAAACCCGTGACCACCCGTGATGGGCGCTGGTTTCGAATGCGCGCGATGCCTTACCGAACGATGGACGACCGGATCGACGGCGTGGTCATCACTTTCACCGACATCACTGAGGCCAAGCGGCTCGAGGCGAAGTTGCGCGCCAACCAGGCCGGTTTGGAGCAACAGGTCGCGGACCAATCAGCGGAAGCGCGACAACACAAACGCCGCGAGCGGCAGGTAACCGTCCAAACGCCCCCGTCCCAATGAATCTGACCGCCATGAATGAAACAACGAATCCCTCAGCCGCGGGCGTGGAGCAACGCCGCCGCGCTGAACAACGCCTGCGCGAGCGCCATCCCTCAACGGGCGCTAACTTGACCGGGATCGAGACCCAGCGCCTGGTTCACGAACTGCAGGTGCATCAGGTCGAATTGGAGATGCAGAACGAGGAACTCCAGCAGGCCCGGGACACCGTCGAGGCGGCAATGGAAAAATACAGCGACCTCTATGATTTCGCCCCGGTGGGGTATTTGACCCTCGACCGCGAAGGGACGATCCAGGAGGCCAATCTCGCGGCGGCCGGCCTGCTGGGCATCGACCGATCCCGGCTGATCAAACGGCGTCTCGGGTTCTCCGTTACGCCGGCGGACCTCCCCGTGTTCAACGCCCTTCTCAGGAAAGTCTTTGATGGCCAGGCCAAGGAGTTCTGCGAGGTGACCCTCCTCAGGGAAGAACTGCCTCCGGTCGAAGTCCGGGTCGAAGCCGTCCTTGCGGGGGCCGGGCGCGAGTGCCGCGCGGTGCTGCAGGATATGACCGACCACAATCGCATTGAGACCGATCGGCTCATCCTGAACAAGCTGGAGTCCACGGGCATCCTGGCGGGCGGCATTGCCCATGACTTCAACAATCTGCTCACGGTGATCCTCCTCGACCTCGAGTTAGCGCGGACGATCGGTCGTCCAGGCCAGGAGTTGGAGCGACTCTTGGAGGAGGCAAAAGACACGGTCTTGAAGGCCCGAAGCCTGACACAGCAACTGATCACTTTTTCCGACGGGGGCGCGCCCATTCGGAAGCCGATGCGCCTGGCGGGCGCGCTCGAGGAAGCGACTCGGGCGGCATTGAGGGGTTCCCGGGTGGAATGTCAGTTCTCACTGCCCGGCCATCTGTCGGATGTGGAGGCGGACGAGGGGCAAATCGGACAGGTGATCCGGAACCTGGTCTTGAACGCGCGAGAAGCAATGCCCGAGGGAGGAAAGCTAATCGTCAGCGCCGAGAATACGGTGCTGGGCGCCCACAAAAGCCCCCCCCTGCCGCCGGGCCCATACGTTCGGGTGAACATCATCGACCAGGGCCGCGGCATTCCCCAGGAGGTATTGCCGAAGATCTTTGACCCTTATTTCTCCACCAAAGAGATGGGCGCGCAAAAGGGTATGGGCCTCGGGCTGACGATCTGCCATACCGTCATTCAAAAACATGGGGGCGCAATCACCGTGGAATCAACCGTGGGGGGGGGGACCGCCTTCCACATTTACCTTCCCGCCGGTCGCGACGCGCCGGCGACGCCGGAGCCAACGCCGGCAGCCGTCCCACCGCGCCGCGGGAGGATCCTGGTGATGGATGACGAGGAGGTGGTGAGGAAAGTCATCGGCGTCTCGCTAGAGCTTGCGGGCCACGAAGTGGAACTGGCCGCCGGCGGCCAGCAAGCGGTCGAGGCTTACAAAAAAGCCCTGAGCCTCGGGCGCCCCTTCGATGCCGTCCTCCTCGATCTGACGGTTCGGGGCGGCGACGGCGGCTATTGGGCGCTCCAGCGCTTGCTTCCGGTGGACCCCAAGGTCAAGGCCATCCTCATGAGCGGATACACCAACGACCCACTGATGCTGGAGCCAAAACAGCACGGGTTTAAGGGCGTGCTGACGAAACCCATCGACAGCAAACGGTTGCTCGCGGTCTTTGACAATCTTTTCGGAGACCGAGATCCGTTAATGACAAGAAGCTGATCCATGACCCGTAACTCCAGGAAAGCCCCGCGCATGAATCAGTCGTCTCCCGTCTTTGCCGACGCCCCCAAACTGCGCCGCCGCGCCGAAGCCCGGCTGCGCGACGAGCCAGGCGATCATCAGTCCCGATCCGGAGTCCCCGAATCTCCCGCCGACACCCGGCGTTTGCTCCACGAACTGCAGGTCCACCAGATTGAGCTCGAGGTGCAGAACGGGGAACTCCAGCAAGCCCGGGACGAGACGGAGGCCCTGCTGGAAAAATACACCGACCTCTACAACTTCGCTCCGGTGGGCTGTTTCTCCCTGGATGAGCAGGGCCGGATTATGGACGCGAACCTGACCGGGGCCGCCCTGCTCGGAATCGAGCGATCCCGGCTCCTGAACCATCGCTTCCCCCGTTTTGTGGGGCCAGCCGGTCAGGCGGCCTTTCTGGCCTTCCTGGAGCGAGTCTTCGCCGACAACCGGAACCACGTGTGCGAGACGCCTCTATTGAGAGCGAACGCCATGGCCTTCTGGGCCGCCCTGCACGGCGCCGCCGCCCTCGCCGTCAGCGGCCGCCCGAAATGGTGCCGCTTGGCGGTATCAGACATCACGCCCTTGAAGGAGGCGGCCGCGGCGCAACGGCGCATGGAGGCGCTAACGATCACGAACCAAGAGCTGGAGCGAGAGATTGTCCGCCGGCAAGCGGTCGAGGAATCCCTCAGAAAAAGCGAGCAGCACTATGGCCAGTTGCTGGAAGAGTCCCGGCGGATGGAAGGCGAATTAAGGCTGCTGTCCCGGCAGTTCCTCTCCGCGCAGGAGGAAGAACGCAAGAAGATCAGCCGCGAGCTGCACGATGTCATTGCCCAGACCTTGGCGGGCATCAATGTGCGCCTGGCCAACTTGAAAAAAACGGCCGCTTCCGACACCCGGGGCCAGGGACGGGACATCGCCCGCGCGCAACGATTGGTGGAGCGCTCGGTAAAACTCGTTCATCAATTCGCCCGCGAACTGCGTCCGACCGCCTTGGATGACCTCGGGCTCATTCCCGCCCTTCACACCCTCATGAAACGCTTCACCGGACAAACCGGCATTCGGGTGAGTTTGTCCGCCTCGGCGGTGGTCGAACGACTGGATGATGAGCGACGCGTCGCGCTCTATCGCGTGGCCCAGGAAGCGCTCACCAATGTCGCCCGCCACTCCCAAGCCAGCCGGGCCGACGTGAAAATTCAGAAATTCAAAGGCGCCATTTCTCTGGAAATAAAGGATAACGGCAAGGGCTTTCACCAGCACCGGGTGTTCCGCGCCAAGGAGAGCCAGCGGTTGGGACTCATCGGGATGCGCGAACGTTTGGAGATGGTTGGCGGCAATCTGGTCGTGACTTCCTCTCCGACCAACGGCACCCTCGTCCTGGCCCAAGTGCCGCTGGTCAGGGCCAACTCCCGGAAGCGCGCGGCCAACCGCGCCGATCGCGATCCCAGGCAACCATCTTCATGACTCTGAACCCCATTACCGTCCTGCTCGCTGAGGACCATCAAATCGTCCGCGAGGGTTTCCGCTCCTTATTGCAGCATGAACCTGATATTCAAGTGGTCGGCGAAGCCCAGACTGGCCGCCAGGCGGTGCAACTGACGCGCAAAATTCGTCCCGCTATCGTGGTGATGGACATCGCGATGCCATTGCTCAACGGGTTGGAAGCCACCCGGCAGATCCGCAGGGCGTTTCCTGAAACCAAGGTGCTCATCCTCTCCGCGCACAGCGATGAGGCTTACATGACCCAGGTGGCCGACCTGGGCGCCTCGGGATTCTTACTCAAGCACGCCTCCTCGCAAGACCTGGCCACCGCCATTCGCGAGATCCAAAAAGGCAACACTTACTTCCGCCAAGAACGGTCCCATAACCCTCAGGCCCGTTCCCGGCCTGGGGCGGCGCGACAAGGCGCGGCAAAGCGAAGCGGCAACGCCCTCAGTTCCCGAGAGACGGAGGTCCTCCAACTCATTGCGGAAGGCAAGCCCAACAAACAGGTGGCCGCGGAATTGGGCGTGAGCTTTAAAACGGTGGACAAACACCGCCAGCATCTCATGAGCAAACTCAATATCCACGATGTCTCCGGCCTGACCCGCTACGCCATTAAGGCCGGGATCATCGAAGCCGACGTCGAGGTCACGATCATCTGACCGCCTCGCGGCGGGGCGGATGCGGCTACCGAAGACCAACAATCCGGGGTACTCCAGGCGGCTGAGGCCGTGGCAAAGACCGAAAGATCTCCCACGCCTTGTCAACATCCCCATCCTCCAGAGCCGCCAGCGCTTCGGTTTTCTCCTTCGTGCTTTCGGCCGGTGGATGGTATCGGGCCCATCGGTCGCGCAGATACTTGTAATCCATCACGGTGTCATGAAGGTCCTGTCGGAATCGCTCGGGATCCCCGCCTGATTCCCTCGAAACCCTCGCCAGCACCCTCTGAACCACGCTGACGGGTACTCCGAGCAATCCGGCCAAAGCCTGCTTGTCTTGGGGAGGGATGCGATTGGCTGAACTGAGGTTGATCACCACCGCACCGACCGCTACCGTCAGGTTGCTAAGCTCTAAAACCTGCGGAAGCGGAGTCTTGTAGGCGAACACCTGATAGTTCGGTTGGGAGCGACCCTGCGAGGCGACGGTAAGCGAAGCCGCCCGCGAGGGTTGTTTGTTTTCGCTTTCGGCCTGCGGATCCCCCGCCCGCGGGTTCTGGGCGCGCGCAGGCAAGGGCGCCAAAAGACTCGCTAAACCCCACACGCCCAGGCGGAGGATGATCGATGGGAGGCTATGACGTGGCTGAGGCCCAAGCCAGCCGAACGGTTTATGGAGGGACAGTACTTTCATATTCCAACGGTTCGCATGATCAGCGCAACCGACCTATTAAGGCATGGAATGAATATAAGCCTCCGCTCGCATTTATCCAGGGGGGAAGTCCCCGATGCGCGCCACCTCGCGGGATACTTGCCAATACAGGTTTGGCTTCGGCTCAAGCCAGATGCTTCGCGGGGATTGCCCGCGCTATCTCGGCCGCGGATGGTCTTGCGCCACATGAGAGAGCTCGGAGAGCGCCACCTCCAGTTCGACGGGGTCATTTTTTCGCATGAAGACGAGCCGGTCTGTCTTCTCGTTCACGGACTTGATCAAGAAGAAGGCTTCGGGAGAACCCACCTGCCTGTGCAATCTTCCGGAACATTTCTTATGAATACAGTCAATCACTTGCAACGTAACCTGGTTCATTTTGTGGCTTTCTTTCTGTCTCACGCAAAAGACGAACCGAGTTCCTCCGCGGCTCGCGCCTGGCGGATTATGTGATCGTCGCTCTCGCGCGCATACAATTTCAGGGCAATCAACCCACGATACTCCGGGCGCGATGGATTTGCTATTGGGGGTTTCCCCGATGCCAACGGCGGCGCCTCGTTCGCCCTCGCGGAGCGCAACGATTCCCTTTCTGCCGGCGGTGGGCGCGGGGATGCGCTTGACGCCACCTTGGAATCGCCGACGCCTCGACGGCGCGGAGCCAGCGCGACAACAACGGAAAGGGTCTGACGATGGCCGACGAATCGCGGCCAGCGCGGATTTCGCAATCCAAAGGAGTTTGTTCTACGCGATGGGGGAAATACCCCACGGTCATTACCCCATTACCCATTGCTCGGCTTGCCGGTTATATTTCTCTAATGAACACCCCACAGGGAAAAAAGGTTCGGGCAGGTATTCCGACTTCAATGGCTCCTCGCCGACAGTTGTTGGACGCCTCGCGAGAGGGTTCGCATTGCCAGGCCGAGGTTGACGACAGCTCGCTCAATCGCGGCAGAAACGCCGCGCCTCGGGGAGGTGTGCCCATCGCTTGGATCACGCGGCCGGTGGCGCGGGTCAGCATACGGCCGCGAGTCCGAAATCGTTCACTACCGCCCGCGAGCATCTCCTCGGACGCGGAATCAATAGCCCCGCTCAGTATGCTGTTCATCGTCGAGAGCCGCGCCCGCTTCTGGGAAGATCTCGCTCGACAGATCAATTCCCGCGATTGCCGGGCCTTTTGCGGCTCGGTCCGAAGAGTGGCGCCTACGCTGGAGGCGCTGCGGCGTCTCGATCCTTGCCTCGCGCTGCTGGATATCTCTACGCTGCCGCTTAGGAACGGCCTGGAATTAATTAAGAACCTGCGCGCCAGGAACCGGATGATGAAGTTGCTGGTAATGTCGACGCGCGACGAACCCGCGTACTCAGCCCGGGTGCTGCGGCTCGGCGCTGACGGTTACATCCTGCACGATGAAGCCTCCCCAGAAATCGTGAGGGCGATGTGCGATCTCCTGAATGGTTATCTTTACCTTAGCGACAGGGTGATGACCTCGGCCTGCCCTGCTCCTGCGACCAACTGAGTAAGCGCCTTCGAGCGCTTCGAACCGTCCCAGGGAATTACCCTCTCGACCCACCGAGCGCGGTGAACCCAGCGCTTCATCCCACGCGCGGCGTCCTACCCATCACGTAGAAGCCCTGCGAGGCCGAATCCCCGCGCGGTTAGCGTCGAGGAAGATCCGGAATACACTCGATCTCGCCGCGCCTGCCCTCGGTTTCTTGCGCTTTTCATTAGGGGGAATTCCCCCGGGGTGAATCCCGTTCTAGGCGCTCGTAAGTACTCGCTTTAGGGTGGAGGCATGAAAATCGCCCGAGCCTCGCAACCTGGAGCATCAGCCCCGGCGCAAGCCCAATCGCACCGTTAAGCCCCACGCCTCGTCACAACCAAACAGCCAACAAAATGAACGCATCAAGCCAACACCCGCAACCGAATCACTCCTTTCGACCTTCATGCCCTGCCTTTCGGAGCGACCCGCCCCGCCCTGGCCTCCACGGGTCCGGTGGTTTGGCTTCGGTGGCGTTACTGCTGGGACTGGCGCTCCTGCTGGCTGGGCCGGCGGCGGTCCGCGCCGACCGAAGCCCGCCGGGATGCACTGGGAGCGGGTTGGGGATCAGCCTGTTTACGAGTCTTCCCGACGTTCACATCGGCGACACGATCTCTTACAGCGTCGATGTATTCAACTCGCCCTTCCCTTCCTGTGACGCCGGCGAGACCAATCCGGCGGTCGCCGGCGCCATTATAGCGTTTATTGTCACGCCCGACGGGGTCACCAACCACCTCGCCCTACGGCGGACCTTTCTCGCGCCCGGGGACGCCGATTTCTATACCAACGTCGTCAGTTATGTCGTCCGCGCCCAGGATATTCGCTCCGACGGCACGGTCCGCGCCACGGCCGTGGACCAAGGTGATATCCACCAGAATGACGTCAACAGCCAAGGCGGCGGCAATCAGGGCGTCAACACGCAGGTCAACATGCCTTGCGCCCTGATCATCGCCCACTGCGTCGGCAGCGTGGGAGAGAATGGCGCCATTACTTTTACCGGTAGTGTCACCAATTGCGGGAATAACACGTTGGTCGGCGTGACCGTCACCAACTTCTACGACAGTGGGTTTGTAACCGTGCTCTTTCCCACGAATCTAGCGTTCGGCCAGGTCGCCTCCTTTAGTGGAAGTTGGGTCCCGCTCAATCCGTGTCAGCCGAGCACGGCCATATTGACCGTTCTGGCCACCGACCAGTTCACCGCCACCCCTCGCACGGTGACCAATTTCACTACCATCACGTGCCAAAGCAGTCTGACTCCGGGGATCCAAGTAACCAAGATATGCCCCGCTCAACCGGTGGCTCCCGGACAGTTGCTCACGTTCTCCGGCAGCGTCAGTAACATCGGCAACGTGACCCTGACCAATATCGTGGTCGTTAACAACCAACCGGCGGCTAATACCCGGGTGTTCGCCTTGGCTTCTCTGGCGCCCGGCGCGGCCGCCAACTTCTCCGCCAGCTATGTCGCGCCGGCCAATTGCTCCGTGACCGATACCCTCATTGCCAGCGCTCAAAGCCGGTGCGGAGACACCGTGACCAACACGGTGAGCGCGACTTGTCCCATCGCCACCACGCCGATGGTGGTTCTCACCCAGAACTGCCCGCTCAGTCCGGTGATTCCGGGCGGCCTGCTTACTTACAGCGGCAGTGTCAGCAATGCGGGCGATATCATGCTCACCAATGTGGTGGTGGTTAATAATCTGAGCGGGACCACGCCGATCTTGAAGGCGGCCACGCTGGCGCCCGGCGCGGTCGCGACGTTTACCGGCAGCTATCTGGCGCCGACCAATTGCTCCTCCACGAGCACCTCGACCGCCACCGCCCAGAGCATCTGCGGCATCGCCATCACCAACACCGTGAGCGAAACCTGTCCGATCACCACGACGCCCCTGCTCGCGATCACCCAGAACTGTCCGGCTGCGCGCGTGAGTCCGGGCGCCCTGCTCACTTACAGCGGCAGCATCAGCAACGCGGGCAATATTTCGCTGACCAATGTGGTGGTCCTCAATGATCAGAGCGGCGCCACGCCAATCTTCACGGCGGCCACGCTCGCGCCCAAGGCCGTGGCCAGCTTTACCGGCAGCTATCTGGCCCCGACCAATTGCTCGTCCACGAGCACCTCCACCGCCAGCGCCCAGAGTATCTGCGGCATCCCCATCACGACCGCCGTAAGCTCGACTTGCCCGCTGATTACCGCGCCCAGCATCGCGGTAACCCAGCTCTGCCCGCCGACGCCGCCGATCCCCGGAGGGGTGCTCACGTACGGCGGCACCGTGAGAAATTCGGGTAACATCACGCTCACCAACGTCGTGGTGCTCAATAATCTGAGCGGAACCACGCCCGTTTTCACCACCCCTACGCTAGCGCCAGGCGAGATGGTCGCTTTCACCGGCAGTTATGTGGCGCCGACCAATTGCTCGACCACCAGCACCTCGACCGCCATCGGCCAGAGCCTCTGCGGCGCGGCCGTAACCAATGCGGCGAGCGCGACCTGTCCCATCTCCACCACGCCGATGGTGGTTCTCACCCAGAATTGCCCGGCGAGTCCGGTCAGTCCCGGCGGCCTGCTTACTTACAGCGGCAGTGTCAGCAACGCGGGCAATATTACGTTAACCAACGTAGTGGTTCTCAATGATCAAAGCGGGGTTACGCCGGTTCTGAAGGCGGCCACGCTGGCGCCCGGCGCGGTCGCGACGTTTACCGGCAGCTATCTGGCGCCGACCAATTGCTCCTCCACGAGCACCTCGATCGCCACCGCCCAGAGCATCTGCGGCATCGCCATCACCAACACCGTGAGCGAAACCTGTCCGATCACCACGACGCCCCTGCTCGCGATCACCCAGAACTGTCCGGCTACGCGCGTGAGTCCGGGCGCCCTGCTCACTTA
>Ga0316217_10004980_pt1 | contig 14009 bp, 11 predicted proteins | sample 1anoAmetaG_FD_203633 | JGI IMG/M metagenome (GOLD analysis project Ga0316217, IMG submission 203633) | Freshwater microbial communities from Trout Bog Lake, Wisconsin, USA - 1anoA | ecosystem: Environmental > Aquatic > Freshwater > Lake > Hypolimnion/Profundal zone | place: USA: Wisconsin...
CATACGAGAAGTTTTCAGAATAGTGCGCGAGCAAACCGTAAATATTTTAAAGGAAAATAACTTTGCCGAAGTAATTGCTAAGGAGAAAAAACTGAAGAAGACGGCTTCGAAGAAGTAAATACCGACTGACCTTATCTAGGTATTTATATGCGAGGCCTTCAGGAAATAAATATTAAATAAAAAGAATAGATAAATATAAATCCATAGCCCATCAACAAAGTGCCAGTAGGTGCACAGCAGGCCGACCTTCATTTTATTAACGGGGTCCGATTCAAAAAGCAGCAATTTTACAGGGTCAACGCTTTTATCCAATGCTTTAACAGCAAACCAAATTAATAATCCCACCCCAACCGCCAGGTGTAGCAGGTGCATGCCGGATATAAAATATAAATAAGCACCTGCAATATTATTTTTCATAACAATGCCGTGCACCGCCAGTTCGCGCCAGGCCGTGATCTGAAAAAACATAAACGCCAAACTAAGTCCGGTTGTAACCCAAAGCCCGGTTAAATATCCTTTGGTATCGTCATTTTCCATAGCCTTACGCACCATAGCCATAGAATAGCTGGAGACCAGAATGATAATTGTATTTGCATGAAAAAGCAGGGGCAACTTAAAGTTATTAAAACCTGTGCCAACAGTGGTAAGAAAGTAGGAAATGGATACAAACAAAAACGCCGATGTAATACTTACCAAAATCAGATAGGTAAAAACACGCATAGGATGATATTTAAGGCGCATTTCCATCATCTCCCTTAAATCGCCGGCATCGTGTATTTTAGTTGCTTTGGGCACAAATTTTTGTTTAGACTTAATCTAAATAGTTATGTAAATGGTTACATTTGCACGAATATAAAACATCAGGGCTCAAGTTTTTGTTCTTAGATTGGTATTGTGATTCAAAATTTAAGCCAGAGGCGCTTTTTATGACAGAGAATGATAAAATAATTGAGGAAGTAACGCAAAGCGACTATAAATATGGTTTTGTAACCAATATTGAGCAGGAATTTGCATTAAAGGGGCTTAATGAAGATACAGTTCGTTTTATATCAGCAAAAAAGGGCGAACCCGAATGGATGCTGGAATGGAGGCTTAAAGGCTTCCGTGCATGGTTAAAAATGGAGCAACCGCACTGGCAAAATGTGCATTTTCCCAATATCGATTTTCAAAGCATCATTTACTACGCAGCCACTAAAAAGAAGAAAAAGGTTAATAGCCTGGACGATATAGATCCTGAGATACTAGCTACCTATAAAAAGCTGGGTATTCCTGTACAGGAACAAAAGGTATTGGCCGGCGTAGCCGTTGACTACGTAATGGATTCGGAAAGCGTTATTACCACCTTCCGCGAAAGCCTTAAAGAGAAAGGCATCATTTTCTGTTCTATTTCTGAAGCTGTGAAGGAATACCCTGATCTGGTTAAGTTGTATCTGGGTTCGGTAGTTCCGCAACGCGATAATTACTATGCCGCCCTTAACAGCGCAGTTTTCAGTGATGGCAGCTTTGTTTATATACCCAAAGGCGTTCGTTGCCCTATGGAGCTCTCTACGTATTTCCGTATCAATGCCGAAAACACCGGACAGTTTGAAAGAACATTGATCATTGCGGATGAAGGCAGCTATGTTTCTTACCTGGAAGGTTGCACGGCCCCAATGCGCGACGAGAATCAGTTACATGCAGCAGTCGTGGAATTAGTTACCCATGATAACGCTGAAATAAAATACTCAACCGTTCAAAACTGGTATCCCGGCGATAAGCAGGGCAAAGGTGGCATTTACAACTTTGTTACCAAGCGCGGTTTATGCAAAGGCATCAACTCGAAAATAAGCTGGACCCAGGTTGAGACCGGTAGTGCCATTACCTGGAAATATCCAAGCTGCATTTTAAAGGGCGATAATTCAATAGGCGAGTTTTACTCAGTAGCAGTAACCAACAATTACCAACAGGCGGATACAGGTACAAAAATGATACATATTGGCAAAAACACCCGCAGTCGTATAGTAAGCAAGGGTATCTCGGCAGGTAAAAGCCAGAACTCTTATCGTGGCTTGGTACAAATTCACCGCACCGCCGATAACGCTTATAACTCATCGCAATGTGATAGTTTGTTGATTGGCGATAAATGTGGTGCACATACCTTTCCCTATCTGGAAATAAAAAACAATTCAGGTAAAGTTGAGCACGAGGCTACCACCTCGAAAATTGGTGAGGACCTGTTGTTTTACTGCAACCAGCGGGGATTGAGCAATGAAGAAGCTGTGAGTATGATTATAAACGGTTATTGCAAAGAGGTGTTTCAGCATTTACCTATGGAGTTTGCTGTTGAAGCACAAAAACTACTTGCAATTTCGCTGGAAGGAAGTGTAGGCTAAGATTGAAATGAAGTAACTTAGCAAAGTATCAAAACATGATTTATGATATTTCGCTTGTTTAAAATATACAGCACCGGTAAAACAATCTATAACAGAGTATTGAAACCGGTGTATATGGAGTTAAGAAAAGATGCTTACGAACTGGACGATAAACCAAAAGAAAAAGTAAAGTATACCCGCAAAAAGAGCAAGAAAAATGTTGTCAATCAAAAACCTAAACGTAGCCATAAACGGCAAGCAAATCCTTAAAGATTTTAACCTTGAAATAAAAACAGGTGAAGTGCATGCCATTATGGGCCCTAACGGCACCGGTAAATCTACGCTGGCATCAACCCTTGCCGGCAAAGAGGCTTACGAGGTGCTTTCAGGCGAAGTAAAATTTAAAGGCAAAGATCTGCTTGAAATGGGCCCTGATGAAAGAGCCCGCGAAGGGGTATTTCTGGCCTTTCAATACCCGGTTGAAATACCCGGTGTAAGTGTTACAAACTTTATGAAAGCCGCATTAAACGCCAAGCGCCGCCACTTTGGTTTAGACCCCATGGATGCCAAAGATTTTCTGAAACTTATGAAACAGAAAATGGAGTTGGTGGAAATAAAAAAGGAAATGATGAGCCGCTCATTAAACGAAGGTTTTAGCGGTGGAGAAAAGAAACGGAATGAGATATTCCAGATGGCCATGTTAGAGCCTTCGCTATGTATTTTAGATGAAACTGATTCGGGCCTTGATATTGACGCATTGAGAATTGTAGCCAGCGGCATAAATAAACTGCGCAGCGCTGACAGAAGCTTTTTGGTTATTACCCACTACCAGCGGCTATTGAATTACATAGTGCCTGATGTGGTGCATGTAATGTTTGGCGGCAAAATTGTAAAAAGCGGCGGCAAAGAACTGGCTCTTGAACTGGAAGAAAAAGGATACGACTGGATTAAAGACGAAGTAACTGCCGAAGCATAAAGAATATTGATTATAAAGTATTTAGTTTTAAGACCCGGAGGGCCGGTATATGTTACCAGCGCCGGTGAATGACCAAAAGATTACAATGAGTTTTGCCGATAATATAAAGAGTGAGTTCGAACTGGCGGATAACCACAGCGATGGGCTGTCCGAAATCCGGAGAGATGCGTTTGCTACATTCCAAAAGCTAGGCATACCAAGCAACCGCCATGAGGAATGGCGTTACACCAATATTAAAACTCAATTGCCGGAGGCCCTAAGCATTGCAGCCCGCAAAAAATGGACTCCGTCAAAAGATGAGTTCAATGCTTTTGAAGGTATCAAAGCCAGCAAGTTGGTATTTCTTAACGGCATATTCAACGCACCGCTTTCAAGCATTATTGAAGAGGCAGGTGTTACCGCAGGTAGTTTAAAGGAACACCTAAGCCACAATAAAGCGATTACCGAAAAGTATTTTGGCAAACTGGTTAATAAATATGAGGACCACTTCTCAATGCTCAATACCGCGTTTGTAACAGACGGCGCATTTGTGCATGTTAAGAAAGGAATTGCTGCGCAATACCCCATCTTTATCATTAACCTGTATAACTCGCCTGAGCACTTTATCCAAAGCCGCAACCTGATCATAATTGAGGAGAGTAGCAAGCTTGATGTAATTGTAGATTTTCAGAACCTGGGGGCATCCACTTATTACAACCACGTATCGGAATGTTTTATAAGTAAGAATGCCGACTTAAACGTTACTAAACTTCAAACTGCCACGCAAAATACTACAGCGGTTCATACCCTGGAAGCTGATGTTGAACGCGATGCTAAGTTTACCTGTAATACCATTTCGCTTGAGGCAAAACTTATCCGTAACACAACCAACGTGCGTTTAAGCGGCGAAAACAGCCAGGCGCATTTAAATGGCCTGTATTACGGCAACGGAAAATCATTGATAGATAACCACATTTTAATTGATCATATAGTTGCCAATTGCGAAAGCAACCAGCTTTACAAAGGCATATTAGCCGAAGAAGCTACCGGAGTTTTTAATGGTAAAATATTCGTTAAAAAGGATGCACAAAAAACCAATGCCTTCCAGTCATCCAAAGCAATCCTTCTTTCGGATGAGGCCAGCATTAATTCGAAACCGCAGCTTGAAATATTTGCTGATGATGTAAAGTGCAGCCATGGTGCAGCTATAGGGCAATTAAGCCAGGATGAAGTTTTTTACCTGCGTGCACGTGGTATACATGAAAAGGATGCCAAGTCGATATTAACTTATGCTTTTGCATCGCAGATAATCAATACCATTACTATTGAGGAGTTAAAAGTGTATTTAGACAACAAGCTTAAAGAGAGACTACATCTCGACTTTTAATATGACAGCCGAACAAACAACCCCCGGCCTTTTAGATGTTGAACTGATAAGAAAGCAATTCCCTATCCTGCATCAGAATATCAACGACAAACCATTGATATATTTAGATAATGCTGCCACATCGCAAAAGCCGCTGGCAGTTATTGATGCCATTGACGATTATTACGAGCGCTATAACAGCAATATCCATCGCGGGGCACATCATTTGGCCCAGCTGGCAACTGAGGCCTACGAAAATGCCCGCAAAACAGTTGCCCAGCACATAAACGCTGAAGACCGGGAGATCAATTTTGTAAGAGGTACAACCGAAGCAGTTAACCTGGTAGCCTCTACCTATGGCCGTAAGTTTGTAGCTGCCGGAGACGAGATCATCATCAGCGGGTTGGAGCACCACTCAAACATAGTTCCCTGGCAAATGCTTTGCGAAGAAAAAGGGGCTGTATTAAAAGTTATTCCGGTAAATGAGGCTGGCGAAATAGATTTTGATGCTTACCTTAAACTACTGAGTGCCAAAACCAAAATTGTTTCTATAGCCTATATATCAAATGCATTGGGCACTATCAATCCGGTTAAGCAGGTTATAGCTGCAGCGCATAAAGCCGGTGCTGTTGTTTTTATTGACGGGGCGCAGGCACTACCTCATAAAAAAGTAGACGTAAAAGAACTGGACTGCGATTTTCTGGGTTTCAGCGGGCATAAAGTTTTCGCATCAACCGGTATAGGTATATTATACGGTAAAGCTGCTTTACTGGAGCAGATGCCGCCTTACATGGGCGGAGGCGAAATGATAAAAACAGTAACCTTCGAAAAAACAACCTACAACGAATTACCCTATAAGTTTGAAGCAGGTACACCGCATATTGAAGGTGGTATAGCTTTAGGCGCAGCCATCGGTTATATTAATAGCATTGGTCTTGAAAGGATTGAAAGTTATGAGCATCAATTGCTTGAATACGGAACCCAAAAACTATTGGAGATTGATGAGTTACGAATTGTAGGCACAGCGGCTAACAAATCATCGGTCCTCTCCTTTTTGATTAAAGGCATACACCCATACGATTTAGGTGTTTTACTGAACCAGCAAGGTATAGCCGTACGCACAGGCCATCATTGCTGCCAGCCCTTAATGGATAGATTTGGCATTGAGGGCACCTGCCGTGCCTCGTTGGCATTTTACAATACGCACAGCGAAATAGATGCTTTGGCAAAGGCCATTAAAAAGGCTGTTACAATTCTTAAATAATTATTCTCTTCGCTGCTGAGTTTAATACCGGCTTCCGCATTTTATGAGCAGACCCATATCAGAAATAGAAGATGAGATAGTTGAAGAGTTTGACCTCTTTGACGACCAGATGGATAAATACGAATACATCATTGACATAGGCAAAAAGCTACAGCCGCTGGATGCAAAGTATATGACCGATGATTACCTGGTAAAAGGCTGCCAGAGCAAAGTGTGGCTACACGCTTACAAAGATGGCGACCTGGTATTTTTCGAAGCCGATTCAAACTCCAGCATAACCAAAGGTATAATAGCCATCTTAATCCGGGTCCTCTCCGGCCAACCGGCAAACGAGATCATTAACAACCCGCTTGCTTTTATCGATCGTATCAACCTCCGCTCCCATCTGTCTTCTCAGCGCTCAAATGGATTAACATCCATGATACAGCGCATTAAAACTTATGCCGGGGCTTTTACAGAGGCATAACTCCAAATAAAAAGCCCTCTGATTACTCAGAGGGCTTATAAATTCCGGAAATAAAATTTTCGCTTACTTAGCCACCACAAACAACTTGCTGATAGTGCGTTCATCAGCTAAGGTAGCAGCCAGCACATAAGTTCCACTGCTAAGGTCTGTTGCATTCAGGTCAAACAGGTTTGAACCCGGAGGAACATTCTGGTAAACCATTTCGCTATGCAGCTTGCCGGTCATGTCGAAAACACGCAAAGTTACTTTTGCACTGTTATCGATATTAAGTGAAACCTTGGCAGTAGTATGTACCGGATTAGGATAAATACTTAAACCATTAATTGCATTCGGCTTAACATTATTAACTGCGGTACCCACTGCAGTTGCACAAGTTGTGGGTGTTAGTGTAGTACATCTCCACATACCCCTTCCGTGTGAGCCCAGGTATAATACCGGGCAACCATCTTCATATAAAGGTCTTTCTATCATTCTGTAAACAGGTACACGTTCAAATCCGCCGTTATCTTCAGTCCAGGTGCTTCCGTTCCAACTCCATACACCAAACTCAGTACCTATAATAATAGTGCTGGCATCGTGTATAACAACTGAGTAAACCGGCATGTTAGGCAAACCCGCAGTAAGTCCTGTCCAGGTAGTGCCTCCGTTATGCGATTCATATACGTGAGGAGATGCTACGTTAGATGAGAAACCTGCAACAACAGCAACTACGTGGTTATTATCAGTAGGGTCTACTGCAATTCCTTCAATAGATCCGCTGGCTACACTGACAACTTTAAAATCGGTGGAATTCGATGTATAAAGCACACCAACCGAAGTTCCTGCAGGATATGTAGCAGTATCGGCATGCGCATTTAATTTTGAAAACCTGTAAACCTGGCCGCCACTTGTACCCACATAAAGATTATCACCATCAGCAGTAGAAACAAAGCTTTCGGCTGTGCCGTTTATTGACTGTGTCAATTTAAACCACCTTGGTATAATAGTAATATCCAAAGCATCTGAAGTTAAAAACACACCGCAGTTGGTTGAAAGGAATAATCTTGAACGAATGGGGTCAGGAACCTGAACGCTACTGTCCATCGCCACGTTCTGTGTTAAGGTAACATTAAATGGGTATTTAGAAGTAGAACTGATAGCTTGTACTACATCTCCGCTTGAATAGCTTTGGCCTGCTGCAGTAAAAGTAACAGTTTTGAGGCCATTTACAGCATTTTTGGTTTCACCCAGATAGTAAGGAGTGATAAACTGAGCGTCGCCGCTAACGGTATTCCCGCCACAAACCGATGCACCACCCTGACCTTGCGGGTCAATCTTAACATCAAAAAAACTACCCCAGGTTGCAGTATGATCAGACGAGCGATAAAGCGCCGCAAAGTAAATTCCACCAAACCAATAATCAGGGTTAATCTGTGAAACAGCATTCACAATACCATCGCCGCCTAATACCTGCGATGAGGCCATAGGGTCGTTACCGTAAAAACCAATATAGTTAGTTCCGTTATCCTGAGCACCTCCAATTACATCGCCGTTTACACCGGCACCTATACCATAGTTCTGGGTTACGTTATAACCTCTGTTACGGACTGTGTATGTTGGATTCGGGAAAGCACTGGCAGCATCAATAGATTTAAAAATACCTCCATCGCAGCCAACGAACATCAAATTGGGATCGTTGTCAGCAATAACAATTGCATGTTTATCGGGATGCATGTAATAAGGATTCGACTCATTAGAATAACCAACGTCAGCCGGAGTAATGCCAGATGAATCAGACGCAGTATAAAAATTAACGCCACCCATATATACTTCATTAGGGTCGCCGGAGGAAACTGCTATAACGTTATCATACCATCCCTGGCAACCTGCGCTACCACCTTCTTCAAACAATTGAAACAATGGACCAGCAACTGCCAGTGATGTCCAGTGAGCGCCGGCATCAACTGATTTGTAAACCCCCTTTGTACAATCGCTTGTTGATGCCATTAATGCATAAACAACATTTGGATTTGATGGGGCTATAGCAACCTCCATACGTCCGTTTGAGCCAGTGGGAAAGCCCGGATTATTGGCACTGGTGGCTATTGACCAGGTAGATCCGGCATTGTTGGAATACAACAATGCAGTAGTGCTTGTGTTATAACCACAAACTGCAAAAATATTTTTCCCGTCATTAGACCATTTTACATCACAGACAGGTTCTGTGTTGTATGAACCAGGTAGAGTAACTTTTGTCCAGCTTCCGCTGTCACCATGGCTGGTAGAGTGATACAAACCCGAAGCAGTAGCTGCGATGATCTGGCTCGGATCGGTTTGGTTAACTGCCAATCTGTTTACGTAAGCCCATGGAGCGTTAGCCGGTGGATCATATAAACCGTTGTTATAGATGGTAGGAGTAAGAGAAACCGGATTATCAGAAGCGTCCAGCTTAAAAATACCATCTCCATATGAACCCGAGTTATAAGAAGAACCTCCCGGTTGCGATAAACCTTCACCGGTGCCTATAAAAATAGTGTAGTCAGGGGCCGGTGCCTGTGCAATACAAGAAATTGCCAGCCATTGGTTCCAACCGGTAACACGATGCCATGAAACGGCACCATCGGTTGATTTCCACATGCCACCACTAACTCCGCCTGCATAAAGTGTATTATTGGTTGTATCGCGTTTGTCTATCAAAATCGCTCTGGTTCGACCTCCAACATTGTCTGGTCCCAGTTCCTGCCATTGCAGATTCAATCCACCCGAACGGCTTACCGAACGGAAATTATCGGCTTGCTGTAAAGCATTTTTCACGTAGGCTGGAGTAAAATTGCCGTTCTCATCCTTTAAACGGTCGAAGCGCCATTTAGCGGCATCGGCAGCTAACTGAGCCTTGCTTAAACGAGCATCTGCTTTACCCTGCGGCGTTTCAAGAGCGAAACTACCTAAGGATGGATTATATTGCCTGGACGACAAAAGAGCCGCACTACCTAACACCAAAATAAAAGCCGAAATAAGTAAAACTTGCTTTTTCATTTTATGAATTGAATTGTTGTTCATTATTTAATAGCAAACAAATATAGGCGTAAAAAACGATAATTTTATCTGCGTTGTGTCACAGTTTCGTCATAAATTTATTATACTCAACGTTGTGCATAACTCAAACAAAGCACTTTAAATCAGATTTTCAAAATAACCTATCGTTTTCTGTAAAAACAATCCCACACTGAATCCGGGCTGTGCTAAAGCGCCTTTGTATGGCATGCCCCGGTGAAGGTAGTAACGATGAAAAGTGGATTGCTTAATACCCCATTTGTTAAAAAACTGCCTACGTCCATCGTTTTTTAAAACCCGGCCGGTTGATTTGGATATGAAGTGATAGACCCTGCTTTTACCTACACCTTTATAAATCCTGCAACCCAAACCCCACATTTTCATAGCAAAATCATCGTCGCTGCTCATTCCCGGCGAAAACTCCTCGCTATATCCCCCGGCTTTCTCCCACCATTTCCGATGTACCACAGAAGGCGGCCATGTTGAACCGCTCCAATCATTTTTAGTCAAACTACTGAAGTTGGCCAAAAGTTCTACCTCCTTAAAATCAGCCACTGTTCTTCCATAATCGCCTACCAGAACGCATCTGTTCTTTGTATCAAAAGGTTCAATCATTGTTGAAGAAAGCATAAAGCAATCCGTATTCAATGCGTTGATCTCTTTTATCAAAATTGAGTCCCAACCCGGCAAAACGTACATATCGTCATTCATAAAAACGATATAGTCATAAATGGCCAGGCTGGCTGCCATGTTAACCGCTATACAAACGCCGGCGTTCTTTTCAGTATAAGTATAACTTAATCCTTGTTCTTTAACCCAACTAAGGGTACCATCGCTGCCGTCATTAACATGCACTATTATCTGGGTTTTAACACTGGCATATTTAGTTATGCTATCAACGCATAATCGCAAAAAATCCAGGTTATTCCAGGAAGGGATTACTATTGACAGCATTTTAAACTTTTACTATTATCTTGTGCAACAACAAACAGCAGGAACTTCGTCTTAACATTAAGTTTTTTATTTTAGGACCGAAATTAAAAGATTCAGCCGAATGCGATTTATTAAAAACTTTAATTCTGTCTGTTTAATTGCGCTTGTGATTTTATCGGTCGGTTCGTGCAAAAAAAACCAGAGTTCGGGTTGGAATACACAATTGCTGATACCCATTGCCACAACCAATCTATCATTACAAAACCTGGTAACTGATTCAACTTTAAAAGCAAATGCGGATAGTTCTTTAACGTTATCATATCAATCAACACTTTATAATTTCAACCTGGCGGACCAGATCGTTCAAATACCCGACACTTCAATCGGGCAGAAATTTAATTTAGATAGCTTGTCTTTACCTAACCTTCACCTCAATTTTACAAGCTCATTAGGTAGTATTGCTCAAGGGTTAAGCATTGGTAGCCTGATCATCAACTCAAACGGACAAACTGTAAATGGAATAGCACCTTTAAGTATACCAACTGCCTTTACTTATGGATTTAATGTTTCTGATCTTTTTGATAGCGCAGTTTTGGTATCGGGGCAAGCGCAGGTATGGGCGGTTAACCATTTGCCTGTTACCATTGCGGCAGGAACACTCTGCACAGTAAGCGATACTATTGACGGGCAGGTAAATGTGCTTCAGCAAGTTGTTTTCGACTCTATACCAGCGCACGACTCTATATACAGAGTTATTAACCTCATCCCACAGAAGATATCCAGCAGATTGGCATTCAATATCGGAAATGTTAATACGCTGGCGTGTGATACCCCGGTTAAAATTGACACATCTAACAGTATACAGCTTCGGGTATTTGTTGGCGGAATGCACGTTTCAGAGGCCTGGGCAAAGTTCCCAAATCAAAGTATTGTCAATCAAACCAACGACGTAACCTTTAGTTTTAACGACCGCAAATTTACCTACATAGACGCACGGTCGGGCTTTCTGCACATAAGTATTTCCAATTCTGTTCCTCAACCTCTTTATTTGCAATATACCCTTGTAGGGGCTTTCAATAAACTGGGGCAACCGCTTACTGAGTATACTACCGTAGGCCAGGCAACAGCAAATGGCCCTGCTGTGGTAGATACATTACTTGATATTACCGGATACTCGATTAACCTTACCGGTAAAAACGGTTCAAGTTTTAACACCTATACACAAAGGGTTATTACCAATCTGGATTCTACAGGGCAAACACAACATATTACCCTTGCCGATTCATTAAATGTAAAATACGAGCTAATCAATATTAAGCCCAACTACATAAAGGGCTATATGGGCCGCGACACAGTTACAACTATTGATAGCTCAGCCTTCAACTTCCTGAGTCTTTTTAAAAGCGGGTCGCTTGATCTGCAAAGCGTAAATATGAATTTCAGTGTAAGCAATGATATAGGGGTTGATGGGCGGATAAAGATAAACAGCCTGAAAGCGATCAGCCCGATAAACGGCACAAAGGTACTTACCAGCACTTTACTTGGCCAACCATTAAATATTAAACGAGCCACCGATTTTCCGCTAACTCCTGCCGTTACTACTTATTCGCTTAACAACAGCAATTCAAACATCAAAGACCTGCTGGGCATACTGCCTAATCAGCTCGACTATGACATACAGGTTAAAACAAATGTAAACGGCAACACCAATCAATACCGCGATTTTGCCTATCTGCAAAGCGGACTTACTGTTAGTTTAAATGCCGAGGTACCGCTTTCGCTGATAGCCAACAATCTTATATTAAAAGATACCATACAATTTAATCTGGCCAATACCCAAACTAACGTAAACGGTATCAGTGATGGTATCATTAACGTAATAGCAGAAAACAAATACCCTATCGGGGCGGTATTAACACTGATAGTTTATGATGGTAGTTGGGTACCGTTAGATACGCTGGCTTTCAATAAAACAATCAGTGCGGGCTTAACAGATGCTACGTGCAGAGTAAGGCAACCGGTGCAATCTGTTTTACAGGAATACGTAGACGATAACAGAATGAATAAATTAAAACAAGGTCAACATGCCGTGGTAACTGCCGATTTCTCAACAGTATCCGGCAGCCCGTCTTGCAACGGGCAGCACCTTAAAATTTACAGCGATTATACTATTGGCATTACCTTATCGGCTAAATTCAATTATAAGGTAAATACGAAATTCTGATTCAGTGAAATAAGCAATACCATCCATGAAAAAAACTTTTCTGGCTTTAATTATTATAAGCTATATATCTCCGCTATTCGCCCAAGATTCAACTGCTGTCCTTAACAACAAAGGCAACACTGACTCGCTAAAAACAAGCCGCAAAAATTACGTTGTAAAAAGCTATCTTTTATACAACTATACCCAGCTGGCAGATAACAACGTTTTTAACCAGCAGTTCAGAGGCGATGCCTTTGACCGCATTATTATTGACGGCAATTTTAATGCAAACTCAAAAGGCGTTCCATCCGCATTTGCATTTAACCTGCTGTTTAACCAGCCCATTTCATCTGCTTTGATAAACCGTGCCGATAAACAGTTAGGTAATATTGTAAAGTTTGATGAGAACCTGAATACCGGTATAACTTATGAAAGGCATTTAAAAAAGGCTGACCTGATTCTTGTTTTGGGTTATAATTACCGCCAAATGCTAAACATAAGCGGCCCAAAACAGGCATTCGAAACGATGTTTTACGGTAACGCCCATTTTGAGGGAGATACTGCAAACCTCAGCAATATTCATTTTGATTTTTACAACTACAATCAATACTCTATCGGCATTATTAAAAAAATAGACTATGGAAACTACCAGATGCAATTTGGTGTAACAGGCTCTTTTCTGCAGGTTATAAATAATATTGACATACAAACCGGAGCTACCTCTATTTACACCGCACCTTATGGCGAATTTGTAGATATAAACTATAACCTTACTTATAACAGCGCAACCGCTTCGGCGCCTAACTTTGGCGCTTTGAATGGAGTTGGTGCGTCAGGAGATTTTAATCTTTCGTTTGCCAATAAAGACAAATGGAAGATCAGTATGGACCTGCGTGATGTGGGCATTATGACATTCCGTAAACATGAAGTAAACTATAGCGGAACCAACAATGTAAACTTTCAGGGATTTGTAATACCGAATCTACTGCAGTTTAGTAGCCAGACATTTGACACACTGAATCTGGACAGTGCCTTAACTTCAAAACTGCCGTCGAAAAGCAACAATCAGTACAGCCTGTTTTTGCCCTTTACTGCCGATATCATTTTCTCGAAACCATTGCTGCACGACCGCCTGGTTTTAACGGCAGGTATTCAATACCGCCACATACCTAATTACTACCCTTATGGCTATTTGAAAGCTAATTATTTTTTATCGCCTGATATGGTGGTTTCAGCCAGTGCCGGTGCCGGGGGGTATAGTTTATTCGATCTGGGCTTTGAGTTTGCAAAAACCTGGAAGTATTTTGATGTAGCCCTGGGAAGCTCAAATCTGTTAGGGCTGATAGTACCGGGCTATTACTCGGGCGGTGCATTGTACCTTAAACTGGGAACTACCTTTTAACAGGTTAAAACTGCAAAGTTGCAATTGAAGCAGTTA
>Ga0316217_10004982_pt1 | contig 14007 bp, 10 predicted proteins | sample 1anoAmetaG_FD_203633 | JGI IMG/M metagenome (GOLD analysis project Ga0316217, IMG submission 203633) | Freshwater microbial communities from Trout Bog Lake, Wisconsin, USA - 1anoA | ecosystem: Environmental > Aquatic > Freshwater > Lake > Hypolimnion/Profundal zone | place: USA: Wisconsin...
GGCGAGGCCATCTATGGATCTTCCGCCACCTGCTTCGGAGCGGAATTGGGAAAGCCAGTCAATGCCAAGGACGGTTATGGGCGCGACACCATGGTGTCTTCCGCCAACGACTGGCGTTGCACGACCAGACCGGGAAAAATCTATTTGGAAATGTTCAAGTGGCCGACCAATCATAAATTTGAACTTCCCGGAATCCAAAGCAAAGTCACCAAGGCATACTTGCTGGCTGATAAAAAGAGCTTGGACGTGAGCCAGACCGACGCTGGCGTGACCATTTCTTTGCCAGCGCAAGCGCCTGATAAAATTGCGTCGGTCGTATGCCTGGAAGTCGGCGGTCCGTTACCCGAAGCAAAATGATCACGACTATGAAATACAAAATGGAGAAAACCTTCGGGGATCCGTATGATGTGCAAACAGCCAAGTGTTCGCGGTTGATGGTGGCACAGGTGTTTGATCGGTTTCCGGCGCTGGACGGATTGGTCGTCCCCATCGGCCAAACGTATCTTTAACCGCGAACCTTAAGGATGGCGTCTTGCGCAAAAACAGTGATCAACCCACGCAGGGGATCTCTCCCGCCACCCAAAAGCATTGTTCATTCTGTCGTCGTTTTGCAAACCACCCAGTTTGCAAACTCACATCTTCGCTAAACCCGTCAATGTTTTTTCTTAAAGCGTAAATCTAGCTGAACACTCCCGTCGCAGAGAAGCACAATACCATTTTGCTGGCAAAACATACAGTGTGCAAAGCTCCGCAGATTTAACAACGTGGTTTAATGTGGGCGATTCTGTTACGGGGGACGGGACACAAACCACGTTCACCGACAATGCAATGATATCACAAAGCACTAAGCAATTCTGTCGTGTAGTCATCACTGGGTTTTAGCCATTAAGACACTAAAAGTGTTAGTGAGGACTTTGCTATTCCCGACCCATTTGACTTTCATCGGCCGCTTGGTGTGATGGAGAGCCGTTAACATGATCGAAGGCTAGCCGAAGCCTAGATTGGCAGCTTCAGGAGCTGGAAGAATCCCTCGCACTGGCTTGTTCGTCACCCAGTTCGTTTCTGGAGGAACCCACAATTCTTCAACCAAGAATTCATTGCCTATCTAGCCAAGACCTGGAAAAGCCAAGGCTGAGTAGTGCGTAATTTTTTGCTTCCCTTACGAATCCCACTCTGCTTCAATTCCCCCACTATGTTAAATCTCACACCATCACAACTACGCCAAGCCGCTGATCTCCAAGAACAGATCGCAGCCTTGGAAACTGAACTGACCCACCTACTTGAGGGAAAAGCTCCAGCCACGGTCCAAGCACCAGCCCAAGCACCGGAGCCTGCCAAAGCTACTGAACCGGCCACACTCAAGAAGAGAACCATGAGTCCAGCCCACAAAGCCAAGATCAAGGCTGCGCAGAAACTACGCTGGGCTAAATACAACGCAGCCAAAGCCACGACTGCAAAGAAATCAGCCTCCACCTCAAAGCCGGCGAAGAAGCGGAAGATGAGTGCTGCTGGTAGGGCGGCGATTATTGCAGGTGTTAAGGCGAGATGGGCGAAGGTCAAGGCTGGGAAGAAGTGAACACGGGTCGGAATGCCAACGAAGTTAATGCGGCTGACTGGTGCTGCACTGATACTGGGGCTGGTGATTTGGCTGGTGTTGGCCAGCCGACCGACGCCGGAACCTGTTTGGCAAGGACATCCGCTCTCGGAATGGTTGGACGCGTTTGACTGTCATTTGAGATTCGAGGTGGGGGATGGCCGCCGTGGGCTGTTCAGCGATGCAGAGATTGACCAGGCGCTGCAAGGGATCGGACAGGCAGCACTGCCCATTATGTATGACTGGCTCACGTCCAAACCCGCTCGGTGGAAGGAATGGTGCAACGTGCAGTTGAATCGGCTACCGATGACCTGGACCCGGTTTCGCTTTCAAAATGACGCCCTCGACCTGCAATGCCTGGCGGAAACCGGTTTTATGTATTACGGCACGAACGCACAACCGCTGTTGCCGGCATTGATCAAGCTGTCGCACAACATGGATCCGGAATTGCGCATGGCGGCATATGAAGCAGCGTTTTTTACGCGGCCAAACGAAGAGATTTTCCTGCCGTTGGCCAGCCGGGCCTTAAAGGAAGATGACAAAGATGTTCAGGCCATGGCTAGGCAATGGCAGGAAGAACGTTTTCCCGATGCCGTTGGCCGGCCAGTACTGAATCAAAGCCAGTGAAGAAGCGGAAGGTGAGTGGAGCGCGCAGGGTTGCGATTATTGCAGGGTCAAGGCGAGATGGGCGAAGGTCAAGGCTGGGAAGAAGTGAGGAATGCCCAGACCATTTGCTTCCCTCACCAATCAAGCTGGTCTGTACTGCTTTGTGTTGCTTCTGCAAGCGTGCGGCTGGGCAAACAGGTTGCCGAACTCTGCGAGCGTTATGATTTCGTGCGGTGGGTGACTGGCGGTGTTTAACCCTTTGCGAGTGAGGCGAGCGTTTGGAGATAATTCCAAGGCAGCCATTGTCCGGGGTTCGTTTTCACCGCCCTGGCATGACGCTGGAGGGTGGTCAAGTAGTCAAAGGGATTGGCGTCATTGAGCCGGCAGGTATGGATGAGGCTCATGAAGAGATCCCCCAACCGTTCTTTGAGCACACGGATTTCTTCCTGCAGGTATTCGATGACGTCCTGCTGGTTGCGATTCATCCAGCCAGCGACGCAGATCACCAAAAAAGCGAACGGATCCATCGCCACAGAATGGCAACGCCACCTTCGATTCGCCAGCGTCCATTGCCCTTGTTACACCCGCCAAAAAACGCCGCGAGTGCAGCCAAATCCGAATATTTGGACACTGCGGCATGCCAATCCAGGCTAATCCAGGCTGATCCAATTCAAAAATCCAACCCACGACCAGCCAACTCCGGGCAAATCCGGGCATATCCGGCCATACAAAGTCCTTTGCACGAACTTCCAAGGCGGGTTTTATTGACTGCGAGATGATCCACCTGCCACCATGCCCATGATGTCCATCAGCCGCAGAAGTTTGCCACAGCCCAAGGTGGCGTTGCTGTTCGAGGCGCTCACTCACGGCACCGGTTGCGGGCCGGTGTTTGCGATTGCCGGTTCGCTGCATGTGCTGGCATTTCGGCTCATTCTCGTGATGGTTCGCGAAGTTCAATCGATTACCATGGCACCATGAAATCCATTTTCAACCGCATCACCATCGCGCCAAATGCGTTCAAGGGGACCTTGACGGCGGCCGAAGCCGCCTTGTGCATCAAACACGGGTTGCAGAAAGCGCTGCCGGACGCGACGTTCGTTTGTGTGCCTATGGCCGACGGCGGCGACAGCACGGCTGCCGCCATCGTGGATGCGACCGGCGGACACTGGGTGCGCTGCCGGGTTTCCGATCCGCTGGGGCGAAGAATTTCTGCGCAATTCGGCCTGACCGGCGATGGCCGGACGGCGGTGGTGGAAATGGCGGCGGCCAGCGGACTGGTTCTGCTCAAACCGGCGGAACGAAATCCATTGATCACTTCGACGCGCGGCACGGGCGAGCTGATCCGGGCGGCGCTGGCCAAAAAAATTTCGCGCCTGCTGGTCGGTATCGGCGGCAGTGCCACCAACGACGGTGGCATGGGCATGGCCCGGGCACTGGGAGTGAAATTTCTGGATGCGCAGGGAGGCGAGTTGCCGGAAGGCGGCGGCGCGCTGGACAAGCTCGCGCGCATTGATATCGCCGGTCTCGATCCGAGGTTGAAGCAGATTCAGATGGAAGTGGCCTGTGACGTGGACAACCCGCTGTTTGGACCGCGTGGGGCGGCTCAAGTTTATGGACCGCAGAAAGGAGCCACGCCGGCGATGGTGCGGAAACTCGATGCCGGACTAAAACGCCTCGCGGCGGTGATCAAGCAAGACCTCGGCCTGGAGGTGGAAAAATTGCCGGGCGCCGGGGCAGCCGGTGGCATGGGTGCCGGCTTGGCCGCGTTTCTCAAAGGGCAGATGCGGCCGGGGGTGGACATTGTGATGGAGGCCGTGAATCTTCCCACGAAACTGGCTGGCTGCGATCTCGTGATTACCGGCGAAGGTCGCTTGGACGGCCAGACGATTTTTGGCAAGGCGCCGGCGGGGGTGGCGAAAGCGGCACAGAAACTCGGTCTGCCGGTCATTGGCATCTGCGGTTCGCTGGGAACCGGCGCCGGGAAACTGGCGGGTGTTGGCTTCGTGGCGAGTTTTTCCGCGCTGGAAGAATTGATGCCGGAAGCGGAACTGGCAAAACGCGCCCCCGGAATGCTGGAACGTTGCGCGGAGCAAGTTGGACGATTGCTGGCGATACAAAACCTGGCGGTGCAGCAGCGCCACACAAACAATTCGCCGTGATGAAAGCAAGTCAACCAACTCAACCGAACCGCTTGCGACTGGGCTGTTGTGGCAGCATGATTTCTCCTGCCACGGGTCGCATCGGCGTGGAAATCATCGAAACGCTCGCCCCAAATGCGTCTATTTTATATTAAAAAGATGTTTACAAAATGTCATTCTGGCGGTCGCCTGTCATTGGTTTGGCTGCATCCGGACGGCTGCTGGCTGGCAAGCGGACGCAAAGCGGCGCTTGGGTAATCCCGGATAGATTTATGAAGTTGCTTTCCGTCATCATGCTTGGCCTTTCGGTTGTCAACTCAACGGGCGCGGCGGATGCCACCACAACTGCCACCGGTGTGGAAGCGCGGTTTACCGCTGTCAGCGAAGATATGCTTCGGATTTCCCTCTTGCCGATCCGATCGGATGGCTCCGCGGGGGAGGTCCCCAAGAATGATTTTCTTCAGCCGTTGGCGGCGGTCGCGCCAGTGCGAAAATTGCGGGTGGCGGCCGCTGACAAACTGGTTAGAGTCGGCGCCTGGCGTGTCCACGTGCAGGCTAAACCGTTTTCCCTCGGCATTGAAAAGGCTGGCAGGCTGGTTCAGCAGATTGCCTTGGACACGAACGGTGTGATGACCTTTGTCTTGGGAGAAGGCCCGGTGTTGGGTCTGGGCGAAGGTGGTCAACAGTTCGACCGACGTGGTGGGAATTATCCCGAAGAGAATGGCCAGCAGGCCAAGAGTTTACGGGTGTTCGGCGCGCGCATTGCCGCGCCGTTCCTGATTGGTACGACCGGCTGGGCGATGTTCCTGAACACGCCGCGCGGCGCCTTTGATTTGCGAGGTAAGCGCGGAATCGTGCAGCCTGAAATGGGCGCGGTGCCAGGACTGGTGGACATTTTTGTCGTGGATGCGAGTCAACCCGCCGTGGCGATGAAGGAGCTTGTTCGCCTGACGGGCGCGCCGGCTTTGCCGCCGCGCTGGGCATTGGGCTACATGCAATCGCATCGCACTTTGGCCAGCACGGACGAGATGCTGGAAGTTGCCGACACATTTCGTGCGAAACAACTGCCGTGCGACGCGCTGATCTATCTTGGCACAGGATTCTGCCCCATGGGCTGGAACCAAGGCCACGACTCGCTGGAGTTCAACCCCAAGCTGTTCCTCCGGGATCCAGCGGCGGTGTTGCATGATTTGCACACCAATCATTTCAAGGTGGTGCTTCACGTGGTGCCGCCAAAAACTGATTTGCACGGAACCATCCCTCCCGCCGCTGGAGAAGCCGCCGATCCGGGTCAGATCGCAAACTATTGGTTGCGACATCGCGATGCGGTGGCCGCTGGCGCGGATGGCTGGTGGCCGGACGAGGGCGATTGGTTCAATATCCCGCAGCGGTTGGCACGGCACCGGATGTATTATCAGGGCGCTGTGGCCGACCGGCCCAATGAACGGCCATGGAGTCTGCATCGCAATGGTTTTCCGGGCATGACCCAATACGGCGGTTGGATTTGGTCTGGCGACGTGACGGGGCAATGGGCAACCCTCGGGGCCCAAGTCGCTGTTGGCATCAACGCCTCGCTGAGTCTGACGCCTTATTGGGGCACTGACACCGGCGGTTTTCTCAATTCGGCGGAATCCTCGGGCGAACTCTTCGTGCGTTGGTTCCAGTTCTCGACGTTCACTCCCTCCTTTCGTTCGCACGGACGAGCCTGGCATACGCGCTTGCCGTGGGGTTGGAACAGCGGCGATCCGGGAGTCTTGGAAGGCGAAAAGTTCCCGCTGCCGGAAGCGCTGCACCATCCGGAAGTGGAACCCATCTGCCGCGAGTATTTGAATCTTCGTTATCGACTGTTGACCTACAATTACAGCCTGGCACGCGAAGCGCATGACACCGGTATGCCGCTCATCCGCGCCCTCTGGCTGCATTATCCAGGAGATTCGCAAGCAACGAAACGAGGGGACGAGTATTTGTGGGGCCCCAATTTGCTGGTGGCACCGGTGATTGAACGCGGCGCCACAGACCGGCGCCTATATCTGCCCAAGGGCGACTGGTATGACTGGTGGACGTCTGAAAGAATTGCCGGCGGACGCGAAATAGCGCGACCGGTGGATTTGAAAACGATGCCAATTTATGTTCGCGCGGGCACTATCCTGCCGCTGGACTCGGTGCGCCAGTTCACAGATGAACCAGTTTCCGAACCGATCAGCCTGCGAATCTATCGCGGCGTGGATGGTGAATTCACGTTCTATGATGATGACGGCCATTCCCTCGATTATCTGGCAGACCAAGGCATTTGGACATGCTGCCAATGGCGGGACGCCAAACGACGCCTCGAAATCTCCCGCAATCCACGCAGCCGGCAACCCGCGCTCGCTCGCACCTACGAAGTGTTGCTGCTCCCGGACGGAGTTCGCAAAACCGTAAAATTCACGGGCCGCAAAATTGAAATTCTATTCTGAGCCAATCCCCATCCCATCCACGCAAACACAGTTAAGTCGAATATAGTTATGAAAATAGTCCTGACCATCATCTCATCCGGTGTTTTATCATTAGCGAACTGCCTGGCTGCGGATGCCCCGGCGCCAAAGTTGTATCTTGATCCCAGCCAGCCCGTGGACCAGCGCGTGGCGGATTTGCTTTCGCGGCTTACGCTGGAGGAAAAGGCCACTTTGTTGAACCATCACGGGCCGACCGTCGAGCGATTCAATATCCGTTCCGACCAATGGAATCAATGTCTGAACGGCGTGAAATGGGATCGGCCCACGACCTTGTTCCCCATTTGTGTGGCCATGTCTGCGACGTGGGACACCAATCTTGTGCAGTCAGTTGCCACGGCGCTGTCGGACGAGGCGCGGGCGATTTACAACGGCTGGCATCTGGATTCCAACGCGCCCGGCGAACACAAGGGACTCATCTATCGCGCCCCGGTCATCAACATTGAGCGCAATCCGTATTGGGGGCGCAACCACGAGGCGTGGGGCGAAGACCCCTTTCTTACCGGCCGCATGGCGGTGAGTTATGTGCGAGGATTGCAGGGCGATGACCCGCGGTACTTGAAAATTGCCGCTACTTTGAAGCACTATGCGGTCAATAACGTGGAAACCGATCGTCATCGGCTGAATGCCGTGGTTTCCGAGCGGATGCTGCATGAGTATTGGCTGCCGCATTTTCACGACGCGGTGGTGGAAGGCAAAGCCTGTTCACTGATGGCCAGTTACAACGCGATCAACGGGGTCCACAACAACATGAATCATTGGCTGCTCACGGACATTCTCAAGCACGACTGGCAGCATGAAGGATTTGTGGTCTCCGATCTCGGCGGCGTCAAGACCATGATGGCGGACAAGAAAATGACCGCGGAGGATGCCGTCGCCCAGTCCGTGATGGCGGGCTGTGATTTTTCCGATAAGGAATTTGAAGACAATATTCCCGCGGCGGTGCGCGATGGCAAACTCACAGAAGTGCGGCTTGACGACGCGTTAACCCGCGTGCTGCGCGTACGCTTCCGGCTCGGCGAATTCGATGCGTTTGATGCGGTTCCCTACAGTAAAATCTCACCGACAGTGGTGAACAGCGCGGCGCACCGCGCAGTGGCTCTGAAGGCCGCCCAGGAATCCATCGTCCTGTTGCAAAATCGCGGGCAGCTTTTGCCGTTGGACAAGAACCGGCTGAAAAGCCTCGCCGTCATCGGGTTGCTGGCCGACCGACTCAACGAGAATAATTACAACGGCAAACCCGGCTTGACAGTTACGGCGTTGCAAGGCATCAAAGAACTGGTCAGCTCCAGCGCCGAGGTGTTGTATGCCGCTGGCGGCGTGGTGGTTGAACCCGCTGGCAAAGACCAACCATTTGACCAAGCGGCGGAATTAAAAAAAGCGGTGGAGTTGGCCCGGCGTGCCGACGTCGCGGTAGTCTTTGTCGGCACCGACCGGCGGGTGGAACAAGAGGGACACGACCGCCAGACGTTGGGATTGACTGGCAACCAGGAAACCTTGGTGGAAGCCGTCTTCGCCGCCAACCCGCGCACAGTGGTGGTGGAAATGAGCGCCGGGCCGCTCACGGTGCCGTGGCTCAAAGAGAAGATTCCCGCGCTGCTCCAAGCCTGGTGGTCGGGCGAGGAAGGCGGCCATGCCATTGCCGATGTCCTGTTCGGCAACGTGAATCCCGCCGGGCGGCTGCCGCACACCGTCTATGCCTCCGTCGCGCAAGTGCCACCGCTGACCGAGTATGACATCACCAAAGGTTTCACCTACATGTATTTGAACGGCGAGCCGCTGTTTCCCTTTGGCCACGGCTTAAGCTACACGTCGTTCAAGTATGACCACCTGGAATTATCCGCCGAAAAAATCACAGCCGCTGGCCAGCTAAGCGTTAGTGTGGGCATTACAAATGAGGGGAAACGGGCCGGCGACGAGGTTGTGCAACTTTATGTCCATCAAATCCGGAGCAGCGTGAAACGACCGGCGAAGGAGTTGCGCGGCTTTCAACGGGTGAGCCTGCAACCCGGGGAACAAAAGCAGGTCAGCTTCACGCTGCCCGCCGAAAAGCTGGCGTTTTGGGATGAACGGACCCACGGGTTTCTGGTTGAGCCTGGCGCCTATGACGTGATGGTGGGCGCGTCGTCCGCCGATATTCGAGCGCGGCATCAAGTCGAAATCAGTCAATGATTTATGATTGGGTTGCAGATCATATAGTTGTTTTGTGGAGCCGCCCGCCGACCAGCAGCTCAGGCTCCTTGTAAAATCGGTGTGCTAAAAAACAATTGACTGAATTATGAAAGCCAATTTGAGGCAAGTGGCGGTGGCAACCTGGATTACCGACCCGGATCGATGTCGCGGCCATCGCCAGGCTAATGGCTACCACCGCGCAGGTCAGTCCGCCGGGTCGAAAAGCGGCTGCTTCATTTTCACTGAGCACCTAATGAAGGACTGCAAGAGCCCCATCGGCTGTTTCGGTTATTCTCCGCACGCAGGTGATCATGGATTGTGCCGCCTCCGCGCGTGCCCGGCTGACACCGAATCAGAAGATAATGCGGCAGAGATTGATTTCGGCTGCAGAATGGAAGGTGCCAGTGTGTCGAGAACGCATTCGCGCACTGGTGTACTTGCATCCGCCCGATCACCCCGTTTGCACCGACAGCTTCAACGATGCGATGGACAGGCCGAACACGATTTGATGCGACCAGTGAACGCCGAAACGCAAATGGTCATAAAGGTGGGGATTAAGGCTGGAACAGATGGCGGTAGATCCAATGAAGCCGCCTGCTGTTAGATTCCAAGCCGCATTGGAAGCTGGCCGCCACGCCGCCGTGCGAGTTGCGACCGCAGAAAAGGATGATGTTAAATTGCCCCCCGGCGACGCAATTCATACCCTGCCGGGGAATTTGGTTTCAAGTAATCTGAACGCCATAGCATGTACTCATCCAGCGTCATCAGCCGCCAGCGGGCGTCATACGCAGCACGTTTATGATTCGGAAAATGTCAAGCCGGACGAAATCCGTCCGGGGCGTCAAGCTCGTCAGCCGATGGTTTTCGGGTCTGACATGCCGCCTGTACGGGGCGCTGAATCAATATGAGCCGGAACATTGCAACCGGTTGATCAGCCGCGTCCGCCTGCCGTTGGAGCCGACCACTGTCACCAGTCGGAATTCCCTGTCGGACTGGGAAATTACGGCCGAAGCCAGGCCGGTTCCCGGGCGCGTCGGCACGATGGATTTTGAAATCCAGTTTCGGTGTATGGCGGGCAAACTCAAGTCAGCGGCTATTTCCGTGGAGCTCGAATTTCCCGACTGGTCGGTGGGCAATTACGTTCTGCTGCCGGCGGCGGCCTACCACGGGAACCGTTTCCTCTCCCGCAGAATTCCCTACTCGCCGAAATTATATTTTGTGCAAGACATTGGTCCGGACCAGCCGATGATTATCACCGATGTTCCGCGACTCAATCTCGGTGCCGGCTTGTCGCGCCTCCAGGAACGCACCGGCAGCCTCAGTGTGCCGGCCATCGGTTTTCATGATCCGAAACGGCAACAGGGATTCTTGCTGTTCACGCAACAAGGCAATGAACTGGGTGACTACGGCTTGGGCATTGAGGAAACGCGGAAGCGCGACCGGGCCACTATTTCCCTCACCTCGCCGGTGGTGCGCGAATTGCACAACTACCGGATTTGCGACTCCGAATTTCCCTCCCTTGACCAGCCACGCGATTTTAAGGCGGGCGATCAAGTGAAGATCGTTTTTCGGGTCCATGTTTTTGCCGCCCGGAAGTTGCAGGACCTGTTCGACCAATTTGCCGCGGTTCGCAAGCAACTGTTTCCGCCTGCCCGCCCGAAGCCGGCGCTGCCATTTTCCGCCTGCTTTGCGTTGCAGGAGAGCAAGTTCAATCGCGATAATTTTGTCCGCAAACCTGGCTATTATTCCGTCGGCCTGCGGCAGAATTTCTTGCAGGACTGGCAGATCGGTTGGACGGGCGGCATGATCAGCACCTATCCGCTGCTGTTTGCCGGCGACGCGCAGACCCGCAAGAACGTGCTGCGAAATTTTGACTGGCTGTTTCCGGACGGCCTCGCGCCCTCGGGGTTTTTCTGGGACGCCGGCCGCAACGGCACGGAATGGATCGGCGGCGACATTCGGAAGCCCCATACCGGCAACTGGCACCTGATCCGCAAGAGCGGTGACGGTGTTTTTTTCATCCTCAAGCAGTTTCGGCTGATGGAAAAGCTCGGGATTGACGTGAAACCGGCCTGGCGCAAGGGCGTGCGACGGGTTTGTGATGCGCTGGTGACACTCTGGGACGAAAACGGTCAGTTCGGTCAGTTTATCCACTCGCTGACCGGCCACATTTGCGTGGGTGGTTCCACGAGCGGCGCGATTGTGCCGGCGGCCTTGGTGCTCGCGGCCAAATATTTTGGCAAACCAAAATATCTGGCGGTGGCGCAGGCGGCGGGAGAGAAATTTTACCGCGAGTTCACCGTCAATGGTTTGAGTTGCGGCGGGCCGGGCGATGCGCTGCAAAATCCCGATTCTGAATCTTGGTATGCGCTGGTCGAATCCTATTTTGCGTTGCACGAGGCCACCGGCAAAAAGATCTGGCTCCGGCGGGCCGCCGAAACCGCCCGGCAGTTTTCGACCTGGGTGGTGGCCTATGACTTCAAATTTCCGCCCCGGTCCACTTTTAGCCAAGCTGGCATTCGCACGACTGGTTCAGTCTATGCGAACACGCAGAATAAGCATTCCGCGCCGGGACTGTGCACGTTTTCGGGTCTTGGTCTGCTAAAATTGTTTCGCGCGACGGGCGACAGATTTTACCTCGACCTGCTGCGCGACATCGCCTTCGGCCTGCCGCAGTATTTGCCGCACCCGCTCAAGCCGCTGGGTGATGCGCGGCCTGGCTGGATGTGTGAGCGCGTGAACCTGACGGATTGGGAAGGTCCGGAGCGCATCGGCGAAACGCTCAAGATGACGACGTGGGCCGAGACATCGCTGATGCTTACAACGGTTGAAATCCCCGGCTTGTACGTCCAGTCGGACAAATCCCTCGTGGTTGCCTTCGATAACGTCCTGGCGGAAATCGTTTCGGACGCGGCGAAGGAATTGGTTGTCCGCCTGTCCAATCCGACTCCGGCAGTGGCCAGAGTGAGGTTTTTTTCCGAAACCAGCCGCGCGGCGAAACAGCCGTTACCCGAGAATTATCTTCTCGACTGCCGCACGGTGGATCTGAAACCGGGCGAAGCCAAAAGCATGGTGTTTTCCAAGGCCGAATTCGCTTTGGCGCCGAAGCCAACATGAGCTACCAAAATCCAGTCATTCCCGGTTTTTATCCCGATCCCAGCGTGTGCCGGGTCGGCGGGGACTTTTATCTGGTGAACAGCAGTTTTGAGTATTTTCCCGGCGTGCCCATCTGGCACAGCCGGGACTTGATTCACTGGCGGCAAATCGGCCACGTGCTCACCCGCCGTTCGCAGCTTGAGCTCGACGGCGTCAAGTGTTCTGATGGCATTTACGCGCCGACGCTGCGGTATCACGACGGTGTTTTTTACCTGGTTACCACGTTGGTGAAGGCCGGTTCGTACCGGAACTTTTACGTTACCGCGACGAATCCCGCGGGACCGTGGAGCGATCCGATTTGGTATGATCAAAATGGCATTGATCCGTCCTTGTTTTTCGATGCTGACGGCAAAGCTTACTTCCAATCCAATCGCGGCCTGACGTTCAAGATGGAGCGGGCGATCTATCAGAGCGAATTGGACCTCAAGACCGGAACACGCCTGACCGAGCCGAAACTGCTCTGGCGGGGCAGTGGCGGCAGTTACGTCGAAGGCCCGCATATTTACCAGCGCGACGGCTGGTATTATCTGCTGACGGCGGAAGGGGGCACCAGCTACGGCCACCTGGTCGCCATTGCGCGCAGCCGGAGTATTTGGGGCGAGTACGAGCCGTGTTCGCACAATCCGATTCTCTCCAACCGCCACGCCTACGAGCAAATCCACGGCACTGGTCACGCCGACCTCGTGCAAGCGGCCGATGGCTCGTGGTGGATGGTTCACTTGGGGTTTCGCAAAACGGTTGGTGATGTTCACACGCTGGGCCGCGAAACCTGCCTCGCACCTGTTCAATGGCGCGCTGGTTGGCCGGTTGTCAACCAAACCGGCACTAATTCCGAACGCGTGGTTGTGGACACCTTGCCATTGCATCCATGGCCGCAACCGCCGGTGCGCGATGATTTCGATGGCGAGACCCTCGGATGGCCCTGGATTCACCTCCGCAACCCCGTGGCGGAAAATTATTCACTCACGGAACGGAGAAGTTTTCTGCGCCTCCGTGGTTCGGAAAAGAATTTGTTCGCCGTCGCCTCGCCGGCGTTTGCCGCCCGGCGGCAGCAGCATTTTGATTTCACCGCCACGACAAATTTGGAGTTTGACCCGCAAAATTCCAACGCGGAAGCCGGATTGACCTTGCTGATGACGAACGAGCATCACTACGATTTTTTTGTGACCAATCGCGGCGGGCAGCGCGTGCTGATGGTGAAATACCACCTCGAACTCATCCAGCAGACGGCGGCGGAAATTCCGCTCGCGCCGGGCATGGTGCAATTGCGCCTCACCGGCACAAAGTTGCTTTACCATTTTTCGTTTTCGCAAAACGGCGCGGAGTTCCGCGAAGTTGCGAAAGTCAACACCCGCTATCTCGGCACCGAAGTCACGAGTGGCTACAATGGCGTGGTCATCGGCCTTTACGCCACCGGCAACGGCCGGCCCTGCGCCGCGCCGGCGGACTTTGACTGGTTTGATTATCAACCCACACCCGAATTGAAATGAAACCGCGATTCCGAACTAGCCTGACTGTTTTGGCCATGGCACTGGCGGCGCTGTTGGCCGACCCGGCCCAGGCGCAAACCAACTTGGATAGTTTCGCGTTCGCGAAACGCGAATTGGGTTTGCCGGTGCAGCGGCCGGGCATGTTCATCGGCCAATCTGGCGGTGTCTTGATTGCCGGGGGTGGTTTGGACGAGCGCGGCCGGCCGAGCGCGGAGGTGTTCGTGCGGACCAATTCCGGCTGGGAAAAATTGAAGTTGAGCGACCCGGTGGCCTTTGGCGGCTTTGTCAGCGGCACCTTTGCGGAAAAGATCGGCGGCGTTGCAAAGCTGTTTGTGGTTGGCGGCATCCATCCGGGCGGG
>Ga0316217_10004983_pt1 | contig 14005 bp, 16 predicted proteins | sample 1anoAmetaG_FD_203633 | JGI IMG/M metagenome (GOLD analysis project Ga0316217, IMG submission 203633) | Freshwater microbial communities from Trout Bog Lake, Wisconsin, USA - 1anoA | ecosystem: Environmental > Aquatic > Freshwater > Lake > Hypolimnion/Profundal zone | place: USA: Wisconsin...
ACCTCACCTCGGGCCGGGTGATGCACCGCCTGCTGCAGGGCGACGTGGGCAGCGGCAAGACCCTGGTGGCCTTCCTGGCCATGGCGATGGTGGCCGAGACCGGGGGCCAGGCCGCGCTCCTGGTGCCCACCGAGGTGCTGGCCCGGCAGCACGCCGCCACCGTCCAGCGGCTGCTCAAGGACGAGGCCGGGCGCATGCAGCTGCTGCTGGGCCCCATGAAGGCCGCCGAGAAGCGCGCCGCCCTGGCCCGGATCGAGTCGGGCCAGGCCGCCTACATCATCGGCACCCACGCCCTGTTCCAGGAATCGGTGGCCTTCGCCCGGCTGCAGCTGGTGGTGGTGGACGAGCAGCACCGGTTCGGGGTGCGCCAGCGGGAGGCCCTCAAGCAGAAGGGGCTGGATCCCCACTGGCTGGTGATGAGCGCCACCCCGATCCCGCGCTCCCTGGCCCTGGCCCTGTTCGGCGACCTGGAGCAGTCGGTGCTGGACGAGCTGCCGCCGGGGCGCCAGCCGATCACCACCCGCCTGGTGGACCCCGGCGAGGCCGAGCGGGCCTGGACGGTGGTCGAGCGGGAACTGAACGCCGGCCACCAGGCCTTCGTGGTGAGCCCGGCGATCGATCCCCAGGACGAGGCCAAGGTGCCGCTGCGGGACATCCAGGCCATGGAGGCCCTGCTCCGGGCCCAGTTCCCCGACCACGCCATCGCCGTGGTGCACGGCCGGCTCAAGCCCGACGCCATGGCCGGGCGGATGGAGGCCTTCGTCTCCGGCCAGGCCCGGATCCTCCTGGCCACCACCGTGATCGAGGTGGGGGTGGACGTGCCCAACGCCACGGTGATGGTGGTGGACCACGCCGAGCGCTTCGGCCTGTCCCAGCTGCACCAGCTGCGCGGGCGGGTGGGCCGGGGCAGCGCCCCCAGCCACTTCCTGATGATCTCGGCGAGCGAGACCGACCGCCTGCGGGCCCTGGTGGCCACCCAGGACGGCTTCCGCATCGCCCAGCGGGACCTGGAGCTGCGCGGGCCGGGGGAGTTCTTCGGCACCCGGCAGGCCGGCCTGCCCCAGTTCCAGGCCGCCGACCTGGTCCGCGACCGCCAGCTGCTGGTGCGCTGCCGGGCCGCGGCCGAGCAGGCCCTGGCCCGGGGGCTCAGCGAGGCGCAGCTGGGCTGGCTGCGCCAGGAGCAGGCGCGCCTGAAGCTGGCGGAGATCTCCTAGATTCCGCCCAGCTCCACGGAAAGGATGCCCTGGCAGAGCGGGCAGGTGATGGCGTGGCCGCGCCGGGGCAGGGAGGAGACGAAGTTCACCCGGCCCCGCTGCAGGCGGACGAGCACCAGGGTCTGGATCTTCTGCCGGCAATGCGGGCAGGGCAGGGGATATTCCAGCTGGTATTCGGCTTCTCCCAGATATTCCATCGGTACGGTGGGTTCGTCCATGGCCGGTCCTGACTTGTGGGTCCCGGGCGGAGCCGGGCCTGGTTGCGCCGGGTTCCCCTTCAGCCCAGCTGGGCGGGGTTCTTCAGCCGGGAGGAGATGCGTTCCAGCAGCAGCTCGGGCACCAGCCCGGAGATGTCGCCGCCCATGGCGCCCACCTCCCGCACCATCCGGCTGCTGACCACGCTGTATTCCTCCTTGGGCATGAGGAACACCGTCTCCAGGTCGGGGGCCAGCTTGCGGTTCATGAGGGCCATCTGGAACTCGTATTCGAAGTCGGAGAAAGCCCGCACGCCGCGGACGATGAAGTGGGAACCCTGCTGCTTGGCGAAGTCCACCAGCAGCCCGTGGAAGGTGGTGACTTCAACATTGGGGGCGTCCGCCAGCAGCTCGCGCAGGAAATCCACCCGCTCGGCCACGGAGAAGGCGCAGCTCTTGGCGGGGTTGTGCAGGACCGCCACCACCAGCCGGTCCACCAGCTTTTCGGCCCGCTGGATCAGGTCGTAGTGGCCCAGCGTGACGGGGTCGAAGGAACCGGGGTAGATGGCGATGCGCAAAGGAACTCCTGGGGCGGGCCAAAATCCTAGTCTAAACTTTTGCCATGACACGTGCCCGACTTTCCGTAGGCCTGCTGTTCGGCGGCGAGAGCCCTGAACACGAGGTCAGCATCGTATCCGCCCGGAGCATCGCCGCCCACCTGGATCCCGCCCGGTTCGAGGTCCGGCCCATGGGCATCGCCCGCAACGGGGTCTGGGTCCTGAACGGCGACCCCGTGGCGCGGCTGGCGGCCGGGGAGCTGCCGGCCCGCGGCGCCCACCCCTTCCTGCCCCTGGAGCCGGGCGCCGAGAGCGCGCCCCTGCCCGACGTGTTCTTCAACGCCATCCACGGGGCCGGGGGCGAGGACGGCCAGATCCAGGGCTTCCTGGAGCCCCTGCACCGGCCCTACACCGGCGCCGGCCTGCTGGCCATGGCCGCGGCCCTGGACAAGTGGATCACCAAGCGGATCTGGGAATCCGAGGGGCTGCCGGTGGTGCCCTACCAGGGGCTCACCGAGGAGCGCTGGCGCCGCGGCCCGGCCCCGATCCTGCGCGAGCTCGAGCGGCTGGGCCTGCCGGTCTTCGTCAAGCCGGCCAACCTGGGCTCCAGCATCGGCATCGAGAAGGTCGAGCGCCCGGAGGACCTGGGGCCGGCCCTGGACCGCGCCTTCACCTTCGACCGGCGGGTGCTGGTGGAGCAGGGGGTCCACGCCCGGGAGCTGGAAGTGGCGGTGCTGGGGGGCGACGAACCGTTCGTCAGCGTCTGCGGCGAGATCGTGGTGGCCGGGGCGTTCTACGACTTCAAGGACAAGTACCTCGACGGCAAGAGCTCCGCGCGGATCCCGGCCGAACTGCCCGAGGGCATGGCCAACCTGGTCAGCCAGTGCGCCAGCGCCGCCTTCCGGGCCCTGGACGCCTACGGCATGGCCCGGGTGGATTTCTTCCTGGACCGGGCCACCGGACGGCTGTTCCTCAACGAGATCAACCTGATCCCGGGCTTCACCAGCATCTCCATGTATCCCAAGCTCATGGAGGCCAGCGGCATCCCCTACCCGGACCTGCTGGCCCGGCTGATCGACCTGGCCCTGGCCCGCCACCAGGAGAAGGCCGCCAAGACCCGGAGCTTCCAGAGCGGCAGCCAATGGTTCGCGTAAGCCTTGATCGGTGAATAATTCAGCCTATCCTGGAGGAATGGAGGCGGGCATGGCGGTGGACGGCATCTCGGCGGGTCTGTCCGGACTGCGGACGGCGGCCCAGGGCGTGGCCCTCTCGGCCAGCAACGTGGCCAACCTCAACACCCCCGGCTACCGGGCCCGCAGCCTGGTCCAGGCCGAACAGGCCCAGGGGGGCGTCGCCGGGGTGGCCGTGGCCCAGAGCCAGGAACCCCTCGCCCCCGGCGGCTCCAACGTCGATCTCGCCACCGAGGCGGTGAACCTGAAGACCCAGGGGGTGGGCTACCAGGCCGACCTGAAGTTCCTGGAGGTCCAGAACCGCCTGCTGGGCTCCGCCCTGGACATGAAAGCCTGATCCGCCAGCATTGATGGCATCCTAGGGGGATGGAGCCAGTCCCCCCGAGCCGTGCCCAGCTGCCCGTCCTGGTGACGGTGGCGCTGCTGGGGTTCACCTCGGGCGTGCCGCTGATCCTCACCGGCTCCACCCTCCAGGCCTGGATGAGCTCGGTCGGGGTGGACCTCAGGACCGTGGGCTTCTTCGCCCTGGCGGGCCTGCCGTACACCCTCAAGTTCCTCTGGTCGCCGCTCATGGACCGCTACCGGCCGCCGTTCCTGGGCCGGCGCCGGGGCTGGATCCTGCTGGCCTTCATCGGCCTGATGGCGCTGCTGGCCGCGCTGGGCGGCGCCGACCCCCGGGAGCACCTGCGGCTGGTGGCCCTGCTGGCCCTGGGCGTGGCCTTCGTCAGCGCCAGCGCCGACATCAACGTGGACGCCTACCGCACCGAACTGCTGCCCGGCAAGCTGCTGGGGCCGGGCACCTCGCTGCACATCACCGGCTACCGCCTGGGCATGGTGTTCGCCGGGGCCCTGGCGCTGGTGCTGGCGGACCGGATGAGCTGGCGGATGGTCTACCTGGTCATGGCCCTGGGCCTGCTGCCCGGGGCCCTGGCGACCCTGCTGGCGCCCGAGCCGGACTGCCCGGCGGCGCCCCGGACCCTGCGGGCGGCCGTGGTGGAACCCTTCGGCGAGTTCCTGCGGCGCCGGCGCTCGCTGGAGGTGCTGGCCTTCATCCTGCTCTACAAGCTGGGCGACAACCTGTGCACCGCGCTCAACGTGCCCTTCCTCCTGGGCCTGGGGTTCTCCAAGACCGAGATCGGCCTGGCCACCAAGGGGGTGGGCATGGCCTGCCTGATTGGCGGCGGCCTGCTGGGCGGGCTGCTCATGAGCCGCTGGAGCCTGATCCGCTCCCTCTGGTTCTTCGGCCTGCTGCAGGCCGGCTCCATGGCCGGCCACCTGGCGCTGGCCCTGGTGGGCAAGAACCACGTCCTGCTGCTGGTCACCATCGCGGTGGAGAACTCGATCTTCGCCATGGGCACGGTGGCCTACCTGGCCTTCATCCAGCGCTGCTGCGACCGGCGCAGCACCGCCACCCAGTTCGCCCTGCTCAGCAGCCTGTCGGCCTTCGCCCGGGTCCTGTTCGCCAGTCCGGCCGGAGTGCTGGCGGTGGGGGTCGGCTGGCCGGCCTACTTCGGGACCTGCATGGCCCTGGCCGTCCCCGGCCTGCTGCTGCTGCGCCGGTACGACGGCTGGGAACTGCCGGAGGCCGCCGCCGATTGACCGGGACTGGCAAAAACCCGGGACCGCCCAGGAATTCCGTATAGAATCTCAGCACCAGGACCACAGCCAGGGAGTCGCGATGTTCGAATCCGCCGAACTCGGTCATGCCATCGAGAAGTCCGTCTACGACCAGGAGGTGCCGGCCCTGCGGGAGGCCCTGCTGAACGCCCAGTTCGACCTGGAGACCGCCCGCAGGTTCCCGGTGATCATCCTCATCGCCGGCCTGGACGGCGCCGGCAAGAGCGCCACCACCAACACCCTCAACGAATGGATGGACCCCCGCTACATCCAGACCCACGGCATGAGCGAGCCCTCCGACGAGGAGCTGGAGCGGCCGCACATGTGGCGGTTCTGGCGCCAGCTGCCGCCCAAGGGGCGGATCGGGATCTTCGACGGCAGCTGGTACCAGTGGCCCATCTTCGAGCGGGCCGGGGGCCGGATCAAGAACCCCAAGTTCGACCAGGCCCTGGAGGAGGTCCGGCGGTTCGAGCAGATGCTGATCGACGAGGGGGCCCTGATCCTGAAGTTCTGGATGCACCTGTCCAAGGCGGCCCAGAAGAAGCGGCTGCGCAAGCTGGAGAGCGATCCCCTGACCCGGTGGCGGGTCACCGACCGGGACTGGAAGCACTTCGAGAAATACGACACCTTCCAGGAGATCAGCGAGCGGGCCCTGCGGCGCACCAGCACCGCCTCGGCGCCCTGGATCCAGGTGGAGGCGGTGGATCCCCGCTACCAGAAGCTCACCGTCGGCAAGACCCTGCTGGAGCACCTGCGGGCCCGGCTGGACCAGCCGGCGGCGCCGCCGGCGCCGGTGGTGGCGGTGCCGGCCGAGCTGCCCGCGCTGGACGGGCGCACCATCCTGAAGGCCCTCGACCTGACCCAGAAGCTGGACAAGGCCGACTACGAGCGGGAGCTGGAGCAGGTCCAGGGCCGGCTCAACCTGCTGACCCGGCACAAGGCCTTCCGCGACCACAACGTGGTGGCGGTGTTCGAGGGGGTGGACGCCGCCGGCAAGGGCGGCGCCATCCGCCGGATCACCCAGGCCATCGACGCCCGGCTGTGCGCCATCAACCCGGTCGCCGCCCCCACCGAGGAGGAGCGGGCCCAGCCCTACCTCTGGCGGTTCTGGCGCAACCTGCCGCGCCGGGGCCGGCTGGCCATCTTCGACCGCAGCTGGTACGGCCGGGTGCTGGTGGAGCGGGTCGAGGGCTTCTGCACCGAGCCGGACTGGCTGCGGGCCTACGGCGAGATCAACGACTTCGAGGAGCAGATCGTCGACAGCGGCGGCATCGTCGTCAAGTTCTGGCTCAGCATCAGCCAGGAGGAGCAGCTGCGGCGGTTCCAGGAGCGCCAGGACAGCCCCTTCAAGCGGTTCAAGATCACCGAGGACGACTGGCGCAACCGGGCCAAGTGGGACGCCTACGAGACGGCCATCTGCGCCATGCTGGACCGGACCAGCACCGAGATCGCCCCCTGGACCCTGGTGGAGAGCGAGGACAAGTACTTCGGCCGGATCAAGATCCTGCGGACCCTCTGCCAGTCCATCGAGGAAAGGCTGTAAACCGGCGGGGCCCCGGGCGCCTCTCATCTGGTGGAGCCTGCGCTCCGCCGACCGGGAAGGAACCCCATGACCCCCGCACGCACCTTCGCCCCATTGATGATCGCCCTGGCCGGCCTGCTGGGCGCCGGACCGTCCGCGGCCATGGGCCAGACGGCCCCGGCCGGGGCCGATCCGGCCCCCGTCCAGGCGCCGGGCCCCGGCCGCGGCGAGGGCCTGCCGGGCAAGCTGGCCGAGCGCCTGCAGCTCACCGCCGCCCAGCAGGCCAGCTGGAAGGAGATCCGCGGCCGGCACCAGGAGGCTTTGGCGGCCAAGGCGAAGGCGGCCGGGGCGGCCCGCCGGGCCTGGTTCGAGGCCCTGCGCAAGCCCGAGACCGGCGCCGACACCCTGAAGGCCCTGCACCGGAGCATGGCCGACCTGGACCTCGAGCGCACCCTGGAACGGCGCAGCCTGCGCCAGGAGCTGCTGGCGGTGCTGACCCCGGCCCAGCGGGAGCAGGCGGCGCGCCTGGAGGGCCGGATGGAAGGCCGCATGGAAGGGCTGCGCATGGCCCGCCGGATGGGGGCCCGGGGCATGCGCGGCGCCGGCTGCCCCGGCGCGGCGGAAGTCGCGCCTCCTCCGGCCCCCGCCGTCCCCTGACCGGTCCGGCTTCGGGGCTATACTGGCGGGGTGACCCATCCTGATCCCACCCGCGTCTGGATCCTGCTCGGCCTGCCTCTGGGCATGCTGCTGGCCGGCCTGGCCACGGTCCTGGTGCGCTGGCTGCGGCTGCGTTCCCGCGCCAGGGCGGACCCCGAGGCGCTGCTGCTGGGGGCGGTGTCCCAGAGCCTGCTGGAGCGGGGCCAGCTGGCGGCCACCCTGGGCGAGCTGCGCACGGTCCACGAGCGGCTGCTGGACGCGCTGCCGTTCGGCATCCTCTGGGTGGACCAGCGCCAGCGGGTGGCGGCCCTCAACGCCCCGGGGCGGTCCCTCCTGGGGGTCCAGCCCGGCGTGCTGGGGCTGGACGCGCGGTTCGTGCTGGAGCCCTTCCCCTGGCTCCTGGAGGGCCTGGGCCAGGCTCCCGGGCCGGCCTGGCGCTGCGCCGGCGGCGGGCGCCGCTGGCGGCTGCAGCGGATCGAGGCTCCGGACAAGGTCGGCGCCCTGCTGGAGTTCGAGGACATCACCGAATGGGAGCAGGAGGAGCGGCGCCGGCAGCTGCGCGACCGGTTCGCCGACCTGGGCGAGATGACCGCCGGGGTCGCCCACCAGCTGAAGAACGGGCTGGCCGTCCTGAAGGGCCACGGCCAGCTGCTGCAGCGGGCCGGCCATCTGGACTCGGCCCAGGCCCTGCTGGACGAGACCGGCGCCCTGGAGCGGCTGGCCCAGCGGTTCCTCCAGTGGGCCAGGCCGCTGGAACCCCAGTGCGCCCCGCTCCGGCTCGAGGACGTGGCCGCCCAGGCCGCGGCGGAGGTGCGCCGGCGGCCGGGGCTGCAGGACCGGACCCTGAGCCTGGAGGGCCGGGGCCGGGCCCTGGCCGATCCCATGCTGCTGCACCAGGCCCTGGTGAACCTGCTGGAGAACGCCGCCCAGGCCACCCCGCCCGGGGGCCGGGTGCAGGTCCGGATCCAGGACGATCTCCTGGAGATCCTGGACGAGGGGCCCGGCCTGGGCCCCGAGGCCGCGGTCCGCATGCTGCGGCCCTTCGAGAGCGGGCGCGCCGACGGGACCGGCCTGGGCCTGCCCCTGGCCCTGAAGTGGCTCAACGTCCAGGGCGCCGACCTGACCCTGGACCTGCGCCCCGAAGGCGGCACCCGGGCGGCGCTGCGCTGGTGAGCGGCCAGGTGATCCGCACTGCCGCCGGCGATCCTTCCGTGCGATGCTGGACCCGGAGGCGGCCATGGCAACCGACAACCTGATTCAGGAAAGCCAGTTACGCGAAGATCTGGAGAAGATCGCGGGGCAGGAGGCGGCCCTGGTGTTCGCGCACTTCGACGCCGGCACCGCCTGGCAGCTGGGGTGCGCGCTGCGCGAGGCGGCGCTGGCCCGGGGGGTGGCGGTGACCATCGACCTCCGCCGCGGCGAGGACATCCTGTTCTTCCACGCCATGGACGGGACCGCCCCGGCCAACGCCGACTGGGCGCGGCGCAAGCGCAACACCGTCGAGCTGGTCCGGCGCAGTTCCTACGCCGTGGGGCTGGAGGCCCGGCTCAGCGGCCGGAGCCTCGAGGAGACCATGGGCCTGCCGCCCCGGGACTACGCCTGGCACGGCGGCTGCTTCCCGCTGCGGGTCCGGGGCGCCGGCCACATCGGCACCGTCACCGTCTCGGGCCTCCCCCAGCGCGAGGACCACGGCCTGGTGGTGGCCACCCTGGCCCGGCTGCTGGACCTGGATCCGGCGCCGCTGATGCTCGCCTAGAGACCCACCCCGACCACCCCCGCCAGCCCGTCCCCGGACCGGGCGAAGTCGATGGTCTCCAGCAGGCCGCCCCGTTCGTCCAGCAGCCGGAAATCGAGGATGGCGTCGGGCTTCTCGATGAAGACTGAAATCGTCTCCTCGGGGCGGGAGCCTACACCGGCCGCCGCCCGTCCATCGCCCGGTCCAGGGTCAGGTCGTCGGCGTATTCCAGGTCGCTGCCGATGGGCAGGCCCAGGCCGATCCGGGTGGTGCGCAGGCCCATGGGCTCGAGGATCCGGGCCAGCCAGGCGGCGGTGGCCTCGCCGTCCAGGGTCGGGTTGGTGGCCAGGACCACCTCGGTGATCCGGGCGTCCTCCAGCCGGCGCAGCAGTTCGCGCACCTTGAGCTGGTCCGGGCCGATCCCCTTGAGCGGCGAGATCAGGCCGCCCAGCACGTGGTAGCGGCCGCGGAAATGGCCGGAGCGCTCGAAGGTGAGCACGTTGCTGGCCTCGGCCACCACCACCAGGGTGCTGGCGTCGCGGCCCGGATCGCTGCACATGAGGCAGACCGGCCGGTCGGTGAAGGCCCCGCAGGTCTCGCAGAAGCCCACCGAGGTGGCGGCGGCCCGGAGCAGGTCGCCCAGGTGCTCCATGGCCGAAGGCCCCTCCTTCAGCAGATGCAGGGCCATCCGCTGGGCCGACTTGCTGCCCACCCCGGGCAGCTTCTGGAAGGCGTCCACCACCGCCTCCAGGGAATCGGGCAGTTTCATCGCCTAGAAGCCCATGCCGGGCAGTTTCAGGCCGCCGCCGAGGGAGCCGGTGACCTTGGCCATGGCGTCGTCGGCCTTGCCGGCGGCGTCCTTGAACGCGGCCAGGATCAGGTCCTCCAGCATGCTGGGATCCTCCGGGTCCATGGCCTCCTTGGCGATGGCGATGGCGACCAGCTCCTTGGACCCGTTGAGGGTCACCTTGACCATGGCGCCGCCGGCGGTGCCCTCCACCCGCAGGGCGGCCTGGGCCTCCTGCATCTTGGTCTGCATCTGCTGCGCCTGCTTCATCAGGAAACGCATGTCCATGGGGCTCTCCTATTCGGGTTGGTCGGGACCGGGGCGGGACTTGCCGAGGATGGGCGGCAGCTTCAGGGGCGGCAGGTGGAGGGGCCGCGCCCGCAGGCGCCGGGTGATGACCAGCATGACGTAGTATCCCACCGGCAGGGCCAGGGCGCTCAGGACGAAGCCGCCCACCAGGTACGGGACCAGGACCGGCTTGAGCATGCGGATCATGTGGTCGAAGCCTTCCTGGGTGAGGAAGCTGCGCAGGCCGATGGTGTGCCACTTGATGCCGCGGAAGTGCACCCGCCAGCCGCGGCCCAGCAGGAGGTTGCCGACCAGCCCGCTGGCGGAGGCCATGGGCAGCATGGTCCATGGATTGTTGATGAAACACGCCAGCAGCATCAGCGGCCGGTGCAGTTTCCGGAACAGGACGCAGAGCAGCAGGATGATCGCGGTATGCAGCCCGATGAGGGGGTTCCAGGCCAGGGACAGGCCGATGGCGAAGCTGAGCGCCACCTGCTCCGGGCTCATTTCCGGATGCAGGATGAACCGCTTGAGGTGATGCCGGAATCCGCCCCTGGAGGGCGGGGTCTCGGCTGGCTGCGCGTCGGTCATGGGGCAGGGATGCTCCGGGTGGGGGTCAGCGGGCGAAGTGGTCGAAGCCCTGGTCGGGCCACGGCCGCAGGCTTCCTCCATCATAGTGGAGGAGCGCGGCTTCCGATCGTTCTACTGCATAACCCACTGGAATAAATGACCTTCCAAGAAGCCTGCGGAGTTCGTCGGGGGGCAGGGGGGTGGTGAAGCAGCGGGCGTAGTCCTCGCCCCCCTGGATGCTGCCCGGCGCCAGCCCGGGGTCCAGGACCACGCTCAGGCCCGAGGCGTCCGCCAGGTTGCGCAGGTCCCGGCTGAGGCCGTCGGAGATGTCGATGCAGGCGTGCACCTCCGGGATCATGGCCAGGCGGGGGCCCAGGCCGAGATCCGGGCTGGGGTCCAGGTGGGCCCGGAGATCGGGGTCGGGGCGGGCGGGGTCCCAGCGGGCCCCGGCCTGGAGCTTGTGCAGGCCGCGCAGGCTGGCTCCCAGTTCCTGGTCGGCGTAGAGCCGGTCGCCGGCGGCCATGGCGTCCCGCCGCAGCCAGCGCCGGACCCCGCCGAAGGCGGTGATGCCCAGGCCCAGGCCGGCGCCCCGGCCCACCGTGTCCCCGCCGAGGACCGGCACCCCGGCCGCGGCCGCGGCCGCGCCCAGGCCGTCCAGGAACCGCTCCAGCCAGGCCGGCTCCAGGTCCCGGCCCAGGGCCAGGGTGAGGGTGAAGCCCAGGGGCTCGGCCCCGCTGGCGTCCAGGTCGGAGAGGTTGACCATCAGCAGCTTGCGCGCCAGCAGTTCCGGGGGGTGCCAGGCCAGCCGGAAGTGCTGGCCTTCCTCCATCAGGTCGGTGGTCACCAGCAGGCGCCGGCCCGGCCCGGGGTCCGGGAGCGCCCCGCAGTCGTCGGTGAGGTCCCGGCCGCCGGGGAAGGTGGCCCGGATCCGCTCGATGATTTCCAACTCCGACAGCCGCACGGCGCCCTCCTGGAGCTTCCACGATACCTCGCCTGCGCTCCCGGCACATTCTCGGCTTGGTCCCCGGGGGCGCCGGTGCTAGCGTTTAGGGGTGCGGGAGCGGGCGGCGCCCGGACCCCGATAGGAGACCATTCATGGCCATCACCAAGGTATGGATCGAAGAAGGATGCATCGTCTGCAACGCCTGCGAGGCCGAATGCCCGGACGTGTTCCTGGTGACCGACACCACCTGCGTGATCAAGCCCGACGTGCGGGTCGACGGCCTGGAGACCGAGAACCGCGAGGAGATGGCCGAACTCAAGCCGGAGTTCCAGACCTCCCTGGAGGCCGCCATCGAGGCCGCCGCCGCCGGCTGCCCGGTGGAAGTCATCAAGTACGACAAGGTCTGAGCCTTCCCTGGCACGGACGGGACGGGGCGCCGGTGGCGCCCCGCCGCGTTCCGGGGCCGGCGCCGGCGGGACCGGGAGGTGGCCATGGCCGAACGGATTGACAGCGCCAGCCTGGGCCTCGGGGAGGCCGAGGAGGTGCCCAGGCTGCTCCGGCAGCATCCGGAGATCGAGGCCTGGGCCTACCGGGAAGGGGAGTACCTGATCCGGGAGGACGAGGAATCCCGGGACATCTTCATCGTCCTGCAGGGCGCCCTGGTGGTGGAGCAGGCCCCGGCGGCCCCGGGCGGCGCCCCGGCGATCCTGGCCTGCGTGCTGGCCGAGCCGGCCGAACCGGCCATCGTCGGCGAGATGGCCTACCTGGGCGCCCAGCGCCGGGCCGCCTCGGTGCGGAGCTCGGGCCGCAGCCTGGCCCTGCGCCTGCAGCCGGCCCACATCGACGGGGTGCTGGAGGGCTATCCGGGGCTCACCCGGGTGATCTGCCGGCAGTTCTCCCGGCGGCTGCAGGACACCGACCGGGCCCTGCACGCGCTCCAGGCCCGCTTCGCCCTGGACCCCCGGCGGCGCCTGGCCGAGCCCGGGGAACCGCTGTTCGCCCAGGGCGATCCGGCCGCCGAGCTGATCCAGCTGGTGGCCGGGGCGGTCCGGCTGGAGTGCGCCGGCACGGTCCGGGTGGTGACCCCCGAGGACCTGCCCGACGGCTTCCTGGAGCCGGAGGCCTACCTGCGCGCCGGGGTCCACGCCTGCGCCGCCACGGTGGCCGAGCCGGCGTTCCTGGCGGTGATCGCCCCGGCCGGGCGGGAGGCGGTGGTGCGCTGCTATCCGGACCTGGCGCTGCGGCTCCTGGCCGAGTAGCATCCGGTCCACTGTGGCACAATCGGGCGATGGCCGACGAGACTTCCCGACCCCCCCGCAGGGTGCGCTACCAGGGCACCCACCCCCGAACCTTCCACGAGAAGTACAAGGAGCTTGACCCGGCCCGCTACGAGCCCGAGCAGGAGAAGGTGCGGGAACGCGGCCACACCCCGGCCGGGACCCACCGGCCGATCTGCGTCGCGGAGATCCTGGAGGCGCTGGCTCCGCGTCCGGGCGAGGTGGGGCTGGACGCCACCCTGGGCTACGGCGGCCACGCCCAGGCGCTGCTGCCGCTGCTGGCGCCCGGGGGCCGGCTCTACGGCATCGACGTCGACCCGCTGGAGCTGCCGCGCACCGAGGCGCGGCTGCGGGCCCTGGGCTTCACCGAGGAGGTCCTGGCGGTGCGCCGGATGAACTTCGCCGGGCTGGCCGGGCTGCTGCCGGAGCTTGGCGGCGGGCTGGACTTCATCCTGGCCGACCTGGGGGTGTCCTCCATGCAGATCGACAACCCGGCCCGGGGCTTCACCTACAAGGCCGACGGGCCCCTGGACCTGCGGCTGAACCCCAACCGGGGCCGGCCCGCCTCGGCCCTGCTCCAGGCCCTCGGCCGGGACGAGCTGGCCGGGCTGTTCCGGGACAACGCCGACGAACCCCACGCCGAGGCCATCGCCGAGGCGGTGGTGGCGGCCCGGGCCGGGCAGCCCCTGGCCACCACCCGGCAGCTGGCGGCGCTGGTGCGGGCGGCGCTGGCCGGGCCCGGGGCCCCGGAGGACCGCCAGGAGGAGCTGCGGCGCACCCTCCAGCGCACCTTCCAGGCCCTGCGCATCGCCGTGAACGACGAATTCGGGGTGCTCGACCAGTTCCTCGGAACCCTGCCCGCGGCCCTGAAGCCCGGCGGCCGGGTGGCCATCCTCAGCTTCCATTCGGGGGAGGACCGGCGGGTGAAGAAGGCCTTCCAGGCGGGCCAGCGGGAAGGCCTCTATCTGCGGGTCGCCGAGGAGCCGATCCGGCCCTCCGCGCAGGAGCGCCGGGCCAATCCGCGCTCGGCCAGCGCCAAGCTGCGCTGGGCGGTGCGCGCCTGATCAGGCTTCATCAGGCCTCACGCAGGCCCACGTTCACCTCGAAGTTGCCGAATTCGGTGGTGAAGGGGATGGCGATGCAGGGCACGTCGCCCGAGCGGCTGATCTTGTGGCCGACCCCGATCACCACGGTGGGGATGGAGATGTTGAGCGAGTGGCCGTCCTGGATCAGGGCCCGGCGGGCGTCGCCCACCACGATGTTGCCGATTTCGCCGATGGCGTCCTCGACGTTCTTGTTCATCACCGTGATCTCCTCCATCAGCATGTTGGAGGCCAGCTTGCAGGCCAGCGAGGCGGGCATGCTGATGATGATGGAGCCGGAGGTCTCGCCGGTGAGGCCGATGATCGCCGAGACATCGTAGGTCGTGATGAGATCTTCTTTAAGTTCCAGCC
>Ga0316217_10004984_pt1 | contig 14003 bp, 13 predicted proteins | sample 1anoAmetaG_FD_203633 | JGI IMG/M metagenome (GOLD analysis project Ga0316217, IMG submission 203633) | Freshwater microbial communities from Trout Bog Lake, Wisconsin, USA - 1anoA | ecosystem: Environmental > Aquatic > Freshwater > Lake > Hypolimnion/Profundal zone | place: USA: Wisconsin...
GTGATGGGCTTCTATTCGCCCGACAAGGGCTCGTTGACCCTCGACGGACGCGAGGTCGTCGTGCGCAATCCGCGCGACGCGCAGGCGCTCGGCATCGGCATGGTCTACCAGCACTTCACGCTGGTGCCCTCGCTCACGGGCGCGGAGAATCTCGTGGTCAGCCGCGCCGACGCGCCGGCCGTCATCAACTGGAAGCGCGAACGCGAGGCGCTGGAGGCGTTTCTCCAGCGCATGCCGTTCCGCGCGCCGCTCGACCGGCCGGTCTCGTCCCTGGCGGCGGGCGAGAAGCAGAAGCTGGAAATCCTCAAGCTGCTCTATCTCAACCAGCGCTTCCTCATCCTCGATGAGCCGACCTCGGTGCTGACCCCGGGCGAGGCCGACGAGATCCTCGGCCTGCTGAAGGACATGGCGCATCGCGGCGACATCACGGCGCTGATGATCACCCACAAGTTCCGCGAGGTCGAAGCCTTCTGCGACGACGTCAGCGTGCTGCGCCGCGGCAAGAAGGTGGGCGGCGGCAAGGTGGGCGAAGTCTCGACGCGCGAGATGGCGGCGATGATGATCGGCGACGCCGTCGTGCGCACCTCGGCGGCGCGCGTAACGGCGCCGCGCAACAACAAGATGCTCGAAATCGCCGGTCTCGTGGTCGAGAACGACGAGGGCCGCGAAGCCGTCGCCGGTTTCGATCTCACGGTGCGCGCGGGCGAGATCGTCGGCATCGCGGGCGTGTCCGGCAACGGGCAGAGCCAGCTCGTCGAGGCCCTGTCCGGCCAGCGTCCGATCAAGCAGGGTCAGGTGCTGGTGCGCGATCAGAATTTCGAGCCCAAGCGCGACCATTTCGACAAGTTCAAGGTGTTCGGCCTGCCGGAGGAGCCGCTGAAGAACGCCACGGCGCCGACCATGTCGGTGGCGGAAAACATGGCTTTCCGCTCGTTCGACAAGCCGCCGATCGCGTCCATGGGCTGGTGGCTGTCGCCGGCGCCGATGCGGGCGCGGGCGCGCGAGCTGATCCAGCGATACAATGTCAAGACGACCTCGCCGGACGCGCCGATCCGCGACCTCTCCGGCGGCAATGTGCAACGGGCGGTGCTGGCGCGCGAACTCTCCTCGGACGTCGATGTGCTGATCGTCGCCAATCCCTGTTTCGGCCTCGATTTCGTCTCGGTCGCCGATATCCGGGCGCAGATCGTCGACCAGCGCAATCGCGGCGCGGCGGTGCTGCTGGTGTCGGAAGATCTCGACGAGGTGCTGGAACTCTCGGACCGCGTCGCCGTGATCTCCGAGGGCAAGGTCGCCTACACCACCGACGCGGCCGGCGCCGACCGCACCACCATCGGCCGTTACATGGCGGGGCACTGACATGGTCGACATTCCCGCCGAGCCCTTCGCCTTCCCGCTCGACTCCGCCCATGTCGCGCTGGTGGTGATCGACATGCAGCGCGACTTTCTGGAAAAGGGCGGCTTCGGCGAGACGCTGGGCAACGATCTCACGCCGGTGATCGAGATTGTCCCCACAGTGGCGCGCCTCATCGCCTTCTTCCGCATCAAGGGCTGGCCGATCCTGCACACCCGCGAGTGTCATCTGGCCGACCTCTCGGATTGCCCGCCCGCCAAGCGGTTGCGCGGCAATCCGTCGCTGCGCATCGGCGATCCCGGCCCGATGGGCCGCATCCTCGTGCGCGGCGAGCCGGGCGCCTCCATCGTGCCGGAATGCGCGCCCGCGCCGGGCGAGATGGTCGTCGACAAGCCGGGCAAGGGCATGTTCTACGGCACCGACGTCGGCGAGATGCTGAAGGCGCGCGGCGTCACGCAGCTCGTGTTCGCGGGCGTGACGACGGAGGTCTGCGTGCAGACCTCGATGCGCGAGGCGAACGATCGCGGCTACGAATGCCTGCTGATCGAGGATGCGACGGCGAGCTATTTTCCTTCCTTCAAGGCCGCGACGCTCGATATGATCCGCGCGCAGGGCGGCATTGTCGGCTGGACGACGCCGCTGGACGCCTTTGTGGGAGCCGCAGCATGAGTTCGCAGGCCCAATTCGACGCCGAGGCGCTGATCTCGGCGTCGCTGCCCCTACTGGGGCTGACGCTGTCGCCGGAATCGCGGGCGGTGGTGAAGCTGCACCTCGAAACGGCGGAGGCGATGTCGCGCCTGGTGCGCGAGTTTGCGCTCCCGGACGAAGCCGAGCCGGCGCCGGTGTTCACGCCGGTAGGCCCGTCATGAGCGACCTGCATCTTTTCGACGCGCTGGGCGTCGCCCGGGCGGTGCAATCGGGCGAAATCCGCGCGACCGAGGTGGTGGAGGCTGCGTTGCGGCGCATCGCGGCGCTCGATCCGACCGTGAACGCCTTCACCGATGTGACCGCCGCCCGGGCGCGGGCGCGGGCGGAAGCTCTCGACGCCGCGCGCGCGCGCGGCGAGGCGCTGGGTCCGCTCGCGGGCGCGCCCTTCGCGGTCAAGAACCTGTTCGACGTCGCGGGCCTGCCCACCCGCGCTGGCTCCAGGATCAATCGCGAGCGCCCGCCGTCGGCGGCCGATTCGCCGCTGATCACGCGGCTGGAAGGCGCGGGGGCCATTCTGCTCGGCGCGCTGAACATGGGCGAATACGCCTATGACTTCACCGGCGAGAACGCCCACGACGGCGCCTCGCGCAATCCGCACGACATCGCCCACATGACCGGCGGCTCTTCCGGCGGTTCCGGCGGGGCGGTCGCCGGCGGGCTGGCGACCATCGCGCTGGGCTCGGACACCAACGGCTCGATCCGCGTGCCGTCTTCGTTCTGCGGCATTTTCGGCCTCAAGCCCACCTATGGCCGGCTGACGCGGGCGGGCTCGTTCCCCTTTGTCGCGAGCTTCGATCATCTGGGGCCGCTCGCGCGCTCGGTCGCCGACCTCGCGGCGAGCTACGACGCCATGCAGGGGCCCGACGCGGCCGATCATGCGCAGATCCGGCGCCCGCTCGAGCCGACCCTGGCCGGGCTCGAGGCGGGCGCGCGCGGGCTGCGCATCGCGACGCTGGGCGGCTATTTCGCCCGGGGCGGCGACGCCGCCGCCTTCGCGGCCGTGGAGACCGCCGCCAAAGCCCTCGGCGCGAAGCGTCAGGTCGAGCTGCCTGAGGCCGCGCGGGCGCGCGCCGCCGCCTATCTCATCACCATGACCGAGGGCGGCGCGCTGCACATGGACCGGCTCCGCGAGCGGGCGGCGGACTTCGATCCCGACACGCGCGACCGCCTGATCGCCGGCGCCATGCTGCCTGGCGCCTGGATGGTGAAGGCGCAGAAGTTCCGTTCGTGGTTCGCGGCGCGGGTCGCCGAAGTGTTTCGCGACGTCGACGTGCTGATCGCGCCGGCCACGCCCTGCCGGGCGCCGCGCATCGGCCAGCGCACCTTCGTGTTCGACGGCAAGGAAATGCTGCTGCGCCCGAACATCGGCGTGTTCACGCAGCCGATCTCCTTCGCCGGCCTGCCGGTGGTCGCGGCGCCGCTTTGGACGGCCGGGGAGACGCTGCCCATCGCCGTGCAGATCATCGCGGCGCCCTGGCGCGAGGATCTCGCATTGCGCGTGGCGTGCGAACTCGAACGCTCGGGCGTCGCCTCGGCGCCCGTGGCGGGGGCGGCGTGAGCGCGGCCGGCGCCTCGCGTTGGGCGGGCCGCAACAGCGCCAAGGACGTCGTGCGCGCCGACGTCTGGAAGGCGCTGGTTACGGCGGGCGAGAATGTGGGTCCGAGCTTCGAGCGCATTCCCAATTTCGTCGGCGCGGATCGCGCCGCGTTCCGGCTGTCGCAACTCGAGGAATGGAAGCGCGCGAAGACAATCAAATGCAATCCCGATCCGCCGCAGATTCCCGTGCGGCTGCGCGCCCTCTACGACGGCAAGCTGCTGTTCGCGCCCGTGCCCTACCTGACGAAGGACTTCCCCTATCTGCGCATCGACCCGGCGGCGCTGGCGGCGCGGGGCGTCGATTTCGAGACGGCGGCGACGGCGCAGGGCTTTCTGCAACATGGCGAGCCGATCGGCTTCGAGGACATGCCGAGGCTCGACTTCTGCGTCGTCGGCTGCGTCGCGGTGACGCGCGCGGGCGGGCGAACCGGCAAGGGCGCGGGCTTCGCCGATCTCGAACATGGCATCTTCCGCGACCTCGGCGTCACCGACGCCGACACGCCGATCGCGACCACGGTCCATACGCTTCAGGTCGTCGGCGACGCCGAGGTGGTGATCGAGCCGCACGACAATGCGCTCGCCTTCATCGCGACCGAGGCGGAGCTGATCCGCACCGGGGCGCGGCAATCGCCGCGCGGCGGCGTCGATTGGCCGCGCGTTCGATCCGATCAGTTCGCGGACATTCCCTTTCTCGCCGCCCTGCGCGAGCGCATGCAATCGAAAGACAAGGCATGACCGTCAACGATCCGGAAACGCTCGCCGAAGTCACGGCTTTGTTCGCAGATTACGAACGCGCGCTGGTGAGCAACGACGTCCAGGCGCTCGACGGCTTCTTCGTCGCCTCCGAGCGCGCCATTCGTTACGGCGTCGGCGAAAATCTCTACGGCATCGAGGCGATCCGCGCCTTTCGCGCCGCGCGTCCCTCGGCGGGTCTGGCGCGCCGGCTGGAGAGGACCGAGATCACCACCTACGGTCGAGACCTCGCCGTGGCCGCAACCCTGTTCCGGCGCGAGGCGACGCCGCATCGCATCGGCCGGCAGATGCAGACCTGGGTGCGGTTGGCGCAGGGTTGGCGCATTGTGGCCGCGCATGTCAGCGTGATCGACGAGCCGAAGGAGGCGTGAAATGCAGGGATTGCCGGTCATCGATCTCGCGGGTTTCGAGGGTCCGGCCTTCGCGCGCATCGCGGCGGAAATCGCCGAAGCGTGCCGCACGGTGGGCTTCTTCTACATCTTCAATCACGGCGTGCCGGAGACCCTGATGCGCGACGCCTTTGCGCGCTCGGCGGCGTTTTTTGCGCTGCCGCCGGCGGAAAAGGCGGCGCTCTCCATGGACCGCGTCGGCGGCAATCGCGGCTATGCCGCGCTGGGACGCGAGGCGCTCGATCCCGCGCGCGGCGCCGATCTCAAGGAGGCGTTCAATGTCGGCCTCGATCTGGCGCCCGACGATCCCGAACTGCTGGCCGGCGTTCCCTTCCGCACTCTCAACGCCTGGCCGAAGGATCCCGCCTTTCGCACGACCATGCTCGCCTATTTCGAGGCCTGCTGCGGCCTGAGCAACAGTCTGCATCGCGCCTTCGCGCAGGACCTCGGCCTACCGCTCGATCATTTCCGCGACAAGCTCGACCGGCCGATGGCGACGCTGCGCATTTTGCACTATCCCGCGACCGCCACCGAGGAGATCGGCGCCGGCGAGCATACGGACTGGGGCAACATCACGCTGCTCGCCACCGACGATGTCGGCGGTTTGGAGGTGCGCACGCGGGCCGGCGACTGGATCGCCGCGCCGCCGATGCCGGGCGCCTTCGTCGTCAACATCGGCGATTGCCTGATGCGCTGGACCAACGACATCTATGTCTCGACGCCGCATCGGGTGATCAACCGCTCGGGGCGCGAGCGCTATTCCATCGCCTTCTTCTTCGATCCCAATCCCGAGGCGCTGGTGGAGGCGATTCCGAGCTGCGTCGCTCCGGGCGCGGCGCCCCTCTACCCCCGCATCGCCGCGTCCGACTATCTCCAGATGAAGCTGGAAGCGGCGAAGGCCGCGACATGACCGGCTCGACCCCGTCGCATCTTTAGACGGGATCGCCGATCCCGGCAGAGCCGCACGTCACGCGAAAACGGGTCTCGTCGGCGCCGGCTATGCCGGCTCCAATCCCACCAGATCCTCCGCCCGGAAGCTCAGCTGCACGGCCGCGCCCGGCGACGGCAGCATGGCGTCGCTGCGGTTGAAGGCGTCGACCAGCAGTGTGAGGGCGCCCACGCGCACGCTCATCCGGACGAGCGCGCCGAGAAAGGAGAGGTCGCAGACCACGCCCTCGAGCCGGTTATGGCCGGCCTCGCCCGCGCCGAGGCGCACCGCTTCCGGACGAAGCGCGAACAGCCGGCTTTCGCCCGCCGCGGCGCCGGCCGGCAGGGCGGCGCAATGGGCGCGCTGGCCCTCGATCTCGACCTCGCCCATCGCCGCGTCGATAACGCGCGCCTCGATCTGGTTGAGCGAGCCGACGAAAGAGGCGACGAAGCGGGTGCGCGGGCGATTGTAAACTTCGCTGGGCGGCCCCGCCTGCTCGACGACGCCTCCGTTCATGATGACGACGCGGTCGGACATCGACAGCGCCTCTTCCTGATCGTGCGAGACGAAGATCGTGGTGATCTTCAACTGCCGCTGCAAGGCCCGGATTTCCTCGCGCAACGAGACGCGGATACGCGCGTCGAGCGCGCTGAGCGGCTCGTCGAGCAGCAGGATGCGCGGGCTCGGCGCCAGCGCCCGCGCCAGCGACACGCGCTGCTGCTGCCCGCCGGACAACTGATGCGGAAAGCGCTCGGCGAAATCGGCGAGCTTGACCATCGCCAGCATCTCCATGACGCGCGACTTGATGTCCGCCGCCGGTCGTCCGGCGATTCGCAGGCCGAAGCCGACATTGGCCGCCACCGTCATGTTGGGAAACAGCGCATAGGCCTGGAACACCATGCCGATCTGGCGTTTGTTCGGCGGCAGCGCGGTGACGTCCGCGCCTTCGATGCGGATTTCGCCGGCGCTCGGGGTCTCGAAGCCCGCCACCATGCGCAGCGTCGTCGTCTTGCCGCAGCCGCTGGGGCCCAGCAGCGTTATGAATTCGCCGCGCTCCACCGAGAGATCGAACGACTTGACCACGGCATTGGCGCCGTAGTGCTTCTGAACGCGGCTGAGGGTGAGAAACGACATGCGAGGATCCTTTACGAGCGTGCGCGCGAGGCGCGACCGCCCTGCCCGACGATCTGGATGACGCCCATGCAGCCCCAGGTGATGGCGAAGGCCATGATCGCCAGCGCCGCCGGCTCGTAGGCGCGCGCCGCGCCCACCCGCTGGAGATAGGGACCGAAGGTAGGGCGGTTGAGCAGGCTCGCGTAGGTGAAATCGCCGATGACGATCGCGAAGGTCAGAAAGGCGCCCGAGAGCAGCGAACCCCGGAGATTGGGCAGGATCACGCGAAACAGCACCGTGCCGATGCCCGCGCCCTGAATCTGCGCGGCTTCCGTCAACGTCTTGACGTCGAGCGCCCGCATCCCCGCCTCCACCGAGCGATACATGTAGGGCAGCCCCAGCCCGACATAGCCGAGCGTGAGGAGCACGTCCGAGCCGAAGGCGCTGCCGGTGAGCGGCAGCCAGGATTCGGTGTTGAACAGCTTGATGTAGCCGAACACCAGCACGATGGCCGGAATCACCAGCGGCAGCAGCGTGATATATTCGACCACGCCGCGCAGCCACGACAGCTTGAACTGGATCCAGTAGGCGGTCGGGACGACGATCACGATGGCGATCACGATGGTGACGATGGCGAGCGTCGCCGAATAGAGAAACGCCGACTGGAATTCGCCCGAGCCGAGCGCCGATCGGTAGGCGTCGAAACTGTATTCGCCGCGCCGCAGCCGCAGCGAGAATTCGAACGTCGCGATCAGCGGCAGCAGGAAATAGAGGACGCCCAGCCCCATCGCGACCCAGGCGCCCGTCGAGCCTTGCTTCATCGCATCCACCGTTCGGAGCGCGCGCGCAGCGCGAGATAGGCGAGATTGGAGAGCCCGGTGATCGCGAACATGCCGAAGGCGAGCGCGAAGCCGAGGTTGGGATCGTGCAGCACATCGCCGCGGATCTGCGCGAACATCAGGATCGGCACGATGTTGAGCGAGGGCCCGGTCAGCGAATAGGCGGTGGCGATGGCGCCGAAGGCGTTCGCGAACAAAAGCAGCATGGCGCCGATCAGGCTCGGCCCCAGGATCGGCAGGCCGATCAGGGTCCAGAACTGCAGCCGACTGGCCCCCAGACTCTCCGCCGCCTCGCCCCATTCCTTCTTCATTCCGTCCAGCGCCGGCGCCACGACCAGCGTCATCAGCGGTATCTGGAAATAGAGATAGGTTATCGTCAGGCCCCAGAAGGTGAAGAGATTGAAGCCGTGCTGGTAGAGGTTGAAGCCCAGGCCGCGGTCGAGCAGCAATGTGACGAGGCCCATGCGCCCGAGCGTGGAGACGAAGGCGAAGGCGAGCGGCACGCCGGCGAAATTCGAGGCGACGCCGGAGAAGGTCATCAGCGTCGGCCGCACCCAGGCCGGCAAACCGCCGCGCACGGCCGCAAAAGCGAGAACGAGCCCGAACAGGCCGCCGAGCAACGAGGAGGCGGCGCTCACTTCGAGGCTCAGCAGGTAGGAGTTGCGGATCGACGGCTGGCCGAGGCGCCAGAGATTGTCGAGCGTGAAATCGCCCTGCGGCGTCTGGAACGCGCCCACCAGCAGCGAGAAGGTCGGGGCGATCAGAAACAGCACCGCAAAAACAAAGAACGGCGCGACGCCCAGCCAGGGCGCGAGCGAGAAAGCTCGCGCGCCGGTCTTTGGGGAGGAAAGCGTCGCGCCGGTCATGCGTTTCCTTCGACGTCAGAAATCTGACGACGGCTTATTTGGCGACAGTCGCGCCCACGATCGCATCCCACTGGGCGGCGACGACGCCCTTGGCGGCCTTCTGCTCGTCGAGCGTCGGGAACTTCGCCTTGGCGTAGTTCTCGGCGGGCGGCAGCTTGGCGAGCAGCTCGGCGGGAACCAGTTTCTTCGCCGCCAGATCGTTGAAGCGAATGGGGTGGCAATAGCCCTTCAGCCAGCCGATCTGGCCGCCGTCGGAATAGAGATATTCCATCCAGAGCTTGGCGGCGTTGGGATGCGGCGCATAGGCGCTGATCGCCTGGACATAGACGCCCGCGATCACGCTGTCGGAGGGAACCACGACGTCCACCTTCGGGTTGCCCTTGAGGTTGTCGCGCGCGGCCATCGCATTGTAGTCCCAGAGCACGACCATCGGCGTCGTCCCCTGAGCGAGGGTCGCGGCGCTGCCGGTCACGGGCACGAAATTGCCGGCCTTGTTGAGGGTCGCGAACGTGTCGAGGCCGACCTTGGCGGCCTTGGCCGCATCGGCTTCGCCGGTGGCGAGGCCGGCGGCGTAAACCGCCATCGTCGCCTGGTTGGACGTGCGCGGATCGCCCGAGAGCGCCACGGCGCCCTTGTACATCGGGTCTTTCAGGTCGGCCCACTTGGTGGGCGCCTTCTTGACGATGTCCGAGTTCACCGCCAGGGCGAGAACGCCGTAATAGTCGCCGTACCAATAGCCGTCGGCGTCCTTGGCTTCATTGGGGATCGACGCCCAGGTCGACACCTTGTACGGCGCGAGCAGGCCTTCGGCCTTGGCGGACGGGCCGAACGACAGGCCGACGTCGATCACGTCGGGCGCCTGCGGGCCCTTGTTGCCCTTGTTGGCCTTGATGGCTTCGATTTCGTCGCCCGAACCGCCGTCGGGGTTGAGTTCGTTCAGGGTCAGGCCGTATTTGGCCTTGAATTCGTCGATCATCGCGCCGTAGCCGCACCAGTCGTGCGGAACCGCGATGATGGTGAGTTGGCCTTCCTTCTTGGCGGCCGCGACGAGAGCGTCCATGTCGTCAGCGAAGGCCGGAGCGGCGCACGACATCATCGCGCCGAGCGCGACGGTCCCCAACAAAGCATAAGCAGACTTCGACATTTCGCTTCCTCCTCGACACCGCAGGACACGCCGACTGGCGTGCGGGCGCTGTTAAACCGCGCTCATGACGGTAAGATGTCGATGGGTCGCCGCAAATTCATGAAAGCAAAACATCTTCCGGAGCGGCGAGTTACGCCGTGGCCTCGGCCTTAAGACCCAGTCGCTCTTCAACAGCGCGGCGCATGAGATATTTCTGCGCCTTGCCCGAAATCGTCATGGGGAACTCGGCGACGAATTCGACGTAGCGCGGGATCTTGTAATGGGCGATCTGGCCTTCGCAGAATGCCCGCACCTCCTCGGCGGTCAGGCTTTCGCCGGATTTCACCCGGACCCAGGCGCAAAGCTCCTCGCCGAAACGGGAGTCGGCGACGCCGAAGATCTGCACATCTTGAATCCTCGGATGTTTGAATAGAAATTCCTCGATCTCGCGGGGATAGATGTTCTCGCCGCCGCGGATGACCATGTCCTTGATGCGGCCGACGATGTTGCCGTAGCCCTCGTCGTCGACAGTGGCGAGGTCGCCGGTGTGCATCCAGCCCGCCGCGTCCTTGGCCTCGCGGCTCTTCTCGGGTTCGTCCCAATAGCCCGACATCACGCTGTAGCCGCGGGTGCACAATTCCCCCGGCGTTCCGCGCGGAACGATGCGGCCCTGACTGTCGACGATCTTGACTTCGACATGCGGATGAATGCGCCCGATGGTGGTGACCCGCCGCTCGACGCTGTCGTCGGTCGAGCTCTGGAAACTCACCGGGCTGGTTTCGGTCATGCCATAGGCGATGGTGACGTCGCGCATGTGCATGCGCTGCATCGCTTTGCGCATGACCTCGATCGGGCAAGGCGCGCCCGCCATGATGCCGGTGCGCAGCGAGGAAAGATCGAATTGGTCGAATTCCGGCCGGTCGAGTTCGGCGATGAACATGGTGGGAACGCCGTAGAGCGCCGTGCAACGCTCGTCCTGCACGGTCCGCAGCGTCGCCAGGGGATCGAAGCCCTCGCCGGGATAGACCATGGCGGCGCCGAGCGTGACCGCCGCCAGATTGCCCATCACCATGCCGAAGCAATGATAGAGGGGCACGGGAATGCAGATGCGGTCGTCGGGCGTTAGGTTCATCGCCCGGCCGGTAAAATAGCCGTTGTTGAGAATGTTGTGATGGCTGAGCGTGACGCCCTTGGGATTGCCCGTGGTGCCGGACGTGAACTGGATGTTCACGGGATCGTCGAATTGCAGGGTCTGCGCCAACGTGGCCAGCGCCGCGCGCTCGGCCTCGCCGCCCATCCGCGCCACCGCTTCGAAGGCGAGCGCGCCCGGCGCCGGCTCGCCGATCTGGATGACGGCCCGCAGATGCGGCAGTTTCGCCGCCTGCAGCCGGCCCGGCGTCGAGGCCGCCAGTTCCGGCGCCAGCGCATTGACCATGCCGATGTAGTCGCTGGTCTTGAACCGCGTCGCCGTCACCAGCGCCGAACAACCGACCTTGTTGAGCGCATATTCGAGTTCATGCAGGCGATAGGCCGGGTTGACGGTGACGAAGATCAGACCCGCCTCGGCGGCGGCGAACTGGGTCAGCGTCCATTCCGGGCGATTCAACGACCACACGCCGATCCGCTCGCCGCGCTGCAGCCCGAGGGCCAGTAAGCCGGCGGCCAGCGCCTGCGCGCGCTCGCGCAATTCGCGCCACGTCCAGCGCACGCCATGGCTGGGCGAGATCAGCGCCGGCCGGTCGGGCCAGCGCTCGGCGGCGCGCGCCAGCGCCTGACCGATCGTGTCCCCGAGCAGGGGCGTGTCGCTGACGCCGCAGACATAGCTGGGAACTGTCGACATGCCGCGCCCTCCCCGATCTTTTTCGGCGCAGATGCTCCGGGATCGCGCGCGTCAAGTCAAGGCGGGCGCCTTCAGCTGCCCGTCCTGTTCGGCGCGCGCCACGCGCGCTCGAAGGGCAGGCGCCAGGCGTTGGGCGCGATCAACTGATGGACCGACTTCGGGCCCCAGGAATCCACGGGATAGAGCCGCACCGGCGGCGGCGCCTCGAGCAGCGGCATCGAGATTTCCCAGAGGCGCTCGATGCCTTCGGCGGTCGTGAACAAGGTATGGTCGTTGCGCATGGCGTCGAGGATCAGGCGCTCGTAGGCCTCGAGCACGTCGCCGGCGAGGCCGGTGTCGTGCATGGCGAATTGCATCGACTGCTTGTCGAGCCGCATGCCCGGACCGGGCCGCTTGCCGTAGAAGGAGAGCGAAACCCGCGCAGCGTCGGCCAGATCGAAGGTGAGGTGATCGGGTCCCTGCGCGCCCACGCCGGAACCGGCGGGGAACATGCTCTTGGGCGGCTCGCGGAACGCGATCGAAATGATGCGCTGTCCCTCCGCCATGCGCTTGCCGGTGCGCAGGAAGAACGGCACGCCCGCCCAGCGCCAATTGTCGATCGAACATTTGAGCGCAATGAAGGTCTCGGCGTCGGATTCGGGATCGACGCCCTCCTCCTCGCGATAGCCGGCATATTGCCCGCGCACGACATCGTGCGGCTGGATCGGCAGCATGCTGCGAAAGACCTTGTTCTTTTCCTCGGAGATCGGCCGCGGCTCCAGCGCCGTCGGCGGCTCCATCGCCATGAAGGCGAGGATCTGGAACAGATGCGTCACCACCATGTCGCGATAGGCGCCGGTCTGCTCGTAAAAGGCGGCGCGACGTCCGAGCCCGAGCGTTTCCGGCACGTCGATCTGGACGTGATCGATGAAATTGCGGTTCCAGATCGGCTCGAAGAGGCCGTTGGCGAAGCGGAACGCGAGAATGTTCTGCGCCGGCTCCTTGCCGAGGAAATGATCGATGCGGAATATCTGATCCTCGGTGAAAACCTCATGCAGCCGCGCGTTCAGGGCCCTGGCGCTGGCCAGATCGACGCCGAACGGCTTTTCCATCACCACGCGCGAGCGCTCGACCAGATGCGCCTCGGCGAGCAGCCGCACCGCCGACAGCGCAGCGTTGGGCGGCACGCTGAGATAATGCAGGCGGCGGCAATTCTCCCCCAGCTTGTCCTCGGCCTGCTTGACGGCCTCGGCCAGCGCGCCCGCGCCTGCGGACAGCGGCACATAGTCCAGCAGTTGCGAGAAGGCGTCCCAGTCGCTCTCCGACGCCTTGCGCGGCGCGTAGGTGTCGAGCGCCTTGCGCACCAGCGCCTTGAAGGCGTCGAGGTCGATGGCGTCGAGCGAGACGCCGATCAGGCGGCAGGCCGGAATGAAGCCGGACGACACGAGATGAAACAGGCCCGGCCACAGCTTGCGCTGGGCGAGATCGCCGGTCGCGCCGACGAGGATGAGCACCTGCGGATTTTTCGGCCCGACGCCAGGGGGGATTTTCGCCAATTTGACCATCCTGCAAGCAAATGCGCCCAAAATCGCGGCGGATCAAGCACGGCGCGCACGCAGCAATATCCGCGCCAAGCCGGTCTTATCTCGGCGCCTTGACAGCTAGACGACGCGACTTGCGCGAGTATGGAGAGCGGAACGGCGGCGTTTGACAGGGCGCGGACGGCGGCTAAGGTCCTCGGGTCCGGCAGGGAGGCCTGAACATGCCCAAGGGTTACATCGTCGTCAGCGTCGAAGTCGTCGATCCCACTGTCTACGCCGACTATACCCAGAAACTGATCGAGCTGCTGCGCGCCGCCGGCGTGCGCCCGCTCGTGCTGGGCGGGCGATGCGAGGCGCTCGAGGGCGAAGTCCGGCCGCGCAATCTCGTGCTCGAATTCGAGAGCTACGACATCGCCCGCGAATTGTTCTACGGCCCGGAATACAGCGCGCTGAGGGCGCTGCGCGCCGACTCGGCCAAGGCCAACATCATCCTGCTCGAAGGCGTGTAGCCGCCGCCCGGATCCCGCGTAGCCCTCGCGGGTTCCAGCGCCGAGCCGCCGAAATTCCCCGGCGCGGCTCCCCAAAAAACCGCCGGCGACGGTTTCCCCGCCGGCGATTCTGGGGCATAACGAGGCGATGTCGCTGACATGCCAGCTCGCCGCGCGCCCGTCGCGGCCTCGGGGAATCGTTCGATGAAGGCTTTGCTCTGCGCCGCGCCCGGTTCGCTCGAACTGATCGAGCGGCCCGCTCCGCGCCCCTCGGCGGGGCAATCGCTGGTGCGGATCCGCCGCGCCGGCGTCTGCGGCACGGATCTGCATATCTTCGAGGGCACGCAGCCCTATTTCGCCTATCCCCGCGTTATCGGCCATGAACTCTCCGGCGAGATCGTCGAGACCGGGCCGGCCGGCCGCTTTTCGCCCGGACAGCCGGTGGCGATCATTCCCTATCTCCACTGCGGCGACTGCGTCGCCTGC
>Ga0316217_10004986_pt1 | contig 14001 bp, 1 predicted proteins | sample 1anoAmetaG_FD_203633 | JGI IMG/M metagenome (GOLD analysis project Ga0316217, IMG submission 203633) | Freshwater microbial communities from Trout Bog Lake, Wisconsin, USA - 1anoA | ecosystem: Environmental > Aquatic > Freshwater > Lake > Hypolimnion/Profundal zone | place: USA: Wisconsin...
TGGGCTACGCATCCGGCGATTTGCTGTTGAACTTCGAAAATATTGAGGGCTCGACTTTTAACGACACGCTTGTTGGATCCAATTTCGATAATCTTATATCTGGCGATATCGGCAATGATTCACTCGTTGGTGGTGGCGGCAATGCGACGCTCATTGGTGGCGTCGGCAATGATACGCTTGTTGGTGGTGCGGGTTCAAACTCGCTCAATGGTGGCGCTGACAATGATTTGATTATTGCAGGTGGCAGCGCCAGTTCAATTGATGGTGGCAGCGGCATTGATACGTTAAACTATGCAAATCTTGGCCTTAGCCTTCAGGTTAAATTGGTCGATAGCGGATTTGCCAATGCCCTGATTGATGGGGGTAACAGGATTGATTATGTTACCAATATCGAAAACGTAATTGGCGGTGCCAAAAGCGATACGATAACGGGTAATTCATCCGATAATTCCATTTATGGTGGCGCAGGCGACGATCTGATATCCGGTGGCCTTGGCAATGATACGCTTGATGGTGGCTCGGGATCGAACACGGTTTCTTATTCTTATTTGGGTCCGTCGACAACTGCGTACACGTTGCAGGTTGCAGGTACCACATCCCTGACCGTGACGGTTGCTCCGGGCGAGGTCAATGTCGTCAGTAATTTAGAAAATCTGATCGGCTCCGATTATAATGATTCGATCATTGGTGATCTGCATAACAATACACTGTTAGGCGGCAAAGGGGATGATACGTTCCTCGGTGGCGGCGGTGCCGATTCGATCGATGGCGGCGAAGGTAATAATACGCTCGATTACTCCCGAATGATGGTTAACGGAGTTCTCGTAACCAATACAAGCGGTGTTACCGTTAATCTTTTTAGCGGTCGCGGGTCCGGTTTTGCTGCTGGCAATATTTATAACAATATCCAGAATGTTATTGGTTCAGCAGGTAATGATAGTATTCTTGGTAATTACCAAGACAATACATTTTCGGGCGGAGCAGGTAACGACACGATTGATGGTGGCTCTCAAACGGATAATCCGAGCGACACCAATGATACCGTTAGTTATTCTTACCTCACTGATCCAACGCAGATCTTTTCGTTGACGCTTGGCTCCAATGATCAAACATGGTCTGCCAATGCGGGTACCACTGATCGTGATACGCTGATTAATATTGAGGCCGTTGTGTTGGGCAAAGGCATTAACACGGTCAGTTTAGGTGGCTTGCAATATACAAATGTGACGATTGATGGGTCTGCTGGCGCGACCAACTCCATCACCACGGGTGCGGGGAATGATTGCCTCGTTGGCGGCCAAACGGGCAACACGTTCGATAGCGGCACCGGCTTTGATACGATGGTGGGCGGCGCGGGTAACGATCTTTATTATGTCCGCAATGTCAATGATGTCATCATGGAGACGGCGAACAGTGCCAATGGCTCCATCGACGAAGTGCGTTCCTTTGCGAATAGCTATGCGCTGTCGGAAAATATTGAAAATCTGCGCTATGTCAGTGCCAACAGTACGCTTCCAGGCACGGATAATTTTACCGGCATTGGCAATGATTTGAACAACCTCATCGTTGGCGGCACCGGTAATGACAGCCTCTATGGTGGTGCAGGCAATGATACTTTCATCTGGACGGGCGGCAACGATACAATCGATGGCGGTACAGGCTCTGCTGACAAGGTCGATTTATCGTATGCTGGAACGCCGGGTACTACCGTTGTTGCGGCCACTCGGGTCGATGTAACAGAGATTAGCGACACCAATTGGTCTGTCAAAGTCTATAACTCTTTGGGTAGCCTGCTCTTCACCGATTCGCTATCCAATATCGAGGCGTTAAAGGGCAGCGTAGGCAATGATATTTTCCGCCTCGGCGATGGTTCGACCGCTGTTACGATTGATGGCGGAGGTGGCACGCAAGATACCTTGGATTATTCAGCGATCACATCAGCGGTGACGTCGGTAAACGCGACGCTGAACGGCGCAAATCCTGTAAAGGTCACATTGACGGTAAACGGTAGATTAATCCGTTACGACCTCATGACGGGGTTTGAAAACCTGACGGGTGGCGCGGGCCGTGACGTTTTAATCGGCGATGCAGCGAACAATATTTTTAGCGGCCAAGGCGGCAATGATTCGATTGATGGGGCAGGCGGCATCAACACGGCTGACTATTCCTATGTCAAATCGGGCGCGGGTGGATTAAACGTTTCTCTTAATCTTGCCAACGCGGCAACAGCATCCGTCAGTGCTTCTGATATCGACACGCTGAAAAACATTCAAAACATTGTAGGCACCCAAAATGCCGACTGCATTTTTGGGGACAGTGCCAATAACTCGATTTCGGGGGGCAATGGTAGCGATACAATCTCGGGCGGGGGAGGTAATGACACGCTTGATGGTGGTGCTAACGCCGCAGGGGCAGCCGACTGGGTAGACTATTCGTATGTCGGGGCGGGCAACACCCTTTCGATCACAGGCACGTTTAACTTATGGACTGCGACTGTAACTCCGACGGGCAGCCAGCCCGATCAAGACACGTTGTATAATTTTGAAGCGATTAAGCTGGGCTATGGCACCAATATTGTCGCTTTGTCTGGTATCAATAAGGCTACAACCGTTGACGGTTCGCTCGGCCAATCGGATTCGATTGCGACGGGTACAGGCTCCGACTCGCTCCTTGGTAGCACGGGCAATGATAGTTTCTCCGGCGGCGGTGGTAACGACACGATCAATGGCGACGGCGGCACGGGTGATTTTGTCGATTTTAGCTGGATTAACACCGGCAGTGAAACGATTACCGCAGCCAATACGACGAGCTGGAATTATACCGATTCCACCGGCGGAAAAGGCCAATTACTGAATATTGAAATGATCCAGGCGGGTAGCGGCAATGATCAGATTAATCTTTCCGCCTCGAGCTCAACCGCCATCGGCTATACGATTAATGGTGGCGGTGGTAATGATACGCTGATAGGCGGAGCCGGTAATGACTCGCTGATTGCGACCGGCAACGGCAATAATTTCTTCGATGGCGGCGGCGCGGTCAATCTTACGGTTGGTAGCGGCTCGGCCAATACGATGTCGGGTGGCTCGGGCAATGATACCTATCTCGCCCATTCGGTGAATGATGTCATTTATGATACGGGTGGATATAACGTCCTGCAAACGGACGCGTTTTCCTCCATCAATCTGAACGATACAACGCCAGGCACCGTGGGTGCGATGTTGTATGCCGCTACACAGAATGGTGGTAAGTGGTCGCTTCAATATGCTGGTTCAGGATCCTTTACAGGCATTGGCGACAACAAAGGCGACACCATCATTGGTGGCCAAGCAAGCGATTATTCGCTGTATGGTAACACCAATTCTCACTTGCTGATCGGCGGTGAGGGGTCCGACTCTCTCGTAGCTTGGTATGGCAATAATACGATTTCCGGTGGCGCTATTGCGTTTAACCCGGATGGTTCGCTGCAAAGCTATGATGGCGTGGGCGGTGTTGATACGCTAACGGCGCATGGCAATGGCAATAACGTTTTCTATGTCCTTCATAATGGCGATGTCATTACCGTTGATCCTGCGGGGCTTGGATATGGCGTCAATACCATCAACACGGTGGTGAATAGCGTCAATCTCTCGTCCAGCAGTGGCATTACCAACATCGTCTATATCGGCCAAGGTTCGTTCACGGGCGTTGGCTCTGCCGACAATAACTCGATTGCGGGCAGCTCGGCCAATGACTCGATTGATGGATATGCCGGCAATGATACGATTGTTGGCGGCGGCGGTGCCGATACGCTCATCGGCGGCTTAGGCAATGATTCCATCGTGGGAGGTTCCGACGGCCTAGCCATTGTCAGTTATGACTATGTTGGCCGCAACGACAATCTTGGCCACTATTATGCTAATGCGGAGACGACGGGTCTCACCGTCTCCATGACGGTCGGCGCTTACAATGTCACCGTTGCGGCCAATTCCGATGTCGATCAGCTGGTCAATATCGAGAATATCATCGGCACCCAATTTGCGGATTGCATCCTTGGTGACGGCGCCAACAACTCGATTGTAGGTGGCGCGGGCAATGACACGCTTTCCGGCGGGGCGGGTAAAGATACGCTGGATGGCGGGGCCGATATCGATACCGCCGATTATACCTATTTAACAGCCGTAACGTCGTCTCTGACCCTCACGGCCACATCGGCGAATGGTCTAACCTTCTCCGCCAATGCTGGAAGCGGGGATAGTGATACGCTGTATAATTTTGAAGCCTTCAGGCTGGGTTACGGTGCCAATTCGGTCGATCTCTCGGCCAATACGACGGCGCTGGGCTTTACGGTTGATGGTACAAATGGTTCGTCTGACACGATGCGGGGTGGATCGGGCGCTGATTCGCTTTTGGGCGGAAACAATGGCGATTTCTTCCAAGGTGGCGCGGGCAATGATTCGATTGATGGCGGCAATGGCAATGACACCGTGTCTTATGCCTATCTCGATGGCGTAGGGGCGGTCACGATCAGCCTAGGCACGTCTGGCACACTGTTGGCTTCTTCCTCGCTGACCGATCAGGATGTTTTGACGAATATCGAATCGCTTCTGCTCTCAAGCAGTGCGGATTCCGTCAATTTATCGTCTTCAACGGCGAATTTATTCATCATCGGTCGCGGTGGCGCGGACACGATGAATGGTGGCTCCGGCAATGACACGCTCGATGCTTCCGCCTCGACAGCGACGCAGGGCGTTCAACTGGTTGGTAATGCCGGGGATGACTCGCTCATCGGCGGCGCGGGCAATGATACGTTCTCGGGCGGTATCGGCAATGATACGATCAATGGCGGAGGCGGCACCACCAATGCGATTGATTATGGCTATTTCGGTGCCAATGGTGGTTCAATCTCGTTGGCGCTTACGGGTTCAACCTACACCGCCTCTATCTCGTCCGCATTGGGTCTCGAAACCGATCAATTCAGCAATATCCAGCAATTACTCGGATCGGCTGGCAATGACACGATTGATGGAACTGCGCTAACATCAGGCGTCACGATCAACGGGCTTGGCGGCAATAATTTTCTCATTGGTGGATCTGCGGCCGACTCTCTGCTCGGCGGCGCAGGCAATGACACGTTAAAAGGCAATAGCGGCAATGATACGATGGATGCCGGGGCTGGCACCGCGGATTGGGCGGATTATTCCTATATTGCTGCTTCCAAGACGCTGATCTTCAACAGGACCAATGACCTGCAATGGTCGGGCTCTATCACCGGCGGCGGGGATAGCGATACGCTTTATAATTTCGAGGCGATCAAGCTTGGTCAAGGCTTAAACATTGTCAATTTTGGTGCGCTCACCAATGCGGTGAACGCGACGATCGATGGCTCACTCGGCAAAAATGATACGATTACGACAGGTGCGGGTGCCGACTCGCTCATCGGAAGCAACGGGACGGATAGTATCGCTGCGGGGGCAGGCAATGACACCCTTCGCGGGGGTACGGGGAATGACACTCTTGAGGGCGGACTTGGCTTAGACACCGTTGATTACAGCTATCTCACGACGGGCACGACGCAATCGATCAGCGTTTCCGCTGATGGCAAAACCTTTAGCGCCAATGCCGGTACGATAAACGGCGTCACCGATAGTGACACGCTCTACAATGTCGAAGCTTTCATTCTGGGTGGGGGCGTTAATACGGTTAATCTCTCTGCCAATACATCGACGCAGGGCTATACGGTTGATGGTAGAGCCGGGACAACGGATTCAATTATCGGCGGCGCGGGTAATGACTGCCTCTTCGGGGGTGCGGGCAATGACACGCTCTCGGATGGCGGCGGGGCGGATACGCTGGTCGGCGGTGCGGGGAATGATCTGTATATCATTTCGTCCAGCAATGACTCGATTGTGGAAGCGGCGGGCGGCGGTATCGATACGGTGCAGACCGCTACGGCGACCACGGTGTCGCTGGCTGGTTTCAACTCGATTGAAAATCTCGTTTATACGGGCACGGGCAATTTCTCCGGCATTGGTACCTCGGGGGATAACTCGATTTTGGGTAATACGGGGGCCGATACGCTGGATGGCGGCGCGGGCAATGACACGCTGTCGGGCGGTTTCAATGGTCCTAATACGGCTGCGATATTATCCAATTCGTCTCCCATTGTAAGCCTTAGCGGTAATTGGAGTTGGCAAACGGTATCGCTATGGGACGGCACCACAAGCGGCGTGGTTCAATACACCGCCTTTAACACGAATACTCTTCACACGGTGTGGAACAGCACGGCGGCTTCTGGCTTTGCGGCCAACACGCCGTTTGTTGTTACCGAAATTGTTAAGGCCACCGGAAATACAAAGTGGATCCAGTTGTTCGAGTATTCGGGTACGGGTACCTACGATAATAATTACTGGGTCAATGTCGATCTGACCAATGGTCAGGTTGGCAGTTTCGGCTCCAGCCTGACCGTAGCCGATATTAATGTTACCGCTCTTGGGGGTGGATGGTACTCCATTTCAACCATTCACACTACCAATAGTGGAACAAATCCGAACAATGATCCGAGCATTGCCATGGTTCAGTCGGGGACTGTCGGCAGAGCGGCTTCTTACACCGGCGATGGCACCAGCGGTTTTTATCTGGCTTCCACCAAGGTGCAAAACATTGACGGGTCGAACTCCCTCTATGGTGGCGATGGCAATGATTCGCTTATTGGCGGCGCGGGCAATGACACGCTCTCGGGCGGCGCAGGTAATGATACGATGGATGGCGGGCTAAGCAGGGGAGATGTGGTCAATTATACCTATCTCACCGCAGGCACCACGCAATCCATCAGCGTATCCGCCAATGGCCAGACCTTTAGCGCCAATGCCGGAACGGTGAACGGGGTCGCTGATATCGACGTGCTCTACAATGTCGAAGCCTTTGTCTTAGGCTCGGGCGTCAACACGGTCAATCTTTCGGCCAATACAACGTCGCTCGGCTATACGGTCGATGGCTCCAGAGGCACAACGGACTCGATCATCGGCGGCATAGGCGGTGACTCACTGATTGGTGGCGCGGGTGCCGATACGCTTTCGGGTGGTTTGGGGAATGATACGCTCAACGGTGGCAATGCGGTCTCTGGCAATGCCGGTAAGGATTGGGCCGATTACTCCTATGTCACAGGATTAAACGGCATCACGGCTATTTTGACGGGTTCCGGCGGAACGGTAACGGCCGGTTCGGCAACCGATGTCGACACGCTGATCAATATCGAAAACATTCTGGGTTCGGCGCTGGCGGACTCGATTGTTGGCGATAGTGTGAACAATTATCTCAAAGGTGGCCTGGGTGCTGATACTTTGATGGGCGGCGCCGGCAATGACACGATTGATGGGTTTGGTGGGACAGGCGCGTCCGATAACGCCGTAGACGTTGTATCCTATAGCTATTTGACCTCGGCCAATGCGGGGGTCAGCCTTATCCTGAATGGCTCGACCGGGGCAATGACGGGTACCGTCACCAGTGTCAATGCCGGGGTTACAACCACGACCGAGATCGATACGATCTATAATATCGAAGGCATTATCGGCGGTTCCGGCAATGATACGCTCGGCGGGGATAGCAAAGCCAATTTCATTGCGGCTGGGAGTGGCGATGACAGCATCATCGGTTCGCTTGGCAATGACACGCTGGACGGTGGGGCAGGGAATGATACGGTCGATTATTCGGGCCTGAAAGCCTCTGTTGGGTATAACGAAGCGATTTCAGGCAGTGGTGCGAATTTATCGGTCGCAAAATATCTCAATGGTACTTTGGTATCGACCGACACGGTAACGAATGTTGAAGCGATCACGGGTGTCAGTCTCGTCCCTAGTTCTCCTACGACGGGAATTAGCGTCAATTTGAAGACGACATCCACGAGTTACGGGTTAATTGGCACCAATTTTGCCGATACGATTATCACGGGTACGGGCAATGACACCATCCAAGGCGGTGGCGGTAATGATTCGATTGATGGCGGTGGCGGAACTTTAAACATCGTCGATTATTCCTACCTAACCTCTCCAACCTCCGGCTTCTCAGCCGCGCTGACGGGCAATACGGGGGCTGGACCAAGCGGCACGGTGACGGCGGTGGCTGGCTCTGATGTTGACACACTCGTCAACATCGAGGGCCTCGTGGGTGGTTCTGGCAACGACAGCCTGTCTCTTTCATGGACAGCCAGTAACCAGATCACGTCAGCAAGTTTAAATGGCGGGGCTGGTGACGATCAATTCACTCTCAACCAAACTGCGAATAGCTATGCCAGTGGCATAACAATCGATGGTGGCACGGGTAACAATACTTTAATCTTCAATGCCAGCAATACCCTCACGGTTAATCTGGCGACCGGTGTGATGGCTGGTGCTGCCGCTGGCGTCATTCGCAATGTCGCCAATGTCGTCAGCGGCAATGGAAGTGATACCATCACCGGCAATGATCAGTCCAATTCGATCAGTGGCGGCGGTGGATACGACACAATCGCGGGCGGCAGCGGTAATGATACGTTGGATGGCGGAACGGGCCTCGACATTGTCAGCTTCCAATATGTAACAGATCCTACCCAAGGAATTTTTGTCGATCTGTCGCAAACGATCAGTGATGGTGTGACGAGTTACCAATACATGCAGACTAATACGATATTGGTAAACGGGGTTTCCAATAATGATATTCTGATCAATTTCGAGGGTGCCTATGGGGGCGCGGGCAATGATACGCTGATTGGAGACGGGGGAGCTAACACGTTTAGCGGCGGCCTTGGCGCTAACTCGATTGACGGTGGCGCAGGTCAAGACATCATCGACTATACGTGGCTCAGCAACGGCCAAAATTATGCTTTGACGGCAAGCAGTGCGACAGTTTGGACTGGGACGGTAACAACCGCGCCCAACACGACCCTAGCGCTAGATACGCTCGTCAATATGGAAGGGTTCACTTTCGGTAACGTCAATGGGTCCGTGAATATCGATGTGCATGTGGCTTCAAAGGCACTGAATTTCTTTGGCAATGCAGGGAATGATACCTTCATCGGCGGCTCTGGCAATGACAGTGTCAATGTCGGCTATGGCGGCAATGGCATCACGGATTCATTCAATGGTGGGGCGGGTAATGATACGCTGAATCTGGGTGGCTATAGCGGTGCCGTCTTTGGCATTGAGTCCGTTATCATGAACGGGCAATCCGGCCATATGACAGGCTATAATACCGCCTCGCCCTATTCCGCCAATCTATCGGTCGTTGATTTCAGCAATTTTGAATATCTCCAGCTTTCAAATGCCAATTCGGGCAATAGTACAGCTGCTGGCGATCTATTTGTAGGCTCGGCGTCAACCAGCACGATCTATGTCTTTGCCAATAGCGGTAACGACACGCTGGATGATGGCGGCGGCACGAATATGACGCTCGATGGCGGCGCTGACAGCGATACCTATTTCATTCGCTCCGCCACAACGCAGGTGAACGAGGTGTTCGGGGCTGGCAACACCAACTCGATCTATACCACGCTCGGCTCGGTCGATTTGTCGACCAGCCAATATGGCGGCGGCAATCAGATCAACAATTTGAGCTATGTCGACGCAACGGCTTCGGTCTATAATGCGGGGAACAGCTATGGTTCGAATTGGAACACGACCACGCTTGGCTCAGGCAATTTCACGGGCGTCGGCAACGATCTCAGCAACACGATCATAGGCGGTTATGGCAATAACTCGCTCGTCGGCGGTGTGGGTGCCGATACGCTTGTCGGCCAAGGCGGCAATGATTATCTGCGCGGCGGCGATGGGACGACGGGCACGGATTCTGCCAACCGCGCCGCTAATACCAATGTTTTAGATTTATGGGCGGGATTTAATACAGGTACGCCAGTTGCAAATACCAGCACTGTGCTTGCACCCGATGGCACTCAGACGGCTGATATTATCAATTCGGGTTCGAATCAGTATCCTAATTCATGGCATGGCGTGTTTCAGAACTTCAGCACTGCTGCTGGCACAACCTATAAGTTCCAGATCTATGCGCATCTTGCCACCAGCAATGCCGCAGCAGCGATTCAGGTTGGCTTCTATGGCGGATTTCAGACCAGCTTTGTCGATCTCAACCTGACGACGGGCAATGTGACCGCGAATACCTCAACGGCGATGAATTCCGTACAAGCGCTCGCCAATGGGTGGTATCTGATCACGATTACGGGCGTCGGAACGGGATCGGCCTCCGGCTTGGCCTATACCAACGTGCTCGACACCGACCCCGGTGCAGGCATTACCGGCAATTACGGGTATACCGGAACGGGCAAAAGCGTTGTGCTCTGGGGCGGCACGTTCCAAGCGCTGGACGGGGCCGACTCGCTGATCGGCGGCCTTGGCAGTGACACGCTGCAAGGCGGCAATGGCAATGACACGATGGATGGTAATGGCAGCGGCAAGGCTGATCCCAACGCCATTGACGTTGTGGATTACTCCTACACTACGGCTGGCATCACCTTGTCGGTGGGCAATATCAATTCAGGTACCGCCTATACCTTTACGGTTGGCGGCTCGGCAACCGATGTTGATGTGTTGAAAAACTTCGAGGGCATTATCGGCGGCGCGGGCAATGATGCTCTCACCGGCGATGGCAACGCCAACTCGCTCAATGGCGGCGCAGGCAATGACACGATCCTCGGCGGATTGGGCAATGATACCATTGATGGTGGCATCGGCACCAATTCGCTCGATGGCGGCGGTGGCTTTGACATTCTCTCCTACGCCTCGGCGACGGCTGGCGTTTCGGTTGCCCTTAAGCCCGCAGGCGTAACGGGCATGATGGGCGGCGGCGGCCATATGGACACATTCGTCAATTTCAGCGGCATCATCGGCTCGCAATATGCGGATACCCTCGTCGGCACCTCGGCAGACGAATATTTCAACGCAGGCGCGGGCAATGACTCCGTTCAAGCCAATGGTGGCAATGACACGATCATCGCCGGCGCGGGCAATGACACGATGGATGGCGGCGATAGATGGGGCCTCGCGGTCGTGGATTATTCCTACGCCACATCCAATCTAACGATTGCGCTGAATGGTGCGACACCTACAACCGTTACGGTGACGGCTGGTAGCGATGTTGATCTACTGATCAATATCGAAAAGGTGATTTCCGGCTCGGGCAATGACTGCCTGATTGGCGACGTCTATGGAAACTATTTCAATGGCGGCGCGGGCAATGACACGATCCTCGGTGGGATTGGCAATGACACGATCGACGGCGGCATCGGCACCAATACGCTCAATGGCGGTGGTGGCTATGATATGCTTTCCTTCGCTTCGGCGACGTCTGGGGTTACGGTTACCTTAGCACTGGCGGGTGTAACGACTTCGATGAGCGGCGGTGGTCACACCGATACCTTCGTCAATTTCAGCGGTCTGATTGGCTCGCAATATTCGGACAGTTTGGTCGGTACAAGCGCGAATGAAACCTTCGACGGTGGTTCGGGTGCAGTTGCTGACACAATCAATGGCGGCGGTGGCAATGATTGGTTGAGCTACGCTTCGCTCGTCGGCGGTGTGGGTGTTTCCGTGACGCTTGGTAATTATACGGGTTACAGTCTTGCGACAGGCGGCGCAGGTACCGATGTGCTGACCGGCAATTTCGTTGGCGTCATCGGCTCGCAATATGCGGATACGCTCATTGGCTCGGCAAATGTCAGTGAAACCTTCGATGGCGGATTGGGTAATGATTCAATCGATGGTGGCGGCAGCTCCTCCATTCGTGATTGGTTAAGCTACGCTTCTCTCACCGCTGGTATGGGCGTTACGGTCACGCTTAACGGGAATACCACTACTTTTACTCCCACGGTTACAGGTGGCGCGGGCAATGACACTGTAGCGGGCAATTTCTATGGTGTGATTGGTTCACGTTTTGCCGACTCCATTGTGGGCAGCTTATCTCCAGATACGCTTTTGGGCGGTGACGGCAATGACACGATTGATCCTGGCCGCGGAGGCGGTAATTCGCTGGATGGCGGTTCGGGCTTCGATTTGATTTCCTTTGGCTCGGCCGCCAATAACCCTGCTACAGATACTTACGGCGTTACATATAATATGTTGACAGGTGTGACCGGTGGTAAGGGTAACATTGGTATGAATACTTATGTCAATTTCGAGGGCATCCTTGGCTCGAACTTGGACGACACCTTTACTGGCGATGGCAATGCCAACTACATCTCCGGCCTCAACGGCAATGATTGCGTCGTTGGTGGTGGGGGTGCCGATACAATCCAGGGCGGTGCAGGCAATGACACGCTCGATGGCGGTGACAGCGCGGCATCGGGTGTCATTAACGTGGTCGATTATAGCTACGCCAGCAGCAATTTAAGCATTACGCTCAATGGTTCAACGGGTAACATGACGGTTAATGCCGGAACCGGGGATACGGATACGATCCAGAATTTTGAGGGCATTGCCGGCGGCTCTGGCAATGATCTTCTCACGGGCGATACCTATGCCAATTCGCTCTCGGGAGGGGATGGCAATGATACGCTGATTGGCGGCGGCGGGGCCGACACCTTGTCGGGCGGAACGGGCAATGATCTGCTCAAGCTCGATTGGTCGAGCCTCAACCTGTCCAACCTCGATGGTGGCACGGGGAATGATACGGTGAGCTTTGCGGGTAGCACCAGCAGTGTAAGCTTGAACTTCACCGCTTCAAACTTTACCGGTATTTTGTCGAATACCGAACAGCTCGATTTCTCCGGCACCACCGGCAATGCAACAATCACCATGGATGGTGCGGGCATTCAGAAGATTTTGAGCGGTACAAGCACAACCTTCATGAATGCGGGCGTGCTCGATATGAAACTCGACACCACCCACGACACGCTGGTTTTGGCCGCCAATTCGAATTACAGCTATTATAACGCCGCAGGTCAGGCCGTGGCTGCGGGTACCATCAGCCTGACGAACTTGTCGAACGCGGGTTCGGATATCTTCGTGTATGATTCAACGCACACAACCCTATTGGCCGACCTGCATTATCACGTGTGAGTGACCTGCCTTCTCCCGGACGGGAGAAGTTGGTTGCGGAGCAACCGGATGAGGGGCTAACGGTAGCCCGTTGAAGTCGGCAGGTTCAGCTTCACGCGGCCAGCACCAGAACCTCATCCGTCTGCTTCGCAGACACCTTCTCCTTCAAGGAGAAGGGAAAAAAATGCCTTCTCCCGTCCGGGAGAAGGTGGTTGCGGAGCAACCGGATGAGGGCCTGATGGTAGCCTGTTAAAGTCGGCAGGTTCAGCTTTATGTGGCAAGCATCAGAACCTCATCCGTCGCCTCCGGCGACACCTTCTCCTAAGAGGAGAAGGGGGAAAAGCGGCCTTCTCCCGGGGCGGGAGAAGGGGAAAAATAGGAAGATCAGGGATGGCACCCAACCGCTTCGCTCGTTATCTTCGGAAAAACCAAACCGTCGCCGAGCAAATCCTTTGGGCCGAATTACGCAATCGAAGACTGGATGGTTGGCGGTTCCGCCGCCAGGTGCCGCTGGCTTCCTACATCGTGGATTTTCTCTGCCCTGACGCCAAGCTCATCCTTGAGCTTGATGGCGTTGTTCACGACGGTCGAGACGCAGAGGATCTAGCCCGACGGATTGATTTGGAAAAAGCGGGTTATTTTGAAATTCGTTTTTCCAATGATGATGTCGCCGAGCGGCTACACTGGGTTCTCCACGAAATTCGCCGCGCTTTGGCGGTAGCCAAAAACAAGCCCGTGCCTGATGCATTGTTTCAGATGGAGAGAGGAAATATTTCCTCCTTCCGTCCGGGAGAGAGTGTTATCGAAGAGGACGGGTGAGGGTTTAATGGCAGCCAAGAAGAAGGGAAAAATGCCTTCTCCCGGGGCTGGAGAAGGTGGTTGCGGAGCAACCGGATGAGGGGCTGATGCTAGCCCTTGAGGTCTGCAAGGTTTAGCTTCACGTGGCAAGCACCAGAACCTCATCCGTCGCCTCCGGCGACACCTTCTCCTAAGAGGAGAAGGA
>Ga0316217_10004987_pt1 | contig 14000 bp, 14 predicted proteins | sample 1anoAmetaG_FD_203633 | JGI IMG/M metagenome (GOLD analysis project Ga0316217, IMG submission 203633) | Freshwater microbial communities from Trout Bog Lake, Wisconsin, USA - 1anoA | ecosystem: Environmental > Aquatic > Freshwater > Lake > Hypolimnion/Profundal zone | place: USA: Wisconsin...
CATCGCCCTGGTAGTGCCCGCCCTCCTGCTCATGTTCGGAATGGCAAAGGGGATCACCGGAGTAGTAAAAGACGAATTGAAAGGGCACAAAGCCTAACGACTACCAAGGAGGTGATAATGCCGCAGCATGGATGGTGAAGGGCCGCAGACAGCGGCCCTTATGGTACATGGCAGCGTTTGCCCAAGACTGAGGCCCTTTTCGATTAATAATGACCACAACAAGGAGCAATATTATGAGCGAATTAATTATCGCAGGGTTCAAGGGAGAATTAACCGCTGATGAAGTTCTTCTCGATCTCGAAAAGATGCAGCAGGTACACAAGATCAACCTTGATGACGCAGTTGTGGCGATCAGAAGGAGTGATGGCCCTATTAAAATAAAGCACAGCAACCTTCTCGTCATGAGCGATGCTGCCATGGGCGGCCTGTTTGGAATGGTGCTTGGCGGCCCCGCCGGTCTTCTTGCGGGAGCGGTGATTGGAGCAGCTGTGGGGGAAACGGTAAAAATATTAAAACATATCGGGATTACTGATGATTTTGTCAATGAAGTTGCAGATATACTAGAACCTGGAAGTTCGGCGATTTTCATTCGTGTTCATAAATCTTTATCTGACAGCGTTGTTGATGAATTGAAAAAATTCAACGGAAAATTGCTGCGCTCTTCATTATCTATAAAAGATGAGAAGGAACTGTTAAATGCATTAGAAGAAATAGTACAGTTGAAAGAGAAATCAATATAACCGCGGCATTTAGTTGTGAGCTAAAGAGTCATATGTGCTGGCTCAACCATAAGGAGGCTGGATAAGCTGTCAATCAGCTTTTCCAGCTGTTTCCTGTTAAAGCGGAGTCATGTCTCGATCATGAGTTCGGACAGGCCCAAGGGGCAACAACTGCCCTTTGCAAACCCCTAATTGCCCATCTTGCGCTCTCGAAAGGATAAGCAAGATGGCGCGATAGGGTTTTATACTGCGTGTCAAAAACAGGCCGCTGGTCCTGGTCAGCATGCTGCACGCGGATAAAATATTTTACCTCACGTGGCATTCCCAGGCAGTGCGGACAAACCTGCAGTAACGACAGCCCTCCCCAGCCTGCCCTGCATGCACTCCTTGCATGCACACGATACTGTTACGGCTTTTTCCCTGAATACCATTTCCAATAGTAAAGGATCGAAATCAAAGGAATGGCAATCATGGCCGCGATGATATACGGCACGATAATATCGATATTCGTATCAAAAAACAGGCTGCGCATATAAGGAGAACAGGAGGGGATCAGACAGATTGTCGAGAGGCAAAAGCCAATGCACATGGTGATAATTGAATTTAGGGTCAGCCAAAGGAATATCGTCCTGCTTTTATTGGATTTCATTGTAATGCCTTTCTTTTCAAGTAGCGGCATCAACGAAACTATCGCATTTTCCGAACACCCAATCAGCCATACAAATTAATAAGCATTTAATATGCCCAAACAATAATAAACAGGTCAAGCTGTCAATATCACAGTCTAATCCCCTTGCTGCCTTGTCTCGCTCCACTCTGGCACTGTATAGGCAATAAATACCAAGTAAAATGGTCGGCAATCGACTCCAATCCAAGACTTGCACATACAATTCATTCTTTACAACAAAAAACAAGAAGCTACCGATTATCCGGACAATCATGTTGTGCATGACAAATTTATTCTGATTTCATACAGAATGCCGCCATTTTTCCGATATCCGAACCTGCCACTTGACTTGCGACGACAAACGCAGTATTTAGCCTTGCATGACGAGTTGCCGTCCGAAGTTTCAGGATGGAATCTAATCTGGTGATAGACGTTCATTCCGTACAAAAGGTCATCCATGCACCTGCGCCTCTCTCTCATCGTCAAACTCACCCTCGCGACCTCTCTGATCCTGGTCGGATTCATGAGCATTCTGGACTACATCAACCTCAAAAATTTTAAAAGAGCTACCATAGAGTACGCTGTTTCCAATGCCGACCAGTTGACCGAGATCATCAACCAGAGCGCCTATGACGCCATGATGAAGAACAACAAGGACGAACTGTACCAGATGATCGACCGGATTGCCCAGAGCAGGAGCATCGAGCATATCAGCCTCATCGACCGTAGCGGCACGATCGTCTACTCCAGCCATAAGGGGGAGATCGGCACGGTCATAGACAAGAAGAACGCGGCCTGCATATTCTGCCACCAGCCGAACAGGACCCGGCTCTATTCTCCGACCAACAACAGCAGCAGGCTGTTCCGGGCCAGCGGCGGCTTAGAGGTGCTGGGCTATACCAAGGCCATCTACAATCAGCCGGAATGCTCCACCGGAGCCTGCCATTTCCACAATAAGGAACATCACATACTCGGCGTGCTGGACATCACCGTCTCCCTGGAAGACCTGCGGCAGAGGTCCCAGGAGTACCGCTTGCAGTTCATAGTTATGACCTGCCTGCTGCTCCTGTTCATCGGGGTTCTTATCACCTCCATGACCCAGCGCCTCGTGGACCGCCCGGTACAGCGCCTGGTGCAGCATACCGCCCAGGTGTCGGCTGGAAACTTGAACGCCCGCATCCCCATAACCAGTTCCGACGAATTGGGAGACCTTTCGGAGGCGGTAAACGATATGACCGAAAGCCTCGCCAAGGCCCATGATGAGTTGAAGGAATGGGCCGACAGCCTTGAGCACAAGGTCGAAGAACGCAGCCAGGAAATCACACAGATGCAGGCCCAGCTTAACCGATCCGAAAAGCTGGCTTCCCTTGGCAACCTGGTGGCCGGCATTGCTCATGAGATCAATAATCCCCTGAGCGGCATACTGCTCTATGCCTCCATCGTTGATAGCGACAAGCGCCTCGATCCTGCCCTCAAACCGGACTTGGAACAGGTCATATCAGAGTGCCGCCGCTGCGCCGAGATCGTCAAACAGCTCCTGGAATTTTCCCGCGAGGCCCTGCCTCACAAGGAGGCGGTTTCGCTCAATAACCTTCTAGACAAAGTCATCGGGCTACTGCAGCATCAACCAAGTTTTCAAAATATAAACATAAAGCGCTGTTATGATAAAGAGCTGGGTCAAGTATTCGTCGATGCCGGCCAGATGCAGCAGGTATTCGTTAACCTGTTCATCAATGCCAGCCATGCCATGCCGGGAAGCGGGGAGATCGGCATTGTCACCTCGCGGTCGGACGATGGCGGCGCCTGTGTGGAGATCAGCGATACCGGCTGCGGCATCCAGGAAGAGGACCTCCAACGCATCTTTGACCCATTTTTCACCACCAAGGCAGAGGGAACCGGGCTGGGACTATCCATTTCGTATGGTTTTGTGGAAAATAACGCAGGAAAGATCGAAGTAAGAAGCAAGGTGGGGGTGGGAACAACCTTTACCATCGTGCTTCCGCTTCATGATGACGGAGGGAAGGACGAGGCGTCCGCCTGATGGCGGGAAAAGCAATTCTGCCGCGGAGACACGGGGGCGGGGATGTTTCAAACAAAAGAATTAAGCTTTATCCCGTTTATCCCGTCCACATCATAACAAACAACGCTTTGCGTCTCCATGTCTCTGCGGCAAAGGCTTTGCACGGTCTATTTTTCCAACTGAGCCTTGACCGAGATCCCCAACCGCTTGAGCATCCCCTGAAAATTGGGGCGCAAGATGCCGGTTTCTTCCGCGGCCCGGGTAATGTTCCAGTTGTTTCGTTCAAGGGCACTCATGACAAAGGCCTTTTCGACCGTTTCAAGCGCATGGTCCCGAATATGTCGTTTCATCTCCTTCAATTCGTCCGCAGTCTGCGGGATGTACCCTTCCTCCACTGCTGACGATCCGACCGCGGCAGAATCCGCCGCCGATAACTCCAGATCCTCTTTATGTATGATTTCTCCCGGCGCCAGCACCACCGCGCGCTCGATGGTATTTTCCAGTTCGCGCACGTTGCCGGGATAGTCATAGGACTCCAGAAGCGCCATGGCATCCGGAGCAATCCCCCGGATATGCTTGCCGATCGCGTCGGTAAACTTTTTCAGGAAGTGGCGGATGAGGAGCGGGATGTCCCCTTTACGTTCCCGCAGGGGTGGGAGTTCGATGGGAATGATGTTGAGGCGGAAGAACAGGTCCTCGCGGAAGGTCCCTTCGCTGACCATGGTCTTAAGGTTCCGGTTGGAGGCGGCCACAAGATGGATATTGATGGGGACCGGCTGGGTTCCCCCGATAGGGGTCACCATGCGTTCCTGGAGCACCCGCAGCAGCTTGGCCTGGGTCGCGAGGCTGATGTTGGAAACCTCGTCCAGAAACAATGTACCGCCGTCCGCTACCTTGAAAAGCCCGATCTTGGCCTGGACGGCCCCTGTAAACGATCCCTTGACATGGCCGAACAGCTCGCTTTCCAGGAGGTTCTCCGCCAGGGAACTGCAATCTACGGCCACAAAGGGTTTACCGTCGCGGGAACTGTTCTTGTGGATAGCGCGGGCGACCAGTTCCTTACCGGTGCCGCTTTCGCCGAAGACCAGCACGGTGCTGTCGGTCATGGCCACCTGCATGATCCTGCGGAAGACCTTCTGCATCTCCTTGCTCTGGCCCACGAACATGTCAAATCCCTGGGGAGGGATCGCATCTTTGTGCCGGTTGAGTTCCTCCCTCAAGATGACCCGCTGCTCAAGGGCACGTTCGACCTTTTCGAGAAACTGATCGGGTGAAAAGGGCTTGGCTATATAGTCAACCGCACCGTTCTTCATAGCCTCCACGGCCGTATCAACCGAGGCGTAGCCGGTGATCATGATAACCGGCGCCTCGGGCTGGAGGGTCTTAACCGCCTTAAGGACCTCGATGCCGTTCATGCCAGGCATCTTCAGGTCGGTGACGATCAGGTCGAAATCCCGCTCGTGCAGGGATTCAATTGCGCTGTGGCCGCTGACGCACGTTTCCACATTGAAGCGCTCTCCCTCAAGAATGCGTTTCAGAGCTTCCCTGATCACCGCCTCGTCATCAACCACGAGCACCCGGAACTGTGCCATCCGTCCCTCCTCACTACTAGGTTTCAGAACCTGCCAACATAATTGGTTTCCATCCGGAGACTCCGGATGAGAAACTATTGGTTTCCGATTCGGAAAGGAGGGATTTTTCGTCCAGGCAAGGAAATCAAGAGATTGCGCGGAGGCGTACATCGGTACGCCGCACAAGCAAGCCCGAAGATTGACGCTGCATGGGCGGAAAAGAACCCTTTCCGGACGGAAACTAATTACAATTTTTATTTGTATAAGACAATACGGAAAAAACAATACTCTAATTCGTCAAATCTTAAAACGTATAATTTCGTTATACTGTCCTTCCGCACCTTCCGCACCATTATGCCACCATAAAACTCAGCTGATACAGGCCTCTAGCGCGCACATGCTTTTACACTTGTTTCAGAACTGTATGAATTTGCTATACAGTTGACCCTGTTTTTCCTCTTTCTCCGCTGGTGCGCCGCAAGCGTCTACCGGAAAATATGCGCTATTCTGGCATCTTAATATAATTCAGCAAGTCCATCGCACATGCGGCATAGTTGTTGCTTAATTAAAATAGTAGAAAACGCGCCCACATCTGATGCAGGAAAGGGGAGAATCATGAGAACCTTATCAACAACATTATTTTCCTTGTTGATCACTGCCGGCGTGGCGCTGGCGGCAGGAGGCGGAACAGAGGGAGAAGGCATGAGCATGCTGGCTACACTCTTCATCGCATTCGGCGTTCTGATCGTCATGTTTCAATTCATCCCAGGTGTCATGTTACTGGTTGGGATACTCAGGGGAATCTTTTCGGCAAGAGAGAAAAAAACAGTTGAAAATACCGTTAACAAATAATCTCGCAAAATGCGTAAAAAAGCGCTAGTGTTCATCGGTAATTTACTGGGGAATAAACTAACAGACCAAGGAGGATGCCATGAAAACCACACCAGTGAAATACGCTCTCATGATGACCATAGGCTCCGCGTCCAGCGCCTTTGCGGCAAGCGGTGCCCGGGAAGACAACAGCGGGCTCTTCGTATGGATTTTTCTGGGCTTCTGTGCTCTGATCGTTGTCGCCCAAATCATGCCGGCAGTTCTGATGATGCTCGGCTTTGCCAAGGCGATGGGCAAGGAGAAGGTGGCAGAACCTCAAACCGTATCACACAAATAATGCCGACCGTATCAGATACTTATATCCTACTGACCCGTCTAAGACGGGCTCACCAGGAGAAGGAGAACTAAAACGTGAAAACGGGTGTCTGCAAAGTGATACTATGTCTGGCTGTTCTCATGCCGCCTGCCGGAGCCGCTTCGGCGGCCGGCGCGGATAATAGCGGCTGCATCACCTGCCACGGCAACAAGGAGATTATCAAGAAGGGAGGCGAGCGGCTCTACGTGGAGGCCGGCAAGTTTTCCTCCACTCCCCATGCCATGATCGGATGCACGTCATGCCATGACTCGGTGACGGCTGCACATCCAACTGACGGGTCCCGACCATCCAAGGCCCGGTGCAAGGAATGCCACGCCCCCATACAGACGGAATACGCCGCAAGCCTCCATGGCAGCAAGGCGACCTGCAACGACTGCCACAATCCCCACGAGGTCAAACCGGCCATTGCGGTATCGGGTGAATACCTGAACAGCAAGTGCGCAAAATGCCACGACAAGGGCAAAACCATCAAGAGCCACTCAAAGTGGCTTACCCAAGCCGACCTGCACCTGGAGTCGCTCCCCTGCATCAGCTGCCACACCGGATCGAAGAACTACGTCATCACCATGTCCATCCAAAATAAGAAGCCGGGTGATCCCCATGGCGATTTCAAGCCTGCCGGATACGAGGACCTTTCCGCCCTTCGGCCCATAAATAACGATCTCAGCAGACTGATCGACAAAAACGGCGACGGCTTCATCTCCCTGACCGAACTGAGGGATTTCAACCATCAGGCACGCAGCAATGGGATGCGGCTTTGGGGGATGATGACCCCCCAGGTACTCACCCACACCTACGAGATAAACGAAAAATGCTGGGACTGTACGTTCTGCCACGCCTCGGGACCGAAAGCGATGCAGACGAGCTACGTGGCGTTCCCCGACGGGAAAGGGGGCGTGACACGTCTGGCGGTTGAAAAGGGGGCCATCCTCGACATCCTTTACGGGACACCGGATTTCTACATGCTCGGAACCACCCGCAGCACCGCCCTCAACATCGTCGGCGCGCTGATCATAGCCGGAGGGATGATGATGCCGATAGGCCACGGCACCCTGCGGTTCCTCACCAGAAAAAACCGGAAGGAGCACCAGTCATGAAACACACCGAACAAATCTACCTAACCCCCATGCCGGTCAGGATCTGGCATTGGCTGAATGCATTGGGGATCGTGACGCTGTGCGTGACTGCCCTGCAGATCAGGTTTCCCGACTATGTGAACATCTTCGGCACCTACAAGGCGGCCATCCGCCTCCACAACACAGCAGGGGTCGTGGTCTCCATTTCCTACGCGCTCTGGCTCATCTACTACATGTTCGTGACCCGCACCCTGGTGAAACTCTACGTCCCTACCCTTTCCGACATAAAGAGCGGCATCTTCCGCCAGGCGTTTTTCTACTTCTTTACCTATTTCCTGGGACTGCCCAACCCGCACCACAGCACCCCGGACTGCAAGTTCAACCCGATGCAGAAGGCCGCGTACCTGATGATCATGCTCGTACTCCTGCCGCTGGTGATCGTTTCGGGCTACTTTCTGATGTACATCGCCCCGCTACGCGAGGTCTTCGTCCTGATCGGCGGAATCAAGACCCTGGTAAGTGCCCATTATCTGATTGCCTGCTGCTTCTGCGCCTTTCTGTTCGTGCACATCTATCTGGCGACCCTCGGCCACACCCCGTTTGCTCATTTCGTACCGATGTGGAACGGCTGGGAAGAGGAGGAGGTGGAGGAAGGCGTTCACGAGCAGGCGCCCGGAGCAGATAAGGTTTCGGCCCATTCGGTCGGGCACCATTCAGCCTAGACACATTTCGATCCGGAAAGGTGGGCTTTTTCGTCCAGGCCTAAAAACCTTTTCCTGAAACATTATCCACAGGAGGGCGCAATGCGTCGCAATCTCATCTTTTTCATCATCTCGGCGGTTCTGACCTCTGGCATGATCGCACATGCCGTGGATCTAAAGAATTACACCTTCACCACCGACAATGCCGGCACGGTTGTCTTCAGTCACAAGAACCATATCAGGCAGAAACGGATGGCCAACAACTGCAAGTTCTGTCACGACACCATCTACCCTTTCAAGCACAAGGTCACCTACACCATGGCCGACATGGAGAAAGGGAAATCGTGCGGCGCCTGCCATGACGGCAAGAACGCCTTTGCGTTGAGTGAATGTGCCCGCTGCCATCAGGTGAAGGAGATAACCATTGCCGTGCAGGCCACCGGGCCGACCCGTTTCAGCCATCAGAAACACTTGGCCTCCGAGCCCAATTGCAACGCCTGCCACCCGGCCCTGTTCGCCGCCGGGCATAATAAACCGGTAACCATGGCTGAGATGAAACAGGGGAAATCGTGCGGGGCGTGTCATAACGGCAAGGTCGCCTTCAGCATCGATAACTGCAACTCGTGTCACCCGGTAAAGGATCAGAAATACGCCATCAAGGGCGCCGGCAAGGTCACATTCAGCCACACGACCCACATGAGCCGCTACCAGTGCAGCAACTGCCACACCAAGCTATTTTCACTTCCCCGCGGCAAGTCGAAGGTCTCCATGAAGGCGATGGAAAAGGGGAGATCGTGCGGTGCGTGCCATGACGGCAAGGCGGCCTTCAGCGTAAAGGCCAATTGCGCCACCTGCCACAAAACCACGTAATGAACCAATTTCCCCCTTTTGGACTTTGGGCACAATGGGACCTGAAGTCCAAAAAGGGGATGGGTGAAAGCTTTGCACAACACTATCCTGGAGAGATAAGACATGTTCAATAGCCTCGCAGGCCGGGCTCTGGTTCCGGTCGGAATAGCGGTCACGGGATTCGTTATCGTATGCTTCCTGCTCCTCTATTCGGCCATCAAAAACGTCGTCAACCGGGACACGGTAGGCTATGCCACCAACCTGTCGGACACGATCCTCAGATCGACCCGCTATGCCATGCTCAAATCCGATCAGGAGATGCTCGCAACGATCATTCAGAATATCGGCCGGCAGCATGGAGTCGAGCACATCAGGGTGTTCAACAATCAGGGGGTTATTCAGATCTCCACCAAGGCGGAGGAAGTGGGCCACCAGGTGGACAAGAAAACAGAGGGCTGCATCGGCTGCCATGCCGGCGCGATCCCTTCCTCAACCCTGGGCACTATGGAGCAGGCCCGGACCTTCACGAACGGCGAGGGCCGGGAGGTGCTGGCCGTTATGGCCCCCATCTACAGCGGGCCTGAATGTTTCAATGCATCCTGCCATGTCCATCCGCAGTCACAAAAGGTGCTAGGCACTCTCGACATAGGGCTCTCAAGGGAGATGCTCCTCAAATCTCTGGCCGCTATCCGCTATCAGATGATCGTCTACACGCTCATGATCCTGGTGCTGACTGTCGGCGGGGTCACGGCGCTCCTGCGCAGGAGCGTCTTCCTGCCGCTACTTAAGCTGCGCCGCGTGGCCGAGCAGGTGGAGGCAGGGGAGCACCCCGAAGCCCATCCATCCCATTTTCCCCGTGAGCTTGACAGAATCGCTCAATCCCTTTATAACCTGAGCAAGCATAACTACAGCGCCGGGGAGGACCCGAACGCCATAAAAAAAGGAACCATCCCGAAGGATTCATAGGTGCGGCCGGATAATGACTGCCGGGGCTCGGCTCCGGTTTGGCGCACAACGGGTCATGCAATGATACAGACCATTGACCATCAGCCGGTAGCCGGCATAGCGCCGCGGCAAAACCAGGCAGAGATGCTCGAAAATCAGCTCAGGGCTGACATCAAGCGCCTCAACCGCTTCTCCAACCGTGGACTGTGGGCCTTCTCGCTATTCATACTCTTAAGCCTGACCGCCTGGCGCGACTTTCCCATGCTTCCTCTTCCCGACGCGGTGGTGGCGGTCCTCGGCCCACCACCTTCACCATATATCATCAGCATCGCTCTTCTGTTTTACACCTTCTCAGCCATCATCCTGAGCCTCTCTCGCATGACAGCAGGCCTGGAACATAAAAGCAGCTTCTGCCACGTAGGGTATCTTGCCTGTTTCTTTCTCTTCTATCATTTCGCAAAAGCTCTGGACGACAATTTCTGGCCCGTGTTCGGTGCCGGGGTTACCATACTCGCGGTGGAGAGCTACCGAATCTGGAGCTTCTGCCGGGAGGCCCTCAGCCAAAGGTATGAGCAACTGGAGTTCCTGCAGCGGACCGGCAGGATGCCGCCGGACGAAGATTAAACAGGTTGTTGAAAAATCAGTCGGAGAAGAGGAATTCCTGGACCATTCATGCATATTCTCAGTATTGACTCCTCCACCCACCTTGCCAGCATCGCCCTGGCAATCGATGACGTAATCATCGCCGAGATCCTGTTCAGAGCCGAAAAGTCCCTTTCAGCCCGGCTTCTGCCGGAGATAGAGCGCATGCTGGCCTCTTCAGGACTGACCGTGGGCGAGATAGACCTCTTTGCCTGTGCCGTCGGGCCCGGCTCCTTTACCGGCGTGCGTGCCGGCGTCGCCACGATCCAGGGTCTATCCTTGGCGACCGGCAAACCGTGTGTCGGCTTCTCCACACTGGCGCTTGTCGCCATGAATTTCCCCATGGCCACCCTTCCGCTTTGCCCCCTGCTGGACGCCCGGAAGAACGAGGTCTATGCCGCCCTCTCCGACGGATCCTCCCTCCTGCCCCTCCCAGTCATCGCAGACTGCGTCATGGAGCCGGAGGCGTTCCTGGACCGGCTTTCCGCCGTGACCGACAAACCGGTCATCTTTGCCGGGGACGGCGCTGACCGCTATCATGAGGTCATCGCCGGCCGTCTGGGCGGTCAAGCCCTCTTCGCCCCCCCCTTCCTTAACGTGGGGCACGCCGCCAATGGCGCACTCCTGGCCCTCCACGCCCACCGAAATGGTCGCTACCTGGAACCTGACCGCCTGCTGCCGGTCTACCTGCGTCCTTCGGAGGTGGAGTATGCCAAGATGGACCGCCAAAAAAAGGCCCAACAGGTCTGATAAATTCCGGAACAAAGAATCAAACGATTTGGGCTGGCTCCCGTATGCAAAAACAGGAGCCAGCCCAGACCTTGTCGGCAAGAAACACTAATTTTATTAATGGTAAAAACCTTTATTGACAATAAATTACCCTTGTCTACCCTGCTTTTACTGCTATAATCCCCCCAAACCCATATGGACGGAGCTTACCATGAATATTCATGAGTACCAGGCCAAGGAGATCTTCAGCACATTCGGCATACCCGTACCCCGCAGCCGGGTGGCGCTGACCGCCGACCAGGTGGAGCGGGCGGCCAAGGAGATGGGTGGCCATTGCGTGGTCAAGGCCCAGATCTATGCAGGAGGTCGCGGCAAGGCGGGAGGGGTCAAGATCGTCCACCATCCCGAACAGGCCAACGACGTTGCCAAGGAGCTGTTCAGCAAAAAGCTCGTCACGCCCCAGACCGGGCCGGAGGGACTCAAGGTGCGCCGCATCCTGGTGGAGGAGGCGGTGGAGATTGCCCGTGAGTTCTACATCTCCATCACCCTGGACCGCGCCACGGCCCGCTACTGCCTGATCGCTTCTCCCGAAGGGGGCATGGACATAGAGGAGGTGGCCCACCGATCCCCGGAGAAGATCCATGTCCTGAGCATTGACCCGATCATGGGACTGCGCCCCTACCAGGCCCGCAAGATGGCGCTGGCCTTGGGACTGACCGGTGTGGTGTGCGAGGACTGCGTGGAGTTGATACTCAACCTGTACCGATGCTGCATCGAGAAGGACTGTTACCTGGTGGAGATTAACCCTTTGGTTGTCACCAAGGCCGGCTGGCTGTTGGCCATGGACGGCAAGATGTCCTTTGACGACAACGCCGTGTACCGTCACCGGGAATACCCGGACATGGTGGACTACTCCCAACTCGATCCCCTGGAGATCAATGCCGGGAAGTACGACCTGGCCTACATCAAGCTGAACGGCACCATCGGCTGCATGGTCAACGGCGCAGGCCTGGCCATGGCCACACTGGACGTGCTGAAGGAGTTCGGCGGCGAACCGGCCAACTTCCTGGACGTGGGGGGCGGCGCCACCCGCGAGAAGGTGGCCGAGGCGTTCAAGATCATCCTGGAGGACTGCGACGTCAAGGCGGTATTCGTCAACATCTTCGGCGGCATCATGCGCTGCGACGTCATTGCCCAGGGGATCATAGAGGCGGCAGGCGAGGTGAAGTGCCACCTCCCCATCGTAGTCCGCATGGACGGCAGCAACGTGGAGGAGGGAAAACGCCTCCTGTTGGAATCGGGCCTGAACGTGCAGGTTGGCGAGAACCTGGGGGACGGCGCAAGGAAAATCGTCCAGATGCTGGGACAGGGGGGTAAATAGGTTATGTCCATTCTGATCGATAAGGATTCCAGGATAGTAGTGCAGGGGATCACCGGCCGCAGCGGCCTGTTCCACACCCAGCAATGCCGCGCCTACGGCACAAATATCGTGGCCGGTGTCACCCCCGGCAAGGGGGGCATCCACATCGACGGCATCCCGGTCTTCAACACTGTGGATGAAGCGGTGCGCTATACAAAGGCCAATGTCTCCATGATCTTCGTTCCGCCCCCTGCCGCGGCCGATGCGATCCTGGAAGCCTGCGCCGCCGAATTGGACCTGGCGGTCTGCATTACCGAGGGGATCCCGGTGCGGGACATGGTCCTGGCCCGGTCGGTGCAGGAGCGGAGCAATACCCTGCTGGTCGGCCCCAACTGCCCGGGTGTCATCACCCCGGGGCAGTGCAAGCTTGGCATCATGCCGGGTTACATTCACAAGCCCGGCACGATCGGCGTGATCTCCCGCAGCGGCACCCTGACATACGAGGCGGTGAAGCAGTTGACCGACATGGGGATGGGGCAATCCACCTGCGTCGGCATCGGCGGCGACCCGATCATCGGCATGAAGTTCATCGACGTTCTGGAGCAGTTCAACAACGACCCCCAGACCGAGGCGGTCTTCATGATCGGCGAGATCGGCGGCGGAGCAGAGGAAGAGGCTGCCATCTGGATCAAGGAAAACATGAAGAAGCCCGTGGCCGCGTTCATCGCCGGCGTCACCGCACCTCCGGGCAAGCGCATGGGACATGCGGGAGCCATCATAACCGGCGGCAAGGGCAAGGCCGAGGACAAGATCCGCGTCTTGAACGAATGCGGTGTGGTGGTGGCCGGGAGCCCGACCCAAATGGGGCACGCCATGAAAGAGGCGTTGCAGGCGGGTGGGCAAACCGGCCGCGCAGACGGCGGCGAAAAAAGCGAATAGGCAGCGCTGCGATGACTTGGCGGCAAACAGGCCTCGTTTCCCGAAAAGGGAGGCGGGGCGGTTTGGTTTTTGTGATGGGGGATTGTCAACAAATTTGTTGGCAACAGGGATGTTGTGAAGGGTAGTTGCAAGGGCTGATACGGCCCGTAAACCGGACTTTAGAAGGATTTTTTGTGGCAATTCATGCTATCGTGGTTAAAATTCAGACGACCACATCAATCAAAAGAAATCCGTACACATGAAAATATTCGGAACCGCATCGACCATCCACCCCGACGACATGAGCCGTCGCCAACTGTTAGGGTTCGTGTTGATCCTGGGATCTCTGACCGCCTTCAGCTCCATGTCCATCGACATGTACCTGCCCGCCTTTCCGCAGATGGCGCGGGACCTGGGCATACCGCTCGGCATGGTGCAGCTCTCCATCTCCGCCTTTCTGTACGGCTCGGCTGCGGGGCAGTTGTTTTACGGCCCCCTGGCCGACCGGTGGGGACGGCGCATGCCCCTTCTGATCGGGCTGTCTCTGTATGTCGCCTCGACAATCGGGTGTGCCTGCGTCCACTCGGGCGAGGGGC
>Ga0316217_10004988_pt1 | contig 13997 bp, 7 predicted proteins | sample 1anoAmetaG_FD_203633 | JGI IMG/M metagenome (GOLD analysis project Ga0316217, IMG submission 203633) | Freshwater microbial communities from Trout Bog Lake, Wisconsin, USA - 1anoA | ecosystem: Environmental > Aquatic > Freshwater > Lake > Hypolimnion/Profundal zone | place: USA: Wisconsin...
AGGTTACAGCGTTGGGTAGCGAATGAAACAACCGGAGTTTTTGCCTGGAATGGGCGCTTCTTCAAAAAACGCCTTTCTTCAACAGGCTGCTAGCCAGTCTGACTTCCTCACGAGTGAAACGGGTCTGCTTGATGCCGCCGCTCGACAGTGATTTCGCGTCACCGATCAGATTACTGCTTATGTATGGGCCGCTCTCCGTGGGTGTCACTTGAATAAAGCCAAGTTCAAAATTAACTGCGTGATCCTTCACGGTCCAAAGCACGTTAAGAAAACTCTGAATTAGATAGAGGTAACTGGTCAAGAGAGCCAGTGCTTCATGATGGCCTGAGATCTGGGCATTTTCGACTTTTGCCCAAACAACCACCGGAGAGGAAAGGAACCTATCAAACTCAAGACCACCAGCCCCTTGACTTAGTAGTGGAGTAAGCAATTGTTTAAATCCGGCCGATTCATTCGTTAACCAGACATTACTGTAAATCTGGTCGCCTCGGCCCCAGGCACCGTCAAGCTCTATATCATAAAGTCTTACAATGAGACTATAATCACAATTCATAGACGTTACCCTTGCAAAGCGCAAGAACTTGTTCCTTGACTGTCATCCTTTCACGTGCCATTGCCATCAGCGCGACCCCCTGACACGACCGGATTTCGTCTTCCTCTCCTGAACCAGGGTCGATTACGCTTCTCCTGCGCCTTGGCGGCAGTCACACGGTGACTGTAATCAAGCGCAATCTCGCTCATGAACGTTTCGATGCTCCGTAATTCAGCCTTTTCCAGTTCAGTTGTGCAATGACGCCAGGCGGCGATTAGCTCCGCCTCCACTGCCTCGTAGTAAGAGCAGAACTGCAATGGACTCGTCTCCCTTCGGCTATAGGCAGACTTGAGCTTGGAAATCAACTCAGGCAGGCTCTTCCCAGGATTAGTGTGGTTTGCGCTGTTGCCAAGGTTCATATGGCCAAAGTGATTGCTTTAGGTAGTGCTCCGTCCGAAGAGGTCCAAACCAAGGGCAAATTCATCGCTGTTGGCTGCGGTCTGCCTGGTAGGCTTCTTCTTGTGCAGGCCATTGGCTTCTTCCGCGGCATATAGCATTTGGTTAAGTTGGAGGAGGCGTTTCAAAAGGTCCTTGCGGGCGTCGGGGTGGATTGTGTAGCGAACTCGGTCGTTCTCGGGCAAGTAATCCACTTCATGGAATGCGTGGCCCAATGTCAAAGGGGGGCCTGCATCACTGTGCTTGTCCCAACCATATGCGGCGAGGACAGTCTGATCCATCTGCTCGTGCAGGGTGCGAAGTTGTTGGAGGTCAGCCAAAGCGGACTCGGCCACTGGAAAGGGCTGTTTGCTTTCCTTGGCAACATGTTCGACGCAAAGCTTGGGGTCGTGAAATAGGTTGTAGGTCTTGGTGAGGCCCATTTGCAGTTTGAGCATAAGTTGACGGCGGTGTTCGTAGTAATGCTCGCCCACTTGCTCCAAGATTAATTGGACGGAATTAGGCATCGACGGAAACGGGAATTTCTCGAAGGCATCGGAAGGACTGTAACGGAGCCGAGATTCGAGCGTTGAGGAGTGCTTCCAAGCCCACTGCTCGTGAATGGCGGACTGAATAACCGCAAACTGACTGTATTGGTCGTAAGAAAAAACGACCGTGGCCTCTGAAAAAACGAGTGTCGAAGGCATGAAGACAAGAGCAAAAGCCTTCGTGTGGCGGCTCATGGCAAGCACTCGTTTGCCATTGGCGATAATCCGATACAGGTTGGGTCGCTTTTCAGCAAAGTGCCACCAGTAGTCACGATAGGCTTTCCGATTGTCCTTAAGTCGGACGGGCCTGACTCGCTCAATGATGATGTTAAAACAGTCAGCAAAGTCCTGGGCTTTGGATTCTGGCCAATCGTAGAAGTTGATGACCCAGCGACTAGGTCTTTGTGTCGGGGATTCGTTGATGTCTTCACCCCCAACGTAAGAGCAAAGCACTTGTGAATTCTTGGGATTTCGACGTTCAAGGCTTCGAGCTTCTTCCGGAGTCAAAACAAATCCCTTCCCGAGGACAAATGAGCCGATAAAGCATTTGTCCTTATTAGCTGTCAACGTCTCTGGATCCCCATGTGATTCAGCATCATCCAAGAAAGGAGTGATTTGTTGGACAACCTTTTTGTCAAGGATTTGGGGGCCTGCCCAAACGCCTCTGTAGATGGAGACAAGAGAAACCTCAAGGGCGGCAGTTCCGGGCCATTTCGTGGAGCGCATGGCGAAGTTGATGGTGCCACCCTGCTTAGTTATGACATCGAGACTGCCCGTGCGAGTGTCTCCTTGCGCAAGAGTATTTGTGGAGATTAGCGCCTGAAAACCTCCCGGATGCATAAGTGTGAAAACACGACGGAAGAAGTAACCAACAAGGTCGCAGGTGCCTCTAGCTGGTGCATAGCAAAAGTAGAGCCAGTGGAGAAACGGATAGCCGTAGAGTGTCGAGAGCTTTAGTCCGCCTAGAAACGGAGGATTTCCAAGTATGCAGTCGAAGCCTCCAGATTCAAAAACGTCCGGAAATTCCAGAAACCAGTGAAAGAATCGCTCCCTGATTCCAACAGCGTTAGCTCTGGCTACAGCTTGGCTTTGGGGATGGCGTTTACCAGTCAGGTAGTCTCGATATTCCTCCTCGGTGCAAAGGAAGGGTTCATTCTCAGGTGTCTTGGGAACGAAGAACTGAGCTACTTGAAGGTTGGCTAGCGTGCGCAAACGCCAGAGGTCTTTCCCCTGGCTGAGTTCCTGGAAGCGGGCCTGTTTCTTCGTGTAATCCTCGGGTGTGTGGTCAGGAAAATCACCGAGTTCAGCGTAGTTCTTGGAAACGGGATGGAGTTCCTGCCTGACAGCCTGGGCGAAGTCGAGCTTGATTTGCTTGGCTGCCTGTTGTGCCTCCTCACGCTCGGCCTTATTACGTTTGCGGAGGGCGGAAGCTAGTTCTTTATCATCACCGGGGAGGGTCTTGAAAGCCTCGTCTGGGATGCCTCGTTCGAGTTCGTGCTCGTGCGCCAGGCCAACGATTGCGTTTCCACACTTAATATGGTGGTCGAGGAAGTTGAGACTTTCACCAGGGACATGCGCTTCAAGCCACAGGGCCACTTTACAGAGTTCAACCGCCAGCGGGTTGACATCGACCCCATAGATGCAGTGGCGGATCACATCACGCACAGCTTCACGAAAGGCTGAAGGTGAAGGTTGATCTTCGCCAGTCCGAACAATGGCGAGTTCCGTGGCAATTCGGCGGGCTGCGTTGAGGAGGATATGACCACTGCCGCAAGCCAGATCCAGCACACGAATGGATAGCAGGGCCTTCTCCTTGTCCTTCTCCTTCAGCTTTTCCTCGATGATGTAATCCAGGGAGTGATGGATCAACGGGTGAGCGAGTTCATCCGGAGTGTAGTGGGACTGGGTGTCGTCGTCGCTTTCCTGAAGTTCGAATGACGGACGATCACCATTGGGCAGGATAACAGGCTTGCGCTTGAGCAGCCCTTCATAGACCGAACCGAATTCCTCGACGTTCAAAGCACCGTAATTGACACGGATCCATTGCTTCGAATCCGGGTGTTGGAAGATGCTTAGGTTGCGAAAGCTGGTCAGTAGAACTTCGTTGTCGAGTTGGGCGTTGTTCAATAAACCGATGGCCCTTTCGCTGAACAAATCACCCGCCAAAGGTGCAATCGCAAGTTTATGACCAGGGCTGCCAGCTTCAAAAAGTCGGAAGGTCGCATTAAGGCCAAGCCAAGCGTCCTCAAAATGCTTATCGGCAAAGTAGCGTTTCTCTCCCAGCTTGCGAAGGCGCTGGATACTGTAATAACGATAGTAGATGTCCCGTTGCTTCCGATTGGCTTTCTTGGGGTAAACCAGGTCCCGTTCCTCAATCACCATCAGGAACAGGATGCGGTAGATCAGGCGCAGGAGCCACTGGTAGAGGTCGGTATTTTTAACGGATCCAGCGTTGACGGCATCACGGAGGGCCTGGTTGTCAGGATGGCTGAGGAAACCGTTCGTCAGGGCAATGATGGATTTCTCAACAGCGGCACTGAGACCATCACGAATACGGGAACCAGATTCAAGGGAATCCTGGTGATAGCGTTCGATGATGCTCTCAGCTCCGGCGTCCTGTTTCAGGGGCATCCGGGAGACATGGACCAGGCGATAGAACAGGGCAAAGTCTGCGAACAACTCCTCCTCCATCATGCGCTCCAGGTCAAATTCCAGGTAGGAGAGCTTGATCAGGCGGCTACTGTCACGGAGGAGACGAAGCTGCTGCCCATTGGTGACAATTGCGTAAAGGTGCTCGGTGAGGTTCAGGTATTCCTGCACCAGGGCATGCGGGGACATTCGCGGACCGCTGTCTTCACGCTTTTTGTCGAGGCTGTCACGGTAGCCCATTATGTGAACCACGAACTGATCACGAACAGCAACACGATGGCTCAGGAAGTAGTTCTTGCCCAGGACCTCCTCTCCTTTGCGAGCCACTTCAACCTGGTAGCCGAGCAACCCCAGGAGTGGCAGAACCCAAAAGGTGCGGGTCTCGGTGGTGGCTGCGGTGCCTGCTTTGGTGGCGTCAAGCTTTCGGTGAAAGATGCGCCAAAGGTCTTGGGCATCTGCCCAGGCACGCACAATCTCATCCTTAACCTTGGCATCAGATGGCAGACCGAAATCGCTAGCCTTTTGGCCAATGACATCGCCTTGCTCGATCTTTTCAAGGATGTCAGCGGCAAGGATGCTGCCTTCGATGCGGATGGAAGGGAAATTCATCGCCCTCCTCCATCAGGCAAGAGGACGTAAATACCCATCAAGTCCATTGGAAGCACGGGATAGACCACCTGGAACTGCTTCTGGTCCATGAGCTGGCTGAAGCGTTCATGGGCTTCGACCAGGCGCTGGGAGCGTTTTTCAGCAACGGCATTCAGTTCAGAATCGAGACCAGTGACCAGCTTGAGTTCATTATCGAGGAAGCTGGATCTGGCCTCAGGGGTAAGGTTGGCGGAAGGCCTGGCACTGGAAAGCAATGTAGCGGCCCGGTCGGAGGTGAGGAAATCCTTCTGGTCAGGGGTGCCACGATAACCCCAGATCAACATCTCCTCGGCTACGATCTTGTTCTTTCCCTTCTTTTCCTCGATCACATTGCGGCACCTCAGCAGCAAAATGGTGGTCTTCGTGGTCACTTCACGGCAGCGGATCACGGATGCTCTGGCTGCGCCTCTGCCATTGTGGGAGATGCTGTTGGCCATCATCAACTGGCAGAGCTGTTCCACAAAGGGATGGTTACGGCCCAGATATAGATAATCCTCTGGCGTGGGCGAAGCAAAGCTAACCCGGACAACCTCTTCAGCGGGCAGGACGGTTTTGAGCACGTATGGGAGATTGGCAGTGAACAAGCGGTAGCCCTTTTTGTCCTGGTCAATCTGGACGCCCAGGGTGTTGTTCAGCGATGAAACGACGAAGTTTTCCACTGCCACCGGGTTACCGATTGCCTCATCCACTTCCTTAAGGTCGGCCTCGATTTCATGAGCTTTAATGGCGTGCTGGGCGAAGATGCTGCGCGAGGCTTTCTCACGTTGTTCCGCCTCAGCAAGTTTCTGGCTGACTTTGAGTTTGGCTTTCTTGGCCTCGTCGAACTCCTCAAAGTTGAACTCGGGATGGTCATCCCTGACCTGAACGGAAATCTTGCGATCAGGGTTCAACAGCAGAGCATGGGCGATAGTGTCGATGATGCTCTTGCTGTCCTCGGGGAATGGGATGGTGATGCCAATCGATCGACGAATCTCCCGAATCTTGCGGAGGATCACGTCTAACACCACGCCATCAATTGGGTTGTCCTTGCCGTAGAGGAGGCAGGCTTTGACCAGAATCGATCCATCCGGCATCAGCTTGCCCGTCTGGCCGAAGCGATCCACACGACCTTCACGCTGCTCAAGGCGGTTAGGGTTCCAGGGTAGGTCGTAGTGCAGGACGGCGGTGAAGTGTTTTTGCAGGTTGATGCCTTCGCTGAGGCAGTCGGTGGCAACCAGCACCCGTTGCTGAGCTTTCCCCATCCCATCCACACGTTGCTTGCGGATCTCATCAGGATCTTCGCTCGTGACAACCTGGAGATCGAGCTTTGGAAACTTGGTCTTCAGCAGAGACGCGAGTTGAGTCCCCACGTATTTGGCCGTGGCAATATACCGACAAAAAATGACGACATTGAACTTCTGGTGGAGCAGATCCTCCGCGACCTGCCAGGCAGCGGAGATTTTCTGGTCGTCCTTTGGATTACCCAGCGCCTTTAGCTGGGTGGCAAACTGGCGTAATTGCTGAAGTTGATACTGCGACCACTCCCGCTTTTGCATCACCTGCATGGGCGTGAAGTCAGACTCGAAGCCAGGCTCAGAATCGTGCACTGGGTTCTCAAGCTCGCCATTCTCGGTAGTGGTGTCTGCGGGTGTCACATCACTCAACCGGTTTTCGAGCATCTCCACCCCAGCATCTGGGCTGGACATCACCCCACGCAATAGGCCAAGAGCAGTCCAATATTGAACTCGCTTTTGACCGATGTGAGGATTATCGCCAGAAATAAGTTTGCGGGCGAACCCAAGGATGTCCTCGAAGAACGCGGCATACTTGGGAGTGAGGTCGTAGCCAAATTCCTTGGGATCACGCTTTGGAAATGGAGTATCCTCACCCAACCACTTCTCGACATCACCACGTTTACGTTGGACGAAGTGCCTGGCTAACTCACGTCGCTGAGCCTGAGTGGAACTCGGAATATCCATGGGCTCAAATTCAGGCTTCAACAGGCCCAGTAACGATTGGAATTCCTCGGCTTTACCGCTGTGGGGTGTGGCCGTCAGCATCACCAGGTGCTGGTTTGGTTTCTGGGCCAGTCGATGCAGGAGATGGTGGCGGAGTTGCTGGCTGCTGGATGCGCCGGACGGTTTGGCACAGGAATGAGCTTCGTCCACCACCACCATCTCTGGGCATTGCTGCAAGAACACATCACGCCTGCTCTCGCCTTTGATATAGTCAATGGAGATGATCTGGAAGGGGTAGTAATCGTAAACGCTGACATCACCTTGGATCTCCCGGTCCAAACGTGCCTGGGTGTTGGAGCGGATAATCACGGCATCCAGATCGAGCTTGTCTTTGATTTCGTCCTGCCACTGGTCGCAAAGGTGAGGCAGGCAGACTACGGCAAACCGCTCGATACGCTTCCTTTCGAGCAGTTCACGTAGAATCAGTAGCGCCTCGACGGTCTTGCCCACGCCCACGTCATCAGCTACCAACAACCGGACGACCTCTTGCCTCAGCGCCATGATCAGGGGCACCATCTGGTAGGAGCGTGGACGGAAGGAGAGCTTGGCTAGTGATCGAAATGGACCAGCGCCGTTCCTGAATGATAGCCTGGCAGCATCAAGGAGCAGGCGGGCAGTGCTTACATCACCCAGGTCAGCACTGGCGGGATAAGGAAACTGAGCGAGTTTGGGCTGGTCTTTTCCGAAGTTCAGGGGAAGGTAAATGCCTGCAACCTCTTCCTCGGACCCACCCAAAGGTTTCACCACCAGCAAATCGGGATCATCGGACGGAAGGACCACCCAATCCCTGTTGCGCAAGTTGACCAATGTGCCGGGTGTATACGCCATTTATTTCACTTTCTTGAAAATATCCGGGCGTGATGAAATCCGTTCCGCAAGGTTGTCCTTGTAATAGTAAACGAACACTTCGTGGCCGAGATTGATGATACTTTGACGTTTCTGCTCATCGTCCACCTTCACTGCCGGATCATCGTGAGGAGTGCCGTCGCAGAAAACCCAGACGTTGTGGTGGTAGTAAAAATCAGGCTGCACATAAAGTCCCTCAACGCACTTTTGAGCGGCATCCGGCAGTCGAAGGCCATGATCATGAACATAATCCAGGAACTTTCTCTCGGTGCTTGAGTTGGGGTCCAGGTGGTGCAGCAAGGTCTGGTATTGATCCTCGTGGTTCTTAAAATTGGGATTGGTGAGTAGCTCGACTTGGCAAACCAGGAGCTTTTGGAGCGCATCCTGGATCAAGTGCCGGTCAACGATCTTGTGATCCCTCTGGTTGTAGTAGCTCAGGAGATCATCGTAGGAAGCTGGACCCTTGTATTCGGTCTCTTCAAACCGGCAGACCTTGATGGCTTCCTCGATAACCTTCAGGAAGATAGTGGGATCTTCGACGAATTGGCTTAGGATGCCCAAACTTCCCTCGGCGGCCTCAAACAACAGAATATTTGGATGCTCCGGATCTCCCATCGAAACCACGTCGAGTTCTCTGGATTCGATTTGGAAGACGTTTTCAATGGCACGTTTCAGGGCATATTGAAGTGTGATTACGCCATCGGGGGTCAGGGCTAGGGTCTTGATTGGCTCAATGTAAAGAGCATCTGCCGTGTTGGTGGTGAACAGTTTTACCCGCCGCACTGGCTCCGAGCCTTCCGCGTCACCTACCTGGGCATCACGCTTCCATTCACCGGAGACCAAACCCATTGGAAACCCCTCAGCAGGACGCGAACGCCAGCGCCGATTCACGTAAACCAACCTGGCGGCTGGTATATGCCGGATGTTTAGGAACTTCTCCTGGTCGTTCTTAACCAAGCACTTTCTTACGCGGTCCATGTTATCAGGATCCACTGCGAAATAGGTTTCGATCAGGAAGCCCCTCGACACCCGCTCCTCTTCCTCGCACGAAATCCGGTCACGCTTTTCTGCCCTGGTCTCCGTCATTTCGATCAAGTCCAGGAGGTGCTCCTTATTGGCGTTGTCGTGAAGACTGGCTCCGGAGAATGGGCAGATCTCCAAGTCCTTCTGGTCGCCCGTGAGATAGTAGCCCGAGTGGTTGCTTACCTTTGCTTCCTGCAAATTGCTTTCGGCGTCCTGGACCACAAGCTGGCGGATCTCATATTTTTGCCCGTTGTAGTAAATGATGTTCTGCGGTCCAAATTCCCTCAGTGCGATGGCCCTTGGGCGGGAGATGTATTCACCACCCGTATCATCAGTTTGAACGAAGGTGCGCAATGGGAGTCTGGTGAAATTGTAACCGGGCAGGAAGCCCTCCGATGCCAGGTAACGATATGGGTAGAACTCGGTGAGCTGGCGGGACTTCTCGGATAGGGTATTCCTCAGCAAGTCCAACTGCCGGGTAGCCTGGTCCTGGTTACGCTTCTCCCGACGATACTCCTGGCTGCCCAACGTGTGCCTGCCACTTTCAATCGCTGCCGTGGCCTTGGTCAAGGTGGCCCTGGCAGCGCGATAAAGACGACGCCAACGCTCCAGGGAGGCATCCAGATGGTCCACTACATGCGTTAGCTGCTGATCAATCCACTGGTCAGAATACCAGTGGCTGTGGTTAGCCGAAAGCTCACCGTAGAAGTCATGGATAGCCCGTTTGAAGGCGTTCTTGGTGTTTTGGAAAATGGCATCTGTGACTGCAAGGGACGATTTCACCTTCTCAACCAACGGCAGGTCTTGCTTGGCTTCATCGATTAGGTCACGAATAGATTCATCCAATTGGCTCAAGCCCACCTCCGAGAGGAAAAGGGCATTGAGGTGGGAGCTGAGCAATTCCTGATTGAACAAGTCCAACTTTGGAGCCACAACCGCGCCAGCCACCAAGCTCGGCTGGTGTTTGAAATAGTGGCGGTCGTGGTTGGAATAGGAGGAGCAATACGTGAAAACCAAGGCAGCCTGTCCACTCCGACCAGCTCGGCCACCTCGTTGAGCATAGTTGGCAGGGTTTGGAGGGGCATTGCGCATGTGGACCACGTTCAAGTTGCGGATGTCGATACCCAGTTCCATGGTGGGCGAACAGAACAACGAACTGATCTTGCCCTCCCGGAAATCATCTTCACGCTGGATACGAACATCAGTGGTCAACTGGCCAGTGTGATCCTCACCCCGCAGCCGTTTCGCCTTGGAGAAGTCCCGCAGGTAAATACCCTGGAAGAACAGGTTGGGTTTGCGCTGCGGCTCTTTATAGGACCGCTGCTTGACCATATCGGGCTTCACGGTGGTCCTGTCGCCAGTCCTCCAGATGATCTTGTCCAATCGAAGCTGGTAGATCCTCACCTCTTTCTTGGACTCGCTTTTTGCCGTCTTGGACTTAAGGAAATCCGCAGCTTCCAGCTTTTCCAACAGCGCCGTGATGAAGATTCGATAATTCTCACCCTTCAGATTCAGGGCAGGGTTGGTCTTCCTGGCATAATCACGCAGGTATTTTCCCAACGTGCTGGCTGGCCCCATGCTCTTGGTGAAAACCTTCGTGAAACGGGCCAGTGTATCTATCCTGAGGAAGTAAGGGTCGTGCAGTTCTTCCCCTTCATCGAGTTTCCATGGCACTTTAAGGCGCTCGCGGATTTCCTTCTCGCCCTCCTTGAGCTTGGTTTGGGTGAGGTAGTTCTCGCTGTAGAGCGCATACTCCAAACGGAAGAAATCGAGGATGTTGCCCAGCAGCTCAGCACGGGCAATTGGATCCAGGTCGTTCAGCAGAGGCACGTTCTTCCAGGCTTCAGATGCCTCGGCCACCTCCTTCAAATCGGCATACTCGATCCTCAGCAAGGCACACTGCTCAAGATTCGGAAGAACCAACCGCCAGCCCCGCCTCAAATCGTAAAGCGCACGATAGACCAGGTATTTTTGCAGTGCTTCCTCGTATTGGCGTCGAACGGTTGGGAACTCAGGCTCCTTCTCACGGTTGGCATATTCGATGAAGGGAAGGTTGAGGGCCTTGAAAATCGCTTCACCTAGATTGGCGTAGATGAGAGTCTGGGTGGGCGATTGTTCCAGGGCTCGACAGATGCCAGCACGAAGGCGGATGACCTGGAGGAAGTCGTTAAAGTGGCCAGCTTGGAGTGCAGCATCTTGGCGGTTGTCTGTGAAGCTGAGAAGTTTTTGATCCTTCACCGGAAAGCCATGCGCCTCAAGCCGGGTGAGGATCGAGAAGGCGGTTATGGTGGTTGAGGTGCTGCGGCCTTCGTGGCCAAGTTGCGTCAGCTTGGTGCCTTCCTTGGTCTTGGTGTCGAAGAATGTGCCACAGGTTGGATCGAAGAGAAGTGGAGCCCGCATGAACCAGGCCTCGAACTTCAGGGGATCCGTCTCTGAATAATGCCCATACTCGTCGAAGTAGATCTTGGAAGGCAGCCAGGGACGATATTCCTTGCGCGGCTCAAGGAGTCCATGTTTGGTTTCACGCACCCAACCCTCAGGCAGCATTTCCAGATCTTCATCTGGATTCCAAACATCCTCCCCAACAATCAGGTAACCGTCGGCAGCGTCTTCATCATCCTCCGTCGTTGCCCGGAATTCCCGTGGCTCCAGCTTTCGAGTGGCGGGATTCTTACAAACGCAGATGTAGGCATGCCCGGACCCTCGGCTGAATACATTTGGGAACAGGGGCTTTTTGTTCGCCTCATCCGCCTGGTAAACAGCAGCTTCCAGGGTGATCTTGCGGTGTTCATCTTGGTCGAGCGTGGTGTAAACCGCTCCTGTCTGGGAGAAAAACTGGTGGAGCTTGAAGGGCAGGAAGGTGTAACGCTTGTCGGCGAGCTGTTCATTGACGCGGGTAATCCACGTCAACAGATCCTTGAGGTGCTGCTCACAAGCCGCCTCACCAAGACCCGAATCTTTTACCAACTGGCCCACGATCTCCGAGAAACGAAGGGGTTGGTTGCGCACTAGGGTCCCTTCCTTCTCCGCCAAGGCGACTTTGCTCTCCAGCCAAATGGCAGTTGCGTGGCCCTTGAGCACTTCCTGACTGGCTTTGGTCTCGATGCCAGCTTCGATGGCGGCTCCCAATTTGGAATTAGGAGGAACCTCGCCCTCGAAGTTGAATGACCTCACCAGGGTTTCACCAACTACCTGTTCCGTGGTGAACGGTTTGGCGAACAGCTTCGAGGCCACCGCCGCCACTGCCTGCTTTTGCTGTTCGATGGTGCCGCCTGAGACCATGGTAGCTGAGGTCCCAATGCAGGTTACCGAGCACTGGCACTTCGACTTAATGCGCCTGATGAGCATGGCTACGTCCGCACCCTGACGGCCTCGGTAGGTGTGCAACTCGTCGAAGACCAAGAACCGGAGCTGCGAGTAGATCGAGTCACGAATCTGTCTCTCCTTGATCCGGGTCAGGATCAATTCGAGCATCATGTAGTTGGTGAGCAGGATATCGGGCGGGTTGTCGCGGATCTTCACCCGTTGCTCCTCCTTCTCCTGCCCCGTGTATTGCCCGTAGCTGATGGGAAACTGCTTGCCCGTGCTTTCCTCGTAGTTGGCCTTGAACTTCTGGAACTCCTCAAACTGGGAGTTGATCAAGGCGTTCATGGGGTAAACGATCACGGCCCTGATGCCGTGCGGTTGGGGATTCTTGAGAAGGTGCTGGAAGATGCTGGCGATGTAGGTGAGCGACTTTCCGGAGCCGGTGCCTGAGGTGACTGCGAAGTCCCTGTAAGCACACCCCAACCTGATGGCCTCGACTTGGTGGCGATAGACCCTGAACCCTTTGAAGATGTCGTTGAACTCCGGGCACAGCTTTTCCTGTTTTGCCACTTCAGCCACCCCGCCAAAAACCTCAAAAGCTGGGTTGAACTGGATAAGGGGTTCGGGCCACAGCCGCCCCTTCTCAAGTTCAGTTTCGACCGCTGTTCGGATGGCGGCGTCCTTGATATTGATGAAGCTGCGGATGTAGGACTTGTAGTCAGCGACGATCTGCGAATGGATTTCGAAAATGTCCATGCCGTATCCTCAGACCGTGGTTCTCCCAAGCGGCACTAAAAATACGGCTTTCTCCGGACGCGCAGGAGCCTCCCCGGTCTGCAACTTTTCCCGGAGCTTTCCTCGGTGGCTTTCACGTTCTGAGTTCTCGTTCATGCCCGAAGCCGCTCACCATTAACGATCTTTGCTGGCTTGCCTGGAGAGTTTTAGCAGTTTTCGTTGGCGATGCACACAAAATCTCAACACCAAACCGCGCTGTCCTTCGGTTTCCGCCAGGCCTCCGCGATGGCAATCCCCTCACCGTTCAGGGTGGGCTGGAGCAGTGCCAGGAACGACCACCGGAACCAAGCCAGCCTTCACCAATGGATCCGGCAACACCTCGGTTTGGCCCTGGAAGATGTTCCCGTTCCTGTCCTCGTCGCTGGCCATGCTCAAAGCCAGCTTTTTGTAACGCCGACCACGGAACTCGAAAAACTGGCCAATGGGGATCTCCTGGAATTGAATGGTTGGGGGCATAACGCTTTTGGGGATAGTGGTTTGGGTGGATGGTCCAAGTTTAATCAACCGGCCAGCGTCGTCATGGGCACTCGCTAAAGACCGCCTCGTGCCAGAACATCGAGATCCACTCCTTCGCGGCAACTCGGTCCTCTTCAGCACCGCCCTTCAACTGGACTTTGCCATCCAGGTATTTGACCAGTCTCGCCTCGCCAAACGAAGCAACCAACTCGCCCTCGTCTCTCCACTCAGCTAAAAAGTTCCTGAATCTCATGGTTTTGGATGGGGCTGACTTCGCCGCAACTACTCCTGGACCGTGACCTGGCTGACTTGGTTGACCTGGCTCCTCTCGTTCAAAGCTCCAATGGCAGCAACGCGAGCCTCAACCGCCAGGGGATGATTCCACGCATTGGCCGGAAGAGCCTCCAGTTCCCTCAAAGCCTGGTCTGCCTGGCCTCGTTCCAGCCAGTATTCCGCGGTCTTGACCCGGACGGCGTGAGGGATTGAGAGTTGGTTTTTGATCGTGGGTTGGTGGGTGGTGGATTTCTGCTGGTCCGTGGGTGGCTGGATTTCGATGGCGTTCAAGGGTTCGCGCAGTTTTTGAATGGCCACCACGAACTCCAAGGCTGCGGCACCTGGGAAGTTTGGCAATTCTTCGACAGGTATTCTTTGGGCGGCCTTGTGGATGAACTGGTCACCGGGTGCCAGAATCTCGACGGCGTGCATGAATTGATTTTTCTTTTTCATGATCGGATTATGGCGGGTAGGGGTGGACATTGGCTG
>Ga0316217_10004990_pt1 | contig 13995 bp, 13 predicted proteins | sample 1anoAmetaG_FD_203633 | JGI IMG/M metagenome (GOLD analysis project Ga0316217, IMG submission 203633) | Freshwater microbial communities from Trout Bog Lake, Wisconsin, USA - 1anoA | ecosystem: Environmental > Aquatic > Freshwater > Lake > Hypolimnion/Profundal zone | place: USA: Wisconsin...
AACATCCTTTTTGAGCCTTCTTAGGAAGAATGGACGTAGTACTGTATGCAATTTCTTTAATATCTATTGACTGATGGGGAAATTTTTTTAAAGAGCCTACTGAAAAGGGATATTAAACCATTAATTAAAATCATCGAATGAGTTAAATATCTTAGGCATTAAGAAATGCAAGAGAGACCAAAGTTCAGTAAGGTCGTTTTGGAGAGGTGTTCCTGTGAGCAGTAGCCTACTATGAGTTTTGAAATTGAGAAGAATTTGCCATCTTTGGGACTTAAAGTTTTTGATATTATGCGCCTCGTCAAGTATCATATAATACCACTTCTTTCTCCTAAAGATGGGATGGTCAGTGACTGCTATTTTGTAGCTTGTGATACAAATGTGGAAGCTATTAAGTTTGGACCATCCTTTCCTTTTGATTTTGCGTTCTTTTGTTGACCCGAAGTATGTCATTATTTTGAAGGCTGGACACCATCTTTTGAACTATATCTCCCAGTTCATCAAAATAGTAGTAGGTACAATAACTAAGTGAGGTCCCCAGATTCCTTGCTCGATAGCTAAGTGAGCAAGAAGAGCAATTGTTTGAATCGTCTTTCCAAGTCCCATCTAATCTGCAAGAATACAGTTCATGCCTCTGTTGTGTAAGGTTGACATCCAATAGACTCCTAAAAGCTGGTACTCTCTCAAGGGAAACTTGATGAGCAGGGAAGGCCTAATCATATTGTCTTAATGGAGACCAATATACTAGGCCCTGGGGTGCCTCTTGACATCGATTATAACAGGTACTCTTGAAGTTTGTGAGACTTGTACATTTTACAAAGATATTTCTTTGTAGCCCTCTAGTATTTTGGTTATCTTTTGCGAAGCTTAGAATTGCTTAGCCACTAAGTCCTATAATTTTTTCATTTTATTCTCACGCTCAACTTTCTTCTTCTACTGCTGCAACACTACTTTCCTCACTTTGATTGCACTCCCCCAGAATTCTCTTTTAACGTGCCTTAGAATCTACAATGACTGTTTTTTTAATTTTTTCTCTTCATCTCGAACTTTCTGTTCCTTTATTTGTTCCAACCTGTTACAAGTTGATTGTGCAAATTTAGCTATTTTTCTTTTAAGTTTGGTCCTTTCTTCACGTTACGAGGCAAAGTCTTTGCCTGCCTATTCGACCTGTTTGAGTAAAAACTTCCATTGGGTTGTAGCAGGGGGTTCCTCAAATTTGTGGTACCTTCTCCCAAACTGTAAAAAAACTTCTTATAGCTCCTTTTCGTATTTTGCTTTGAGTATGTGGTTTTCAGTGTGTTGTTAGGGGTTGAATATTTTCATCTATACCTTATTTTTGGTGCCTCCCGTAGTATAGACGTAGTCGACGTATTCTAAATCGGGGAATTAGAACTTAGTCTTCTTCTCATTATCTTTAGTAACCTTAGTTTTTTTCTAGTTGACAGCCTGCTTGAATTTTATTTTCCTTTTTTTGATTTCTCCCTTTTTGATCCTCCCTGGTCCATATGTAAAGGAGTCATCCTCGTCTTATTAAGATTGAAGACGATCTTTTTCCTAGTCGGACTACTCTAGCTAATCCTATGGACGCTCAAACTATTCATCGTAGCAGTAAATTTCTTATCTTTTTCGTTTGGGGTTGGCTCTGCGATGTCTCTGAGTTGGATTGGGCGCACTATCCGCCATCTGTGCCTATTTATTAACTATTAATATCTATAAATTAAGCGCGAACTATTCATTTGACGCACAAATCCAATCACCTTTGCTCTTAAAACGATTTAATTTTGGATATGAGCCTTTGTTCAAATGTCTCTGTGACTACTTTTTTATCTCTCAGGCTTTTCTTTGTTTTGTTGAAAAGTAAATATTAGCCAAATCAGCTTTGTAAAAGAGTCAGCTGTGGGCGTTGAGTGTATCGTTTGGGTGATTTGGGGAGAGTGGGGTAAGCCAATGAGACAATAAATGAATTTATACACATCATTCGGATGGCTTCTTTTCGACTACCTCCAAAACCTTTTTATACTATTTGATCAAAAACTTCAACATCACGTTGAACTTTCGCTTATCTTACGCCTCTCCCAAATCTTTCGTTTTATTAAATGCCCACACCAAAGTCCGACTCACTTCTGTCGCAATCAGCATCTGCCTATCAAGGCCCATGGAACGTAGTTTATGAAGACACTTCATGCCTTCTGTGAAGCCGATTTTCTAAAAGTTTTTTATCTTCTTGCGCAGAGAAAACACCTACCAAGGATTTGAAATAGTGGTAGAACTCATATTACTATTAATTAATAATCAAAACAACACTTTTAAACAGAAACTAAAATCAAAAACACCTGCTTTTATAAGCTTACCCTCATTTTCAGGAAACTGCGCTTAAAGTGGAAAAAAAGGAATTATAGACTTTGAGTAAAGCTTACTTTCCAAGGCTTTGATCATGAGCTTTGGTAGATACTCGTAAATAGTTTACTTTGCATAAGTATACATGTTTTGGATGTTATCTTAAAGATATTTGTTTGTCATATTAACCTATAAATATGAAATCGATAAAGATAAAACTGTAAAAAGATGAATAGCTCACTCCTTAGTTCATGGATCTCTTTTCCAAAGTTATAATCAACAGTGCAGAGTCCATCTCAGGACTGCATTACGATCAGCGAAACGAGATGAAATACTCCCAGCTATCTGAGTACTTGACAAATAGCAGTTATTTGAAGCATAACGGAATGAAAAGTCCAACGCCTAAAGCCACTCAGTCCCTTTCCTTCAACTTCTAGGCCAAAAACAATAACTTGGTCTTTTTGCTGGACTTGAGTCCATACATGCTTGTTTACAACTACGGTAGCAAAAGTTTTCCCCTCAAAAATTTACAAGAAATCATGGTATACCTCATAAGAAAGGTTGTAGCTAGACAGAGTGCACTGCCTGGGCACGAATTCAACATAACAATCTACTTGTTCTCCATCTATCAAAAGGAGCTTGAAGTAACCCCACCACTATCTAGGTCATCCTCCTCAACGAACAAATCAGTCAAAATTCATTAGAACCACTACTAGAGTACATTAACCTTTCAATCTAAAAGTCTAACTTGCCCTACTTGAAGTAATCGCAGAAATATGGGATCAGCTAGTTGCTACAGAACGTGTTCAATACCGAGGAATCCAACTTCGGAATCAAGGCTTTGATTGTGATTTCTTCTTTCAATGAGGAATAAAACAGCCGCATGATGCTCTTTACACCCAACTGGTAGTTTCTATGCTAGCTAGGTATACGTATGCCTTTATCAACACTGGCGGGCATTTCGGGAGCTATGTTGTCGACGTAACTGCTGTCTTATCAAGAGTAAAGAACTATATCGCAATCTGGTCCCAGGAGTCTGCTTCAAGACGAAGTATGTCTTCCAGGCAAACTTCCTGACAAACTGGTAAATGACGGATATCATCAAAAGATAGAATCCTGACGTTACCAAGCCTGTGACTGAGAAATTCAGATCAATCCAATTCGAGAGCTAGGGTAGGATATGCAAAGATATATTCTAGCTGATCCTCATGTTCAAAATATAGCTCCAGGGCTTTCAAGCAGCCAAAAGAGTAAACGGGGCTGAGAGCGTCATAAGCGTAATCAGTACAATAAAGGACAACCCAAATAAGATCATTTACAAAAACTACAAGATTCCTGTTGAAAGCTTCGTCTACATACTAAGAACACGCTACATGCAGGGTTGGTAGCCGGTTATGATCAGCTCTAACTCCATGGCCATCTAAAACTCCAAGTGTATTCTTGCTGATATGTAGTTAAGTTGAGAATGGCGATTGAAAACTAGAGGTTTCTGTTTTATGAGGCTCATAGGGTGAAGAACTTCTTCCAGATTCAAATTTATCAGATCGTCAAGCCAGAAAGTGGCAAAGATTACGGGTCGCAAAACGAGCGGAACTAGTTTTTGACCATGATCTAGAAGATGGACAAACTCAACTCCTACAACTTCGTCACTCTCATCAATGAAAACCTCAAGATTAACTACAAATCCAAGCCCACCTTGCTCAACTCTTACCTGTTCCATGAAAACAATACGAGCGAAATGCTCAACTACCTATGCAACTATAGATAATGGGGCAAATTCTTCAAACTCAAGAGAAGCTGCTATAAGTTTTAGCCACAGATTACTCAATCTGTATTGGAAGAGTTCATCAACTAAATCACTTTTATACTGGGAAAGAGGATTTGCACCAATATCTTCATCAAGCAAACCTAGGTTTAAAGGAAAGGTTCAGAAAAAGTAGAAGAATTTGAGGCATCAAATAGAAGGGTTATGCTGACTAAGCTCAACATTTTTGGAAACATACTTGAGTTGGAAATGGCATTCCTAAGGTGCACCTTTAAAGACATTAAAATCATAATCTAATCACTAAACAATAAAGTGAATGGCCGCAAGTTCAAGAAAGGAATCGTAGCTACAACTGTGCCTTTGCAGATTCCTTTGCTTTACAAAAGCAATGAAATATGCAATAGGCTGATGTTCAATAAAAAGTGGGTTATTAAGTTCAAAACAAGTTACTATCGGAACATTTTCAAGATCTTTTGGCATCAACTGCTAAAGAAGATGAGCTATGAATAAGTGTTTCCCAAAAACAGTCCATAACTGTAAAAAAGCTTTTACAAGATAGTGGAAATTTTGAATGAATAGAACAGAAAAGTCTAAAAAATAACTTTTTTGAAAATGTGGGAACCAATCGACAAAATTTAGCTCATTTTTCAGATTTCAATTCCCCCTAGCTTCACAGTTGCCTACTCTAAAAATAAACAATCTAAGCCAATTTTCATTCAATAGCTCATAAGTTTGATTGTAGGTAATCTAAAAAAGGTGCAATAATAAACCATCAAAATAATTGATACTTACCAAGCGATTCACTATAAATTGCTTAAAAATGCTTGTGTGACCCAGCCGAAGGCTCTAAACAAATCAGTTTAAGAATAGATTACTTATTTGTACGATAATAGGACTTGTGCTTTCGCGCTTGATTTTGGAGAGGCCTGTAAGTAGATAATCGCCAAGTATTACAGCTAGTTGACTAAGTAAAAGTTTAAGATTCTGCCAGTTCCCAATAAATTTTTGATAACCACTGAGCTATAGTAGATAGAAGGTGATTTCAACCTTGAGTTCGAAGGGAAGGTTTACAACTTTTTCCTGTGCAGTCCTTTCAAATTCATTTATCTCTACAAAAAAGATAAAAACATCTACTACAAGTTCGTCAACATGTATTATGTCTAATTCAATCATCGCGAAAACGAGACGCATTTTATCGATATTGTTTTGCAGTCTATCATCTACAGGATTAATGAGCAGACTTATGTAAAAGATTTCAAAATCTTTTTGGGAGGCAACTATAAAGGAGGAATCTTTAAAATCATCAACAATCAGCAATTTACTCAGCTTGAAGAGAGGAAAATAGAATTACATCCAATTTTCGCACACTGCTAAAAATACTACATTACTGCAGTTGCTAGAGGCTGCTATGAAGAAATGAGGTTCACAAAATGCGTTTAAATCCTTTCCAGAAAGATCTTTAAAATAATTCATTAGTTTTTCCCTCTGCTGAGAGTCAACTACTACTTTCAAATTCGTAAAAAGTAAGACGAAGAAGTTGTTCCGTTTTAGATAGACACTAGCATCTCAAGGAATGATACTTCATTGTTTATGAGGTTTCTGTTTAGTGTGGGAAATGAGACAATTGATATTACTCCTTAGAATATGCCGGAGCTGTTTGTGAAGTACAATGGAGATATCATTAAAAATAATGCATCAATTATGTTTAAATTTTATCTCAAGGCCAAAGACAACAGCTAAAAAAGCTTGGTTTTTGTAAACTATTTCCAAGAAACTATCAAAGCCTGTTTAGTGGATGCTTCTTATGAAGTTTAAAGGTTTCTGGTCACCAAAAGAGAGACTTTGAGCTATAATCTCTAAAATTTCGCATTCCTGAGATACTTTAGATAGTAAGATTTCAAAGAGTTTGAGCTCAAAATTATCGCAGCATAGTTCGAAAAGGTAGAAATCCTATGCAAATACATTGAAGATCCAGTCATGCAAAGCCAGTTTCCTTTCAAGAAGGTGAGGCAAAACTCAAACGAATACATGCTGATAAAAGAAGAAATCAAGTAAAAGAACATCATCTATGTTTAATAGCCCTTCCTACTGAAGCCTGCGAAAGGAAAGCTATGGTTTTTGTTTGGCCACGTCTCCAAATTTTTCATCGCCTAGCACCAGTAATTTATGGACAAGATGTCCAACTAATATACGGATGTGCTTACTAATTTTATCAATGCAAATGTTTTGATTAAGGAGTTGCAGCTCACTTATGAGTTGCCTTTGGAGCCTTATGAACTATGGCTCAATGAAAGTGCTAACCATCCTTCCAACAAAATCGTGCAAGACAACAACAGTAAAAAAAAGATAAAGAAAAATCCGATTGTATCAAAATATCTAAGGGAGAAAAAATCAACAGCCATTCAGATCTAAAATAACGCCCCTTCAGGGCCGAACTCTTCTGCTCCTAAAATCAAACTAAGTATGGTTTATCGCGACTTCATATGCCTGAATGAGCGTATTCCTCCAAATAAATGTTTATCTTATCTTGGACAGTATCAGATCTTCAACTTTAATCTCATCAGGAATTTGAAGAATACTTACTTTTTTGAAAAGTTTTATGATAACCAACACCATATCATCTTTCACTTTGAGGAAAAATAAGACTAGAATCTTATCCGAGAAATCATGAAAGAAAACAAAGAGACTCGAGAAATCAAAAATAAGAAGTTTTTAGTTTATCATGCTTTTTGCCTCAATCCCCTTCTCTCCAAAAAAGACATAGAACCACTTATTCTGAAGCACATCCAAGAGGTGCTTCAAAAGCAGCTATTTGATGATGTCACTAGATTTTTAATACTCAATCCCACTCCCATCCACTAATTTGAATAGTCATTCATCAAAAGAAAAGAAAACTAGGAGAAGAAAGAGTTCAAGGTGGAACTGCCGATGTGTTACCATAGAGACCACGTCATCTAATACATAATCCAGCATCTGTAGGTTTACCACTACCGGGTGTAGCTGAAGAGCCAGATGTAAAGATAGAAACCAAAGAATTAAGGATCTCCCGAGGGTCCAAAGTTGATTGAATCTGTAAAGTATCTGGAAGGTGTTAAGATTTTGGATAACTTTAAGGTTTAAGCCAAACCTAAGGACTCTTTCCTTGAAAGGAAAAAGTCTACAAAGGAGGAAGGAAGTGACTACGGATCTTTCTACATGGGCGCACAAGATCGAAAAATAACTAACTCAGAAACCGCTAGTTTTTCCACTCCCATTTCCAGCTCCATGATCAAAAGTACTGACAGCTTCTTCAACTAAAGCTATTTCCAGCAAGGTTTTTAGTGCCTCGACCCTATATGGCTGTTCAATTGCTAAAGGCCCAAACAATCTTTAATGGAAAAATACGGGAAATGCCTATATTTTCTAAAAATAAAAGTCAAATAGTCCTACACTCAACCTCTGGAAAGATAGTATTGGGAGTCTGATAAATCAACGTATTTGTTTACTGGCTGCAATCATCGGCTGGACTCTTCATAAATTCGAGGCTTTTTCAACTCCAGGCAGTCGGGAAAGACCAACAAAAGATAGTCAGCTAACAAACCAATGATAAAGTTCGAGATAGCCGAATATGTGAACAAGCCTTAATTCGGCAAAATCTAAGAGACCTTCAACTTCATAGTAAAAAGTTGCGTGGGATAGACCTACCTCTAAAACTACCTATTCTAGACCTACCGAGACTACACGAAGTAATACGGCGTGTTGAAGTAATAAAAGAAGAAGACGCTGTAGGTCAAGTAAAAAGAGGGCTTCTTCGCTGAGAAGGTGTGGCCAAGGATAGTATAGATGAAGGATGAGTTCCAAGAGCTGATTGATCAGGTTGACAGCCTGTTATTTTTCAAATACCAGTCAGACCCGCATCTCCTCATGAAGTAGAAATCTTTTTACTTCTTGCACTTCCTCGAGGAATTCAGCATCGTGCTCAACATCATCAAAAAGGTCTACAACTAGAAGGATGAGTGTAATATTCCCATACTGGTCTATGCTAAGTGTGAGGGGAAGGGCGATCTGTACGAGTTCGGCAACCTCAGGCATATTGACAAGTTGAAAGAAGACGTCAAATTGCTGCTGGCCAATAAAAAGGTTACCAAAATTGGATTCATCACTACTGATTATCTGACGACCATCAAAAGTGCAGTTGCCAACCCCAGTAAGTCCTTTAGCAAGCACGACAGCAGCTGCCAGCAACCCTCGTTTAGCTTGAATGATATCCGCTTCTTCAAGGATTGCGTTTTAAGACATGAGAAATTCAAGAGGAGTGCATTAATCAACTATTAAATTTCAGACTAGTAGTTTTTCTATGGCTCATACAACATTAAGGCGGAGGTGGACGAATAGATAAAGGAGTACCTTTCGGCTGTAGATTGCTGGCTGTCCCATAAGAGCCGCTTGTTTTCTCTGATCAAAAACATCAAGGAGAGTAACATCTACTAGGTGACGTACAACAAGCCTAGGGTCTAGAAGAAGGTTGATCCTTTCTACAGACTGAGGAAGGATGAGGAGAGCTAGAAGAAAGAGAAGATGAAGGTGCAGATAAGTATGTATAGGATGCTCATCAACCTCATTTTTAATGATTTGCCAGAGAGTATTGTGAAGGGAGAGGGCACTAATGCTCGCTACAAGTACGTTCATCACCACCCTCAGATCAAGGAACTACTCGCCACTCTGCAGGATACAGCTATCGATTACAAGAAATACCAGCCCTACAAAGGCAATGAGAAGTTCCAGCTAGAAAAGTTAGGCAGGGAGTATGTGTCCATACTGAGGCAGGAGTACATGATGACTTGATCCATCTCAAATACTATATACTCTAGCCAGCTTTATTATGGCAACTAATGCAGCAGATTAGCTAATTTGATGATAGGGTAAATCTGGATACTTTTCGCAAGTGATGATGGTATGGCCAGTGGTAATGGTGTATGAGCAGTGGTCATGGAGTATGGCCAGTGTAGTGGTTGTTTGTTGGATAGGTTATGGAAACAGTAGTTAAATAGGATCAGAGGTCGTAGGCATGTCCGAGTTTGGGCATGTCGTGCAGCCTCAGCCCTGAGATTTGCTGGACCAGGTGTTCGCAGTCGATCTCCATCCTTTCGCCGTAGAAGATGTCATCTCTTTCCTCGTTCATCTCCATGATATCATCGTGCGAGGGTTTCTTGGGCGAGAACAGCCGCATCTTCATATAGGTGGGGAAGTTCTCCTCGTCTCCGATCATGTCCATGTTCTAGGCTCCGCACTAGAAAATCTTCTAGTTCCTCCGCGAGCCACTCTCATGGGAGTTCTCGCTTGATATGGATTACTTCTCTCCTCGCGCCTCACCCTTCGTGGAAATGATGGGCAGCTTCAAACTCGCGAACAACTTGACCTCGGATTGGAGCTACTGCTTGAGCGTGGTGAGAGAGTTGGCGCTTTTGTAGAGCACTCTGGTGGATGAGTTCTATTCGTCCTCGGATTAAGATTGCATGCTATTCTCGCGAGGGTTGGTCCGATAAGGTTTGAGCAGGCCTTGGCTGCGGATGCTGCGGAAGGAGTGGCCGTAACTTGATGAGGAGTATAGTTCGGAGTTGCTGTATTCGCTCTACTCCTATTCGTCGTATAGGGATTTGGTGGAGGAAACTTTGTTAGATTGCGATTTGACGGGTGAGTCCTCGTCCTCCACTTTCTGGGCAGACCTGGGCCCGTTTTTCTTGCTGCCCTTCTTGATTTCGGGCTCACACAGTGCTATGTCTTCGAGTATGCGCCGGATGTAGTCGAGTTACTGCTGCTGGTTCTCAATCAGCTAGATGCGTGTCTCCAGACCGGTCATCTGGTGCTTGATCCCTATGTGAGGGCAGGTGTACTTTTGGTGAGCCCTTCGTAGTCGAGGGCAGGCTCCACGCCCCCTTTGCCTTTGTTCTACGTGCTATCGATGATTTTGTAGAGGGTGGCTGTTTTTATTTCCTTGTATTATCGCCTGAAGTGCTTCTGTATCTTTTTGTTCAGTTTCCGCAGAGCCTTGCGCAGCTTGGAGTAGAAGTGGTTTTTGACGCAGTTTTCGCTTCTAAGTGAGTGCGGGGGTACCTTCCCGGGAGTCTGCTCGAGATGAGGGCCCACTTGTTGCCCACCTCATCCTGGATCTAGAAGAGTTTGTTGTCCTCCTAGAGGGTCCACTGGGTATTGGTGATGCTTTTGTCCAGGTGGTTGTGGTATCTAGGTGCCAAAAATGATACCTTTCTCGACATTGCTTGCCATTGCGCCCCGAAATGTTGAACTCCTTCTACATGGTCTCAGAAATCAACGACCACTTGTCCACCCCTCTCACCTCTCTCAGGAACTTTAGCACGCGGTCTTCCTCCTACGACCATATTTTCCGTTCAGGCATGCTCTGCTCGATTAATATCCGGATCAATAATTATATAAAAGGCTATTTGCCATACAACTCACTCCGCCTACCTCCCCCCCAAACTGCCCCAACCTGTCCCATCTACTCCCAACTCCACAACCACGCCAGCTACTCACAAGCACAAACGAATTGCAGCCCAGCTCTATTATGATTATATACTAGCAAGATAAAGTTAAATATTGTTCTAGCTGATGAGGTAGATTTGCGACCAGACCACTGGATGTACCAGCAGGGCGTTGAGAGAAACCAGCAGAGATTAGCTAGGGTAGGCACTGAGCGACTCAAGGGTTGAGGCAACCAGAGATGATAGCAGCTCAGCTCTACCTGGCTATTGATTGGCATCGTACAAACGGAGCGAAGATTGGTCGGAGAGCTGGAATGCGCGGAAAGAACAAACAGGTATAAAGATTATAGCAAATTGCCGGATAATAGATTATGAGCACTAAGATCAATCTCATCTAACCATATGTGCCGCCGAGATGACCCTCCTGAAATACAAAGCTCCCCGCCAGCAGAGAAGTCTACCTAGACTCACTCTCTATCTGTTAGCTCTACTTCTTATCAGCCAAGCTCGTAACTCTAAGCCTGTTAGCGATTTGGATATAGCTGAGCCGAGGCAGGTGATTCAGGGATAGAATTATTGAAGTTAGTATTAAATGAGAAATCTGGGGAAAAGGGTCGGGGAGAGGGAATATGCGGGTTGATGGGGTTGTAGGTGTATATTGTGTATGGTAAAGGGAAGGATATTGGTGCAATATTAAAATGATTAAATTAATAAATATTTTTTGTTAAATATTCAATGGCCAGAGGACCCAAAAAGCATCTCAAAAGAATCAACACCCCCAACTCGTGGCTGCTGTCCAAGATGAGCGGCATCTACGCCACCAGACCCAGCCAGGGTCCCCACAAACTCAGAGAGTGTCTCCCCCTCGCCATCATCCTCAAGTACCCATCGCCCCATCCAGGCACCACCTCAAGATCTGTCTCACCGCACGCGAGGCCAACATCATCGTCCAGGATAAAGAAACCGGCATCAAGATTGATAATAAAGTCAGGAGATCCATCAAGTTCCCAGTCGGCATCATGGATACCCTCTCCGTCGCAAAGACCAACGAACACTACAGAGTCCTCTTCGACGTCAAGGGAAGATTCACCCTCGTCAAAGTCAAAGAGGCTGAAGCCAAATTCAAATTGTTGAAGGTCGCCAAAAAGGCTGTTGGTCCCAACAAAATCCCATACATCGTCACCAACGACGCCAGAACCATTAGATTCCCCCACCCTGAGATCAATCAAGGAGACACCATCAGATACGACCTTGAGAAGGGACAAATTACTGAGTGGATCACGAACGAGCCCGGACACCTTGCCTACATCACCGGAGGCAACAACGTCGGCAGAGTCGCCCAGATCCTCTACGTTGAGAAGCACCTCGGAAGCATCAGTATTGTGCATCTCAAGGACGGCAACGGCAAGTCCTTCTCCACTCGGGAGTCCAATGTGTTCTTGATCGGAAACAAGAAGCCCCTCATCACCCTCCCCGAAGGCGATGGCAAGTATCTGAACATTTTGGAAGAGAAGGCTGCCCGTGAATAGAAGAAGAGAAAACCCAGTGCTGCCAAATGATCATCAATATATCTTGAATAGCACTGCTATACCAGTAATTACCAACCGAAATCCAATTATCATTTTAATTCAGACTGCTAGCTCAGCATAATATGGAATCAACTAGCAACCCTATCCGCGTAACCAACAGCTAGTACGCCCAGGTGGAGGCCTACCAGAAGGAACTCCTCGAGCTATTCAGGACGGACTACACCGAGCTCAAGGACAAGGAGCACTTCTACACCAATATCAATACTATCACTCGATTCTGCATTGCCCGGTAGTTCGAGAGGGAGAAGATCATTGAGATGTGGAAAAACTGGATCAAGTGGTATGAGGACTACAGACCTGACCAGATTTCGGAGAGTGAGGAGATCATCTCGAAGATCCACACCTCGGGCAAGTACAGATATTGTGGGTTCGACAAGGGGGGCTGCCCGATTCTGGTGATCAGGATGAGGTACCACGTGAAGGGGCTGGCGGATGCAGACCAGAACCTGCGTTACCTGCTGTATATGATTGAGAAGGGAGTCAAAATGGCATAAAAAGCTAGTACCTGTGGATCTAATTAGAAACTTACCAGCTCAGTGTTATATACGATCGGAGGAGCATGGCTGAGTCTGATGACGTTTCCAAGGAGAGCATGAAGAAGTTTATGCCCATCCTTAATGACTACTACCCTTAAACTCTGAAGTCGTTCTACGTGCTGGGTGCAAACTTCTTCTATCGTGCAGTGTGGAAGATTGTCAGCATCTTCATTTCCAAGCGCACCTAGTAGAAAATCCATCTGCTGTAGAAGTAAGCAGACCTGCAGTACTTCATCTAGCCGAACAACCTGGATGAGTAGTACGGGGGGAGCCTAAAGATCGAGGATGTGGGGCGGATCGTGGCTCTTGAGAAGTGAGCATGATATGCTAGTTTAGATGATTATATTTATTTAAATATTAATCAAACAGTCATGAGAAAGACAAAAATAGTTAGCTCAAGCCATATGATTGCCAAAAAAAAGAGACACTTCCAGGAGTATTTTGATATCAGCAACAACAATATAGTTACCCCTAACCAACGCTCGCTTCCCAAGTACAAGAACAACTTCAATCAACCGAGAAATAAGTCGGCTAAGAAGGATCAAAACGGGCTGAAAAGGCTCAGCCAGGGCAAGCTGGACCGCAACAAGCAGAAATAGAACTTCTCGCCCCCTCACAAAGCAAACAGATCCAACCAAAAGATCATGAGATTCGAGCAATCTATCAATAGAGAGTATGACTCACCAAGTAAAGACCACGAAGAAATTGATTTTATAGTGAAAGGAGTGCAAAAGAAAGTCAAGGGCAACTCTTACGTCTAGAGCATTATCTAGAAAGTCAATGAGAATCTCAAGGCAAACAAGCTCATCTAGGCCATTGACGTCCTAAAGTAGGCTCTAGAGTCAGAGTACAACAACCTAGACCTACAGTATTTGCTGGGCATTTGCTTCATCTTCAATGGGTAGTACTAAGAGGCCATTTCGATTCTTGAAGAGATGATGAAGTCAAAGCCCAAGAAAAACATCTACCTGCTGCTGTCAGTGTGCTACAAAAAGAGCGAGAGGTTCGAGGAAACTCAGTAGATCGTAATTTTGTTTAGATTCAGCTTAACAAGTGTATCAAGAATTACCCCAAATACTATGAGGCCTATATCTACCGGGGCAAGATGTATCTTAAAATCAAGGAGTTCAAACTTGCCTATGATGACTTCAATCGTGCGATCGCCATTGACTCGCAAAAGCAAATTGGCTATGTCGGCAAAGGAGATTGTTTGCGATTGATGGGTAATTTCGAAAATGCAAGGAGTGTTTACACTGAGGCCATCAACAAAAAGAAGAACAATGTCTCGCTAC